>SDBT01002599.1_pt1 | contig 31744 bp, 73 predicted proteins | sample 2277101 | NCBI WGS metagenome assembly SDBT01 (sample SAMN10404973, study PRJNA504765) | marine sediment metagenome | isolation source: marine sediment core GS10_PC15, 103 cmbsf | place: Arctic Ocean: Southern Knipovich Ridge | collected 2010 | reverse complement strand
AAATCAACATTCTGGATAGAGGATATACTGTATCTATAATATAAAAAGAGTTTGTATATACACAATGGTATGGGTAGGTGTGGACATAGAAAATCCTACTCCCCTATTGTGGAGGAGTAGGATATAGAAAAGGTGTCAACCTATTTCAAGGGTTTAATTGTTTGGATTCTCTGTCGGTCTATACTCAAAGCCAAAACCCCTAACCGAATCGCAACTGTCGATACGTGTTGTCCTGTATTTGGGGTCGAACCGAATATCTATACCGTGTTTGTCGGCTTCTTTTTGCTTGCTTGCTTTGCTTGACTTGTTTACATACTCAAGTTCAAGAGCATTTTTGTCTGGATATTCGTTGCCGTTTCCGTCAAAGTATTTTGTTGCTTCTAATACTCTGAAAGCTACTCCATTAATTGTGAAGTCTCCAGCTCTTGTTTTGCCTATTGCTTTGCACTCGGCATAGTTCTCGACACCGTTTGACCTGTTTTCGGCAGGTATAAAATCTTTGCTACCACGTTTGTTGACATAACTTTCCCAGTTGATATTCGCAATGACTTGATACTTGCTTGTTTTTCTGATAAACGGAGTTGGTTCTTTTGTGATACGGCTTTTTTTGACTAACTCTTTCCCCAAAACCAAAACCTTGTTATAAGATACCGTTACAAAAACCGCACCTTTTGCCTTGAGTTCGTTCTCCGTCAAAAACCTCATTGTTTTAGGATCGAAAAGGTCGTCAAAGCCGATTAGTTTTCCGCTGATACGACTAACCATATCGTCAGCGATTGTTTGGCATGATACCTTACGGACTAAAACGGCGGTTTTTACGGGTTTATCAAGATTAACTTTTACCCCGCTGTCAACTATTTGTGTTTTTGTTTCCATAATTTTTTCCCTTGAAAAAAGTTACATTATTTTGGTTGCCGTTGCAACCCTCACTATACCAAACTAAAAATGTGATCGACTGGAAAACTATCTGCAAAAAATAAAGCTCGCAATAAGGATTATATTATATTCTTGTCAACCTGTCAACCATTTATTTTTGGACATAAAAAAACCCTGCCTATTCCTTAAATAGACAGGACAAAAGGTTATTTATTAGTCAATATCAGGGGCGCCAACGCCGTCCTGTTCTTCTGCCGCTTGATGCTGCAATTCGATTGCATCGTCGGAGTTTTCAAGCATTGTTGTAAGGTTAGAATCTCCGATAATTGCCATTGCATCGTCAACGCTATCCATAGCGGTATTGACAATATCTGATTTTTCTTCTTTTGACAGTTCAGGATCGACCTTAGCACGTTCTGACCGTCCGACATGACTTATTGCACTTCTTAAAGCATCAATACCGTTTACTGCTGTGTTTGCTCTTCTTACCTTTGCCATTTTTTGCCCCTTAAAATTAGGTTTTTGTTTTGGTTGCCGTTGCAACCTTCATTATACCAAACTAAAAATGTGGACGACTGGAAAACTATTTGAAAAAAATAAAGCTCAAAACAACTGCCAACACTGACAGTGGCCTAAGCCACTAACAGCATTGCTTCTTCAATAGGATTTTCTGTTTCAAAACTGTTTATATTATATAATGGTTCTATTATCATTTCATGAATATGTTTTTTCATTAAATGATAATCATAATTTATAGCACAATTTTCGCCAAGCCTATAACCATAACCAACTAACCACCAAAACAAGTCTTGATTGCTTACCCTGTTTTTATAACCATTATCAGGATGTTCGCTATTAAACTCAACAGCAATAAGTTTATCAGATGTTTCGGTATGAAAACCTAATTTTGACAGGCTTTCAATAAGAAAATCACAGTTACTTTTGAAATAAACTCTAAACTCAATACCCCAAGCATTATATTTCTTTGTTGCATGCCTTGTATTGTATCCATCAACATAACCTTGTGGAGTAAATCCTGTTTGCATAGTGTAATCTGTTTCAAACCTTTTTTTGTGTTCATCAGGCACGCACACTTCAAGATAAACACTGTCAAACTTCTCAAATAATTTGATTCCTTTTTTCATTTTTAGCTCCCTTGAAAAGTTCTTATTAACACTCTACCAAACTAAAAATCTCATCGACTGGAAACTATCCCTCTATTATCTAACTATCTCTATACTCCTATTAGTTGATTCGTATAGAGTATGTAATAGTTCTGTTGTCTCGGCAATTTGTTTTGTAAGCGACATCATTACATCAGAACCAACTGCTGACATAGCCGATAGAGTATTTTCTCTATCCTTTTTGTTAAGGCTGCCATTAAGAACCTCATTTGTTCTTTTTTCTAATTTTCTGATTAAAGAAAAAAAGTGATTTTCGGTCTGTTTTGTCAGCACTTCAAGGTCTATTTTCGCAACCCCTGCGCTTAAATCGCATTTAGTATTTTTTCCTAATGACATTTTTAGCTCCTGAAAAAGTTTTAATTAACACTCTACCAAACTAAAAATATGAACGACTGGAAAGGTTGCAATGATTATCCTCTGTTTTTTCTTCTTAATGACATAGGTTTTGGATTTAATTTGCAACCTATTTGTTTTTCTCTGAACATATAGCAATGCCCCTCAAGAACAGGATTTTTGTTTAGGTGTTGACAACCATTACATTGTATGTTTATTTTTGTTTTGTTTTTCATTTTTATTATCTCTTTTTTAGTTATTTAGATGTCTCATTTTTTTATCGCTTAATTCGACAGTTACGATAGTAGCATTTTGCACTACAAAAGTAAAAGCACTTGTTCTAAAAAACATTGTATCTTTTCCATGTCTTAAAAGCCTTGTGCGTTCTTTTCTTGACAAGTTCTTTATCTTATTAGAGTTAGAAAACCATCTTGCTATTTGATTTTCTATTTCACTATTAGGAACGGACTCACCTGGAAAAGCAATTGCTCTTCTTTGGATATATCTTTGTGCGGCATGTCGAGATATTGTCAGTTTTATTTCTTTGCCTTTTTTGTTGGTATAAGATGGCATTGTATTGTTCATTTTTTAGCTCCCTTGATTTAGTGTTATCATTGACACTCTACCAAACTAAAAATCTGATCGACTGGAAAGTTAAAGCAAAGCAACTTCTTTTGCTTCTTCGTGTGTTTTTCCTTTTCCCGCAAAAAGTAAATTATCAGTTGCACAATCATCAACAACTTGAGTAACCATACAGAGAATATCTTTACCATTTGCAAAATAATGACAGTCGATAGTCCCTTGTTCTGTGTTATGTTCTCTTTTAACCATTTTAGCTCCTATTCGGTGTCATCATCTTTACAAGTTTCACAAGCATTGCAAGACCAGCAATAGGCACAACCGCAACCGTCTTCACCGTCTTCTGCTCCACAATCACAACATTGAAACATAGCAGAACAATCGTTATTTCCGTTATCATCTGCAATTTCACATTTGTTTTTTTCGTTATCCATACTATACCAAACTAAAAATATGATCGACTGGAAATTATATAAACAGGGGTTCTGTATAAGTAATTTCTGTTTCTTCTATCTCAAAAACTCTTTTGCAAACTTTGCATTTTCCTGTTTCAGGATTAACAGTAACATCACCGCCATCGCATTCATACGGACATCTTAATTCTTTTGTCGCGTTTCCTAATACCATAATAGTTTCTATTGGCATTTTTACTCTCCTAAAAAAGAATTTAGTAAGCTCTAAAAGCTTTTGTCACTGTCTTATATTGCACCCAAACAACGACTAATTCGGCATTAAAATCAATATGACAAACCTTACCTTTGCCATAACTATCACACGTACCGATAGATCGATTGATTTTTGGTAAGTTAAAGTAGTTCGTTATTTCATTCATTTTAGCTCCCTTGAATAGTTCTTATTAACACTATACTAAACTAAAAATATGAACGACTGGAAGCTATTCGGTTTTGTCTGGTTGCTCAGGGAACGTTTCATTAATGTCCGCTTGCATTTTATCCCTAATGGCAATAACCTCGGTCTCAGGCATAACAAGAGCATAAGGACCGAGTGACATTGATAATACTTTACGGAAGTTTTCTATTTGTTCTTTTTTCATTATATTTTCAGCACCTTATATAATATTTCTTTACCTTTTCGATTATCTATGCTGCTTGGCAATTCCGCCAACGCCAAAAAAATAGCATTCCTATACTTTGTCCTATCACTAACAGTTGGTTTGTCTTGCCTAACCGAGCAGTGAAAGCAATCGCCAACACAAACAACTTTGCAATGATGTTCGCTTGTGCTATTGCCACACTCATTCTTTGAACTTCTGTATAGGCATTTTTTCATTTTTAGTCCCTTGAATAGTTGTTATTAACACTCTACCAAACTAAAAATATGATCGACTGGAAAACTAAAAAGCTTTATTATTGTTTCTTGACTTTTCTATACTTTTTCTTTTGCTTAGCCTGAAAAGCCCTGTTACATGGTTTATTACAAAACTTACCTTCTCTATCAATAACCTCAGTTGGCAAATCTTTTCGGCAATTTTTGCAGGTAGTTCTTAAAAACTTTGCTTTTGTATATGTTTTCCCGTTTATTGTTTTATTCATTATCTTTTTCCTTTTAAAAGACGACGAGCCGCGGAATACCAGTCCACGACTCCCCACTACTCGTGCGGGTGTTTCGAGCATTTAAACTCCCTACTTTACCCGCTTGCCGGTGGTTTTAAAGGATTACCACGAACCTACCACTTATCCTCCTGAATAGTTTTAACAGTAAACCACAGGCTGTCCATTTGGCTCAACCTTTTCGATAAAATCGAGTAGTTCGTTTTTATCTTCCAGCTCTTTTATTTTGCCATGAACGACAAGATGATGGCCCTTTATGCCTCCGAAGCCGTCATTATAGACATAAATATAACATGATTCATTTAAGAAATTAGCATCATTTTGTGCTTTTTTCTTTGCCTCTTTCAACGTGTGCTTCATTTTACTATCTCCTATTTTAAAATTATCATTAACACTCTACCAAACTAAAAATATGAACGACTGGAAAAGTTACAAAGTTTGTTGATTGTTTATATTTTCCATCCACTGATTAGCAAAATTCTTATGATCGTTGTTCGTTTTTCTTTTAATCCCTGTTAACTTTCCATTTGTAAAGGTGCAATTCGTTTCATACCTTGCAAAGTATCCATGTTGTTCAAACGTTAAGGGATAAACTCTTTTATTTGCCTTATTAACAAGGAAAGTCATTTCGGGGTCTGACATTCTGTCCCCATTTTGCTGATAAAAATGGCCTACTGCATAGACTTTGCCGTAATCGCTTTCGTGATAAATCTGCTCAATCACTACTTGCATTATTGCTTTGCCTGGTTCCCCGATTTTCTTAACCATATCAGGCTTTACACCGTCAATAATTTTTAGGAAAATTGCTTCGGCTTTTCGGTTTAATGGTTTGAGGTTACTACTGATAATATCCCAAACTTTACATGCTCTTTGTGTTGCCATTTTTAGCCCCTTGAATAGTTGTTATCATTAACATACTACCAAACTAAAAATCTGAACGACTGGAAAGTTTATAAACTCTTTTACAGAATAGTTTTCCATGATTGTCTTATCTCTTTAGTATCTTTATGCCATTTTTTAAATACAACTATTGCTTCTAGTGAGTTTTTAGGACAAAACCCCTTTTTTAGTATCTCAGATTGATGAGAATTTTTACAATATTTTTTACGTTTTACTCCGCTGTAATAAAGAGTAACGCAACCGAGGTCCCCTTCTTTTACGTTAGAACCTCCCCATATACAGAACCTTATATTATCAATAAGAACATGACTATCATTAGTAGTTTTTTGATGTGATGGGACTAATGACATTGTCCCTATAAAGTTACTAGTTATAGAGAATCCATATTTTCTCATAAAATTGATAAATTTTTGTTTTTCAGTCATTTTATAGCTCCTATTCAGTGTTATATATTAACATACTACCAAACTAAAAATATGATCGACTGGAAAGTTATGAATTGTTGTCGATAAGTTCAGAAACCATTTGATGAATATCAGCATCACTTGCTGTTCCATCTTGGCAGGCAGGTCTGTTTGTTCCTTTGCCTCTCAGTTTGCAAGTTGTTCTGTAATTACAACTTAAACAGGGATTATCGGGGTATATCTCAAACATTGTTTTCACTCCTGAAAAGTTCTTATTAACACTCTACCAAACTAAAAATATGATCGACTGGAAAACTATATACCTCTTGCTGCATCTTTTAATTCTATTTTCGAGAATTCGATTGTATTATCGTATTCGGTGTAACCATTTTCGTAAAGGTCAAATACCTCTACCTTTGCCGATTCGATTGACTCACAGCCAAACCTACCATCATTAACACCTTTGGCAATAGACTCTCTATCACCTTTTTTGGTGTCCCATTCGTCCATTGCCATATCGCCTTGGCCACCGCCCCAAAGGTTTAAAACTGCTATTCCTTTGCAACGATAACCAACATGATTTAGTGTTATATTCTTAGCCATTTTATTTCTCCAAATAAAATTATTATTAACTTACACTCTATTAAACTAAAAATATGATCGACTGGAAAGTTACCAATTCAGTGTCATAATTCCAAGTTCGTTAAGCCCTTTGATCTCCTTAACTGTTTATTATAAACTATTTTAGTTATACATTGCCATTCTTATTTCTTGATGTTTATATCTAAATCTTTGAATAACTTTTAGGTGATAACCTACCTGACATTCTAATTCTTTTTTCAAAACTCTATACTCTTTTGGTTTTGCAAGTTTTGTTTGACTAACTACTATCCGTGGATTTGCTGCTCCATGCTGTCCAACGTGCATATATGACTCGCAATTATACCCTATCGTATCTACTGCTATTATAGGGAATAGAGCGATTATATCACCATCGGGATATTTTCTAAATATAACAGGTTCGTTTTTGACTTTGCCATCCTTCATTTTTAGCCCCTTGAAAAGTTATCATTAACACTCTACAAGATTAAAAATCTGAACGACTGGAAAACTACACGGCTTCGTAAACTGCTGCAAGCTCTGTTTCGTCTATGTCTACTCTGTTTCTTTTTCTGTTATAGGCTTCGATAGCTTCGATTAATTGATCGGTGCAATTTATATCATCAATATGTCCGATTCTTATATCTTGTCGGTTGTCTATGCTCTCATAGCTCCAATTGCAACCAGCTACAATATAACCATTTGACGATAGGTATAATACTTCTTCTGAAAAATGAATAACATCATCATATTCGTATGACTCAAAAGCATATAGATTATTATCTCTTGCACCAAAATCTTTTGCTCTGCCTTCACTGATTAAACTATCATAGCTCATTGAGGAAGTGTCGGAATGTTGCCTTATAAATTCTCCGCAACCCTCATCAAAAATACCGTACTCATACTGTATTTTTTCCTGTAACCTTTGAAAATTTCTTTTCTGCTTTTCTGCTTGTTTCCATTCTAATGTTTGAGTATGGAAAGTATCAAAAGAAAAAGCAACACCTGAAATTTCGTTGTTATGACAAACAAAACGCATACTATTTGCCCATTCTGCAAGTCTATCTACATTGATTGCTTTTCCATTTGTAACCATGTAAAAATCACCGACTGCACAATTGCCATACTGTGCGCAATGTTTGATTTGCTCTAATGATTCCATTGCAAGTGTAGGCTCTCCGCCTGTAATAGTAAGAGTTCCGATGTTATCAACTATTTGTAAAAATTTATAAATGTGCTGGTCTGAAATGGTTTTTCTTTGTGATGCCCCTCTAAGGCAATGTTCGCAATTCATATTGCATTTTCTTGTTACTTCTATTACTGCACTGTTTATATCGAGTTCCATTTTTAGCCCCTTGAATAGTTCTTATTAACACTATACTAAACTAAAAATATGAACGACTGGAATTATACAACTTTCATTTCTTTCCAATTATCCAAGGAAGTTTTACACCTTCTGCATCTATAGTTAGGACTATTTCTTTTATTCTTATTCATTCTTTTCCCCATTTTCTTTTCATAACCACAACCGCCACAAGTATATATCCATTTAACTATAGGCTTTACATAATCGGTGTCGGCACAATGAGCATATAATACTCCTGCTATTTTTCTATTCATTGTCCCACCAAATTTATCGCAAAGTTCTTTAAACGAATAACTATGAGACATTTTCCCATTAAGAATCCTATCTGCTAAATGAGCCATTTCGTGTCTGAAAGTTTTTTCAAAGCTTTCCCATCCAAACTCTATCAATAAGGCTCTTGACATTGTGACTTTAGCTGTTAGAATTTCTCCTGTAGCTCTTGCTCTTTCTGTTTCGATAGTTCCGTTGCTGCATCTTAGCCTATCAGAGATAACAATATCAAGATAACAGTCGCAATGGAAGTCATATTTTTCGCTAAGTTCCATATAAACAGTTCTAAGTTTGCTTCTTATTTCAAAGTCATTCATTTTAGTTCCCTTGAGTAGTTGTTATTAACACTCTACTAAACTAAAAATCTGATCGACTGGAAAATATAAGGACAAGGAGCGACCCCCTACTTCAACAAGAAGCAGAGGGTCAAAAAAAATGTCAAACAATAACTACAAAGAAACTATTATGGCTGGCAGTTTATCCATGCGGTACTGCCAAACGCGGGTTAAAGTATTTTATCTATCCGTAGATAGATTTATAATATAATTTCGTGGCAGTTTAAACGGAGATTACTGCCAACTCGATTTTAGGTTATTTTAATTCTCTAATTTACTTAATCTAATATTTATATTTTATTTATCTCCGTGGCTGCAAAATACACCATCCTTTCGCTATTTAGTTTTAAACTTATTAAGATTATTATTTACTTGTCACTATACTAAATTAAAAATCTCATCGACTGGAAAGTTATCCAAAGTGGAGAGCAACATACTTTGTCCCTACTTCCATATCAAGAATTTCTCCTCCTTGTTCATGTCCTGTTACTTCACTAACAGTTGCATAAACTGCGCCCTCTTCAGTATTGCCTTGACCATCACTACACATCAGAATAACATCTCCATGGCCTTGCTCCATTAGTTTTTTAAATTCTGCATAAGCTTCTTTAACTGTCTGCTGCATTATCTTTCTCCGAAAATAGTGTTTTATCTACAATCATTTTGTGTCGTTTTTTCGTTGGTATTCCGTTATAATCTATATCTAATATAATACTTTGAGCGTATAAATCTTGGGCTTTCTCTTCTCCTAATTCACGTATCATAGCTCTTAACAATAACCATTCAGGGGTTATTCTTAGTCCTAACAACTCTAATAACTGACTCCATTTAGCTTTTATTAGATATCTCATTTGTTTATTTTTACTCCGCTATTCTTTCATAATATTCCATACATTCTGTTATACTCTCAAAATCAGACTCCCACCATCCATCAGGAAGTTTACTAGTCAGTCCGTCCCAGTCCTCAGGGGCTTCTACTAAACCATGCTGAACAGCAAAGCTGGCCCTATCTACATCGTCCTGTAGGTAAATGCTTTTACCATTATCAAAAGACACTGTTAAATGTCCCATTCTATTTTCTTCTACTGTGCATTTAATCATTTTAGCTCCTATTCGGTGTTACTTATTAACACTATACCAAACTAAAAATGTGATCGACTGGAAAATTAAAAATTTGTACTTATATCTTCCCACATCATCATGCCCATAAATCGTTTCCTCCCTCTATCTCCGTAAGTCATTCTAACTTTGACAGAGCATCCTTGAAACTCTTCTTTTATCATTGCAACGGCTGTTGTTTCGTCAACAGTGTTACAAATATCTATACATCTATCTTTGACATGTGTTTCTTTATCAGTCATTATCTATCCTATTAAAAAAAAATAATTGCTGGATTATTTAACTATTTGCCAAACATCTGTAATAGAAGTGGTTCCTAACTGCATCGGTGCATGCCAACCATTAAAACACCATCCATACCATTGTTTGCCAAATGACCCCGTATAAAGACTTCCATGTATTTTAACAAGGTAAGAAACTCCGTGTCGAATGTCTGGATGTTGATTACCTGGATTAGCCTCATTAACAAACCCTTTTTTGGAGTATCTTTTTTTTAAATTTATTCTTTTGAGTTTAGGTGTTCTCATGCTATTGCTCCATCATTAAGGTCTTTATTTTCTTCTTCCCAAAATTTAAGTCTTAACCATATCTTTTCGGCTTCATTGCAAGTGTGATAGAAAGCAACATGAGCCTTTTGTTTTTCAGGATAGGTTTTGCCTACTGCCAGCTCTTTTAGTTTGTTAGCAAGTCTCTCAACCATTGCTTGAGCCATATTAGCAACTTTGGCTCGTCTTTTTTGATATGCTTTGTTATTCTTTAATTGTTTTGCTTTATTTGCCATATCTTACCAAACTAAAAATATGAACGACTGGAAATTAAAGAAAATTATCTTCTCTTTGATTATAAATTATCTTCTCTTTGATTATAAAGGTCTTGATCGGTGCAACCTTCAGGACAAACGATGATGCACCAGTGATCATCATCAGTATATACACCACGTTTAAAATAAGGTGTTTTCTTATCTCCCTGTTGGTCAATCAATTTTCTACTGCTCTTGGCTGCACATTTGCAATCATTACCATCCATGCTTATGCCAAGACTTCTACATATTATCTTTGTTTTTGGATTCCAGCATTCTATCATGATTTATCCGATAAGTTTATTAAATATATTTTCAGGGATATGACTCCAATACTCTCCGTGTTCTTTTAAATCAATGAGAACAGCTACATAGCCCTCTTGATTTTTAAAAGATGTAGTTTTAGAATACCCTACAATATCATGATCTTTAAGCCATTCTAAAAGTTTTTTACTATCTATATAAATACCAAAAGGTATATCAGCATTGTAATTTCCAAAGGTAAAAGATGTAGAAGGTAATTCTATCAATTTTCTACCATTTCAAATTCATCTATGTCGATTCCCATTGTGCTAGCGAAATATTCGTAGTCGTCAGTTACAATAATAATATCTCCACCATCAACATGGTCCTGAATATTCTCTTCTGCTGCTGATACATCATCATATTTTTGCACATAATATTTACTTGACATTTTTACAATAACATAAATCATTTTTATTTCTCCAAAAAGTTCTTATTGACACTATGCCAAACTAAAAATCTGATCGACTGGAAAGTTAATGAAACAGTGAGGAGACTAATTCCCTTTGTCTTTAATGCTCGGCTCTGATAGGTTATCTTGTTATTACTAACCACAACTCATTGAGTCCGAATAGAGCAACCTTTGTTCCTTAGTTTGCCACCTCTTTTATTCTCTCACCGATTCGGTGTTGTAGGCGTAAATGGTCTTTCCTATTAAGGGGACGCCTCGTTGTTCAATACTTTCGTATCTACAATAAAAGCTACGAGTGGTTGGACTTGAACCAACGACCTCCTGCCAACTCTCATTAAAGGTACCTCAATAATGAGCTTCCTATGCTACTAGTAAGCATATTAAGTGATGCTAACAGATGCTCTAACCAACTGAGCTACACTCGCATAAATTTGTTAAAGAACATATTATCAACATGCTACCAAACTAAAAATATGAACGACTGGAAAATTATTTGTCCTCTTTTATCATATTGCCATATTCATCATACTTGCCAATCCCTGGAACATGCCTATCTGGAAAACCTGAAGGACAAATGAGTAGAGTAAAATCTTTTTCTGCTTCTCTTGCCTTTACCTCTAACTCTTTCTTTTTCTCAGGGTCTTTTTCATCATGCCATCCATCCATAAAGAAAGCTCTCAAATAGAAATAAAGACCTGTCTTGCCTTGACTTTCATATAAATCTTGAGCCATATGCAAGTCGCTAATAGGGAATTTGAAGTCAGGCAAGTCCTCAGCTTTTCGGATTCTATGACAACAAGGGTCATTCGGATCATTCCTGCCCTTAAGGTCATATGGATAGATAAATATAGCACATTTGCCTGTTTCTCTATGTTTAAATATCATATTAACTCCCCGCTAATTTCATTATCATTAAGTTCTTCATTATTCTTTACTTTATCAATAACTTTTTTTGCTGGCAGATATTTATCAGGAACGATATAGCCATCTACATCATAAATCTTGTTGGCCAACCATGATAACCTCATTCTCCAATGGGACTTTGTGTCTAGGTCTTTTCCTCTTTTCCCTTTTCCAAGTCCAATAGATATTGTACGACAAGCTTCATCTATATCCATTATCAGATTATTTAGTTTTTCTTGTAATATTTCTCTTTTCATAATCTATCTCTTTGAAAAATTAATTATATGGCTTAGCCATCAATTCCACAATCTTCTGCTTCGATACTGATTACATCTATCTCCGTAGCTTCATTTGTAAGAGCTTCTTTTGTTGCTGATTCAGCTATACTCTCAATAAAAGAGCCAACGGCCCCGTCCCCATGACTAACAGGCACACTTACAATTATATTAACTTTCACATCTGTTATAGGCATTTTAATACTCTTTCCTTAGAACCTTTTTGATTAGTCTTTCATCTTTATCTTTTCTGCATTCTAATTTCAGTGTTACACTTTTCCCAAAAACAGAAACATCTATATCTTGATGATGTTCATCACTTGATGCTGCTTCTACTACAAAAAATCCTGCTGATACTATCCTATCTCTGTTAAAAGCTCCACATAATTCATCATGGCTAATCAGGCTATCAAACATAATTGCCATTTCTGATATTGATATATAGCTTTCAACTATTATGTATTTTCCGTATTCCATAATATACCTTATTAAAAATATGATCGACTGGAAAAATTTAGTCAAGAGTAGGTTTCATCCAGTGGTTTGGTTTACCCAAAGTTTTGGATTCCAGATACTCTCGACTCTATATGGTTATGCTAAAGCCGAAGCAAGTGTTGTTCTTATATGTAATGGGACTTTATTCTTTATCCACGTTTTTACTTTTTCATAATGCTTCTTTATTGTATCTTTAACCATCCAATCAACAATATCTTTTGCCTCTTGCATGATTTCTTCTATCTCTCCGTAGAATCCCCAACAAGATTCTTCTCCATCGTCAATAGAATAACCATATACTTCTCCAGAGAAATATTGATTCAGTGTTTCAATATCCCCTTTAGCAGAATTGTATGCTGATTCAAGCATAGCTTTTGTGATTCTTTTTTTCTTTCCTGTCCCCCAATTGTCAAGAATATCTTTACGTCTAACAATGACAGTTCCAGCTCTGCCACTATCAAACTCTGCATGACCTTGTGGTAGTCTACCATAAAACGATTGCAATGATAGAGCAATACCAGAATGGATATAAGCAAACATAGGAATAACTAAATCCCCTTGTCTTTTTGCCTTACGAAGCATAGCATCGTATTCGTCTATCTTATTATACCAGTTTGTATCACCTAGAGTATATCTGCTAGAATGATAATGGATTTCAGTGATATTGTCCCATTCTCTTGGACTTTCACCACATTCATCATAACATATATCAATATTATGGCCTTTGTATGTTTCATTTTCTGCTACGTGTGACATTTTTATTCTCCTGAAAAAGTTGTATTAACACCCTACCAAACTAAAAATATCATCGACTGGAAAATTAATTATCTGATTTATCTCCATAACCTTTACACATAGGTATTTTAACTACGTGTGAGAATCTTTCAACAAGTGCTTTTGTTTCTTTAAGGCTTATCCCTGTATGCCCCTTAATCTCTTTGATAGCTCTTATTTTGTTACCTCTTTCCATATAATTAATAATATCATTATAAATGTCTATAGGAAATTCATGATTTTCTATCATCACAGTATCAATTTCTCTCATAGCCACTTTTTGTATTTTCTTTAAGAATATAAAAATAAAACCAACAAGACAGGCGACAAGTAAAATCCCAGCTACATCAACATATTTAAAATCTATAACAACCACCATTGCCCCAAGTGTTATACATGCTATCATTAACAACACTATATATAATGTTAATTTGGTTATTTTTTCTTCTTTTGTCATTTTTATTTCTCCATTATTTTTTTTCAGGAAGTAAAACCATATGTCTCTCAATAAGCATATATCTCCAGTGTTCTTCTAACCACTCTTGTTTATCTTCAATCTCTTTGATAACTTTAATAGTAATTGCTATACAACCACATTGAAACTCATAATGCTCTACATCTATATCTTCGTTTCTCTCATTAGGCTTGCCATAATAGTCTTTACACCATAAATGAGCAATCTGTTTTGCTTCTTTCTCATCTTCTGCTTCAAAAACTCTCATTTTTTCAAAAGTAAGCCCTCTCGGTCTTATTTCGTATATTAATTCATAAAACATTAGTTATTTCTCCAACTATTTTTATTATCGAATATCCTGTTGCATATATAAATGCTAACAGTGCTACAACTAATATAACGGCCATTATTAGCTTATCATTAAACGATACTTCTCTCTTCAAAAAATATTTAAAGTTTGCAAGTATAATAAAAACAGCAACCATGCAAAGTATTGATAATACTGAATAAGCAAATATCATAATATTATTTAACTCCTGAATAAATAGATATAGCACCTAAAATCAGTGTCATAATTAGTGAAAACGCCCACTCCCTTAACCACATTATTATTCGTTCTTTTATCATTATCAACATCTTATTACCTTACCATCTATAATAATTCCAACTACCCTTGTTACAGGAAAACCAGACAAATCATATCCCTCTTCTGCCGTAGGAGGCAATGGAAATCCCATATCATCATATATCTCACTTCTAGTTATTATAACAATATCTCTCATAATCTATCCTAAAAATTAACATTACACTCTACCAAACTAAAAATATCATCGCCTGAAAAGTTATTGGTTAAGCACAAATATACTACTCTTATCATATATTGTTTCCGTAAAATTGAGATAATCTATTGTAAGTCGTGATCTCATCTTTTTATGTTTTTTGTTACTTCCCCAATATTTATAACCAAATATTTCAAGTGTTTGTGTTACTGCTCCTGAAAAAGAGTATGGAGTTCTACCATCAGAAATCATATACTTTTCACTTTCAGGTCCAAGAAGATATACTAATTTGCAAAGCATTCTTGCTCTTTTGGTTCTTTGTGCCATTTTATTTACTCCAAATAAAGTTATCATTGACACTCTACCAAACTAAAAATCTGATCGCCTGGAAAGTTAGTTAGTAGGCCAACATGAGAAGCCTTGAGGCAATCTAGAACATCCCTCAAATTCTCTTGCATATTGTCTTACTTCTTTTTCTCCAACTGGATTGTCAAATTCAACTGGCCCCATTGCATAAGCATCTTGAGGAAACATTATGTACCATCTTTTAGCTTTCATTTCTTTTCTTCGAAAATTATGGTCTTGATATTGTAACTAAGTTAGGTCTTCTTCTGAATGGAGGAAAATAAGGCTTATCAACCTTGTATCTTAATTCAAACTGATTAGGTAATACTGCTATTCTTGTATCGTAATTACCTACGTAGTTATGATTGATAAACTGCATATCATCGACATTAGATTGACTAATATCAGGAATATAATCAATATCCCAAGCCCCTGTAACATTAATTTCACTGCAATTCTCTTGCAATCTGCGATAGACTTGTTTGATAACGTATTGTCTTATTTTTTCGGAATAAGAAGTAATCTCTGTAAGTTTAGTCCAAACCTCTTTAATACATTTAGGTCTTAACCATATCCTAAATTCCGTAGTGATGATATTAAAAACAACAGTTGCATGACCATCTATTTCAGGTAATTTGTTGTCCCAATTACAGTTCCACAAGTTTAGCTTCAAACAGTTCTTATGTTTATATACATTACTCATTTTTATTTCTCCGAAAAGTTATTATCAACACTTTACGAAATTAAAAATCTGATCGACTGGAAAACTAATTCTCTATAACATACCAATTTCTAGGGATATTTTTAAAAACCTTACCATCCTTAGTTATATCTGCTGTAAATATACCCCTTAAAGCTCTCAGCTTTGTCCCAGATAGCTTAACGCCCTTCCATAGGTCATTGGGGTCAACTCTAACAGATAAAGAACCACAGGCAGGACTGAGAGGCATCATAACTTTCCATACTATATTCATTTAACACCATATCCTATCAATAAATTGATTCCTACCATCATCAACCCTTAATACTTCAATAAACCAAAGCTCTTTCTTATCAGTGAAACAGTCAAAGGTAGAATGTCTAACAGGCTTATAGTGAGTTTCTTCTCTAATGATAGTCCCATTAATTTGTAGTATGCTTCTGCAAGACGACTGTGGATAGTAATAATCTTCTCCAAACTTCTCTGCTGCCTTTTTATAGAATGGCTGATAGAAACATCGTAGAGACCTCTCTTGCTCTTGATATGCTGCACAACAAGCAGATATGAATATAATAAATACTATTGCTGAAATATACCACATTTTATACTCCCTTATTCAAGCCTTTTTGTCTCATTGCTTCATCTACTGCATCTGCTAACCCTCTTTTTATACATTCTCCATTAAAATCATTTGAGAATAGATAAGAACCAAATTTTTTATCTGATATGAGAATTTCTTCAACAAGCCAATAACAACTTGTATACCAATTATCTTCTGTATACTCGTTGTGTACTGCATCGACAACAGCTTTAAGGAATACTCTTCTTTCGTGATGGTAGCCTTGTCTAAAGGCTTTTCTAAGTGTATCTTTTAAAGCGTTTTTTGTTCTAAAGCACTGTCTCACATAAAATACAAGAGTTATTCCAAGAAGTGAAATTAATATCGTTATTACAGTTGTTGCTTCCATTTTATTTCTCCAAAAAGTTATTATTAACACTCTTTTTATTTTAAAGCTTCTGAACCTAAACTATAAGGTTCGTCATTTAAGTTTTTAAAAACTCTATTCATATACCTTGTTTGGTTACAATGAGAAATAAAAACTACCAATAATAAAAATGTTAGAACTACAATCATAATATTTTTATTCATTTTATTTCTCCAAAAAGTTATTATTAACACTCTACCAAACTAAAAATATCATCGACTGGAAAATTACGATTTATCATTCCTCGTATCATAACATTCTTGATTGCAATAACATTTCTCACCTTTGACGATACAGCCTATCTTTTTCAATTCGTCTTTGGTGAATTCTTTAGTCCAGTCAACTCCTGAATGCCACATAGCTGCTCCGCACTTAGGATTGTCACAAATGCATTCATATATCTTGTCTAATGGCATTATGCTTGCTCTCTTATCCACTCAACTACTTCTTCTTCATCAGTGATAATATCATCAGGCCAGCCCTCTACTTTATTAGAGAGAGTATAACCACAGTTTAGACATTGAAATCTTATCACCTCACCACTTGCATCTATCTCTCCATAGTCAAAATGACCATCTTCATCTATGTTAAGAACAGGACTGTTATAAGAGCCATCTTCACAACATTCTAGCCTATGATCTCCACAGTCAGGGCAAATGAATTTTAGACCATCTGTTGCTATTTGGCTATAAGGGTTGCCCTCTGCTGTAGCAAGTAAAAGTCTTGCTTCAAACTCTTTTACTTCTTCAGGATCGAGCATGATCTTTTTTCCTGTTTCAAAAGTAAGATGTCCGAAGTTTACTTCTCGTGTTTCAGGATTTATGTTTTTTCCTAATTTCATTTTTATTTCTCCAAATAAAAAGTTATTATCAACACTCTACCAAACTAAAAATCTGATCGACTGGAAAACTATATCCCACTAACAAAATGACAACAATCATTTATTTTATCTACTCTAACTCTTTTCCAAGGATTCTCATATAAACTTTTAATATGGGAATATCTTATATATATAATATCTCCCTCTTTTGGCATAGTTCTTTTACTCTTAACAAGAGCAGGACCAAAAGGAATAGACCCAAGTTTCACATAAGATAGTTCTATTGACATTCTATTTCTCCATAATTATCTCTAAAATGAGCTTTATCACATTCAGGCATATAACACTCTATAGTTTTAAAAATGTCATCAGGAGATTTTCCTTGTTTAACTTTCCCCATAGCAAGCCAAATGCATGTCTTATACTCAGCCACTTTATCTTTTTCTTTACGATAGAAGCCTGCCATAATTATAAGTATTAAGCCCAAAGCAACTACTATCATTAAAACTAATATTTCTGATGGTGTCATTTTATTTCTCCAAATAAAATTATTATTAACACTATACTAAAATAAAAATATGAACGACTGGAAAACTATTCGTAATAGAAGTCTAATCTCCATAAGGGATAACCATTACTAATATTAACATACTGTATATTAGCAATCAGTGTTACCTTTTTCTCTGTCCAATCACAAAGAAATGCTTCGATTTTCTTAGGGTCACGGTCATTCCAATACTGCGCTTCATCACCAAAATGTTTTCGGCAAAGACGATTATGTTTGTCCCAGTCCCATTGTAAAAACCTATCTGTATAAATTGAGCTTGTAGCTTCTTCCTTTGCTTCTTCATTAAAGTAAAGCAGAAATGGGTCATAAGAATAAGGATAAGAGCATTGATCCTTTTCTATAGACTCAGGCAAAAACTCTTGATAACAATCTGGAATATTTTTTCTTTTCTTAGACTTTCCAGATGCTGTTACCCATTGATTTCTAAAATCCATAATATTATCCTATCTGAGAAATTTTATTACATGTTCCACAATGCACATGATGTTTATGCACACCACAATCACACTCTCCATCTTGAGGATAAGAACCAAAAGTGCTTTCCTCACAAGTACACCATAATTCGTGTCTTGCTTCATAGGCTTGAGCATGTTCAGAAGTTACTTCACCTGCTCCATCACATTCATGGCAGGGCAAATCAAATCCAGTCTCAGTAGGAGGATTTTTTGTAAGGTCAGTGCTTTTACAAAAAACCGTTTTATCACCTTTACATACAGGGCATTTTAACATATCTGACATTTTATTTCTCCAAATAAAATTCTTATTAACACTATACCAAACTAAAAATCTCATCGACTGGAAAAATACTTTGTCTTAAAATAATAATTTCCCTTATAATAAGGATTAACAAAACTGCCACCGCCATAGTCAAAGTTAAAAGTTATATGTTGTTTTTCTTTTGTAGGATATGTAATTGATTTTATCTCCAATGATAACCAGTCCCTACCCTCATTAAGCAGTCCTTCTGTCTTGCAAAAATTCGTTAATAAATATGTATAGAAATAAAGATAATTTTTAGGACCGATTATAATACCTCTATTCTCACAATGTTTCACAGATTCTTTCAAAGCATTATGAAGTTTCATCCCCATACACACACGTTCATCACCAAAATCATCTCTTTTGCTATGAGTATCTATCCAAAAAAACGTAATATCTGCTGTAATAGATATGTTTTTATAACTCATTATTCTGTTAGTTGTAACAATATTCTTAACTACAACATTACTACGATGATCTTGATAACATTTTTCTGCCATACCACCACACACACCAGCAAATAAACATACTGCTATCCATAACATTATTTTATTAGTCATCTTATTTCTCCAAATAAAATTATCATTAACACTATACTAAACTAAAAATCTAATCGCCTGGAAAATTATTCTATAGTCAGTCAAATTCAAGAATACGCTCTATTTCAAAAGGTCTATTTTTAAAAGGTCTTGTTTTATTAGGATCATAATATATTCCATTAAATCTGACAATTACATGTTTTTTTAGCAGAACTAGACAATTAAGAGGAACGGGACCAGGCCAAGGAGATGTTACAGTGACAGCTTTTATTCTAATGCCTAATTCATTAGCCCAATGATGAAGCTCTCCAGTAGTCATTCCCTCACTACTGTTATTAACCATTTCATAAACTTCTTCTACTGTCTTGCCAGATATCATTGCTAAGCAAGTTTGCCCGCAGGTCGGTCCAATTTGTTGTAAATGTTTAAATCCTATCATATCTTACCAAATTAAGAATATGATCGACTGGAAAATTATTCTATTTCTTCGTCACTTACCAAAGATTTAATAATACCATCATTCATCTTGATACAATTCTCGATAGAATTATGAGCATCAGTGCTACATGCTGACATTTTTTTCTGAGCTAGTCTTAATTCGTTATTATTAATTTGTAATGTTGCTACTACATCTTTCTTAGTCATTTCTATTTCTCCAAAATTATTTAGAAAACTTCGTTATGCTCATCTCCCACTATTTTTCTCAATTCTTCAACTTTTGGAGTTTCAATACCCTCAAATTCTTTCCAAACTCCTGTTGCTTCTTCGGGAAATATAAACTGTCCATTTCCTATATGTATATTTGCGCCATTTGCTGTCTTTCTGCACTTAACAAGAATTAATTTAGGTTCTTCAACACTAGTATCGCATGACCCTATTAAACCACGCTCCCATCCATAGAACCAAAACATACCTTTGTTTTTAGGAAAATCTTTTGTCCATTTTTTCATTTCTATTTCTCCAAAATTATTTTGTCGGAACAAATTCATAAACTACTACATCAATTCCATTTTCTAACCATATCTCTCTGATTAACTCTAAAATAAAGTCCCAGTTCCCACCTGCCAAATCAGAACCAAATTTAGGACAATGAATGACAACAGGTTTGCAACCCTGAGTTTCTATCATTTTAGCATAACCTACTACTTTTCTCATAGCAGAAGCCAAAGCCCAATACTTGATAGGTATAGGATTGTCTGCTGATACAGTGCCATGCTGACCTATCATGTTAGCTATTGCAAGATGATTGTCTATTTTAGCATAACAAGTTTCACCAAGAGTAGAAGTCTTTTTCCATTTTTCAGGATAAGGGGGTTCGCCTGCAAGGAAAGCTCTGTAATGCTCTTGAGGTAATGGAGATAACTTGTTCAGTGCAAGAACAAAACCTTTTCCCCATTTATTTTCATCGTTACAACAATGAGCTATTATTGCAACTTCTCTTTCGTGTGTAGTTTGAGGCTCTGTTGCATCACCTTCTACTACTCTTAATATTCCTTTTCCTGCTATGATTTTCTTTATACTATCTGTTGAACCGAACATTTTCTTTCCCCTAAAATTAGTTGTCTGGATGATTTTTTTTCCACTCGAGACCGAGTTTATGTAAATGAGAACCCTCTAATTGAGATGCTTTTATTCCTTCATAACAGCGTATGATAATTAAATTCCTATAACACAAGCTAGAAATTAATATTATTATAATTATCAATATTACTATAACTGTATTTTTTATCATTTTTATTCTCCTAAAAGTTGTATTAACACTCTACCAAACTAAAAATATCATCGACTGGAAAATATTAATCTTTTACTATCTCAAACAATTCACAGACAATAGCGAAAACCATCACCATTTCGGGCAAGATAAAAGCCAGTATCATTCCAACCGCCAAAGCCCCCCCTTTAAATGTATTTTGGTGCTTTTTGCAGCCTCCAAGATGTTCGATTGCTATGTATATAGGTAATATAAAATGAATTGCTTCCATTTTTATTTCTCCGTTATTAAACAGTGCCTTGCATCTTCACAACTATCTTCACCCATACCATCACATGTTATACAATCCTCAATGGTAGATACTCTTGTGTCGGCAGGAACTTCATCCTCATAAGTATAAAACTCTGACATAGGATAAGTGCATCGTTTTCTTTGTTCTGCCATAATCTATCCTTTTAAGTTTTTACCTAACTGTTTCATTTTTTTAGAGTTTTCTTCTAGTTGCAAATTGCAAGTTTGAACAGCTATAGGAGTTCTTTTCGGGTTAAGATTATCTCTTGCATCTCTTAAAGCCTTGTTATTTCTTATCAATAAGTTTATTATCTGATTGTTCTTCATATTATACCTTTTTAAAAATCTCATCGACTGGAAAAATTGAGAGGAAGAGCCTGTCAACTCTTCCCCTCGGAGAAATAAAACTGCTATTTGATTATTCTGTTGCCTTACCACACGCTTGACAAGCTGTTTCAATTCCCTCTAAATAAGCAGGAGTAGTTATATCAATACCTGCTTGTGCATGAGCAAGAATCATTGATTCAAGAGCATCCATCATATCGTTATAACGGGTTATACAATCTATCTCTTCTTTTGACATTTGACAAGGGCTAGGGCCGAATTTTTCTTTCAAATTAGAAGTAATTGTTCCTCCACCATAACGAGTCGGTGTTAGAGCATGAAGCTCAGGATCAGTTAATTCTACGACTATGCCGTGACAACCTGTTTCAATGATTTTACACATTATAAGCTCTTTCCCCTTTATTACAATACTCTGCTGCTCCCTTTTCAATAAGAATAATAGCATCTTCTATCATTTTAATAGTGATAGACTTATATTTCTTATTACATTTGATATGCTTTGTAATTCTTTTAGCATTTTTTTCGGGAGTGTAAATAGCACAAAGTGGCAGATTAGTATTTCCATTCTCTTCAAGAGCCATACCTACACCTATCATACCAAATTTTGGAAAACCTACAACTGCTTGGTCCTTGCAAAGTTTTACTCTAAACATCCAATAATCATCACCTGTAGTGGGTGAAATCATTAGCACTGGAGTCTCACCAAAAGCAGTTTTAATTGAAAATTTGTCAGTTCTATCTACACATTTTTTGTTTACTTCTAAAATTGCTTTCATTTTATTTCTCCAAATAAAATTCTTATTAACACTATACTCTACCAAACTAAAAATCTGATCGACTGGAAAATATAAAGGGTAGGCCTAAGCCTACCCTTATTTATTGTGTAGAGACTGTAGAGACTATACAGTTTCTACAATTATCGTGTTGTTCGTAGTATCAACAGTAACTTTAACCTTACTGTCTTTGATACCGAACTGATGGAGACAGATACGAATTGCTCCTCGGGCATCAAATGAAACACATTTGAGAGTGCCGTTGATAAGCACATCAATACTACCACCATTCGGTGTTACTTGCGAAGTCAAGTCGCGAGGAATCTGAACTCTTCCCTCTTTTGTGGTCTTAACTTCGTCAACATCCAGATCAACAGTCGATGCTGCTATTGCAGGCTGCGACATAGGCTGTGACATAGGCTGTGATACCGGAACACTATCTACGAGTTGATGATCGGTTGCCGACTTTGTATCAGGAAAATATACAAAAGCCTGAGGACTGTTAGACAGGTCAAGAGTGCAAAGCTCTCTATCATATCCTGCTATCTGACTTGTGACAAACTCATTGTTGACGATGTTACGAACATCATCATGCAAGATAGTCTCAGGATTAGGTTTCTGCTTTTCAGCATTTCTTACTGCCAATGTTACATCAAAAGCAGTAAAAACCTCTCCATCCAAAATCTTTTGTTCAAGAATCTCAACAATACCTTGTGCTACCAATAAATTACACATGCTCATTTCTCCAAAATTAAAATTATTATTTACTTCACATTATACTAAATTAAAAATCTCATCGACTGGAAAACTAATTCTTAATTTTCCTTAATCTTATCTCCGTTGTCTAAACTCTACTAAATGAGTTAAATTTACTTGGTCAAGACGATAGACAATCATTTCATCATTTTTCAATGCTCTGCCAGCCCTAGCCCAAGTGCTGTTTGTGCCTGACTTAGGAAAAGAACCACCCCAAGTATCAGCATCGTAATACTTACCCATAGCCATATCAAGCAAGAACATAAATGTTCTATCAGTACTACCACCTGAACCCCAAAAGTTAGTTGCATAGTTTAATGCCTTTGTGCTTACCGATGAAGCATAGACACCATCACCATACATACGGCCTGTTACATGACCTGAACTTGACGATGGGATAATAAGCCCACCCTTAAGAATAGACAATAGATTACTTGCCTTTGTTCCATGCCATAATTGCCTAATATCTTTTAATGTTGCTCCATACTTATCAAAAGCATTTGACATTACTGCAATCTTAACAGTGAAAACAGCATGAACTGATAAACTGTTTGATTGGTGCATTGACTTGCGGGTTTTCTGATAAAGATTTCTCACATAAGAGATAACCTTTTTATCTTCTACAATCTCCAACTCCACATTAAAAATTTGTGGTGCTACATCTTTTTTCTTTGTAGTTTTCTTTTTCGGCTTAGTCGTAACATCAATAAACGATGTGTCCAAACCATCTAACAAGTCATTTTCAGCAATAACTGTTTGAGTGTTAGGAAATATCAATTTCGGTGTTATCTTTGACATTCCTACATCATGAGGAATTAGTCGTAGATAAGAGTTAAGAGTGCTGCTAAATCTCTTGTTAGCAAAATCGTTATTACTAACATAGTCTGAAATATCAACAAGTAAATCTCTTGCTTCTGATACTTGATCGGGGGCAATAACTCCAAGTGGAGTTTTGAATTGTGCTGAACTTGCATCGAAAGTAATCCTACCACCAGACTGTTTCATAATCTGATGGATATTAACTTTCGCACAATAATCAACAAGCTCTTGTGTGAGAGGATTTTTACTTATAATCTGTTTCCTTGCAATATCTTTCAGAGCTGCACTTTTAACAGAAGATGAAGAGACAGAAACAGAGCTGCCTGTATTAACGGCTTTAATTTCGGTGTAACGCTTATCGGGTTTGTTGTTAGGATTGGTTTTCTCTGACCACTTTTTCAGAGCTTTAGATTTTGTTGTTGGTCTAGGGGCTGGAGACTGTCCTACTCTACCCCAATTCGATTCTGCTGAACCATCTGCATATAGAGTATATTCCCAAAATTTGTTATTATTTGTATCACCAAATTCAACACAAATACATTTCTTATGTTCTGTTACTGCTGCCATTTTAATTCTCCAAAAATAATTATCTACTTAATAATAGCCATAGTTTTTTTAATTTCTTCTTCTGTCCTTGATAAACAAGAAATAAACACTTCTTCAGTCTTTCTTGTAGTGCTGCAATTTATACATTCATCTGGATGTGAACCATCTTCTTGTGAAATTAAATTCCCTGCTCTACCATCGCAAGCTCCACAAGTTTCACAAACATTATATTGCATTTCCTTTATCTTTTGTCTTTGAGTTTTTGCTTTATGACTAACATGTTTTACACATATTTCATAGGTTGTTGGTGGTAATTCTAAATCATTTAAAATACAAGCCCATGATTCTTTAGAACTATCTTCTTTATAAATTGTTACCATGTTATCCATTTTCAAACTCCTATTATATCATACTTTCACACTATACGCAACTAAAAATCTCATCGACTGGAAAATTAATCTTCGTCAGGGTCAAAATGCTCTATCGTCTCTCCTGTTTCCGTTTCATCTGACTTATAACACTGTATAGAGGTATTACAGTCAGGACAACGATCATCACACATACAAGACCAATGATCTTGCCATTCACAACCACAAATACATTTGTAGTAATTAAGATATTTTTCAGGATTTTCTTCTTCATCGTCCTTCTTTTTGTCTGTAAAAGCCTGATCTCCTGAAGCATGAAATTCTATATCAGGGTTTTTATCTATCTCTTTAGGCTCTTCCCCAAATATCATTTCCTGATAACGATCTCCATCATTATCTATTTTACAAGCAAGATTTTCTTCGTCCCAGTCCCCTCCTACATCATAATCTCTTAACTCTAATATTATATTATCAGGGAGTTTATCTACTTCTACAAGACCTTTTACAATACTAATTATAACCCTATCTTTATTGATATGACTATTCATTAAAGGACACATTTTCTCTGCATCAGAGTAGTTGCAAATTTTACTCTCTTCTACACAACCAATCAATTCAAGACTATTATCGCCCTTGGGTCTTGTAATATTAGAAGCACATTTCCAACACATTGGCATTTTCTTATCAGCCATTTTATTTCTCCAAATAAAATTATTATTAACTTACACTCTACCAAACTAAAAATCTGATCGACTGGAAACTATTTAGCAACTATTTTATATTTAGTTTTATCACAAACCGACATAATTAATGGCAAAGTATCTATTCTCCCATAGGTTATCTGTCCACCTAGTATGGCCAATTCGTACAGATCAAAATTATTAAGCCCCACCCACTCGACAAACGCTTCTGGGTTTAGTGCTAATTTAGGAGCTATTAACTTGCAAATTTCTTCAATATCTTTTTTCACAATTCTTATTTCTCCAAATAAAACTATTTATATGGTTTTAGAATTTACATATTTTTTGCATTGCTTTAAGCTCGGCCTTGTAATTTCTCCGCCAAGATTTTTTCCACTTAATAAGCTTCATTATCTTTATAAAACGCTCTTTACGCCACAATGAACCCATAGCGTCACTATCTCCATGATGATTTATAAGAACGTCTTTACCATTAGACTTTTGCATACCACAACAAAAATTACACTTTTGACAATCAGTTAAAACTCCAGCCTCTTTACTTGCAGGACAAACTATTTCACTATCCTGTTTTTCATCGTATATGTTTATATCTTTCATATCCGCAAAAACTCTAAAAGTGCGCCACCCTGCAACCTTGGCCTTTTCATACTCTTTATTATAACCCTTAATACTATCAACACTTGCCATACAAATGTTTTTCAAACGCTGATCTATTTTAGGGTTATTCCATTGGTGAGTATACCCAGTAAAACCTTCTGCAGCCATACATATATCATGCCATACTTCATAAGGGACTGCGGCAGGGTCGCCATAAGAACCTATTCTAACATGACGATCTTTGAATAGGTCTAAATCTCCATCTTGTATAGGTCGATAACTACCATCGACAAGAGCATGAAACACTCCAATAGGACCATGACAAAGGTTAACATAACAGGTAGATTGTTCTTTATGTTTGCAATCACCACATATACTCTTATCTTCACCTAACCTACGTGCTAACATAGGGTGAATATCGCGACGGATAATATATGTTTGTATCATATCACCAGTCTTTTTGTTTTCTGACTTTCCAAAAATCCCTGTAGCTACTACGGCGATACGTTCGCCATCTAACAATGATTTTCCTTGCCATAAAATAATACCAATAGGTTTTTTCTTCTGCATTTTATTTCTCCAAATAAAATTATCATTAACATTCTACGAAATTAAAAATGTCATCGACTGGAAAATAAAAAACCCCCTACTCTAAGAATAGGGGGTTGAGATAGTACCCATGGAGGTCATGGGGGGGTGTAATTACTTTGATTTTGACTTTGACTTTGACGAAGGTCTCAAAACTTTACGAGTAACCTTTGTCTTATCAACATTGGTCTTATCAAGAATGCCTGTAGATTCCAGCAATTTTAGATTGATAAGATTTGCCATGATAATATCGTCTCGACTACCTGATCCCTGGCCACCTGATCCACCACTAATAAACATAATCTGAGGAACATGAATCTTGGCAAGAGCTTCAGAAGCGAACTTAACTTTATCAACTTCTGCTTGGATAGTAGCTGCTTCGAGTTCGGTAATATCTCCTGACAACTCAATAGCTTCTTTCCTACCTTCAGCTTTAGCGATCATAGCTTTCTTAAGCTCTGTAGCCGTTTCTGCCTGAATTACAGCCTGCTCAAATTTTGCTGATTCAGCCATCAACAAAGTTTTCTTATCGAATGCTGCAACAGAAAGTTTCATAGATGCTTTTGTCTCTTCTTCGACCTTTTTCTCTTTAGCTACATTAGCTTTTAACTCGGCTGCAATTACCGCTGTTGCCATTGCAACATTAGCAACTGCTTCTGCTTCTGCCTTTTGACGCTTACCTTTTTCTTCAATCATTAAACGCTCTTGAACCTCTTTGCTTCGTTCCGCTTTTGCACTCTCTGCACCAAGAAATGCTTCTTTCTTCGTTGCAAATTGCTTTTTAGTCGCCTTATCGTAATCAGTGCCAGTAACTGAAAATTGAGTTATCGTCATATTAAATTTATCGATAATCGGTGATCGAGTCGTAATAATTGGCTTACCATCTTTAAGTTTGATAGTAGTTTTATAGGTTGTAATCTCTTCACCTGTCGTATCAGTTGCATCCTTTTTAACAACTTCTACCAAATTCATATCATACAAACCATTAGTCATCTGATCTAATACTAATTGTCTAAATTCAGATTTGCGTGCTGACTGGTTTTCTGATGCACTCATAAGAGGTGCTGTTGATTTCATACAATCGATCATAAATGATTTAGTAGATGCTTTAATGTTATCCATTATGCCACCAAATTCCTGATGAAATAACAATCTATCTTCTTGAGAGATTGGTGTTCGCAAACGAATATACGTGCTAAGATCAGCTTCACTACCATCATTAAATGTTACTTTAATTCTCTCGTCGGATTCGTCTCCGTCTCTTGGATCATCATTATAACGAAATTCAATGTTACGACGATATACCCATGTTTTAGCAAAACCCTTCCAGTAAGGTCCAGGATTTTCCTGAACATGAACATCACCCATGACAGGTTGAACAATGACCCATTCTTGAGCATTACAATTTCCGACTGCTCCGTTAAGAATCATAAATCCTACTAAAACACCAAAAGCTGCTATTGCTAAAATAATATAATACTTCGGCTTCATAATCTATTCTCCATAAAATTTTACATCATTAATATTTAAACTACACAATTTAGACTACATAATTTACTACGACCTCCACAAACTACTTACTTCATCCACTGCCCTCCTTTTTTTCAGTGCTACCATCCCCTTTAGAACTAAGGTAATCTTTTGCCTGTTGAGATTCTTTTTTAAGCCTGTTGGCTTCCTTTGTATTTTGATCTGCTTGTTTGTTAAGATCATCTTCTGCTTTAGAAATATCTCTGATAGATTCTTTAGTAGTAGAATCAGTATTTAATTTTCCAGAAAATAAATCCTTATAAAACTTATCAAACTTAGAACTTCTACATAGTTTAACAAGAAAATACACAAACCCTGCAACTGCTGCCAATATTATGAATATTTTATACATACCTTATCTCCATTAAATATATTTTGCTATTATTATACATTTATTTATCTTATTGTCAAGAAAAAAATAGAAAACAGGAGAAAATTTCTTAACTCCTGCTCTCTTAATAACTTAACTACATGCTGCAACCTGCATAGAATCCTTCATTTTCTTCTCTTTAGCTTCTTCTACTTTTGTTCTTTCGGTGTTTCTGAATTTATTCATAGTCTCTGAAAACTTGTAAACATGACTCAAAGGATTCTTCCAATGCAATAGCCTTGTAATTTCATAATACTTTTCATAAAATTCAGGACCGTGATTGTGACCAGCGGCTGTATTCCCATCGTGAGCCATTTCATGACATAAGGTAGTGAACATACGTAACACCGAACCGCAACTACTTAAACTAAAATTCCCTAACCAACTTCTTTCAAGAGCAATATAAGAATCCCCATCGGTCCAAGCGCTTGCTACATCACTAACGCCAATACGTATCTTTCTATCTTCCCAACAGCCAAGATATTGAAGAACATCAACAACACGTTTTTCTGTTTTCTTTAACTTGGCATAAGGGATATAACTATAACTTTCAGAAAACTTGTCTTTCAGTGTTGTTCGGTCGCATGTATCAGAAACAGATTCGCTACCATCAAACATAATAAACTGTTTCTTCAACATTTCTAACTCTTTTTCCTTATTTTCGGTATAATGCATATTATTCAGTGCATCTGCCCAAAGCCAATCGAAAAATTCATCAAGAGGGCCATCATAACCCATTTCCTCAACCATATCTTTATCGAAACAAATTGCCTTGCCTGAATTTGTAGATTTATCAGCAATCATATCCTCAGCAGGAGCAAAACACCACGATATGCCATCCTTAACGAGCATTTTCCAAGATATCCATTTGTTATTTGAGAGCCGAAGAATACGTCTACCTTCATATTGGTAATGATTTTCTTCTGCATCACGTAAGCCTATCAACAAACTATATCTTTCATCTGCTGACATAGTTTTATACTGTTTATTGGCTTTCTTGATTTTGTTCTGCAAGACAATCTTATTAATTGCTTGATAGAGAGGGCAAGTAGAATCAACATCATTTCTTGCAAAATTGACTTTTAACATTGTTTTAGAAACAATAATGCCACCAACACCTGCATCTTTGATTGTTCTTGACATAACATATACACCCAAGTTATAAATCTTCAACTGTGAAGTATCAGAAAACTTGTAATATGCATGTTCATCTTCATAATCCCAAGTTAACTTTGCGGGGTCAACTGACACAACTTCATCATTAAACTTAACAGGGATTTTGACATATCTAACCTGCTCTTTAACTTCTTCTTTCAAGCTTTTGACAGATGAAACTGTATAGTTATCCAAGGGATTATTATACAATTCAATATCGATTAAACAACCACCTACAGACTCAAGACCATCCTGCAAATGATAATCTAATTCCATAGTATCAACATCAACTATCATCTTAAATGTTGATGTTCTCCATGTATTTTTACCAAATGCAAACATCTGACCACGACCCATACGGAACTGTTTCCATATGACATTTTCGCTCTGCTCGTGAGGCTGACCAAAAGTCTCAAAATGTTTAACTAATTCGTCTTTGGTTCTGATTCCGATACCATCGTCATATATAGATAGGAATGCAGGTTGAGGATTGTTTTCTTTGTCTGTGCTTTTTTCAGCTATAAAATTAATGGCTATCTCTGTAGCTCCTGCTTCTACAGAATTCATTGTTCCTTCAAGAATTGCTTTCTTTAAAGAACCTGCTTGACGCTTAATTACGTCAATAAGCAGCTTTTTATGGGCTACTAACTTTCTTGTTTCTGTTCTCGGCATGTTTTGACCTCCATCAAAATACTATTAACGACTTCATTTTAACACAACGTTCATTCTACTAAAATAAAAATATCATCGACTGGAAAAGTTATCTCTTACGATCTGGATTATCTGAAATGAGCTTATAATCTTCATTGTTTAATAAGTTATAGGGGATATGCACGCACTGTCTCTTTTTTTTGGGAATAGTTATGTTAAATTTCTTTTTAAAATCACTTTTGTGATAATAATCCATATGGTCAATATCTTCTCTTAACCATATAATCATTTCACAATCTACCTTCTTAGTAGGAGACCAACTGCCTTTTGTAGGTTTGCGCCATACAAAAATAAAATCACTACCTTCGTCCCTAGTTATATATACTTTTTTTTTATCCATATATTACCAAATTAAAAATCTTAGCGACTGGAAAATACCCAGAACTGGATTTGAACCAGCACATTACTACCTTCTCAGGATAGCTCCTCTGCCAATTGGGACACCTGGGCCTATAAATACCCAGAACTGGACTCGAACCAGCACTAACTAAGGTTTGAGCTTAGCGCCTCTGCCGTTGGGCTACCTGGGCCTATTCAGTGTTATCTTTTTCTTTTTGAATCGCATCATAAACTTCTTTGCGATGAACAGAGATATTCCTGGGAGCATTGATCCCTAGTCTAACCTTATCACCACGAACATCTATAATGGTGATCTCGATATCATCTCCGATGATTATCGACTCATCCTTTTTACGACTTAATACTAACATTTTATATTCCTTTAAATAATTAGTTAATACCCCGACCCGGATTCGAACCGGGACTTTCGACATTTTAAGTGTCGTGACTCTGCCGTTGGCCTATCGGGGCATGATTATACTACATTTGAAATGACTTTGCAAGTAAAAAATAAAAACAGACCGCCAGGGATTCGAACCCTGAACAAAAGTTTTGGAGACTCCCATGATACCATTTCACCAACGATCTATAATAAATAACGTCTCTGGCAGGACTTGAACCCACATTATTTTCCTTTCGTAGAGGAATGCCATGTCCATTTAGGCGACAGAGACTTAATGCACCTGATAGGGATAG
>SDBT01002598.1_pt1 | contig 31753 bp, 58 predicted proteins | sample 2277101 | NCBI WGS metagenome assembly SDBT01 (sample SAMN10404973, study PRJNA504765) | marine sediment metagenome | isolation source: marine sediment core GS10_PC15, 103 cmbsf | place: Arctic Ocean: Southern Knipovich Ridge | collected 2010 | reverse complement strand
GCCTTGTTGGTATTATCAAGTGCTGTATTGACACCAACGCCCATACCAGCGACAAACCCCTGCTCTGCCGGAGTACAGCCAACAAAGCACAACGCTACAATAATTAAAATCCATTTCCAGTGTTTCATAATACTGCTCCCTTCGTAAATTAAACTTTTTCATATTTCGGCCTACGTTGATTCTTTACGCATTGATATATTCGTTTTTCAAATAAATCGTGGATAATGTGATCTTCGCCGTACTTAGATTTTTGACTATTCATTGAATCAATCATAATGTCATAAAAATCAGCAGTTGTCATAATCGGATTGATTTTACATTGAGTTTCATTATTTGGGGCGAGTTTTAATAATTCCAAAGCTTCACTTACGTTCATCTTTCTTTCCTTTCGTAAATATTCATACGGCTTCGTTGCCGTTATTTTTATCCTTGAAAATTACATATACGGCTGTCGGTCAGACTCTATATCTCCAAATTGGCTTCTTATTTTATCCGCCAACTCTTTTCTTTCTTTGTTTTCTTTTTCAAACTTTCCGAGCTTTGTTTTCAGCCTCTTGTTCTCGGCCTCAAGCTTGGCGGTTAATTGCTTCACCTCTTCGTGGGTGTATAGGGATTCGCGATCTGCGATAGGACTATCTTTCAGGGCTTGCTCTTCCACTTGTGTTATTGTCTCAAAGGTGCTGTGGCAGATTGCACAAATAACGTGGTTGTCAACAGAATACTTTTTGTCAACACACTCTCTGATATGCTCATAAAATCTCTTATATGCTTTCAGCCCGTCCCTCTCGGCCTCGGCGTTTTCGGCTCTATCTATAAAACTTTGCACCACTTCTTGTAAATTAGACCGCACGCCGTTTTTGTGCCATTTATCGATTAAACTATGCCACCATTCAAGCTCGGCCTCCAACTCTTTAGTTTTACTTAATTGTTCAGATAGCTGGGATTGAAGCTGGGCGACTGTGTCCACATCTTCAACCCAAATACCGCCCCACATTCTTGAATCTTCAGCATTGACAGCGTCACTGATAAATCCAACCACTTTTTCAGCATAAGATTGTAGTTGCGACCCCTCTGGCTTGCGGGGATTATAGCGTTCAAACTCCTTCTCGGATATAAGTATTTTAATGTGTATCTTTTCGCCCATATATCACTTCCTTTCCTCTAAGCAAATCCTTTGTCTGATTCAATAAGAACCCAATTAGTTTTTCCATGCCTCTGGTACACTCTACCCCGAAGAGGAGCGTATAAAGTTAATCGCCAATCGTGTTCGGGGTCTTTTCGTGCCATATTTTCAAACGTCATCAACGTAGGAATATCTTTCCATTCTATTTCCGGCGTTTCTCTAAAAATAACTTCACCGTCCTTAGTAACCGATGCTTCACCAAAACCAACAGAAACGGGAATATACATTTTTGCTTTTTTGGTCACAGGAGGACAATTCAAACAGCCTTGATGCGGCTTGCCCTCGTATGGCTTTTCTTTTGTCCATTCACTCATTATCGTTCCCAATCTATCATAATGATTTCACCACAATAAAAGCAAAATAGCCGGTCAATGAACTTGCCAATGCCGCCCGTAAGCTTGGTTTTGTAATGCGGACACTCGACAGAATATTGTGATTGTGTAAATGTCTTAACTGTCGGCGTTGCTCGTTTTGGTCTTTTCATCGTATCTTACCTTTCTGCGAGTATTTCCCTTTAATTTCCGGCCTTAATTCGTCGATCAGCCAATACAAATGCTGGAATTCAGGAGCTTTACGCATCTCTTTTAACTTTATTTCAGTGGCGGTTTTAATGTAATGCTCGTGCTGTCGCCTTATCTGTCGGTTCCGAGTATCGTTAATACTCTTCTTACGCTCAAGCTCTCGGTATTCATCAGTATCATAGAACCATGTCCAAACCGCCGATTTCCACCTTGAAATCTTTGTCTTGCCCCTGTACCAATTATTAGCCTCGTAATGATGCCACCACTTACCAGCGTTAAAGGTGCTAAAGCCTATACTTGAGGCAAATTCCTTAGCTTCTTGGATTGTCGGTGGTTCAAATTTCATTTCTTCTCTTTCAGGGCTTGCTGAACATACTCCCTGTCACAATCGTCTGGATTTAAGAATCGCACCGAATATGTCAATGCTTTATCCTTGTTCTTAATCACTTCCCTCAATTCCTTATTCTTGGCTTGGAGTTGCTTGATAATACGCACGGCAGTTGTGCCAGCACCTTCACTTTTACTCGGCTCGCCATCGACCTCTTTCATGATAAAATTAGCCAATTTATCTATTTCTGATTCCGTTCCGTTATCAACAAAAATCCAAGAATGTTGCGATACTAACCGTCCAGGTGGTTCGCAAGGTCCCGGAACCTTTGTTTTGCACAGACAACGAGTATACATCCTTATTCTACCATCATCCAGTAATTCTGCTTGCTGTTTGCCGCATTCGCAAAACTTTTTAATTGTTTGTTTTGGAGCCATTTCTTTTCCTTTCTTTATCTACCGACTCTAATTAGACCATCTCTAAACTGCATAAGTAAGAACACAGCTTAATACTGAAACTTCAAGTAAGGCGTAGTCAAGAACTATATTAAAATATGCAGGTCGTTCCCTGACGCAAAATGCCTCGCATAAGCAGGCATAGCTCGGTGTTGTCAGTTGTCACTACTCTTCCCATATTCTTTTTTATCCCAACAAAGGGAAGGGCGAAGCTTTTTTGATCATAACCCAAATCAGTATTGTAAAAATTAGTTGTCATTTTGAATATAATCGCAAACATTTTTTGCATGTTACATCATCGATATTTGTGGTTCCTTCAAGATTATCCTCATCAACTGCTATCGACTTTCTACAGGCAGGTTGCCAAACTAACCCCCTTTTGGGATAGACGTCACCGAAACAGAACACCTCTAAAAAGTGGATTTTCATTTCGGCTCCATTATTGCCGCTGTAAGCCTAACCGTAACAGCTTCACATTCATCAAATGTGTCTTTGAATATACTGAACTCTTTTTTAGTGGTTTTTTTCTTCATTTTAACTCTTCCTCACTTTTTATCATAGCGTCGATGTCTTTTTTATTAGAAATATGCCTTGCTGTATCACTTAGGTCGCCCACTATTGCCGCCAAAGCTTGCCCACGACTGTATGATGCTGTAGTTTTCATTACTTCGTCAAAATCTTCTACCGCCTCATTGATTGCCAATACAAGCTTGCAGATTATCTTTTCTTGCTTTTTGATATATAAGCCATTTCTACGGCTTCTATTTTTAGCTGAACGTAGTCGCTGGTTTTTCTCCGCTAATAGCCTTTTTAATTCTTTATTTTCTTGTTCGGTGTCCATTGTCTCATCCTCTCAATAAAAAAACCCCTCGCTAAAGGCTGATAGACAGACTGGATAGAACTGCTTAGACCTCTGGCAGGGGTTTCGGTGAGTATTGTATAATCCAGTTTTATTATCATAAAAGCACCTTACATTATCAACTCGGTTCTGTCAAGAACTATTTATTTACTTTCCTGATTTTTCTTGGCCGTGTGGTAAACCCTTGTAAGGTCGTCGATGATTTCTTTGATCTCGGGAAGGGTTCCTGTGGCCACTTTCCAGTCGTCCGATCCGTCAGTCCTAATTTTTAGGCGGATTTTATTGTCATATACCTGCTTTGCGCCAAAGATATTATCGCCATGCACCTGCTTTTCAAACTCTTCCAGTGGCTCGCTCAGGCGTTGGAGGTGGTCATAAAAATTGCCGTCCTTTTTGAGTTTTGTGGTCTCTAAATATTCCCCTGGAATAAGACCATCTTTGTTTCTCCAAGCCAAATGCGTCTGTCGGGGGTGCATAGGGGCTATCATGTGGGCTATAAGTCCCTGCTCGATATTATAATCCCCTTGTTCCAGCTTCGGCTCATCCAAAGCCTTTAGCTTCTCCTTGGCCTTGTCGATAGCTTCCTGATGGTCGTTAATTTGCCCTTCAATTATTTTTCTTTCCTTGCTCATTGTTATTCTCCTTGTTTGGGTAGGGTTGGTATTGGCATCCAGTGGGTGACTTTGAAAATAGGTTCAAGATTATTCCCAATTTCTTTTTCTATAGCATCGCTTTGATGAGAATACCACCACCATTCGTCGTCTTGATACCATAATGTAGGACAATGTTTATGATAAGGCAAAACTAAGTATTCATAATAATTCTCTGGCAACCCCTCGGCAACTGGAATCCATTTTAGAGCGTTAAGCTGGGATTGGAGATTGCGAACTTCAACCTCAGATGCTATGTGCATATTCAGGGCTTCGTCTGCCTTTTTAATATTCTCCAGCCTCTTTAGCGCTTGATGATCTCTATCCTTCTCCAGCCCCTTGATCTGGCTGCGGAGGCGAGTTATTTCCGTATCGAACAGCGCAAGGAATTTATCAGCTTCATCCCTGTCAGTATTTTTTTCATCATTTGACAATTCTTCATACGGAGTATTTGCTTGCCGCTTCCACCGCTCAACTGCCCATTTAGGGATAATAAGCTCGCCAACAGTTGGCGCTATACATTTGCTAAACAGATAATCCATCCATCCAGACCATTGCTTGTGTGCTAATTCTGCTAATTCTTCTCTCATATCATTTTCCCTTTTCAATGCCAAGCACCCATATCGTCTTTTGTGCGGAGCATAAACCCCGCAAATTCAGGATGCCAAAAGACTTCGCATTTCTTGTATTCGTGTCTGATTTCAATATCCTCTACATACCAGTCAACCCAATCCCCGCCCGTACTCTCAATGTCATCGACTGAGAAAGAGCCGTAGATGGGCTTGTCGTTCTTGTCACGCCGGCCGGTGTTCATGGCGAGGGTTGTAGGGTCGATAGGGTGGAAACAGCCCCCTTGGGTGCAATCTGATAGCCCCATAGGAGATGGACATCCATCATGGCAACCAACGCATTCGTCGTCCGAGTCTGTGATGTAGTGCTTATCTCGAAAGCGAAGGTAATACCCCTTAATCTCTTTGCCTTGCATGTCTTTAGCTTTAAATAGGCTCATGGGGTTTCTCCTTGCCAAACATTATCGATATAGGTCGCTCTGTGTAAAGTTCTTTTGGCCTCTCTTTAATCTGCAAGCAAAAATGCGGGTCTGTCGGCCCTTCTGGATAACAGACAGCGTGGTTTTCACGCGCCATAATATCAATGTCATCAGGGCTTAACGTCTGCATATCTTCAGCGGTAATATGTAGACAACAGCATCCATATTGGCTTGAGTAACTAGTTTTCATTACTTATCTCCTAAGAGGTGGGGTATAAAAAAATCGCCCGCAAGGAAACAATATGGACTCTGCAACAAGTCGGAATGAAACCTTTTGGGCGATATGTTTCGTTTTAAGCGAAACCGCTTGGTTAGTTTATTGTTCATTTGTCTTATTGCAGAATCCATGATTATCCTTATAACAAAATTATCTTTCCGTGTCAAGCCCTAATTTCAAGAAAAGTAAAATAAATAGCAGCTTGGCCGCAGGAGCAGGTCACTGTCCAATTACCTCAACGGCATAGGAACGGCACTTGCCATCGCGGTTAGCGTTGCGGTATTGCAAGCCAGAGGATTCACCAGTAAACTCATTAACTTTTACATCTCTGGTGCATGTACCTCCGATGCCCCCATATGCACATTTTTCACAGCATTTCTTTTCCATGATTCTCCTTTTTGATTTCTTTGTGTCTTGCGTGGTGACATATACAACACAGCCAAATCCATTCTAAAAAGGAATTTCACTGTCATCGTCGTCAACCTTATCAGGCTTATCATAAGGCTCCTGAGCCTGCCCTGAATCGCTTTTGTTGCCTTGGCCGAGGAATTGGAAGCCTTCGACAGTTACACGGTGCTTGCTGCGTTTAGAGCCATCCTTCGCCGTCCAGCTATCAAAGGTCAGCCTACCCTCGATAAATACGGGGTCGCCCTTGCTCAAATACTTATTCAGCGTATCGGCCTGCTTACCAAAAGCTCGGCAGTCGACAAAGCAGGTTTCGTCTTTATCGTTACCGTCCTTGCCCTTCCATTTGCGATTTACGGCTATGCTAAATTCCACGACAGCCGTCTGGCTGGGAAGATAAGAAAGCTGTAAATCTCGCGTGATGTTACCCATTAACATTATTTTGTTGTAGTTGCTCATTTCTTTTCATCCTTTACATTTACCATTACATCTGCCAGTTTAATAGCAAGGGCTATACTTGACGGCTTATCGAGCTTCATCGGGTCACTTAGCTTATTGTAAGCCTTCTCGAATTTATTGCGGTCGATCTTCTTTTCGCCTTCACTAAGCAAAGCTTCGTGCATCTTTTCGAGAGCAACCCAGACTTCGCCCATTTTTTCTTTTTTGGTTTGCTTTGGCTTTGGTTCTGCCCATTCTTTTTCACGACCCAAGCTAATGATGTACGCAGCGGCAGCAGGGACTTTCTTGGTGTCGGCTGGATATTTGCCAGCAAAGGTAAGGAATATAGAACCGACGTTTTTTCTGGATATGATCTTATCGTCGCCAATATCTTTTTGTAGTAGAACGCAGACTTGCTCGATAATTTCATGCTCGGCTTCAGTTGGGCCTTCTGGCTTCTCCGTCCGCTTAGGCGGTTTAGTGTCGCCCTTGCCATCATTGGTAGCGTCAGAGTCTTTGGTGTCGTCAATGCAAAACAGGCCGTTCAGGGCATACTTACGAGCATAGCTTGAAGCCGCACCTGTTACTTGAGCAGCGTCCATGCCCTTCTTATTCTCCGCTTCTCTGGCATAGGCTGTTGTTGATAAATTGCTTGCGCCGTCGCCAAGGGTTGCAGTTGCCTTGACGTAATATCTGTCACCGATTAACATTATGTCATCAGTGACAACCAAAGAACCTTCGCCCAGCAACGGCTTTACCGCCTTCATAATGTCTTCACAGCTTCGATACTTATAGCCGCCAAACTTATTCGTCTGTCCTTTTGGGGCTATCAACTCTTGTTGGATTTTACTTAATAGTTTCATTTTACACCTCTCTTTATCTGCTTGCAATTATGTTTTCGGAATAAATCTTAACGCCTGGGATTTCTTTCTTGCCCTGTGACGCACGAACGATTTTGCCGATGTAAGCTTCGTCGGCAACCATATATTCTCTGGGAAGCTCATTAATATCGACAACTTCAAACTTCCAGACTTTCCTTGTCGATATGCCAGATACTTCTTCGACTTTGCTTTCAACTACCATCTGAGCCTCCGCCGTTGCATCGGCTTGAGCTTTCAGTTCTTCGGCTTTAGCAGTGGCGCGTTCTTTAGCCGCATCTGTTTTCAAGTTGGCAATTCGAGCAGCTTCTTTCTCTGCCGCGGCACGAAGCTTGGCTTCTTTCTCTTGCTGTAACTTATCAAGCCTTGCCTGCTCTGCCTGTCTGATCTTTTCTTGCTCGTCCTGCCAGCCGACCATTGCCCTTTTAATAGATCCTTCGGCTTTAACAAGAAACTCCAATGGAGCGTTAAACAAGGCGATAATCTTCTTTTTGCTTTCCTCGATAGGCCGTGTCAAGCTCATTCGGGTTTCGGTTAGCTCTTTAGCTTTAGCTTTGACAGCCTTCAAATCTTGTGCCGAAAACTGATACTTCTCGATACTGTCGATGGTGTAATTTTCGTAAGTCTTTGCCAGTGTTTGCGTTTCGTCGATCTTGACTTGTACTTCTGATGATATAATACCGTCCATTTTCTTCTCCTTAAAACATAGGTTTATTTTCTATTCGTTCGAGTTCTTTTAATTCGGCAATAAAAGTCTCAACTCCCATTGCGATAACTTTAATTTCCTTCTCGTCCCTGTACGCTCTTATCTTCCATAAAGCTTTCGGGCTGTCGCTATCAACAAATGAAACAAAATCGCACCACTTACGACCAGTAATCCAAAGTTGACTTTGGACTTGCTTTACGTACGCTGTTGGAAACTTTTTGCCGTTTCTATAGCCAAGATGGGTAGTTGCGTAAGGGCATTTTATCTCAATAAGCCCATCATCGCCAACCAAGCCATCCGGCGAGCAGCCGAGATAATCGTCAACCTCGACAAATCCCACAAGCTCGACCGGCTCAAAATCTTTTTCGTACCGAGCCCTTGCTTTTGGTTCTAATTCTATACCCTGTCGCATACCTTTTGTACTGATTGATGGATGTGTTATCTTAAAGATTCTTTCAGATAACAGGCGTTCCATGTATTGATCTCTGCCCTTGCCATTGCACAGAACGTCCGTTATATGGCTGGCAGATACCTTACCTCGCTTGAGATCGAACCAGGCACTTTCGCCCTGGATTATGTCCTTATGAATTATCATCTGGAAATCTCCTGAAAAATTCATCTTCGCAATCCGATTGTATGCCATCTTCACCGCAAAACCATTCGTCCTCAAGTTTATTGTGCTTGTGGCAATTCTGACAGCCTTCTCGTCCGCACTCACGGCATCTCTTAACACAGCCTACGTGAATATCCTCACCACAAAGACAGCATTGGGTTAGTTCGTAGTCGTGGATTATGCCGGAACAGAGACAAGTTCCTACCTCTATCGGCGGTCTTTCTTGGCTGGTATCGTCGCACATTATTTTGGCCTCCAGAATTTCCAGAACTTGCGATGGTAAATCTTGCAATTCGGGGTATCAAGTGTGGTTTTTCTACAGTTCGGAGGCAATCTTTCTGGATAAACTGCAAAAGCCAAGTTTCTCCAAGGAAGATACCATTTACAATCCCTGCATCGTTTCTTACTCATTCTCCGCTTCCTCAACGGCTTGCTTGATATATTTCAAACAAGCAATAGTTTTCTCGGCGTCGATTCTATCAAGAATCTTACCCTTTCCGCCACTTCCGTGAATCTCTATCATCTGTATCGCATGGAGTAGAAACTTTATTCGCAACTCAGACTCGCCTAACGCTTCCAGCAGGGCGGTGTGGGAGTTGTGGTCTTTGACTATCATGCGGGCGTGGGCGCAATCAAATTCACGCAGGTCATAGCTGTCATTTGTAATCGAGGCGATAACTAAATCTTCATCGTCAGCCAAAACAATATCTATAGCGTTACAGCACACTACTTTATATTTCCATTTTTCTCGTTCCATTATTTCTTTCATATCTCTACCCTTTCAAAATAAAAGCCAACCGGGAGCGATACAGGTGGACGGGAGAATCCAAGAACTGTGCCCGGCTGACTTGATTGTGCTATATTCCTGTATCGCATGATTCTTTCCTTATACACTATTCTATCGGCGGTGTCAAGCTTTTTCTTTTAATTTCCAGACGGCACAATTATCACGCCGACGATCGGTTATCTCTATCAAACCCTTCTTTTCCAATTCATTCAGGCGGCGGGCTATGAGGTGATAGTTAAAACTAGACCAGCTACTCAAGCCTTTTGACGTAAAGCCACAAGGGTATGCAAGACCCCTACTATATTCAACAATGGCACTAAAGACCATTTTCTGCTGCCTCCCCAACCCTCCGCTCTCTACAAGCTTCTCGGCAGCGTCACGAGAGGTCTGGGGGTCGGTACGGTGGGATAAGTGTTTGGTTTGGTTATTGGTCATTGCAACTGCTCCATGAAGTTTATAATATCTTTCAAGCAGCTTGTGTCAAATACCGCTTCTGGCCAACCTTCAAATACAACCTTTTTCCACGGACGGTAAAAATGCACCACTCCTAATATATCGCCATCCTTATTGCTGACACAATTAAAAGTAGGCTTGCCGCAACAAATTTCCTCGTCCTGCTCAAAAAAGATATGCTTGTATTCTGTTTTCATTTCTCAATCCTCATAAAAACCGTTTTCGTGTTTGTCTGCAAATTGCTGGTTAATGGCCAAATTCCAAGCTTTCTTTGTTTCAGGGCCATAAATACCGTCAGCCTCTACACCTATCATTGTCTGTATTTCGGCAAGGGAGGGTATGTCATCACAAACTGTGACAGGCTCTGCATTGTAACCGCCCATCCACCAGTGATAGACGCAGCAAGCCAGAACTGCACAAATCAAGAGCCATGTTATATATGATGTTCTCATCTTCGCTCCCTGTCCAGTTCTTCTTTTATACGATTGATACGGCATGTGTTTCGGGCATTGCAAAGCTTCAAAACGCCCTCGCAGGCAAGCCGAATGCCCTTGTTGTGGGGCTGTAGAAAATAAGCCTCTGACGCCGAAAATGATGCGCCCTTATGATTGAATAACCTACCACCTATCCATGTATACATAATCACCTTTCATAAGCCTTGCGGCGGGGGGTTAATTAAAACAATAGCCTTACTAAACCGCACCCAAGCAACACAAATAATAACACAAAGGATATTACAATGAATGTGCGATTTAGGATCACTACCCATCGAGACCTATATTCAACAAACTTGTATTCAAGCGAGCAAGGGCCTCCGGTGAGCCAGAAGCCGCCAACACAAATAATAGCAGACAGAACAAATACTATGGGCGTCCAAAGTCTGGGGTCTGTCCAATCGATATGCACAATATATTCCATCATTTTCCTTTCAAAAGGTCGCTCTGGTGGCATCCCTGCCTAAAAGCTGCGGTGCGGAGGAGGGAGGGAGGAGAGAGAGTGTCCGCAGGCTAACCAGAGCCAGTCTTAACTTTTTAATGTGGCCGACAGGAATCGAACCTGCAACTGCATTACGTTTCGCTATAAAACGCCGACTTCCGGTGCCAAGCTTTAGCATTACCCAACACTTCCATCGTCAGACTCTTGATCGTCCCAAACAAAATCGCGGGTATCAACAAGGACGCTTACCTGATTTACGTTACGGCCACTTCTTAACTTTTCAACTTACTCACAAGATGATTAGCGGGGGTTATTTGCTAAATCTTTGCCATCGCTAATATCACAATAGCCCATAATCATGCCAGCAGGCGGAATAAATATACCTACTACGCGCAAAATCTCGGCCTTCAATGGCGTTTCAAAGTCGCAATGGCATAGTTGGTAAATGTTAGCCACATAGCCAATACCTGCGGCAATAATCAGAACTACTAACAAGATAACTCCGATTGTGCTTAAAAATTCTACTGTATTCATCTTCTCTATCCTTTCATAATAAAGCCAGCGATGACACAAGCAGCATTGACAAGAAGTGTAAGTGCCACCGCCAACGAAGTTATAAGGGACAGGCAGGCATATCCTGCAACATACTTGTCCTCGTTTCATCCTACGGACGCTATATGTACCATGTAGAACTTGTGCATTATTTCTGCCACTGTCCCTAAATTTATAAAGCTTGACGGGCAGGTTTCATTGCAACCAAGGCGATATAATCGTGCTTGGTATTACGCAACCCAACGCTCATTAGCCTTCGTACCTGCCAAGTGGGATGTGTCCAGTTGTGTAACGTGTCCGCTCATCTGTTCAACTGGAGCTAATTCCTGCTTACGGGACACCGCCGCCAAGCTTTTTTCATATTTTTAACTTGTCAATACTACGATTACTTTCTTACACTATTACTTCGGCTTTGTAAAGAGAAATCTTTAGCCAGACTCGATATTTATTTATTCAGGGTGACATCTACAACCGACAATCCAACGCAAGGCTATGCGACGAAAAGGGTTAGGGGTGACATTTTAGGGGACAGAAAAAAGATGGGGAGCCGTTAAGACAACCCCAGCCGGAGGAAGAGAAAGAAAACTTTATAACTTATATTTATTTTTTCTTCTCTTTATGTATTCGCATTATTTCATTCTTCCATTTTAGAATCTTGGCAAGATGTTCACGGCGAATCTCTACGTCCTGTTCCGTGTACAATTTAAGCACTAAGCCGTCTATCCTCTCGCTAAGATATTCAACTTCGCCTTCACTCATTTATGCACCAATAGAGTTATTACGCAGGTCAACGCAGAACACATTGCCCCAAATACTCCAACCGACCATAATGGAAGCCGATAAGTCATAGCCTTCTTGATCTCGTCAAGGGTTTTCCAAATGTCCTGTATGTCGCTTTCGTTCCGCTTGATTCTGGATTCATTGTCTGCCATGCTATTAGCTCCTGTTATTACGGCTGATCGTAAAGTACCCCAAGCTGGGTATAACTACTGAGTATCAATTCAGGTTGCCCGATAGTCCAGACTTGTGAACTTGCGGCAACGGAAATATTGCCTTTATCATTTGCGATATTAAAAGTTGAGCCTTCGAATATATGGAAATCAAAACCAGCCCCGTTGCCTATAAACTTAATTCTATCATTGTTGGTCGAGCTGGAAGCGTCGAACGTACCGCCGTATATCCATCCTGTTGCGATATAAGCCGTATCGCCGCTATCGTCCGGATACCAATTAAACGTACCGCCGTATTGATGCAGGACTTCTATATTAAGCCCCGTCTCTGGACTGCCGGCCAAATCAGTGCCATAATTAAAGTCGCCGTTTTTCATATCGATTAAAGTCGCTGCCGAATCTGTTGTGCAAGTTCCATTTGCCATGTAGATACTTATAGCATAAGCGGTTGCTTTGGATCTTATACAATCTTCATAGACCGTGACAGTTGCGTTGGTTTTCCTGTCGTTCTTAGGCACAATATAAAGAAACTCTACTGCCGTAGCAATAGCCGAATCGCCGATATGAACCGTTCCCGCCGTTACTATAACCGTTGTAAACTCGCTTACCCAAGAGCCGTGATTTTCGTTACTTGTAAGAAATACCGTTGCATCTTTGTTATTGATAATGACCAGAGGTATAACCTGGTCTGCGCCTGTGCCAGTTTCCGAAGCTTCAAAGTAATACGTGCCGCTACCTTCTATTACAATCTTCTGCGCCGATGTATGGTATCGCTCCGAGGACGTTCCTATCAGGCCGGTATGCCCTACTTTGACATGAAGCAGATCATAGTCAATTCCGCCCGTTTCGCCAACAGCAATACCGTCCGTAACAGCAACGGCACTGCGACTGTCAAATATAACTTCGTCAGCAGCGACAGGAATATTGCCATCCCAATTACCATTATTCTGAACCGTACCACTTACCGCACCTGTCCAATATACAACCGCCATAATATAGCTCCTTACTTTTTACCGTTTTCCCATTTACCTAATGGGCAATATTCATTTTCAACTCTTGCCTTGCCTGGTATAAAACACTTACATATCGAACACCACAAAGTCCTTTTAATCCAATAATTCTTTTCGCACTTCTGGCAAACCCTAACTCTGTCATCTGTAAACTCATACTTAACACCTCTTGCCAAAGCCGTATAGCCTTTGGCAATATTCTTTACTTTTCTACCAATCGTTTTTGCTTTTCCACAACAGGACATAATTTTAAGTCAATGAAATCGTTGCCGTTCCTGAATAACCAGCATGGAGAAGAGTAGGGCAAAGTGCCACTGTATTCGAAACAACATTCTCAGAACTACCGCACACATCTCCACCTGTATAAGTTAAAAAACCTTCAAATATTCGGCTCTGCGTTATTCCATCTCTCCAAGTATTGATTTGGAAATTAATACCTGTTTCAAAAAAAGCAAGTGCAATCTGTGTCAATTCTAATGTTTCAGTGGCGAACGTTCCGCCTGAACAACTGCCATCTGTACTGTTATAGTAACGAATAAGGCCACTTGGAATAGTACCTAAATCTTTAGAGTATCCGCAAGTAGGGTCGCCACTGATAAACTCAACAGGTAATTCATAAGTGCCATTAACCCACCCTACCCCCTCCGCCTTCCAATCCTTTTGGAGGAAAAGAACGTCGCAGCATGGCTGGCTCACTATATCCTCGAAAGTGACAAAAACAGATGCCGGCTGAGTAGGTGAACACCATTCACAGCCCGATGGTATATTGTTTCCGCAACATCCGACACACTGCTTACTGTTAGTGCTATACTTAGCCTTTAATGTTGACGAATTAAATCCAGCCGTTACCATTTAACAATCCTCACTTGCTTGGAATACCGTTACGCACCACCATTTATTTTCTAACCTTGTAACAAAAAGATAGTCATCGTTGGCGAGTCTCGGTAGTGCCGCATTCAAATTGCCGCCGCCGCTTATCTTGCAATAAACCTCAACCTCGAATTCTCCGCCAGAGGTTATTTCGTCGCCAGCACTGTCAATAAGATTGCAAGTTAAATTTGTGGCAGCAGGGGCAGCTTCGGTAGTTCGTGCCATTCTAATTTGCCCCAATTCCGATACCGCACTACCTAATAATTGAATCCCGCCGCCGCCCTCGACAACTTTAATGCCATTACGGCCTGATATTTTACTCAAAACATTAACTCTCTTTATGAGATCGTCAATCGTCTTTTGCGTATTGAGTTGTTTTTTGATTGGTATCATTACGAATCTCTTAAAGCATTATTAGACCTATCGTCCCTATCTGTTGGAAATGGCAACCCGTTAAAGTTTGCGGAGCTATAAAGAAAAGCAGTGACACCATAAGGATTATTCCAACCATCAAAATTATAAATAAATTCCATTGTAATTTGTACGCTTTCAATTCCTACCTGAACCGCATCATAGCCAGAGAAAAGCCATTTGCCTGTATCGTCTCCAGTAACGTCATAAGTAAATGGGATTGTGCCGGAATATAAAGTTATTGTTTGGTTTAGCCAATCACTATTATTTATTTTACCGATCGCAAATGCTATATCATTAAACTGCCAAGTCGGCAAATACATTGTTCTCGTAACGGTTAAGGCTGGCTTGAAAACACTAAGCGGGGGCGTATTATCTTCATTGTTTGCGGCAGCATCAGCAGTCCAAGTCTCCGACCATACCGCAGGGTCGCCAGAATCCTGGTCTATGTATTGCGACGCGTCATCAACTACCAGGCTAAAGTTAAAATCGTCTTTTACTCCTGATATTTTATTGGCTCGCTTGCCCTTAAATACGCCGCCAATCGTGCTATAAACAGCCTCTATCATGCAGTTGGTGTTATCCAACCAAGTCAACCATACATCAGTAACAACAAGATCCGGTCTATCTGGCCATGTGTCACCAACTACCGGAATAGCAGGGTCAGCCGCCGCCCAATCATCAGCTAACGCATTAAAGAATTGGGTAAGCACAGTGCCTTCGTCCGTAATGTGCATTTTTCTGGAATCAAACTGCTCAACAACTGCCATTAAATATCCCCTTTATTACGCCGACCACCGTCACGGATTTGCTCTAAGACAGCAGTTTCTCTCTTCATTCTAATTATAAGAGCGGCAGCAGCAATCGGCGAAACAAATGCAGCCCTACCCAAGAAACCCTGTTCGCCACCCGCAAGGCCAGCCCCAGCACTTACACCCTTGCCGATCGCAGTATCTTTTAATGATTCTTTTAATGCCTGTGCTATACCCTTGCCCAGCGCCCTGCCTATCTCTATGCCTGCTGGCAGTGCAGTCGTCTTTAGAAATTCCCATAGCTTTTTCAGAACATTGATGATAACATTTGTCATTTGCTCAAAAGCCTTAGCCGCTTCGCCACTTCGAATCATATCAAACCATTCCTTAAACTTCTTTATTACAATAGCTATTCCCACGACAACGCTTACAGCCCAACCTTTTATCTTTCCTCTATTATCCTCAAGCCAAGTACGCATTGCAACGGACGCCATTCTTATCATAGGGGCAAATTTTTCGCCGATAACCACACTGGTAATAATAAACATTTGCTTCAATCGGCTCAATTCAAATCCAAGAGTAGATGTCATTTTCGTGTAGGCGGTTTGTGTAAGGCCTGTCGCATTGAGCATTAACTTCAAGTCGCTCGCTTGGCCTTCAACCTGTTTTAATGATGCAGCAAGGCCAGCCAGGCCCCTTACATTAGGAACGATCGCCACTAACTGTTCGGCAGTTGCTCCTTTTAATTTCTTCAAAACCCCTACTAATCCGATTGATTTCAAAGTTGCACTATTAATTTCAAACCCGAACTTCTTAGCCATTTCTTTAGCTTCTTTAGTGGGCTTTAAGAATGCGACCATCAATCCTCGCAAAGCTGTTGTGGCTATATCGGCTTGCAATCCTGCTCTTGTCATTGTAGCTATAGCAGCACTTAATTCTTCAAACGACACATTTGCCGTTGATGCTATCGCAGATACCTTGCCGATATTACCCGCTAACTCTGCGAAAGTAAGCTTGCCTCGTTTTACTGTAGCGAATAATATATCTGAAATCTTAGCAGCATCTTCGGCGGCAAAACCGTATGAATTTATGACACTTGTAATAGCATCTGCCGCTATTGCTGTATTTGTCATACCCGCTTTGGCCGCTTTAACTGAAACTGTTAGGACGTCTATTGCTTTATCGGCAGCAACAGAAGCTGACAAGATGTCGTAAAGCCCATTGCTCAAAGTTGCAGTAGATTCTCCGAAATTAGTAGCCATTTCCTTTAATCTTTTCGAGTACAAGGGCATTAAGTGTGCCGTCTGTTCGTCCAGCATCGTATTGACATTTGCTAATTGTGTTTGAAACTTTACAAAGCTGCGTATTGAAAGAGCTATTGCGGCAACTACAACCATCATTGCCCTTTTAATCAGCCGAGCCATAGAACTCATGATTGACGATATTTTTCTCATGCCAGCCGATACCGCTTTTTTTGCAAGCGCAAGTCCAGCCTTTAACGGCTTTAGGTTTGCTCTTATATTAACATGGGCTGTGCCTAACTTCATTTTCTTTTCCCCCCTGGCAAGATTGCCTGTAATGCCCTAAATCCAGTTTCGCCGGATAATGGCTTTTCTTCAGGCCCGCCGTTTTCCATATTCATTATTATGCTCATTTCTTCAACCATACAACTGAATCGTCCTAATGACATATTCCAAACCTCATAGAAACTAAAACTATAAAACCTGCAAACCATCGCGAAAGCTGTTCGCCAGCTTATTGTTTTTTTGTTATCTTCGGTTTTTTTTTACTATCATCTTTCTCTGGAAACAGGAAAGCAGTTATCTCTCCTAAAGACTCCATCGTTACTATATTTGCTGCATCGTCTCTGCTTATTTCAGGATAGGCTTTTCTTAAAGACAAATAAGCCAAAGTTCCCATACCGGCAACCGTTTCCATCTGCGCCTCTAATTCTTCATCAGTTATAGGCTGGTCGATAAGCTTGAGCAATTCAACAGCATCAATCTCAACGTCATAGCTTAATAATCTTTGCCGTCTCTTTTCGTTCGCGGCCTCTTTCTGCTGCTTCATTTCAGCTTCAAAAGTCGCAAGATCGCCTATCGAAAGCTCCGAAAACTTAAAAACTTTTGTGCCGATAACGATCTCTTTTCGTCTCGGTACAAATCCAGTTAAATCCATTGCCATTTCATTTTCTCCTTTACGGTATAACTACCGTATCTGAATACCAAATTAATTGTCCTGATCCCTGAAATGTGTATGTTACCATAGCCGGTCCGTCAACCGGAACCGTCTTAGAAACTCCCGTGACTTGAGCATTGCCATAAACGGCCTTGTAATCATTTGTCTGAAAGACCAGGTAAAGCTCTAACGAGGCAACGTCTGTTTCGCTATAATCTATATCCGAACCTGCCGCCGGTAGAAACGCTGTTACTGTTGCCGTCCAGTCAGAGAAACCTACATTAAAGGTTTGCCATGTATCTTGCAAGCCGGTGATGTCAGTAACGTCACCAGTGACGGCAACTTCCCAAGTCTGGATTTTTTCTATAACACCACCATCCCATTTTACATTGCCTTCTTTTCCATGTACTGTTGCACCTGCCATTTTAATACTCCTTATACAGCGTCGCTTGTGGCTATTGCCAAAGCACCTGACCCTTGGAATGTATATGTTACTGTTTCAACATCATTCGATACGCTAATAGAAATGCCCGTAACGAAAGCGTTACCTGTATATTTCCTCACCGAATCGGCACCTAATCCTTCGTACAAAACCAATGCGGCACCATCGGCATCTTTTAAGTCGGTTGCGAGATCGGGGTCAAGTCCCCCCGTTTCGTCAAACTTGCCCGTCGCCGTTGCCGTCCATGTTAAAAAACCCGTCTTATAAGATTTCCAGTGAGTTGATGCAGTTACAGTTGAAGCATCTAAGAAAGTACTCTCGCTAACCTCTGCTGTTGCATCGATCAACCAACTTGTAAGATTTAAGATGTTATTAGCACCCGCAAAAGTTACCGATCCTTGTTTACCGTGAAAAGCTGCCATGATTTACTCCTTATGTAGCTGCCAGGGCTCCATTGCCCTGAAAAGTTAAAGTGCATTTGTTTACATCGTTAGCATCGACAGAAGGATTGAAGCCTGTGCATATAGCCGTACCAGCACAAGACAGCCCTTCTGTACTGTCCATTGTTAAAGTAGCCGATGATCCGAGTACGCTTGCGATATTAGTCACAGCCCCTGCCGCCGGAGCTAAACATTCAGCCGTTGCCGTCCAGTCCTTAAAGCCTTGAAGGTAAGTTTTCCAGTGCTTATCAGCAGCAACAGCAGAAGAGTCTAAAACCGTTGACTCTGCAACGTCATAGGTCTGATTAACCTCGAAACTCATCATCTCGAAAGTTATATTTGTGAAAGTAGCTAATCCTCGTTTTCCATGAAAAGACGCCATGATTTACTCCTTTTGTAATCCTAATTCATAATTTATTGTTGTTTGCCAAATCTCATCCACGAATAATATCGGGGCAACCGTATCTCTTTGCATTTTAATACAGTTCCAACCTGACACGTTGAGAGTTGTCCAGTCGAAAGCTTCTGTTAGTTTTTCATATAATACGGATAGTTCGTCCCCGTTATCGAAAGAGTCACTATAGATATTAAATTGTATTTCTATATCGTACAAATTGCAGTCAGGCGTGCCCATGATTTCCTCTTGGGTAATGCCATTCAAATAAAAGACGCAATACGGAAAGGGATTCTCTTGTGGTGCCTGTTGATAGTAAAGACCTAACGATAACGCTTGCTTAAGCGTCATAGAGTCTTTATACTTTTGAAAAATGGCCTCTGTTATATCGATCAGTTTCATCCGTTTGCTTCTTTGAATATTCTATTAATCTTCTTACGGTTCCTTTTTACTGCCGGTCTTAAAAACGGCCTACGCTGCATATTGGTTGTGCCCAACTCTAACCAGGGCGCATAAACAACATCAGTCCAAACAAAGCCGTTGATTGTTAATCTGTTAGTCATTACTAAAGTTTGTATTGAATTCAGCAAATGCCCTAAATCTAAAGCGGGCGGGTCGCCTGGCAAGCTAACCTTAACGATTCGTTTGCGAACTTTTCCTGTCGGACTTCTGCCAGAACTGTATCTTGTTTGCAAGGGGCCTTTGCCTGGACTTCTTAAGCTGTTCTTAACGTCCCTATTGACGATATTTACAGCCTTGTGCATAGCTTCTATATTTACGGTAGTTGCAAAATCCATAAACTGATTAGCATTCCATTCTGTTATATTGCGATCAGCCATTTATCGTATCTCCAATAAATCAATTTCAAGGTGACGATCTAAATTGCCTGGATTATAAATGCCCGTGATTTGGTAATTTCTACCATCTACAGTTACCCTGTCAGATTCTTTAATAGCCTTGTTCGCCGTGCTTGCAGAACAATATAAACGAATAGTTGTCCTCGATGTCATTTTGCCCTTGTAGTCCGATTCGCTTATAGTGCTTGACGCGATCGCCTTGGATATTCTGCACGGCAAACTCGCTATTCTCGTCGAGAAAGTTGTAGCCGCCCCGCCTACTCTGCGGGTTGCCGCCGGTCGAGTAGCTTGCTCAACTAAAGCCGTGCTGTTATAAAAATCTTCGATCATATTATCTTATTCTTTTTGTACGGAGCTAATCTAATTGTAATGTGACTGGGCAAATCTCTTGCATCTTGCGAAAACTCTATTCGATGATCCGCCAATCTTTCAGCCTTCAAAGATAAGTCGTGTTTCCTGCCGGTGTAGTATATATTCGTAAGGTCAATGCAAATCTGCTCTAAATCGGCAGGTGTAACGACATAGCCAGCCGTATATCTTATGACTATATTCTGAATACCACTTGTAAAGATTTCACAACTTAAAGCAATCGTTCCAAGCTCCGGCGTTACAGTAAAATCGTGCGGAGTCCATATCGGGGCCTGGGCATAGACCTGTCTATCTAAGCAATTCAATCCGAAAGCAGGTAGCAACTCATCGGCATCATAAACAGCGTAATCAGAAGTGACTACAGAAGCGTTCCAGCCTTTTCCAAGAGCAATGATAGCATCTACAATCGTCGATACTGTATAACTTGAAAGAGTAAGGGTGTCATCGCCTGCATTAGATCCGCCATCGATATATAAAGTCATTTCAGTTGATGTGATAGTTACCCTTGCCTGCCATGCGTCCGAATTACTGTTAGTTATACTCAAAGCATTAGCTCTGCCGATTGATAGGGCAGAAACAGCCGTTACCGGATACTCTTTTAGTAAAAGTTCTCTTTCGCCGGTGCCGTTGTAGTATTCCCGATAATCAGCCGATCTCAATGTCCTGTTGCAATATCTCTCGATCGCATCTGTAGCCCTGCTTATCAGATAACCGATTAAAGTATCATCATCAGAACTTGTTAAGCCGATATAGCTCTTAAAGTTAGCAACTGACGTTAAAGCTCCGGTTGTAGCTTGTGGAGCATCCTCTGTGCCGAGGCATAGGAACGTATAGGCCGTGCCGACGCTCACGCCGCTTACAGTAGCCGTTATGCGTACCGTGTACGATTTGTACGTCTCGAACCCATTAGCCGTCGTACAGGCTATCTGCTCGCTGTAGAAGCCCGTCTGTGCCGATAACTGCGACATTGAGCCCGATAGTATAGAGGTGGACGTTTCGTCCTCATACACGCTGTATGCGGGGCTACCAGTAGCATTTGCCACGTCTCCGGAGGCGTTCACAACCTGAATGGTGAAAGTAAGGTTTTCACCTAATATGCACTGCGAAGGACATCCCATAATACACCTTAATTAAGCGTCAATGTAATAACCTATGAAAGTACATTCGAAAGCAGCGGCGATATTTCCTACAACATCGACTGCGACAACATCATGTTCGCCCAGAATAACCATATCCTGAAAGTCGTAAAAGACAGGCGTCGAAGTTGTAGCCTGTCCAACCGTCGAAACGTAATGATAGCCTGTCAGAAATATAGTTCCTTGCGTGTTGTCTGTTTCGTCTGTATAAGCTGTTGCGGCAGCCACTTTTGTGCTTGCCATGTTGAGATTGACACCAGTTACAGCAGTGCCAGTCCACGATGGATATGCCGGAAAGTGAAAATCAACCGCTGTAGCTAAATCGCACCGGATATAACAGCCCGCAATTACAAGCAATTTAGTCTTTGACTCATTGCCCACGGCAAGAGCTGTATCGGCTGCAATCAAATCAGCAGAGACAGAATTCCAAGAGTAAGCATTACCGAGCAACGTCGCTTCGTGTATAGCTGATATGCTTACATTCCTGCAAGACAACTGATTAGACGAATTCACCTCTGCGGTAACATTCGAATCGCCAGTTGCAGCATTAACAATTTGAAGATCCATAATATAACCTCCTTATGGTTAGTAATGGTTAATAATTTTTTAAGCGTCGATAAAGTATCCGACAACAGTTGCCTCGAACGCACCCAGACCGGCAGCAATAACCAAATCCATGCCAAACGCCGCATCTTCGCCAAGTACAATCGAACCGGCAAAATCAAGACGGGCCATCGGAGATGTCGTTACTTGACCATTAACCGCAAGATGTTGATAGTGGGTCAAGATGATAGTTGTTGCTGCCGAGGCGGTTTCGTCAACCCAAGCGGAAGCATCTGCGATCTTTGCGCTTGTGCGATTCAGGTTTACGCCCGTAACCGCTGTGCCTGCTAAGGTTAAACCGGTAACGTCGGATAACTTGACTTTGATCTGACTTGCAATATCGCCCCGTATGTAAGCGTGGTCAATTACAAGCAATCTACTACTGGAAGTATTCGCAACCAATATTATACAATCGGTTGTCGCGATCGCAGCAGAGACACCATTCCAAGCGAACGCATCGCCACGTAAGGCCGCATCGTGCAAGGCTGATATTTGAACCGATCTGGTATGTAGCTGTTTTGCCGAATTAACTTTGGCAAGAAAGCCGTTACCAGTCCCGTCTTTTATTCCTACTCGTTCTAAAGACATTTTATATACTCCTTAATTAAAGTTTTGTTTATTCTTCGTACTAATTCAAAATCATATTGCACGTTCATACCATTGCATGTGAAAGTTTATATAACCCGCCACAGTCGCAACGGATCTTAAACAATATAAACTATTTTGTTTAAATGGTAGTTCGTCGTCTCTTTTAACTGCACCCGCCTTTTGTCCGGCCCCAGAAATACCGGACATTAGAAGGATAGCAGGAGATGTGACATTTGTATCTGTGTTAGCACCGGCAAGATTAGCTTGAACTTCAAATTTCATAGTAGTGTCTGATACGTTGGTTGAATTTCTATTACTATTAAGCAGCGTAACCGTATTTGCTAAAGCATTGTTGGCTATAACATTCTCATAAACAGACCATAAAGTTTCTTTTTCAGTATCAATACTCCAAGTCCAATGTATCACCTTTGTCGTATTTGGCATTTGCCAAGTAAAATCTAATACTTGATTTATTGACAAATCTTGATAACCAACCACGAAATAATGAACGCCTTCATGTATCTTGTCGTGTTCCCATGAAATTGCAATAGCATTAGTCTCAAGCTTGTTATTCTCGTCAACCTTTGCGACTTTAGTCGTACCTGTACCATCTTCGATTTTCATAATTTACCTCAACTGGATACATTTAACCCAATCAACTGCCAACAATGGGTCGTTAGTGGCATCCGTTTGGCATACAAAACTAACCGCAAGAGCATCAGTAGTCGGTATTCCGCTTGCGATAACATTAGTTAGAGTTTGTTCGACATTATCAATGTATGCCTGAATACCAGTAACGCCTTTAATCTTAAAGCCGAATTGTATCCAGTCGGCTTCCGGTAATGTTCCGGCAGTGCCCATTGAATCCTTTAATTCGGCAGTATCTTTACATTCGTAAAACGATGTTACCCCTGCTAAAGTAGTCTCGACGGCAAACCCAACATAATCAGAGCCGGTATCAAGATCGCCATCATTCTTTATCAAGGTTCCGTCAATTTTGGCAAGGCCGCAGAAAAACTCGCATTTGTCGAAAGTGTCCGTTACCCTAACCTTCGCCTCGAACCACAAATCTTTGTTCGCTGCTAATTTGAACGGAGCAATCGTCTGTTGCATATGTAATCCTTCGTGTTGCGTTGTCGATTCGCTGTCAAGCTGTAAAAGACCACCAATACCAGCGATAACAGAAAGATGGCCTAATGTATTGCCGCCTTGAGTACAAGTCCAGCCTGGAAGTGTTGGCGGGTTGGCATCGGTTATAGTCTGAAAGTCGCTTCCGAAATCCTCATAAACTACATGGGCCAGTTCAGGGTTAGATTGGATAGCTTGTAAAGGACAGTCCGCCCAAACGCTATGTTTCCAAGTTGTATCGATCCGATTGTCAAAGAAATTCAATACCCCATTTTTCCAATATGATTTACTGCTCATAATAAACTCCTTTCCGAGTTTAATGGCCCCTGCTCTGGCCGACCCGCATAACACGAGCCGACCGGAGGAGGGAAATGAAAAGTTACTCTGATATTTTTTCAGGTACGTCCTGTGCATACCTCGGCTCATCTGCTATGACGATAATGCCGCCAAGCTTCGCACCGTTGACAAGTTCGGCCGATACCAACTTTACATATTCATACTTTATGCCGGCTACCAAAGGTAAGTTCTCGGCATTGACCTCAATAACAACCAAACCGCTAACAATAGCGGTCGTTGCCATTGTTGAAGCCTCAACCCACCCGGCATTAGTGTCGGGCTGGGTGATGATCCTGTACCTAAACGGAATTGCCGTTGTAGTTAGTGTCGGTGTCGTATCGTTGCAAGGAACCACAGTTAATGTTTCCGTACCGGCTGTACCGGCATTTGTGCCCCAATAGTACAAGAAATATATCTTGTTATGCTTCTTCATGCTGACAACATCCGATGTAATAGCCGTGTCGAACTGATCGGCAAGCGGAGTACCGGCAATAGTGCCGTCAACCGTTGTGATTTGGTGAAAAAGTGCATCTTTAAGACTCATAATAAGCCTCCTTAACTAAAATTCTAATTTATGTCCGCTCATTCAAAGTAACAAACGGCGAGACAGTGTTTGAGCCATGCTTCGGAGTAATAGCCGAACTCCACCAGGGCTGGCCGTCAAATCTTAAGACAAACCTGAATGCAGTCTCGTCCTCGACGAATTTAACGTGAATACTTCTGGCTGTTTCCATGCCCTTGCCAGCTTTTGTAATAGTTACATACTGACTAAGATCGGCAAGGATGATGTCGCCTTTGTCGCCAACAGTCTGGCAGTGAGGACTCCATATAATCGGCTTACCGAGTAGGCTTGCCCCTAATGGGTTCTTTATATCAGCTATATAGACAGGTGCTCCACCTGTACCGACTTCGATCGACAGTTTACCAATCTGAGGCATTGCATCTGCGGCGATAAGCCAAACAGCTTTAGATTGTGACGGAGTATAAAGCCTTGAGTACATATTCAAGACGTTATCCGTACTAATAGTATCGGCTGGCTGATCGGTGTCTTTTGCTACACTAACTAAGCAAGGTGCTTGCATAATGCCCAATGCTTCACCAGCACCAGAGCCGTTTACAATATCCTCGTCTTTGGTTAAAGCGAATTCGGTTGAAACCATTGTAGTTAAGAAGGTTTCAAGAGCCATCGGGCTGTCTTGTAAAAGCTCGTCTGTTGCGTAAATCAAACCAGTCATTTTGTGAAGGTTCAATTCGCATTTGGCGATGTCTGGTTTACTGGCTGTCTTTGCACTAGCCTCGCCTGGCTTGTAAATCCTTACGCCACCCGTCCAGCTTAGGGACTGATCTGTGATGTTCACATAAGGCAGCTTCAGGTTGTTATTGACAGGGAAATTCAACGCCTTTGGAGCAAGTACACTGGCTTTAGCCATTGCGGTCAGTAAAACCGTCGAGAATTCTTCCGGTATTAAAAACCCTCCTTCTGAGTTGATCGCCTCATTCATGCCGGACGCCTTGGCGTATTCCTGCACTTTGGGATCGTGCTTGCCATTGACGATAGACTTGGCAAACTCGCCAAAGCTATTCCAGGGGAGTTTCTTTTCGTCTTTGGCCTGCGCAGGCAGCTTAATTTCCTTCTTGAGCTCTGCGGTTACTTCTTTGATGATGTCGTCACGTAAAGCCTTGATCTCAGACTCTTGCTCTTCGTCTGTTTTGTCCGGCTCGTCTGTGATGATGTGCTTAACAGCTATGCCCTGATCGAACAAGGCTTGTGCATCTTCATCTGATTTGGTGTTGCGGATTTCGCCGACTTTAACATTGTCGTACTCTTTCAAAAACTTGATAAGCATAATATGTCTCCTTAGTTACGATTTCTACCTGCAAATCTCTATTCACTAAGGCTAACATCTCTGCTTTCGCTAATGTCTCCACCGTCTGCGAACTAATTGCTCTGGTTTTTAACAATACATTCTACCTTTTATACAACATACAATCTCTTTTGCAAACTTTTTCGGGTTAATTTTTCTTTTTACTGTCACAATATGTCTGGTTGTGTCGATAATCGCGGCTGTTTTAATTACCGGATCGGTTTTGATTATTGCCGGATTAGGATCTTCTTCTTTCTCTTCATTTGTCTTGTCGGTAGTATTGACAGTCGTGTAAACCTTTTCTTCTTCCATACCAAGCTCCTCTTGCGTCTCTATCGTCAAGGTTAGCTCTTTTGCCTTAACAGCAGTCGCCAATGCCTCTGGGTTAGCCGGCACGGGCACGGCGGAGAACTCTAAGAGTTCCCACTTGTCATAAACACGATATACGCTGGCCCACTCCGGATTTCTTTCAATCTCTTTGGGCGTTGGATGATGTGAACCGTCCGCTTTCGGTAAGAAACCGATACTAAAGGCATTCAAGAAACCACCCTTGAATAACTGATAGACCTCTTCGCCTTTGTCGGTATCGGCAAATTGAAGTTTGGCCGTTATCTTGCCCCTGCCGGTTTTCATCCATAGCGTTCGGGCAATAGGCGTACCGCTATAGTCATGCGCCCATAAAACAACAGGATTCTTAAGATAGTTTTCGAGATCGGCACCTTTAGACAGTAATACCTCATGATCTCTATCAACTGCCGAAGTGGTAATGATTGCCGTTACCGTTCTTTCGTCACTGTCAACCTCGGCTTTTGCAATAAATTGTTTTATAAGCATAATATTAACCCTTAAATTGCTCTATATCGATTCTTTAACATCTGCTTTCGAGCTTTTTCTTTATCTCTTGCCGTCTGCAATGCTTTCTGCTTTTTTGTCATACTTTTGTTCTTCGCTTCTGTAATCATTTCATTCTCCTTTCAATTAAAAAAGCCCCGCAACCAATTAAGGCTACAGGGCTTCGTTTATACAATAGTCCTATTCCTAACTAATAATCCGACTAATGATTATTAGCGAGTATTACTTATTCACTTTTTAAGCTGACAGTTTTCTTAATATACGTGCAATTTTTAATTGTTCTCTGTGCAGAGATATTAACTCAGCTGGTATATCAGCATTGACAAGGATTGAATGCTTGCATAATAAATCTTTAATGTAATCATCTCTCAACTCGATCCTGCTTAATTCGTGATGCTTTCGATTCTTACTGCGAACAGCATATCTATTCGCATCTCTATACTTTTTTTCCCACAAGCGAACTTTAGCTCCGTTTAGTTGACGATACGTTTTGTTTTTAATCCGCATCTTGTCTCTATTTGCTTTTTGATACTTACTTGTGGCCAATCGTTCACAGGCCTTGCACATAGGGCGATATTCGTCTCTACCTCGACGGTGGATTAAATAATACTCGCCAAGCGACTTCGCTTCGCTGCACTTGGAACAGGTTTTAGTTTCTTCTACTTGCATTTCAAAAAATCGACCTCCGGTTTACTTTTGCGAAGCTTGTGATATTCCAGTTGTACTTTTACAGTCGAGATAATTCTACCTGCCGTGCCATTTGCTACAAGAGCAACTTTCCGATCCATCTTCAGGGATACAACGTCGTTAAAAACTTCCGTTAGCTTTACTCTCAATTCTTTAACATTTTTCATTTCGATTCCCTTTCATTAGAGTTATCCTTTTTAACTGTCTGTTCTACATTAAAGCTGACATAATTACCGTTGTAATAGTTAAATGCAATTTTGCCGTAAAATTCAGGCAGAATCTTACTCAATTTCTTACCTTCATTAGTTAAAGCTATTTTAATGTCTTTGTCAATCATAATATAAGATAGCATCACTTCGAGACGGAACTCTTCGGCAAACCTATCATCTCATTTCATAATCTCCACTGTTTCAAATGGCTCGACTACGATCAAGCCTTGGTTTACCATATTAACAAAATTGTTGTCCTGTATGGACTCGGCAGCGTCCGTAAAGAGGATACTGCTCTCTTTCGACTTTAAGTATTCCAAACGCCTTTGTTTTTTAGCCTGGCCCATTAGCCGTGCCCGTTCCTGATAAATTGATATATACGGATCCCGAACTTGCCGCATAAGACATCGTTGGTGCCGTTGTTGTTCCGCCACTATACCACATCGGAGTACTATAGTCCCAATATGACACAGATTCCCTATAAACAATCGGGTAAGAAATAAACTGTGTTTTTTGACCATACATCTCATCGAGTAACTCGTGTAACATTCTTGCCTGCTCGACAGTCAACTCAACTTCTTTATCGCCAAGTTGTAATACTATCTTTTTAATCATACTTCCCATAATCATTCTCCTTTTCAAAATTCCTCTATTACCGGCACTATTGTACATCGACAGCCTGGATGTAATGGCGGATGGCTTATCGGCTCATAATTAAACGGTAGTGAACCTGTAGGCACTGTCAAAGTCTCGCCTTTGTCAAAATAAAAAACATCAATACCGACTATCTTACCATCCATAGTCGGGCAAAAGTCACAAGTACGGCTATCTTCGGTACTAAGCCATTGCTTTTTTTCGATTATGCCGGATTGTTTGTATCCTTGCAAGGTTCCTTCGTTCCATGCCCAGATAGTCTCGGTTCTGGCGATACGCTCTGCCCTGTACCTGCTCGCTGATTCAAATACACCACTCACCCTCTTGCGCAGATCGGGCAATGCCTCGCCTTCTGCCAAGCCAGCAGCTAAATTGTTACGCAAAGCCTTCTGGGTAGTATCTGTAATGCCCTCAACCGCCCCTATACGATGCTGCTCTAAGGCTTTAATGACTTCTGGGTTCAATACATCGAACTCTCTATTACTTATCCTGCCAAGAGCCGCTTTACCGCCCGATGTTAGTGTCCTACTCTCGAACGGTTGCATTAACTCATTCAATTCAGCTTTCCACTTGGCATGATCGAACCAGGCAGAGACAAAATCAGCACTTCGATCTTTATGTATAGTATCAAGGTTAATTGACACACTTTTAAGAACATCTGCGTCTTTATCGAATTCGCCGAGTATTTCCTCCGCCTGGCGATCAAAATACCTTTGTAATTCAGCGACGTATTTCTCGTCGATAAAGTTTGTAGGATGATTTAACGGCGGCAAGGTACGTTTAGCCTTAGTCTTACCCTTTGGTGGCACAGGCGGCGGCTCTGTGGCTATCTGTGACCCTAATGGCACCATAGTCATAGGCATTATGGGAATATTGCCATATTCAACTTCATCCATACCATCTCTAAGGCGTTCCTCGTTAATGGTAGTCTGTCCGGTCTTTAATCGTGATTCAGCCTCAAGAATCCTAAATTCCTTATCCTCTGGCACTGGATTGTCGAATGCAACGAACAATCTATCATCGTACAACGGTAATAGTTGCTCGTTAAGCTTCTGCTCGACCTTGCGAAGTCTGGGCAGGATAGTATCCTTCATATAACTATAATCCCCAGCCTCGGCATTTGCCCTGTTTACGTCCTCGGTAGTCAGTTTTGATAGAGGCACTCCGAACACCGCAGCTATTTCAGCTAATGACCACTTACGACCCTTTATAAAGCTCATCTCTTTAGGTGTTAGTGATATTTGCTTTAAGTCGGCCCCGCCTGTAAGGATTGTTATCTTGCCAGCCTTACGATTGCCGCGGAACTTCTGATTCCACTCTGTTGACATCCTCTTGCGTTCAATCTCGCTCGGCTCCCCCGCATCCGCCGGCAATACCAATGCCATATCCGGCCTGGCCCCGTTCTCCATTAACGTAGCTTCGTAGGTATTCATGCCAACGCTTAGATCGGCAGCGATAATAGCACCTTCAAGTGGACCCATGCCATAAAACGGGTTCTTTGGGTTGACATACTTGAAGTGTACTACCTCTCCTGGGTCAAGCGAGTGCTTTTCTACTCTGTTCACTGAAAACTCGTATCTGGCTATGAATTTCTCTCGATCAGGGATGATCGTCATATATTGGGGCATTCGGGGCCATATCTCTTGCGGCATGTTCAATTCATTGGACACTAACTGCCAGTAAGCGTTACCAGTAAGCTCTAAGTCTAAAAACATCCCTTCGAGCAGGTCAAACTGATTCATAAACTCATTCACACTGGTCATTAGGTCAAGAAACGGATGCGATAAGACCTCCTCTACCTCAACAGCCTTTGATATTCGACCGATAAGATGCGGCGATTTCTGCAAATGCTTAAGAGTTTCCGGCGATACCCGCCTTGTCGGGAACAAAGCTTTGGTCTTGCTCGTTGGCTTGGCGGAATACAACCTCAAAGGCACTTGGGCACAATTAACAGCGTTCTTATTGGCGCAAGCGTAAACCCATGACTGGTATTTCTTGACTAAAGCCGCATGACTTGTCATTGGGAAGTATGTACGCCCCTGCATCCACGGCACTACGTTCATGCCGCCAATATCAGCCGCTTTTAACAACCATGTTGCAATCCGTTGCCTTATACCCATATCTTACCTCAAAAACGGTAAATTGTCTGTCAGGGCTGCTATAAACAATGCCATAACCCCTAACACTATTAAATATACTAACCAGCCTCGATCTTCCATTTTATCTCCTTTTCATTCTCCATGCAACTATCTGCTACCAAGGGCACGAATTCCTTACCATTCCACTTGCTAAATATTATTTTGCCCGATGTCGAATAGACATTCTCAAAAACATCCTGTTCAGGCAACTTATCACCCTGTCGCCAACATACACATAAGTTCTTAAAAAAATGCGTACCTACTATCATTTCATTTCTCCTTTGTAAACAGTCTTATGAATCTATGCAGCCTATTGGGCTTGTATCTCGAACAATTACAATCTTTATTGTGTTGAGCCTGGCCTGCAATACGCCCTTTTATTTCTTCTGGGCCATATTCGATACTGATATAAGTTTTAATACAGAAGCAATCTCGATGCTGACACATTTTGACGCCGCTTTCATTCCTTATTTTAAGCGGAGGCCGGTAATGAGCATCGCTAATAAGAGCATTGTCAAAAATTGGACTTATGAACGCTTCCGATACGCTGCATTCAGTAGCCCAATACCAGCGGCAGTTTTTACAAAAGATCATAGTCTTTTCGTCCATTATACAGTCCAAGCCTCTTCTCTTTCAAATATATCCTCTGCAACCACGTCAGATGTATCTATCGTCATTATGCCAGCCTTAACTTTACCCTTGATATGCTGTATTAAGTATCGCTCAGCGTCCATTAGATGATCCTTGAACTTAACCGGCTCCGGTAATGGCGTTTCGTTCCGATCTACCTTCCACTTATAGCCCTTTTTCTCTTTAATCAAGTTCTCACTTGTGTCAAGTATATGAATCTTGAACCGCTTGACCGTATTAATGCCATGCCGTACTGAATCTGGCCCCTTCTTGCATGGATGCACGTTAAAGCCAGCGTTCCTGATCTCTTGTATCGACTTCGGCTCTGCACAGTCAGCAACCACTATCTGATTCTTATTAGCAATAATACTGTTCATCTTAGCGATTAAGTCTGGGTTTGTCAAGCCTGTTTCGTATAATCTTTCCCGTTCGTACAATTCATCGCCACAAAACCTTATCTCGATCAATGCAACTGGATTGCTACTGTATCCGAAATCAAGCCCCCAGGCAATGTCATCGAACTGATCGGGCATCTTATTGACTATATCCCAGTTAGTGTATATTAAGCCTGTAGGTGTTGCCCATTGCCCTAAACGGTATATCTTATTATACTCATCGTCCTCATCGGCAAGGGCCTCGATACGATCATGCTCTGCTTGCTGTAAAAACGGGTTATCCTTGTGGTTTATCTTCATAACCGCCCTACCACCAACCGCTTTATCGATGTTTTCCGATGTTCTCTTAACTATCCATTCGTTGCCTATTGGGTCAAGTGGGTTAAACGATCCGAATATCTGATTGATACCGTTTGAATTAGGGGCACGGCATATCATATCCAAATGCAGAAACTCTCTTTTCGTTATCATAGCATCGTGATACATCCCGGCCAGCTCTTCCAGCCAGATATAGTTAATACCCTCAATCGACTTCTTCTTAAAGATGTTGTCCAGGCCATCAAACATAAAGAAGTTACCATTCGGGCAGTGTATCAGCAAATCAGACTTATTCTCCTGCGATGGCAAGTCCATTGCCTTAATCCAGTTGCGTATTAGAGGCCAGCAGCTTGTATGTACAGCCGGGCGTGTTTTCCTCACGACCAATATGCCTATATTCTTCTCTTTGAACGCCTTTTCGAGAATAAGGTATTGAGCCATTGTGTGCGATTTAGAGCTACTGGCTCCGCCATAGAGATAGACCTCTCGCTTATCTCGCTGCTGCTGTAGCC
>SDBT01002597.1_pt1 | contig 31777 bp, 47 predicted proteins | sample 2277101 | NCBI WGS metagenome assembly SDBT01 (sample SAMN10404973, study PRJNA504765) | marine sediment metagenome | isolation source: marine sediment core GS10_PC15, 103 cmbsf | place: Arctic Ocean: Southern Knipovich Ridge | collected 2010 | reverse complement strand
CGCCAACTTCTAAAGTGGTATGCTCGTAATGAATGGTTAGGATTTGACATAATATGGAAAGACTGGAAGAAAAAATAAAGCAGTACCCTAAAAACTAAATAAACGGGATTCACCTAAAAAATAGGCCCTTGTAGCACATTCCATCGTGGAGTGCGCACAAGGGCTTTTTTAATACCTTCAAATAAGGAATAGTAAAATGGCAGACAACGACGTAAACAATACTCAGATCGTCACTGAGACACAAGACGCTAACAAGGATCAAGTCGTCACTGATCCAGGCGAAAACGCTGGAGCCGCCAATCAGCAGGGCGAAGAAAACGCCCAAAATCAGGATAAGACTGTGCCCTATGATCGTTTCAAAGAAGTAAACGATCAAAAAAAGGAAGCCGAAGAAGGCAGACTTTTTGCTGAACGGCAACTTGAGTTGATTCAGGCTAACATGCAGGGTCAACAACAGGTGCAACAACCGTCACAGGCAGCACAGACGACGCTAGATCAGGCTATGCTTAATTGCGGAGTAACTGCTGACGACATGTTCGGCGAGGCGCAAGTTCGTGTATTTAACGAAAAGTCTCGGCTTGACGGGTTGAATGCACAGGCGATGCAATCTGTAAATGCAAATATGCAGTTTGTTAATAGTCATCCTGACTTTACACAGGTTGTAGGGAGCGTAAACCTCGCAACCGGACAGTTGATGTCAGTGACTCCAGAGGTCACGGCACTATTACAAAAACAGCCATCTTTAGCAAGTGCTTCTTTTCAGGAAGGTTATAACGCAGTACTCCAGCAACGCAGGTTGAAAGAACTTGAAGGCAAGGATATTGCAAATCAGGAACATCTAAACAGGCAGGGAGTCGATACAGCTTCTTTGCCGCTTGGCGGTTCAGCCGCAGGCGGTGGCGGAGCGGGCGATCCCGGCAAACAGAAGATGATATCCAGAGAGGAAGTTCTTGCAATTGAAGCGAAGCTTGCTAGTGGCGAAATTTAAAGAAAGGTTTAATAATGCCAGTTAATAATAATATGCATACTACGAACAGGATTGATCATCCTATCGACATCTTTTATCAAAGTAAGGTGTTGATTAGGGTTATTGATGCTTTCATATATGTAAGATTCGGGCAAAAGGATTCTGTCCCGCAACACGCCGGAGATACAAGTAAATGGCGCAGGTGGGGAAATCCGGATGCACAAACAGTACCGCTGGTTGAAGGAGTCGATCCGGCTCCAATCCTCTTGTCAAAGACTGATATTCAGGTCAGGATAAGAGAATACGGCGCGTACATCATAACAAGCACGTGGATGACGTTCACCGGTCTTAACGACGACCAAAGTCAAATGGCAGACGTTCTGCTCGACAACATGAGAAAGACGATTGATACGCTTACTCGTGACGTTGCCAGTGGAACGGCTTCACAGACAACCGCGTCGAACGGTTCGGGAACAGTGACATTCATCAACAAGATTGATCTCGACACAATCGTAACGAATCTGCTTGTCCAGAATACGCAGATGATCGAGTCCCAGCTTAACGCGGGAACCGGCCAGGGAACCTCGCCGATAAGATCATCGTTCATTGGTATTTGTCATACGGTTCAGAGAACACAGTTATCGAAGGTTAGCGGATTTAAGCATGTCAGTAACTACTCTCAGACAGGACAGCAAATGCCGGATGAGTTTGGTGCTACCGACGACATTCGATGGCTTTTGACAACTAATGCAACCCGCGCCACGGCAACAACCGGTATCCAAAACCTCATCTTCGGAAAGCAGTTCTACGGAACTACTAAGATCAAAGGCAATTCAGGTGATGCGCCTCTTATCTTTACTCCAAAGGACAGGGTTGGTTCTCCGTTGCAGATGTTCACGACTCTCGGCTGGAAGCAGAATTTCGCTGCCCAGATACTGAATGACAACTTCGGCCATAAGTTGATAACCACAGTCTAAGAAAGGATAAATTATGAGTATTAAAGACAAAATCAAGACAGGCCATTACGAGCAAGACGGCGGACTTATAAATCTGCCGGTTGGGTTTATCCCAGGTTACATCGAACTTGCTAATCGTGACGGCACAAACACTACTTTTCACAAGTGGTGGAGAGAAATGTCAAAAGAGGCATCCGGTTCGCAGGAAGGTATTTCGATCACGGAAGGTACAACCGCTGATTTGGCAGACGATGGCGGTATCATCGCCTACAACACAGGCCAGCAAGTGCCTACCATCCAGGAATGGACGCAGGCAAGAGGCAGTGCCGCTGTAGCAAGAAATGCAACTCCAGGTCAACCGGGTACTTACATCAAGGCTACCGTTGATGCGCCAGATAACATAGGCGGTGTTGCTGACAGGGGTTCTATTTTTGAATGCATCACAGATGGTACAAGCGGCGCAACAGAACCTGTATGGCCAACTTCTAACGGCGAAAACGTAACGGATAGTTCTACTGTCTGGCAGAAAGTCAATGTAGATCTTCAGCGTGGCGGTTATCAGGGCGTTGTTATTGCGGCGGCCTTGCAGACAGACGGACAGGAAATGTATTACCTTGCAGTTGAAGGTGATTCTGTCGATCACGGCGACGTAGCCGGTTGGGCAGACGGCATCGATCCTGATGCATAAACAATAATTTAGAAAGGATTACAATGAGTACACAAGTTCAAGAAACTGGAACAGAACGATTGGTAAGGCTTCGCGCAGAAGGTAAAGAATTGGGTATTGTCGGCCAAATGACTGGCGACGAATTTGAGGCCGCGATCAAAGCGAAAAGGGAAGGCGTACTAAATGCGCCTATCCCGCACGAAGGTTTAACGTTAGAAGAGGCCGAGAAGATTCAAGCGACAATGAAGTATGAGTCTGAGATTCAAGAGAAACTTAGAAATGAAATTACGGCTCGAAAAGATCGCGCTTCGATCATCGCGGAATCTGAATCCTTGAATATGCCTATTGATTTGCCTGAACAGCCAACTGAGTTGCAGTTGGCAAGGGCAAGAAGGACTTTAGGCATACAAAAGAAGGAAGTAAAACCTTCACCTGAAACGGTACAAATCGAAGCTAGTAAACGCAGGTATTACAAGTTTAGAAATGTCCAACAGGATGACGCTTCTCATTCGCCTATTTTGGGCGGAAAATACCTGATTCATCTTATTCCAGACCAGGTTCATGTTTTGTCAGAATATCATGTCTGGAAGTGGAATAAGGTAGCCGTTGTGCCGGTTTATGGGCGCGTACCTACTGGCTTGACAGGCGACGGCGATATGGCGCAAAGATGCGAAAGAGTCGGAGATAAGCCAAGGTTTGCGTTTGAAGATCTTGGCGAAGCTCCGCAGGAAGCTCCATTCGGAATGGTCACAGACAAAAAAATCCTTGACAAATTGGTAACTGACAAAGAAGAACAATTTTCATAAGGAGTAAAAGATTATGAGAACCATAGGTTATAACGAATGCGATTCATTCGAAGAAGTTCGTAAACTTCTTGAAAGGCTTTATCAGGAAATAGATGAAATAAATTTCGTCATTGCTCCTGAGAAAGCAAAATATCAGAAACAACTACTTGCGGATGCTGCAAAGGTCGAAAAAGAAGTCAAGGCCGCCGCCGCCGCTAAAATAAAGGCCGAAGTAAAAGCCAAGCAACTGAAGGATGCCGAAGTTGTACTTGCTAAGGCCGAGGCATCGGAAGCTTCTGCAAAAAAGAGAGCCGACGATCAAGCCAAAGCGATTGAAGATGCAAAGAAGATAGTCAATGCAAACAAGAGAGGTTCTGTTTCTATGAAGGCATTGTTGATGATGTTCATAATAACAATAGTCATGGTATTTGCAGGAAGTGTCAGCGGATACGTAGCATCTGACATTAACTACGAGATTGCACAGGCACCTCATCTGTTACAGCAATATCTACGCGATACGGTTGGCGCAGGCACATTTGTATTTACACCAATAGCCGCACCTGCAAACAACGATATTATCGAAGGTAAGATGTACTATGATATATCGTCTAAGGCGTGGTTCGGCAGCACCAACGGTACTACATGGACTCAGTTTGAGATTGGAAGCAGCACCGTATCTCTTGATGCAGCCTACAATAACGGTATCACTATTACAGTTGACGCAGGTGCTGTTGTTATGACAGCATCTAACGCAGCCGATAATGTGGTTCTTACATTGGCACAGTCCGATACTGGAACAACTAAAGCGTTTACAATCACAAATGCGGGAACTGGTAATACCCTAGATATTCAGGGACAGAGCAGCTCTAATGATATTGAAGGAACTGACGATTCATGGGGCGTATCGAGTGCCGGGATATTCGACGGCGAAGGGCTTACCGGGGTAACTAACAGTCAGGGTATCTTGTTTGACGAAGACAATGAGATTCAGTTTGGCGATAATTCCGAAGATGTTGCGATGGTATTTAGTGCAAATACGCTGACATGGGCTACCGACACAGGCGTTGATTCGTTTGCGTTTGGAGTTGTTGACGATCTGGAAGGCGTGGGTACTATTGTATTCGATGCCGCTGCCTCTACGATTACGCTGACTGCCGATGCGGGAACGGAAGATTTAACGATTAGTCAGGCAGGTGCCGTAGACGCAAGTCTTATTCTGTCGTCTGCCGGTACATCAACTACCGACGCGCTGATTGTTAATACAGATACCGGAAGTATCAAGATCAACTCCGCTGACAACCTCGACATAGACGCTGCTGACAATATCACTATTGATACTGCCGGCGGATCGCTTATTGCTACTACCATCGGTGGTGACATCACACTGGACGCTTCTGATAGTTCTGTAATCATCAGAGGTACAGAAGAAGCCGCCGACGCTATCGTAATTGATGCCGATGGTACGGCTGGTGGGATTACGGTTGACTACGGCACCGGTAATATGGTTATCACCGGAACGGGCGCAAGTGCAGACTTCACTCTTGATGCCGACTTGATTAGCATTGACGGTACTGGTGTGTCTAATATAACCTGTACCAATGGTGCAAACGAGGATTTTACAATCTCGACAGCCGGTGCAGCCGATCATAGTTTGATATTGACAGCAACCGGAACTGCGTCCGATGGATTTCAGATTACCAACAGTGCAGGCGGCATTGACTTTAGTTCAGCGACTACGATGGATATAGACTCCACCGGAGCATTTACTCTTAACCAGGCTGGAGATACTTTAACGATTCAACTTGATTCTGATGGTGCCGGTGATGACTTATCCTTGATAGTAGATGGCGACGACGATGCAAGTATCGTACTTAATTGTGACGGTACTGCCGCCAACGCTATCGACATTGACACCTCTGCCGGAGGCATCGATATTGACATAGCAGGCGCCGCCGCTGGTGAGGATTTCGCTGTAACCACAAATTCGTCTATAACATTGGTTGCAAGTGAAGCTGTAGCAGATCAGTTCAAAGTAGACGCAACCGGTGCAGTTGCCGGTAATGCGATAAACCTTGAGACTACCAACGGTGGAATATTGTTGAACGCCGACGGTGCAAACGGTGACATTGGTATTGACGGTAATGCAAGCGTTACCATTACAACTGCGGGTGATTTGGCTCTTGCGGTGACTGGTAACGTAACCGGTGCTATTCTTGGCGATGGTTCTGATATTTTACAGGGCTATCTTGCTGGTGTTGAAATTGAAGCTGGTACAACCGAGCAGCTTTTAGTGGCTGACAGTGGTAAGGTATTTGTAAACAGCAATGCCGGGACTACTACGTTTACGCTGCCCGATGCTGCTGCTGGTTTGATTTATTACTTTGTCGATAACGACAACACTGGCGCAGCTGATGTAGTTATCGATCCGCAAGTAGGTGATAACATAGATCACGATACCAACGGCGATGCTATTGAAAGTGTTACAGACGCATATCCTCAGACTATTATACTTGTAGCTCTCAACGGGACAGATTGGGCAACGATAGGTACAAACGGTACATGGGGCCAACAGTAATTTAATGGGGCGGGTTTAGGCCCGCTCCTTATTTTAAGGTGAAAACATGGCAAAGACATGGACACTGGCAGAACTTGTTGCGCAGATGCGGGAAGATATCGGCAGGCCGTCAGAGAGCCAAATCTCTGATGCCAACTTGAAGATTTTCATCAATGACTATTACATCAATCATTTTCCGCATGATGCAAAAGTTGATGAGTTTGATACATTCTTCATTCAGGCGTTATCCGCTACCGACGACGGGGTTTATGATATTGCGCAAAGCGTAGACAGACTTGACGATCCCGTAACCATAAACGGCAATCAGATAATGTTTTTCAGGGATAGAGAAGAATTCTTCTCTGAGAACCATCTTCACGGGCATCACCATAGATTTTTCGGCACCTTGCAAACGCTCCATAACACTCAGTTTCACAAGTTTGAAGATGAGCAATTTATTACTTCACCAACTTTGGTAATCGGATCAAGCGATTCAAAGAAAGTTAAGCATAGCGACTTTAGTTACAGAATTGACGAGTTGAGTTATTCAAAGTCATCAAGTGAGGTTGATTTAACCGGTCCGGCTGTCCCGTCAGGTAAATTTGGTGCGTGGTCGCTCAGGATAGACGAAGACGGCAACATAACGGTTACAGCGTCACTGGACAACGTGACGGGGTATTTGACACCCCGACTGGCTTTAGAGGCTCTGACAAGTTCTGACAGCGATTCAGCGTACATGGGATATGTTACTGTTATAAAGTCTGACGGCGCGTTTACACCTGCCAGTACCGCTCTTGACGCATCTAATGTCACTGATACGTTTACCGATGGCAGATTTGAATCAAGAACAACACCTATATCTGCGCTTTTGTACGGCCAGAAACTGTATGTTCATCCAAAGCCGAACGATATTTATCAGTTTAAGGCATTGCAGATTGCGGCAAGGCCGAACGAACTGAGTGACGGTGAAAGTGTTGACGATCCAAAATGGGGGCCGATGGTAGCCATTGGCGCGGCAAACATCTTTCTGGCAAGCAAGGGCGAAACTGAATCGGTAAACGATCTTGCCGGGCTGACAGGATATTTAATCGGTTCGATACGAGAAGATAAAATTAAACGCCTTTTAGGTACAGTAGTTCAACGAAGATTTTAAGGGATATATTATGAAGAACAAACTAATTGCATTAAGTTTTTTAACGATTTTTATCGGTGTTTGCATGGCAGCAAATACGCTTGTCGCCCCACTGGACAGAGAGGGCGTCAGGGTTGATCCCGGTACGGTTCATACGCCAAGCATTGCATGGCAGGTGATCGACGATACATCCGAAACAGGTGACGAGCCTACCGATCTTTCTGTTACCGAACGAACTTACCAGACAGTCAAGACGATTATCGCTACGGGCGCAAGCGGTGACGATGAGATTTCCGTTTTCGATGTCCCAAGGGGCTGGAACGCTGTACGGTTCAGGGCGCAGGGCATAACCGACAATGGTACGTATACTGTTCAGGTTTATTTCGGTACTCTCGGCGACGGTTTTAAAGATTCAGATTCTACGAGTGCTGACTGCGAACTCTCTTACGCAGGTCAACTTGCATGGGTAGTAGGCACTCAGGCGGCTGTTACCAGTACCTACGAGATGGCCGACGCGGTGACAGTTACGGCATCTGACTGGGTGTCTGTATGGAAATCAGCGTCGCCGGGGAGCGAACGAGTTGCAAACGCACGCATTGATCTGGAAGGGGCTGACTTAATCGTTATTGTTCCGACTGTAGCAAGTGCCGATTCAAAGCTTCTGGTAAGGGGGTACTAATGGCCTTTGATAAAGACAAACCGGCTGCAACCACTTCTTTGCGCGCTTCCAACCCGGAGATGCTGGCAAATAATTCAGCACTCGAAACTGCTTTAGGGGCAAACCACGAATTTTCTACCGGTGGTTCTAATACGGGCAACCACGAAAGTATTGTATTGATCGAGGCTGCAAATCTGGGTACAGGTGCAACAGGATTGCCGATACTTGGTGCTCAAACGACTGGCGGCAAAGCCGAACTTACTTTTACCGATGAAGATGATAATGACATACAGATAACGTCAGCGGGCAATATTCTTTCTGCTTCTTTGGATAGCAAAGACGAAGATGACATGAGTTCAGATTCTGCTACGCACACGGCTACACAACAAAGCATTAAAGCGTATGTTGACGTCCTGGCTGTTAAAGCTTGGGGGAATGTTGGAAGCAATGGAGTCCTAGATGATGGGTTTAATGTTAGTACTGCCAAAGCGAGCACTGGAACGTATACGATAACTTTTGACGTTAATTTCACTTCTACGGATTATGCGATAACACCGTCAAGAATAGCTACGGCAGGTTCCGCTCATGCTTCTAATTTCAGTCAAGGCGTGTGTACAATATCTACACGGGATTCGGCTGGTAGTTTGGTAGATTCAGCTTTTACATTTATAGCGATAGGTAATCAATAGGGACTAACTTATGGCTAATTACGAACCATTTATGATTACAGATCTAACCGAGGGCAAGGTTACGCGCCGAGACGCAGATCTTTTGCTGCCGGACGGATTTGAGGAAATGAACAACTGCCACCTGAAGCGAGGTGTACTGGAGAAAAGCAGGGGTACGTCCATACTTGGTCAAATAGTCAAAATAGACACAGCCACGTTAAATCCTACTTTGCAGACTAATCCGGTTATGGGTGTTGATAATCATTTGTCGGGCAGCAATGAAGAACTTATAGTGTTCGACAAAGTAAGAATGAACACTTTCGTCTCAGACAAGATTTCCGGGGTCATCTTGCTTTCTGTCGCGGATGTAGGAGGTTCGCCGAATGTTGTACGATTCACGGTTGCGTCAGGGCATGGGTTAGTAGCAGACGACATTGTTACAATTACCAATACTACTAACTATGATGGAACATTTAGAGTCGAGGCCGTAGCGGCTACAACTTTCGATATTGAGAGTGCTTTTGTTGCCGAGACGATGGGTACAACTTCGCAAGTTAACCAGGAACAGTTTACGGACATTTCACAGCACCGGATAAGGTTTGATTCATCCGCTCAGGCATGGGACGCACCAGCCAATGGAGATACGGTAAAACAGGCAGTTTCCGGGGCTACGGGGACGGTTGATGTAGTTACAATAGACTATGGAACTTTTACGGGTACAGACGCGGTGGGTACGGTCATTTTCCAGAGGGGAACCGTAACAGGGACGTTTAACGCGACAGGCCAGCTATTTGAAAGCGGCACACCGGCCAATATCATAGGCGATGCAAAAACTGCCGGAAACGACAGCAATTGGACAGGCGATAATACTAATTTCTTTTGGATAGCAAACTGGACTCTACTTGGCAATCCCCGGACATATATCACAAACGGCAACGATCCGGTCGTAATATATGACGGCACGAATCTAACACAACTGTTTATCGACATTGGGCTTAACTCGGCAAGGGCTGGCAACAACGATGTGGGCAACGCTTTATTGGTATTCATTGTCAAAGAACGAATCGTCATCTTTAAGACAACTGAAAATGGAATCGGCTTCGATCAACGTGCAAGGTGGTCAACAATCAAAGATCCTCAGTCATGGCCGACTGATAACTTCAAGGATGCACCTACAGGAGACACTATAGTTTCGGGCGGGTTTATTGGCGATCAACTTTATATATGGTTTACGAACAGCGTATGGAGATTTGCATGGACAGGCGATTCGGTTAATCCGTTTGAATGGGAAAGAGTAGACGATCAAGACGGGGCTATTGCTCAAATGTCATTGACTACGAAAAACAGTCTCCAAAGGGGCATAAGCGCAACCGAGATTGTCGGAAACAACGGAAATGTCGTCGCTCCCATAGATCAGAAAGTACCCGATGTCGTCCTTGACTGGAATCCGGACTCGGCGGCCTTTAGCGTAAGCGAGGTTCTCGAAGAGGAAAAGCAGATTTACTTTACTTATGCGCAAGTTGAAACAGTCGCTAACGCGGACGGTAATAAATACCCGGACAGGGCCTTGGTGTATAATTACGAAGAAAATAGCTTTTCGGTTCGTTCGCTCGACATTCATTCTATGGGTGAATCAAGACTTGAATCTGATGTAGGATGGGATTTAGATGATGCGTGGGAGGATATTGATTTTGCATGGAATCAGTTAGGTTCTGTTTCTGGATTTCCTTTTACCATCATAGGCGATCACAGCGGTAAGTTGTTTCAGATCAATGTAGGCGGAAGCGACGACGGATCGGCTATTGAGTTTAACGCAAAGAGTGCAAGATTTAATCCATACCAAAAGAAGGGACTGGACGCCAAACTTTTGAAAGTAGAGGTGAAGTGTGATATTAACGCGGGTGTTAGTTTTGATATGGAACTATTTCTCGACACCGACAGCAGTGCTTACTCGACTACTACAATTACAACTACTGCGGTTGGCGCAGCTAAAGGTAAGGCTTGGTACGCCGCTTTTGCCGATGGGGCGGTTGGGTTTCTTCATAGTCTCAATGTAACCAATAATGCATCCGGCAACAGGCCGAGAATACACGCATTTCGATGGTGGTTTAAACCAGTGGGGAGGACAAAATGAGTGTAGATAAAATGCCGGTATTTGAAAACTTTCCAGCAGAAAAAGAACAGAACAAACTTGTCCTGTGGATAAAGAACTCGATATATACAATAGCATCGATTCGCATTAACTTTTTGCTCAGTCTTTTAAACAGCGGGTTTTCGGAAATCCCCGCCGACGATGTTGCACCAGGCGCAGCAGGCAACTGGCGCTGGAGGCATGACGGGACAGATTTAGTACTTCAACTTAATGTTGCAGGTACATGGACTGATACGGCCATAAAGTTATTGGCTGACGGCACAGTTATGCTTGGTGACGTTGACGGTACGGACTTCACAAAGATCGAAGCCGATGGGACGGTCGTATTTAACGGCAAAGCAAAGGTATGGAATGATATACAATTCAGTTTATCGACAGCAAAAGTCCCTGCTGTCAATGCACCCTCTTGGGATAACTTTGGAGCAAATACCAACAAGTTCACTTTTTCAGTGAATGATTTAGTCGATCTTGAAGCCAATGAGGTTTTTCACTCATACTGGGAAGGCTCAGATATTCACTCACATGTTCATTTCTACAGTAATGGCGTTGACGGTACGGATAGGACTGTTAAATTTCAACTTGACATAGGTATTACTAATCCCGGTGCTGCTTATTCTGAAATCACTGTATCTCATCAATTTACAATACCGGCAAATACTCCGGACAAAACGCATTTCGCCGCAGATATAGCTATTTTGGACGGGACTGCAATAGAACAAGCCGCAGATATTACTGTTAGGTTCACAAGAATAGTTGAAGATTCAGGAACAGCTCCGACTAGCGATCCATTCGTTTCTATGATTGGCTTGCATATAGAAGAAGACACTGTTGGAAGCAGAGAAGAGGAAATTAAGTAAGAGATAATTATGAAATTTGAAGACTTAAAATTTGAAAGACTAACGCATCCGGCAATGTTTAAGTTCATTCCGCGCGAACTTTTCGAGCAGGTAAAAGATCCCAATGTAAACGTAGACAATCTGTATAAATTTGGGCCTATGTCGCTAGCCAGTGAAACTACTTTTATATATGTCATGTTTGATCCTGCTAATGTAGTAAAGGGTGTACTGTGGGCCAGCATCAATAAATTTACAGATAATCTGGAAGTAAGTATTCTGTCGGTTGATAAGGAATACCAGGGGGGCAATGCGTGCAAAGTTACCTTAGAGTTTTTACAGGACATAAAGAAAGAACATCATTTAAACAAGATACGCCTGATGTCTCCCAGAGGTAAGAATTATCAACATAAATATGAACGAGTATATAAACAATTAGGTTTAAAAGAATCTAATGTGAAAGTCATGGAGATATAACATGAGTGATCCATTCCAAAGCAGCGGCTCGTCGGGTAGCGTAACCAATGTACAAAGCTTATTGCCTATTCAAAAGGATTTGCTTACGAAGCTTGCGGTTTCTGCAAGATCCGGCGTAAAAAGAGTTACAGGCCCAACCATCCCCGGACAGGAGTTTGCTCCGCTGGACCCATCCCAATTAGAGCAACAGGGATTTGGACTTGCCAGCCAGCTTACGCCTGCGATAAGTTCAGGGTTCGATCTTCTCGGCCAAACTCTAGGCGGCTTTACGCCGGGCCAGTTTGATCCGTCTCAGTTTGGTGCGCAATTTGATCCAACGCAATTTGGGGCGCAATTTGATCCGTCTCAGTTTGGCGCACAGTTTGATCCAACGCAATTCGGAGCGCAGTTTGATCCAACTCAATTTGGACAGGGCCAGGACTTTTTAGGGCAGGCACAGGGATTCTTAAATGAACCCGGCGGTTTTTTGGGTACGGCAACAGGCGCACTTGAAAGAGGTTTACAGCCGGTAGATACCCGATCTATCATTAATGCGTTTGCGCCGTCAGAAAAACGCGCGTTAAGAACTTTTAACGAAAGAATAGTACCGGACTTACTTGAGAGATTTGGTGCTACCAGTGGACGGTCCGGGCCATTAAATCGAGCATTCGCTGAGGCTGCGGGGGATTTATCTTTGGGCTTAGCCGAGCAACGCGCTCCGTTTATCGGACAGGCAGCTTTGCAGGCACCGGGATTGCAGCAATCGGGAGCGGCACTGGCGGGCAATCTTGCCGGAATTCCACTGCAACAGGCGGCATTAGCGGGTAATCTCGCTCAGGTACCGGGGCAGCTTGGACTGCAACAGGGGCAACTCGCTCAAATACCCGGGCAGATAGGGCAGCAACAGGGCCAACTTGCTCAAGTTCCGGGCCAGTTAGGATTACAGCAAGGGCAGCTTGCCCAGATATTGGGGCAATTAGGGTTGCAGCAGGGACAATTAGCTCAGGTTCCAGGGCAATTGGGACTTCAGCAGGGCCAATTAGCTCAGATACCGGGGCAGTTAGCTGCACAGGGCGCGCAATTAGGCGGATTGTCAACCGGATTGCTAAGCCAGTTATTTGGAGTTGGCGGGTTGCAGAGATCGTTCCCGGAACAACAGCGGATATTTGATCTTCAGAGATTCGAAGCTGGTGCCCCTGAACGCGATCCAAGACTTGGCTTTGTCGGGCCTGCGTTTACTTCAGCATTTAATACGGCAGTACAGCAGGGATTTTCTTCGCCTTCTCTTGCTTCGCAATTGGCAGGGCCGTTGGCAACGGCTGGTGCTGCTAAAATACAATTCGGATGTATAAAAGAAGGAACGATTATTGATTGTAAGGACTCTCAAAGATTAGTTGAAAATATCAGGGCTGGTGATTGTGTTTACGACAAAGATGGTTCATTGTCAATCGTAAAATGGAAACTGGAGTTTAGTGACGATCCGACAGATGATAAATTTATTGAACTGATATATGAAAACGATACCAAAATCATAATTAGTGATATGCACAAACTTGACGGCAACAGGGCCATAGACTTGAAGATCGGCGAAAATGGGCTTGTCTCAAAAAGATTTGTGCCAATGAACGATAGAAGTTACGATCTCTTAACGACTGGTAAGGATGGCAGTTACCGTTCCAATGGAATAGGAATAGACTCTATGGTTCCAGACATGTATAGCGCACTAAGAAAGGTAGGTTAATATGGCACCATTAAACCCATTAGGGCAGCCGTTTGGCGCTCCGTCGCAAATATTTAATATACCGGCACCGATAGGCACGGAAAACGTAAATCGTGGAATAGGCGATGTTGCCAGTGCTATCGCTGCTGTGTTTGCGGCAAGCCAACAAAAAAAGGGCGGTACGCAACAATTCCAGCAGTCGCTTGGTGCATTACTAGGCGGTGGAGGCGGTGCAGTGGCTCCGTCAATCCCCCAGATGAGCACGCTGGGCGGAGGACCGCAACAGGCGGCTCAAAACCCTAATGCGGCACTATTTAGCCAACTGGGACAGATAACAGACCCGGCGACGCGACAGAGGGTTTTACAGTCACTTACAACACAGCAGTTGATTAGCCCTGAGCAAAGAGAACAGGCATCGGCTACGTTAGACTTAACAAGGGCTCAAGCAGGAAAAGCCCGGCAACCGTTACAGGTAACACAAACACAACTTATAGGCAGAATAGGAGAGAAAATAGCCAATGGAACGGCGACCCCAGCAGAAGAAAACGTTTTTAATCGGCTAACCGAAAAAGCTGGAACAGTAGTTAATGTAAACAATATCGAATCACTAACGCCAAATGTCCGAACACAAATTGAGGCACTAAAGGATGCTCAAAGTATGCTGAATGATTTTGTTTCAGATCCAGAAAACGAAAATGTTCTCAAGAACAGCGATGTGAATGTAATTACAAATACAAAAGGGCAACTGCAATTAGAGGTTAAGCCAAAGGGGGCGCCCACCGCAACACAACTAAAAGAAATTTCTGACTTAGTTGGTCTCAAAAATAGCATGGGTACAATAGATGCATTATTCGATCCTAGTTTTGTCGGTGTCATAGAAGGCGCAGGTTCAGTAAGGGGGGTGTCTGAGGCAACTGGGGTTGATGTAGTCAAGTCGATTAAGCAGGGCAGGAAAGTTGAATTGACTGGAAAGCAAGTACAATTCAATCGAATAGTAAACGATCTATCCGATAGATTACTTCGGGCAAGGTCTGGTGCCCAGATCAATGAACAAGAGTTTAAAAGGCTGACAAAGATAGTACCCACCCTTGGACTGTCTGAGGTTGCGTTCAAGGCTAGGCAGAAAGATTTTGAAAGAGAACTTAACAATATCATTGCAACAAAAGAAGCAACCATACAACAAGCTGGACAGCGACCGATTAGGCTGTTACAGCAACCACAAGGCCCTACTCGTGCAGAAGCCGGTAAAATAGCAAGTCCGAAAACTCAGGCTGAATTTGACGCCATTCCACAGGGGACTATATTTATAGACGAAGACGGCCTAAGAAAAAGGAAATTATAATGGCTTTTCAAACAGGCGGTGAAATAAAACAGGGATTTCAATCAGGCGGCGAAATACAACCACCTCAACTGTCATTCCCATCAGCAGGGCAAGATCCGTCAAGTATAGCTCCGCAATTCCAAGAATCTGAAGCGATTGGTCTGTTGCGAAATTTAGGCGGGACTGTCCCTGTGTCTAATCAGGAGTTTAACCGACTGCTTTTAAGCGAACAAGGAGCACGGAAAGTCAGAAGCAAGCCGGGTGTTTTAGGGGCAGGCCCAAGTCGAGATTTAGCCGCTATTCAAACGAGTGTGCGAAGCGAAAGAAAAAGAAGAGAAGCTTTCCGCAGGCTCACTGACCCCAAAGGGAAATTCAAGGTAAGTCCTCAAGGTGTAGCTGACGCATTAGTGTTCCAGCGGGGGACAAAGGAGCCAAGTATAGTGCCGCAAATTGCCGGAGCTGCATTAGGGTCTATTGGCACAGCAGCGGTGCTAGGAAGGGTCTTACCTGGGCCTATAGATGATATAGGCATATTTTTGGCTTCATTAAAGACTGGATTGCAAGCTACTGGCGCTGGCAGCGGAGCCGTAACAGCAAGGGCAATACAGGCAGGGTTAGATCCTGATGACGAAACCAACAAAATGGAACTCCTGAAGATATTCGGCATAGAAGGCGCAACCGAAATAGGAGCCATTGGGCTAACAAGGGTCCTGAAAAATATGTTCAGATCAGGGATTAGAGGAGCCGCAATCGATGCAAAAGAACTATCACAAATATTGACCAGAAAAGCACAGCAGGCGACTCCTGGAATAAGGAAGAATGTTGGTCTGTTGCCGGGCCAGATAGCTCCCGACCAACCAGCGGCAAAGGGCTTAGATAGCATAATATCAAAGGGATTCTTGAGCCAGAAAGCTGATGCGCAGTTTAGGATATTGCAGAAAAAAGGTGCACAGGTCGCCGGGGATACTCTTCTTGATAACTTTCTCCCCAGCGTAAAATCACTTAATCCCGACCAAGCATTTTCGGTTCTTAGTGATGTAATGAAACACAACAGGCGCGTTCCGGAGTTGATGGCAGCGGCTATATACGACAAAGTAGACGCCGGGGTAGCTGCCGCTACTAAAATCAGCCGGGTAACAAAGCAGATTCCTACAAAGATATTAGATGCTTCTGGTAAACCTTTGACTAGGAAGGCAATAAAGACAGTTGTGACTCCATTGGCCGTTGACATTTCCAATTTGTCCAAGACAACAGCAATAGACTTGGAACTGATTTCAAACGCAATCGGAGCGGATCACCCTAAGCTAAAGCTCTTGAAGGATGTAATATCCAAAGGTGATAATATTACGTTCAGCACTACGCAGGAAAGCATAACGAACATGAACGAGATAATCAGAAGTTCAGGTGAGTTATTTACCAAAAACAGAAGGTTAAGTGCAGCGGCAATAAAAATCAAAAAGGGATTAGAGATAGCAAGAGACAGGGCTTTGGATAAGTTGCCCGGTGACTTGAAAGTTATGGCAAAAAGGGCAAGGACTATATGGAGAACAACATCTGACAGGTTTGATAAGCCGGTATTACAGCAGTTATTTAATGCAATGGAAAAAGATCCCGTTGCATTGGACAGGTTTATGTCTTCCCAGGAATTACCGAACATCAAGAGTCTTAAAAAAGTCATAGGCAATGACGCTTTCGATCGGGTTAGTAAGAATTGGGCTGAAGGAATGGTTAAAAACGCAGGAACGATAGATGCCGGATTAACAACTGAAGGAAAAGGTGTGTTAATGGGAGAGTCTATTCTTGAGAAATTGAACGATAACGAACCAGTCGCTAGATTTGTTTTGGGGAATACAGAGTTCGAGACCATGAGAAAGACTGCAAGGGCGATAAATCTAATACAAAAAACAGATACACAGGGTGTTGCGGCATTTCGTATGATACAAGTCGGCAGCATGATGGCTTTGGTTGGTGGTGGTTTTGGTGCCGAGCGTGCTGGTTTGGGATCGGGAAGAGAGTTGGGGTTAATTGCAGCAGGGACTATTTTAATTGGACCTAGAATGCTAGGGATACTTTCCAGGCAGCCATGGTTTGCCCAGGCATTGACAAAAGGTTTAAATATTGGCCCTGCGTCTAAGGAAGCTATTCAGATTAGCGCAAGGTTAATAAGAGGAGTTAATGCAGCTAGGAGACAAGTGAACCGAGAAGACGCAAAGCTACAAAAAGAAGCCAGCAGAAGAGAAACATTCAGGAACGTTCCACCGGCCAGAGAATTTAGTGGTTTTGGTGGCAGAGGCAGGTAACATTTTTTAACAAAGGAGCAATAGCATGGCAAAGGAGCAAATACACAATTATTTACGGACTGCTATAATACTGGCGGGTGTAGTCTTTGCAGGCGGAGGATATGCTATGCAAATAAGTTCTAACGGAAAGGGGGTGGAGAAAAACTCCATCAAAATAGAGACGGTAAATGAAAGGGTTCATATAGTAGAAAAGAATCAGGAACGGGAGATAGCCCTGAAAGAATCCCTGCTGGGGACTTTAACAAGGCTGGAAACCAAGATGGACACTTTTAGCGTAGAACAAAACCAAATCAAATTAGACGTAAATACAACCAAAGTGCAAGTGAACACTTTAACAAGGGATTAAATTATGCCAGGACACACGACATCGGAACGAAGAAAAGTAAGGCCCAAAAGACACAAAGTAAAAGTCAAGAAGCATAAGGTTAAAAAGAAATAACTGCCTTACGCCCGGTGCGGGACATATCCACCTGTATCGGGTTATTTAAAGAGTCCCATGCTGTCTTTTGCTTCTTGGATGCGCTTGCGGGCTATTTCACAATATTCTTTGCTTATTTCTATGCCGATGTAGTTACGGTTTTCGTAGTGACATGCTACCGCCAAAGCACCCGATCCCAGAAAACAATCCAAAACAATGTTACTCTCTTTGGTTAAATTGCGTATTATCTTTCGTAGCAAGGGAAGAGGTTTTTCGTTAGGATGCACTAATTTATCAGGCATAACCCGCATGCACTGGATGATACTTGTTGGCCTTTTGCCATGAAATTCGTATCTTTCTTTGGTGGCGTACAAGATGCTTTCGTGCTGTGGTGCAAACTCACCCTTTAAATCCCCCATTCCATGCGAGATTTTATCCCATATAATTTGAGACTTTGGGTTGAATCCGCTTCTTATTATTTCAGCAAGGAATTTTTCTTGAACATCCCATCGATAGAAACAGATAAGCCTGCCAGTGGGCTTCAGGATGCGGTAGGCGTCTTTAATCCATTCAACGAAGGGTTCCTTGTCATTTACGATTTTAGGCTTCCAGTCGTATTTGTCAATCCGCCTGGCGGATTGAAAGTCAATCCCATACGGCGGATCTGTCAAAACCAAGTCAACACAATCATCCGGCATATCCCGCATAACTTCCAGACAGTCCCCACACACAACACTATTCATCATATCGTCAATATTCAATCTTCTTCAACCTCTCTTTTTGTGAACACGGGATGCCTTGGCTTGTGCTTGTCGCTTACACCTGTAAACCTGCGTTCGTATTCGTTTATTTCGTCTGCACATTGGTTCCAAAGCTCGTCGTCTATTGAGCGACTCCAGTTCTTTATAATGCGCGTAAGCCGTTCGATTAACAGCCTTTGCGCTATGCCGTCTTCTTCAAGTTCTTTGTTCTTTGCCTTGAGAGCAACAACGTTCTCGGACATAGACGCGATTAGTTCAGAATCATTTTTCATTTCTGTACCTTTTGCATAAGCCTATCACATTCAATGGCAAGATTAAGCTCGTCAGAGTAATTACCGGGATTGAGTTCGTCTGCACGAGTTTTCACATCCTCAAGCAACCACTCGTAAGATTGCGCGTATAAGGGTAGAATCTTTTTTAGTAGTTCTGCTTGAGCGGGTATCATTGTTATTCCCCTACATCAATAATCCAAAGTCTGGGTTTCCACTGGTGAGGCTATAATAGCCCATGTCTAATTCCTTAAACAATGCAGGTTCTACTGGAAAACAATCTCCATACCCAGCACCTGCAAAATTAAGTTTTAAATCTTTAATTATATCCCATATCTTAGGCCAATTTCCACCACTCTGTCTAGTGGACAGGCCCCGTTGTGGTGGTGACGCACAGACTAGCTGTGGCTGGGAGGGGTGATTTGGTGGGCCTCCTGTCCAATAACCAAGACAGTTTTTTTCAGTCTCGACAGATTCAGGTACATTTTCGTTAGAGCAAAATATTGCCACATGCTCATACCCTGCCTTTTTGCAGGCCGCTAGTAATTCTTTTGTTTTTTCTTGCATTGTTATTCTCCTGGATTCTTAAACCTTTACCTGTTCAAATTCTGTCGTATAAGCTCGCGATACAATTGTCTGGTAAAATGGGCCAAACACAGATCCGACCACTCCAACACACGTAACATCCCTTTTCTTTATTCTAATTCTTAAAAATATATACACGCCCGGTTCGGATTTTTCTACAGCCTTGCATGCCGCAATACTTCTAAATGAATGATAGTAAGGTTTATATTTACCACCTTTGGGCGGGCGTTCAAAGGTGTCCATAACCTTCAATTTGTTTTCTTTTTCTATTTTAATTTTGCCAAAGATCGGCGGTCGAAACCCCCCGGTTTTGTTTTTGATTACCGCCTTGTATGCTGTAAATTCTTTCGGTAATCCTTTTTTTTTGTTTTTGAGTATTCTTTTTAAACACATTGTTATTATCCTTTCATTCTGAGGTTAGCCCCATTGATCTGCCATTGCTTTGGCAATACCGGAGAAGGTAGTCGCCCTGTTCTTTTGTCTCTCTTTTCCACCTTTATTGAACCAATTGCCGGGAATTTTTGTGCTTTCTGGCTTGTCAAGCATACTAGTCGGTTCTAATTTAGGTAAGTTTCTAAACCAAAGGTAAGTTTTTTTCTGGAATGGGTGCCCGAAGTGATAAGGCTGAATGATTTGAGACTTTTCTGGCAATTCATATATTCGGCTAGGTATAGGGTTTTCGATGCAGATTTTGCCAATAGGAGCATCATAGAGACCCATAAACAATTCCTTTGCCTTAATGCCGAGTTTTAATCTTTCATGGTTTAATTCGCCTCTGGGATACAAGAACCTTGCTCCTGCGTTACTAAGATAAGTGCACGGCGGATGAGCAATCATCAAATCCCATCCATCATCGAGTATCTCCAAAACATCCCCCTGTATATGCGGCCCGGGCCTCTCCGTAGGCGACAAATCACAGCTAACAGCATCATGCCCTTTGGCAATAAACGCATCGCGTACAATCCCGCTAAACTCACAGGCAATCAAAACTTTCATTCCCCACCTCCTGTCTCAGCTTCAACCCTAATGCCGGTACGTGGTTCTATGGGCAACTTTATTACTTTCCATGGAGGAACATACCTGATTTTTTTCACATGTTGTTTGTGTGCCCAATTCCGTTCGCCAAACACGATAATTTTTAGCTTTCTTGATTTCATCTTGCCAAGAACAATGCACAACATGGTATAATTATACCCATTGCGACCGTTTTGATGCCTGCACTTAAGTTTATGGGTTGCTTGCGAAACAGTATAATTTGTTAAATCCATTAGTTCGTCCTCATAACAGGAGCATCGAAAGTTTCTCCGATTCCCCAAGGTGTAATAACCTTAACGCTGTCATTGTCTTGCAGAGGCTTCCATATTCTGATAATCGTACCGTCAGGGGTTATTATCTCTACATATTCAGCACTTGAATCAGAAGCAAAACTATTGCTTTTGTACCAATAGGTATGAGAAATTCCGTTTGGATCAACGATGTCATGTTGGTAGATTCTTTGGTTACACCCAGCCAGAAGCAAGAGTAGGATTAGTAGGTATTTCATTTGTTTCTTCCTTAATTAGAGGTTATAATATATCATTCTGAATACACCAACGCAGGGTATTGTCAATAGTCTTGAATCCGTTTTTCCTTGCCCACCTGAATTGTCGTTTCGGCGAGAACACACGAACCCAGCCAGTCCACATAGCATGAACAGACTTTGAACAGTATATCTTTTTGAGTTTGTCGATTACGCTGGCAAGTCGTCTCTTAAACCATATCCGTATCGGGACTGCGAAGTCTGTAGCTATACCAGGGAAATCATAGCCCAGTCCAATCATGGAATTAGCCCTGCGTACACAATCACGGACAGAATTAGGGCCAGTGTTCGTATCTGCGTATTTAACCTGCAGCAACCACCGCTTGTCATTGTGCAAAAGTTCGCTTGCTCTAATCCAGCGTGTACCATTCTTGCCGCCTAATTCCTTACGTGAAGTGCTGGAGAAGAACCATAACTCATCATCTAGCCACACACCGCCTGACGTATGGGTTATGGGCGGCAAAAACCAGTTCCAGAGCATTAGGTAGGTTAAGATGTTAATGGCGTCATCGACTACGTATTTGTCCTGCATGCTTGCCAGGTAGTTAGCTTGCACTAACTCCGGTTTGGTTATCTTGGTATAGCTGATTGTTCCGTTTCTATTTATTCTTGCCATTATTTTGTCTCCTTTTCTTCGCCAATACTTAAAAGCAATTCATTTTCAAATAAAAGTTTTGATCTATTTGCCATTAAGGCATCAATTAGTTTTTGCTGATAATTAAGCGTCCTGACGCTTATACAGCAATCTTTTTTTGCGGCTTCCAATTTCCGGTTTACCTCTTTTAGTTTTTTGTCCAGCCCAGATACCTTAACGAGCATCATGGCTATTTCAGCCATAAACCATAGTTCAATCTTTGCCATTGGTAATCTCCTTAAGAGTTAATTCATATTGCTTGCAACTTCCCTTGCGGGGAGTGGAGCCGAAATCTTTATCTGGATGCCATACTATCGCAATAAGGCTCCCTCTGTCACCTGTAAATACGCCATTATTTTCAGTGGGCTTCGACTCTCATGCTTCAAGTGTGTGATCGTGAGCACCTCTGCTATCTCTACTTACCCATACTTTCATTATACTATCCTTTCAAAATTTAATTATTTCTTCGTCTAATAAGATCTTCATCGTACGAAAGCAGCCTTCGTAAAGAAATTGCAATCGCACAAATATAGTTGTTTTTCCGGTTCGGCCATCTACGAAGTCATGGCAAGCAGAGCAACCGTGTGCGCCAAATATATCATCAGGTTTTTTTCCGGTTCCGCCGCCAACTAATGACGGCTTATGTATATGGCATAGCACAACTGTTTCCGGGTTTTTGTTACAGACATCCGTTCTTATTTGACATTGCCTGCCTTTAGCTTGTTTTTTCAGATTCATCTTCAACCTCCATAATTATCACTTCCGTACGTGGGTTTCCGTTATAGCATTTAACCGCCGTAACACGGTAAATAATTTTGTCATCTTTCCAGAATATACCATTTAAGGCGTCGAAAACAAACTTTATATAGTTGTCAATATCGCCCTCGCTCTTGTGGTTGTCAAAGTGAAACTGTAAGTAAACATGCAGAGGGAAATCAAAAGGCACTTTAGGCCGGTGCTGGTTGCAATGTATGGCGAATACCCGCTTGTCATCACTGGATGGATCGTACTTGCCATGCTTGCCGTCCCTATGACGTTTTAGCACTTCCGGCTTGCCTTGTACTGTGAACTTTATCATTTACTTATCCTTTAATAGTTCTGGGTTGTCTGTTGTGTTGCCGATTACTTCAACCCTTAAACTATATTCTCTCTTCCCGTCGCCTATGTCCCACCAGAAATTTAACGTTAAACCATCATGAATAGAACCATCTGGGTAATAAATCTTAGTACAATAGCGAGCGTGGCTTTCTGAGTAATAAATGGATTGCAGAAACGCAGCATAATCCTTACCGTCTTTGTTCAACAACCGTATTATATCTTTCTCAAATATATCAACACCTTTCTTATCTTTAAGCCCTGTCCACATCCCCACTGAATCAGGGTGGACTTCGTGTTTTTCGTTGTATAAATCCCAAATTATATGGAAGTTGCGTGTTAATTGTGGGTTTACACCCTCTACATAATACCCATAAACCCATTCGCCATTATCTATTCGCTTGCCTCTAAATTTGATTTCCATTCTATTACTCCTTTGGTAAGGTTATTGGTTTCCAGTGGGTGATCTCCGTGGTAACAAAATCCCCGCATTCATCACGCCAGCCATCTGAATAGTCTAATTGTCGCAAAGTATATTCCTCGTTGCAATAACAACAAGCCAGAACTTCAACCTCAAAATCCGGCAATTCATCCTCTACCTTAACCCACTCAAGCTCTTTGAGTTGGGCTTGGAGATCGGCTATGCGGCCACGCAGGGCTAAATCAATATTCTCTGTTACGGCGTCCAGGTCAACGATAGCCTGGTTGGCGAATGCTAAATGAGTCTCTGTTTTATCAAGTTTTGCCTTCAGTTCTGCTATACGAACCTTAGCTTCAGTACTAATAAACCCCATGCCAGGAACGCCTTTTTCTGCCTCCAGTTCTTCTATACGGGCTTGGAGTTTTCCGTTTATAAATTGAAGTTGGCCTTTATTCATTATTATTACCTTTCTGCTTGTTTAATTAACTTTTTAGCCACCATACACCCATCAAATCCATCTAAAAAGAATTCGACTTTGGCCATGTACGGTAAATGTTCAACATGATCTACGAATTCCTTCGTCACCCTTAACAAATCATCCCTTTGTTTCTCAAGCTCTTTGGGTTGGGCTTCCAGTTCTTCTATACGGGCCTTCAGATTTATTATTAAATTTGCATCGTATTCTTTACTCATTATTATTACCTTTCTGGTTTACCTTGCATAGCATTGCTACTTTTATGTAGTGTTTGGGTTTGGTTTTATATAACATAAATTCATCAAAAGAGCAGTCCCTAAAGTCTACAGAATTATAATAAACACTAACCATTGCCTTCCTGTACACAGCATACCCAAACTTCTCAACAGCCCAATCCCTCCACTTCATAGCATTGTCCCATGTTAGGGGGATGGGATCGGTGCAGAGACAAGACTCATCGTGTTGAGATGGCAAGCGGCCCTGTCCACAAGTAACACAAGTGTTGTTATTAAAGCAGTGCTTCCACGGCTTCGCATGCAACACTTCACCTGCCAGCGTCGGCAAATCTTCATCGCTACATTTTAGTATTTGTTCTTGTGTCATTGTAACCTTTCTTTAAAATAATGCAGAATTTTCGGCTTTTTCTCTACAAGAGTCACATCTATACTTTTTTTTGCCCTTGACAGTAAAATATTTAAAGCCAACTTTATAAGGCGCGAAACAAACTACACAATCCTTAGATTTTGCCTTTGGTGAATCTGGCTTTTTCCATGTTCTAACCGCTGATTGCCAGTCTTTCATAGCCACCCGCCCGGTTTTCCACCCATTCGCTTTGTAATGATCCATCCATTTCTCACAATCCAAGTCGAACTGTATTGATGCTGCGTATTCTTTTACTTCTGTTAAGGTGGGCGGTTGAAATTTGGCCTGCCCAGCTTTCTTTGTTTTCGTCTTAAATTCACCGCACCAATGACTGTAAGGGGCTTTTGTCGGCGACGGAAACCTGTGGCACCGGCGATCTTCGCCAATATTGAAATCTGAATAAAATCTACAGGTGTCACAACAGTCCATTTAAAATCCCTTCTGGTATATAAAAAGATTCACGGGCAAGTACCAAATGGTAACGGATTACCGCCCTCGACAGGCTCGCCCGTGAAAAGGGTTAGCCTACTCGACGTGGAACATACCGCCAGTTCCACCGCTTTTATCTGGCCGATCTTCACCAACCCCAACACTGAACCCGGCAGTATTGAAGAGGTTGTATATCTGTTCGGCAGTAATCATGTTGGCATTATATGTAATATTGAGTTTTGCTTTCCATTCGGGGAATTCTGGCCTATATCTGAGATCTGGTACTCCATTGCCTGCACCTTTACCGCCTATACGTACCCATATACCATCAGAACCCTGTTGCCGTTGTACTCTTGGCGAGCCTTCAATCATCACATAGTAGCCATTAACATGGAAAGCACCTCGCATGTGGGTCATCGGGATGCCTTTGAATGCCCTACAAGCACTGATAGCGCACTTCTTGAACCCAGAGGCAGGAAAGCCCCAGTATTTATGTTTTGACACATCTTGCTTGGCTTCAATCTCGTTTCCATTCTTATCAAGCCAATACAGAGCCTCTCTGTACTCTAAGTCAATGTCTCTGACTTTCTGCTTCGGTATTGCCTTACCGCCATTTCTCCCCTCAACCTCTTTCTTGTACTTAGCGGACAGACGGTGAACATATAAAGAACCATCACCGACGATATTAACAGTTAACTTCTTGCGATTCAACGCGTGAATCTCTACGATTTTTACATCTGTCTTCTTTGCCATCTTTCTAACCCTTTAATAAAATTATAATTTAACTGACAGAACACAACGTAACTCAACGTAACTCAACATAACTCGACTGACATAACACAACTCGACACAACACAACTTAACATAACCCGACTGAACTGACTCAACATAACTTAACTCGACAAATCGCGACGAACCACATCTATATATTATCAATAGCCGCAAAAACAACGGCCAATTCTTTCAACTGCGCATACTTAACTTCAAAAGCACGCAATTCATTCTTTGCCTGATCCAGCAGATTTTCCCGCATATCATCATCTGCCATAGCCGCCCTAATTGTAGTGTAAACTGATTCGTCCGCAACAGATACAAAAGCCCTCGTGATAACAGGCTCGTCATCTGTTTCAATTTCTACGGTAACAGATCGGAGTAAATATCTCGCTTCATCCAACCGCCTGAGCTTTCCGGCTTTCTTGTCGTCCCACGTAAAACAATCGTGGATAGGCGACGACTTAGCCTTTGCCTTAGCCACAAGCATTTCCGGTGTAACAAATCCACTCTTTTGTTTAATCTTGTCTATTTGCTCGCCTACGATTTGGGGTTCAACGCCACCAGGCAAGCCTCTTTTAGCTGCATACTTCATCTTTCTTTCCTTTCTAAATTTTAATAACTTCTTTTATCCCGATTCGGTTTATTTCTATTCCCGCAGACTTTACACTTTTGGCCTGCACTAACTATATTCATATCACAGAAGTCGCACCATCCGCTATTTCGCTTTGGTTTGCGTTTCATCGTCCGGTTGGTATCATATATTTCCCGTACTTTGTGCATATTCAAAAACTTCTTTAGCTAACTTTTTAAGTTTTGCTTCAACATCTTTTCCTGAAGGTGTATTGTCAATAACCCATAAAGTGTTAATCGACTTGCCCGGCGTCTTTTTCGTTATTCTTTCGATTTCCATTTGGCTAGGGCTTCGCGGGCAACTTTCCACATATCAGAACATTTTCCGATGCTTTTGTATGGATGCGGGCCATTTCTAATTTTAACTATTTCCTCCAACGCATCTACAAGCTCTTTGTCTGGGGTGCGGGTGTTGAATACAGCAAGGAATTTATCAGCCTCTGTCCTATCTGAATCCTTTTCAGGGGTGGTTAGCTCTGAATAAGGGGTTTTTGCTTGCTTTTTCCACCTAACTACTGCCCATTCTGGGATAATTAGGCAATCTTTTAAAAAGGCTTCTCCGTCTGTCGGCCTTGTTTCCCGGCACATACTAAACAAATAATCCATCCATCCAGCCCATTGGCTGTGTGCCAACTCTGCTAATAATTCTCTTAATTCTTCACTCATAGTCTTTACTCCTTTTCTGGCTTAACGCCTCTTAGTTCGTCCGGTGTTTCAATTACAATTCCTAACCCCGCTATAATCGTTCTGAATCGCTCAAACAGCCAGCTGGCTTCCATTGTGTTCATATCCCGTAAAGTCACCCTGTGGCCATCCTCGTTCGTTGTCGGGCATATTACGTACATGAGTTCATGCAGGTAATCGGCGGTTATTGCCTGTCCTTTTGGAATGCCGCCATTTAGTAAGTAAATCAGTAAGTCGTCAACGCCGATTCCCATTTCTTCGGCTTGCAGAACTGTATTGGCGATCATATTACCGAAGATTAGCCCCAACTGGGCGTGAGACTTGCCCTTGCGTGGGATTACCAATGACGTCCTGAACGTCATTCCTTCTTTAACTCGATCCCATTGTTTGCGCCTTAATTCCATTACTTCGGCACTAAAAACCGGTAAACCGTTTATTTTTTTGCCTGTAAAATCCATTACTCAGGTTCCTTTAATATATTTTACCGGCTATAATTCCAACTATGAATCCACATAGGTAATACCAAGAACTGTCTATGAGTTTTTTCGTAGTACAGAACACAAGCCCACCTATGATTACAAACATTATGGAAATTATAAACCTTGCAATATCGCTCATTATTATTCCTTTATATCACAAAACATTTCACGTTCTTTAGCTGCTACGGCGCGTTTGGCCTTCTCTGCATCCCGTTGGTATTTCTGATTACCAGGGTAGGCTTTTGCAAGATTCCTGTTAAGCATACGATCTGTGTTAAGGTTGGCTAGGTTTTTCATATTATCCCCTTAATCTTCAAAAGCACCACCATACACGCAATGAGCAAAGCCACTATAGAAATTTCAGTTTTGTTCATTTGCCGGCCTTTCGTTTGAGGGTTTCCGCAAACTGTTTAATCTTCATCGGCAGAGTAGACAGGTGTTCTTCTGTTAAGTAGAAGGTGTGCTTCCAGCCACAATGATTAGTGAAGTGAATACGAGGTTTGCCGAGGTAGGTCAGGAATTTAATAATCATACTATCTCCACTACCGCACTTTATCTCAAACCCGTCAACATCTTCTTTCAAGGCGTCGAGATCGTCGAAGATGTTGCCGAGGGCTACCGCATGTGCATCACAGGATGTTCCCTTTACGATATCTTCGTTGCACCACTGCAAACCGTCATCGCAATCCACCCAAAGTCTAAGCTCTGGTTCTTCTGAAGCGTAACCATAATCCCCATGCCTCAACTCAGGCTTTTTACTTTCTTCAATCTTACGTTCAAGCTCTGTGATGTCCTCGGCGAGTTTGTCTTTAAGGGTTTGTACCGCCGCAATGTCTACGGCGTTCTGCTCTTGTTTAATCATTGTTTCTGCTAGTTTTTTGATTGATTCTTCTAAACTCATAATATTCTCCTTATAAAATGCCCAATCCGTTGGGCGGTGATCGTCGTCCGTGGGTTATGGCCCCCGCCTGTCATGCACGGAGGATCAATCCGTCAAGCGGGGACCGTACCAAAAATGTTATTTAGGGCCGAAATAGTCCTTGTCCGGATCGCCACCGCCAAAGTCCCTTGGATCCTGAGTTGGAGGCGGAGGTGTATCTGAGTCGGGTGGCATGTTGTACTTCTGCTGAAACTGGGCTGCGTTCTGGGCTGGAGGTGGCTGGTACTGAGGAGCTTGTTGGATCGGCGGGGCCTGTGGCGCCCTTACCCTTATACCGCCCGTAATCTTGCCCTGAAACGAAATAGTCGGGTCGTTGTAAAGTATGATCTGTTTGCCGACCCAGTTTCCGAATTGTTCGTTCGCCGGAGAAGGATTGCTTTGGGGGTCGTGTGGATCCAGTTGGTAATCCCTGCTTATCCCGTAGGTAGTCGCCATGATATGAGCTATCATCGCACCGTTGGTCACTTTACAGACTACCGACTTTATTTCTTTGCCTGCTTGGTTCACTAAAGTGAGGATATAGCACATGTCTACCGGCTTATTGTCCATCGCCATATTTTCTCTTGAATAGCCGGTTATTGTTACGAGCTTACCTTCGCCCACATCGTTCTTCGTTAAGTACTTACTTTCGCTTAAATCATTAATACTAGGCATAATTAGTTCCTTTTTGAATTCTTGTTCTTGTTCTTGTTCTTATCTGGGTTCTTGTTTATTCTGTGTCGGGGCATTTCTCCTGTCGATTTCAATTTTGTCATATTCACATTTAGGCAGCCGTGGAGGTGGCTTTACCTTTACATTTTCTATTGCTAGTATGTCTTCTTGTTGGGTGTTCATTGTCGGCCTTAATAATTTAATGTTACGTTTGGTATTTCACCTTTTACGATTGCTTTAACTAATCTCAAGCTAGTCGCCGGATCGTCTATTTTAGAGTTTATTGCATCAAGGGCAAGGTTATTAAATTCCTTGCGGTGTTCAACATTAGCCTGTCGCTTCTCTTCGGCTATGTCAGCGGCAATCTGTTCTTGTAGCTTGTTCTCGGCGTCTTGTGATATTTCGTCAGCGATTTGACGCTTAACTTCGGCAACTGCATCAAGCTTGTCCTGCTCCGCTTTCTTAGCGGCGTCTATGGCGTCCTGTGCGGCCTGCAACTTGGCATCTTCAACCGCTGTTACCTTATCAGCCTCAGCTTGCTTTTCGGCTTCAAACAAGTCCCTGGCGGCCTTTGCAACGGCCTCTCTTTTTTCAATCTCAGCAAGCCGGGCGTTCGCTTCTTCTTCTCTGGCCTCAATAGCCGCGATACGTTCTGCTTCTTCTTTCTCAGCCTTAGCTTTTGCGGCTTCTTCTTTGGCAAGGATGGCGGCCTCCCAGCGAGCCTCTTGAGCTTTCAGCGGATCGTTATGAAGTTTGTGCATTATATCAATTCTGCCTTGGAAAGACTTTGCTTCTAAGTCAACCGCTTTGCCTTGCGCAATATATCCCGCCTTGGCTGTTTTTCGCATTCTTTCAATGCCGTTCCAGACTTTCCGAAGTTTCGCCAAGTGACTTCGACAATCTTTACTCCCCCGGGTGGTTTCAATATTGAACATTAATTCCGCATTGTGTCCTTCAAAAGCTACGATGTCTGTTTCAAATTCTTGGAATATTGTGATTTCGTTCATCTATACACATCCTTTCGTCTAAGCTTACACCTTTAGTTACTTTCTTGATTACCTGTCTTACGTAGTCGGCTGACATACATATTCCACACTTGTTGGCCTCAAAGTCAAAATCTTCTTTCTCAATATTAATCTGACAATCACAGCCTGAACATATCATAACGCCCATGTTATCTCCTATAAAGTTTGCCCTGCCCGGCTGCGGCACTGTTAAGTTCCAGGCAGGGCGCCCCTATTTATTCTTCTTTTGAATTATATAGATCAACTATAACTATTTGGTTCTCAGCGATAAGCTGGTTGTACGGTTTTTTAAAGCATTTCTCGGCTAGATAATCATATTTTGATGTCATTGTCTTACTCCTTAAATAACGATTTTTGTTGGCCGTTTATTTACTTTTAAAATGCGTCCCACAGCTATGGAAAAAGGCAGGGAGATGCCGCAGGACGCATTGGAGGCTTATTCTCTTGCCGCCCGCCAGCCTTCAAGGGCGATTTTATGGATTTTTCTGTTTAAAATCTTTACAAGTCTCTGAATCACGAACGCTGTCGCAAAATTCAAAAGAAATAGGTAAAGCAGTTTTGCTAATGTATTTTAATGCGCGTCTAGTGGCACTATCGGAGTTTTTCCTACACCGAGCATATTCTAATTGGTTTGGTTTGTCTTCGTGGTTAATAGACAGAATACAGTGTTTACAGTCTTCGCAATATTGCATTATTTAATCCTTCCGGCCGTAGCCAATATGCCCCAGAGTAGGGCTTTGATTAGTTTGATAATGTTCATGGTTTACTCCTGTTTAAGTTCTTTTGCTTTGTCGATTAAATCGTTTAACTTTATGCAAAGTTCAAGCCCACATTCTTTTGGCGGAGTATCAGGACACTTTTCATTGCAATAGTCTATAAGCTCATCAAACAACTCTGCCTTAGCTTTAAGGGTGTTGACAAGCTCAAATCCAGCCGGACAATCTTTAATAGCGAACTTTGTATTAACATCGCATTTGCCTTTATAGAGCCCTTGGCATTGTACTATTTCGCAAGTGTTCATTGCTTCACCTCTTATAAGTTATACCCCCGGCCTAACTGCTGCCAGGGAGGGGGATTGATTAAGCTATCCTGATAATTTTAAAAGTACACAACGAACCACGGCAAGGGATACTTTCGCCTGATACCCATTCATTTACTACACCTTCTACATGTACTGTAGTTTTTACAGGATAGAATGTTTCTTGTTCGGTGTCAAAGTTGCGTTCAGCGATTGCAGTAAATCTACCCTTACGGTTGTGACTTACTTCTAATATTGTACCTTTTGTGATCTCCATTTTCTTACTCCCTAATAAAAGTTATACATTAACTGTTAGCTTTTTCAAAAAAATCAAAGTGACGGGCGAATAGCAAACGTTTCCTGAATTTAAATTGCCTGTCTATCAGGTTCCTGTCAATAGCTTCGCATTGTATAATCTCACGGCGAGGCACCAAAACTCCGTTAGAACGATTAAAAAATATCTCAGAACAACTAAAGACTACACCTTTTTTAACAAGATGCCCGTTCCATTTCCTTATAGCTACAAATTGAATTGTCATGTAATCACCTTAATATCGTATTAACTTGCTCGTCCCTTAGAATTTACCACAGATTTTACAACCTCCAAACGAAAACCTTGTACTTTGTGTTTTATAGCGAGTTTAGAACAAAAGTTAGCAATATAAGAACACTTCAATAAATTTTATTAAATTTAAAAATAAAACTTGCATTCGTGCAATTATATGGTAGAGTATATGAAGTGTATCAAGCAATTGCTCTATTGAGCTAGAAAGTGAATAATGAAATCTTGGGAAACAAAATTAAATAAAGTACGTGTACGAAATTACCCAGTGCGAGGTTCCTCCCAAGTAACCTTGTTGCTGGGTTTTTTTATGGAGTGATCTAATGAGAACTGAGTTCGAGAAAACGCATTGGGAGCAAGCGTTGTCAGAGATACCTTTTGGTGCTAAATTGGTTTCGGTTCAGCCAACAACGTGTAGGGTTGATATGATAGGGATATTCTATAAAATGCCAAAGGAAAAAGCAAATAACTACATGAGGGCAATGACACCAATGGGAAGAAGTCAAGCTAAGGCACTAAATCGCTTCCGTCTAACCC
>SDBT01002596.1_pt1 | contig 31788 bp, 25 predicted proteins | sample 2277101 | NCBI WGS metagenome assembly SDBT01 (sample SAMN10404973, study PRJNA504765) | marine sediment metagenome | isolation source: marine sediment core GS10_PC15, 103 cmbsf | place: Arctic Ocean: Southern Knipovich Ridge | collected 2010 | reverse complement strand
ATTAGTCAAACTAATCGAAGCTGCCAATATTTTGTTACATGATAAAGATTATGATGGACATGGATATGAAGAAATCGAAGAGAGTGTAAAAAGAGCAAAAGAGATTGTGTTGAAATTAGACACCCCTTTAGTAACCGAAGATTAAGCTAAAAAAGGTACAACAGATAATGCTAAAAATCATCGAACGGATATTACTTGGTGTTGTTGTTCTAATTTGGATAATCATTATGATAGGAGCCTGGATATACATTGATAGAGCGGGAGGGGTGTTATGAGGATAAAAAGAATCCAGCCAATAAGATTTTTAGGAAGAATATTTAGGTACAGTCTTACAAAACACTTCAGGCGAGGAGGGAGAGTAACAATCTTTCCAACCTTCGGATGTAATTATTCTTGTAAGTACTGTTCCTTGAGAATGAATGACGTAATGCCAAAAAATGAAATATTACAATTAGATGAATGGAAGTGGTTCTTAAGAAGATATGACAAAGCTACATCTGAGAATGGTGGATTACGAGAAGTTTTTCTTTCTGGAGGGGAGCCCACCACGTTACCATATTTTATTGAATTGTGTCATTGGATATTATTTGAAAAAAGATGGCATCTTGTGATATTTACAAATTTAAGCACTTATAAATTACTGGATGTCAAACCTTCCGTGCTATTAAGAATAGAGGCTACGCTCCATTCTCATGTAAATCCGGTAGTATTTGACAAAATTTACAGAGTAATAAATAAGGTTCATAGAGTAGAAGTTGTTGAATTTATTGTGCCGGGAAAAGAGAAAATCTTACCTTATTCAAGGACTAAACGATGTTTAGGAGAAGAGGAAGCTATGACTACAAATAAACTATCTACCTCAATAAGGGTAGCATCCGATCTGTCAATACATCTTACCTGTTGGGATGCGTATAAAAAATTTTGTTAAAGTTTATCCAGAAAATACAAAAACAAATATCGATTATCATGACCAAAGAAATTAGAGAATTCAGAATTACCTCAGCGCAATTTTTAGGCTGGAGAGAGGATAAAATCGATGGAACCAGGTATTAATGTTGACAATGCCGGTAAAAAGGTTGTACGTGTAGCCTTCTGGGCTCCAGGCAGGGATTCTAAGCAAAGGGAGATGGTTGAGGATAAAATAAGGTCCCTGGGGTGCTCAATAGGATGGTTCCTTACCCCGAAGGATGCTGATATTACAATTCATAGTGTAAAAAAACCGGATCCTGGAAAACTTATCAAAACAAGGGGCACAGCACTAATGGAAGCTTTTACGCCGTTCCTGAAATCGATTGAGGTCCCAAAAAACTGATTTTTGGTTAACCTAAATTGGGCCAGATTTGTTTTTATTGCGCTTTTCTTTGTATCTTTGTTGTGCGAACCTGTATGTAGATGGAACTCAGCATTCCCTCCAAAGGACATGACTCCTGGAAAGAAATTTTCAGGAGTTTTTGTTTTTATGAAATCTTTAAACTAAATTTGTTTCTATGCTGAGAGAAAATTTACGTATTGGTTTTTTATCTGCTACCTCATCAAAAGGCGGATACTCAGCAGTATCTATCCCCAAGCACATAAATTTAGTGGAAGCAATCCTGAGAAGGAACTTTCGATCTGCAAGCCGGATTATATCCGAGCGTGTTTGCCTGAAAAGAGCCGGAAGGCCGCTTAATGAAACTTTAAGCGCAGAGACAGTATTGGGATACTGATACTGGTATTGGGGTAAAACCTTAATATCGATATCTATACAAGATTAAAACTTGCAGAGATATAAATCCGGATTATGCGTTTTTTATATAAATCAACTGGTTAAACACAAAACTTATGGGACACGAAAAAGCTTTTCTACACTCTCATCCAGAAATGGAGGAGGAGCATAAAATTCCAGAGGATCATGCAGTGGTTGATAGAAATGATCTGAACAATTATTTTAGGCAGATAAATAATTTGAGACCATCTGGATTTTTATCTGCTCAGGAATTTGGAGATATTCATAATTTGCCCGGAAATGTTATTGTTAGGGAAAATGAATGGCTGGAAGCAAGGGCTATTCTTGTATTGGGAGGAGAACCACTAACATGCTATCTTGAAGTCAGGGATCCGGTAATGGTTCTTGATAAAAGACCATGGAGGGGCGTTATTACAAAAATAAGGGGTACCGTGAATGTAACAGATGTTTTGTCTTCCGTCCAAGAACAGGCTGCTAATGAAAGTGTATTTTCGGTTAAGGATCCATTTTCAAGCAAGGAAGTACATGGAATAATAAGGTCCAAACTGATAAAGGGGAGTGTTGATTATGATAAACCCCCTTCCTGATCCTCCTGAATAATTTTTTGTATTTTTGCATTGAATCGACTCAAAAACGCAGGGTGGGAAACCGGCCTCAGAGAACTCAATCTCTGGGGCTTTTTTTGTTTATTAAAATAATTCATTAAATTGCATTGAACATTTTATTCAACTTAAAATAAAAAGCCATGCTAATTCAGTTAACCGTGCGGTCCATGAACTTCAAGGCCGTAACTTCCAGGACCGAATCTTTCGAGTCCACAAAAATTAGAAACCTTGTAGCTAATCAGAATTCTTCCGGTCTTCCTGTTTTGGCCGGGTCGGCTGAATTTTTATATGAGGTTGATGGAAAAAGGGATGATCTCTACACCGTTACCGAAACGGTTGCTTACATCACAAACCTCACAGGTGGGACCGGAGCTCCATCAACCGTGGGTGTTGCAGCTACTGGCTGGAGTGCTACGGAATTTGGTACCGGTGTTCAGCACCGAACCATTCTCACAAAGGATTCCCCAATTGTCCAGGCGGTTGTGACTGGACCTACAAGTCTGTCCTTCGGTAGTAAGATCTATGATTTCCCGCTCGGGCAGATCAAGTGTACTGGCGGAACAATCACCTTCACTATTGCGGCACCAACCATTACCATCACTCCTGAAGTGGGTATTGGTACCATTATTGGAACCGGAGCTAATGCAACTCTTGCTGCTGTAGGTGCAACTGCAGAAGATGTTCTTGACGGAACAGCGACTTCAGCCATTACCACTGCAGGGACTAAAGAGGAGTATGCATTCGCTGCCGAAGCAGGAATGTTGGATGGAACAGTAACAGCCAAAGATATTTTCCTTAACTGTGCTGGCGCATGGACCGTTAGTGAGAATGTAACCATTTCCTCTATTACCATTGATCTTACCTGGGAATTCGTAGGTGCCCTTACGGTGTAGGCGGCTTTATAAATCCTAAAAACTAAAACTATGTTAGTTATATTAAATGTGAGATCTAAAAACGGCAAGGCCGTTACTAGGAGAAGTGAGTCATTCGAATCTTCAGAGATGCTTAATCTTAAGGATAATCAGAATACAGCCGGCAGTCCGGTTCTTGCAGGTAAATCTGAGTTTCTTTTGACATTTGCAAATAAAAGGGATGAAGTGTATACCGTGGATGAGTCGGTTGCTTCCATTAATAACATGACAGCCGGATCTGGTAATCCGGTAACATCAGGTGCTGCGGCCACAGGATGGACAGCCCTGGAATATGGGGACGGAGTTCATAATCGTACAATTTTAACCAAGGATGAAAGCCTGGTACAGGCGGTTGCGGGAGCAGCTTTATGTTTTGGTGTTAAAGCTTATGATTTCCCGATTGGTCAACTTAAGTGTATTGCCGGAACCATTAAGTTCACTATATCAGCTCCCGCAGGGACAGAGACACCGGAGGTTGGTCTTGGAACGCTCGTTGGGGATGATAGTGCAAATGCGACCATTGGACCTGCAGGAGCAACAATGGAGGATGTACTGGACGGTACAGCCACTTCTGCTGTTACATCTACAGGAACAGTGGAGTCGTATCAATTCACTGCCGAGACAGGCGTACTGGATGGCACGGCTGGCGCTTTGGACCTGAATCTTAATTGTGCAGGTAACTGGGCGCAAACAGAGGATTTAACCATATCAGCGATAACCATCGATTTGACATGGGAGCTTTGGGGTCAATTCCCGGCATAATAAATGGGTAGGTACAATTAAAAGTGTGTTATGAAATACAGTAAACCTATTTTTGAAAAGCAGAACGAGCTTACTTTTCCAAAGGAGATCATTAAAGCATTCAATAATGGGAATGAGGAAACTTGCGTTCAGTGTAGCAGGTGCCATGGATGCAGGTAAATTAAAATCAATCGAAGGACGGGTTTTTGGACCTGTCCTTTTTAACTTCATAAATTATGGCTAGTAAAATTAAGTACGACGACATTTCTTTAAAGGTTGCCGATAGGGGTTTTGTGTTAAGCTTTGTCGAGATAAGGAAGAAGCCAGGGAAGCAGAGTACCAGTCAATGGGACAATGAGATCAGGGATTACAAAAAGGAGGCTTATAATGGCACTGAGGGCTCTAAGGCAATTGCCCGAATGACCGAACTGGCCGGCCTCGCTAAGCAAGGGGCCTCTGGCGGCGAAGTAATGGAAACCGCTAAGGAGGGCTGATCTGGATTCAAACACACCATATCCATTCAAAAAAGCTCCTAAAGTAGATACCGGAAACCGTCAGGATAATCATACCGTTCAAAGGAGTCACCTGGAGTTCTTACACGACCTCTACTGCAGTGGTATTGCTCTTTCCGCTGACCAACACCAATTACTTCTTGATAATGAATTAATAGACAAGATTCCGAAGCCGGTGGAATATCTTGGTAAGTTATCTCCAACAGATAAAACCATGCATGGCCGTAACGTTAATTTTGAGCAGAAGGTAAGAAATAGAAAGATTTTGGATAACCAGGATGTTATCCAAAGGGATATCTACGAAACCGATGTAAAATCCAAGGAAGAGCTTGTATATACTGTGGAGACCGGGATTCGTAAGTCTGACTGGGAGCCTAAAAGCATAATTACCCATACGAAAGAATTTGTTGCCTGGATCAATTCAATAAACTCCGGATTCAGGAACCGGATTATGTTTGATAGATTTGAGCGGTACAAGAGCCAGGCCGAAGAATGGGAGGGTAACGGTCATTCGATTGATGATTACCAGGAGGAAGAGGAGCGGTATGAGTACATGATCAGGGAGTTGGAGCGATGCTCAATCAACTCCTTGTACGCAGCTAATAAATATTATTATCTCAAGGATGAGGCCGGGGAGACAGGGAAGATTAAATACCGGGCTGACGAACATTATGAGCATCAGCGAATATGTTGTTATTTATTTGACTGTGGTTATTCTAATATAATAGGTAAGCCTCGCCAACCAGGTATAACATCCATTTACGGCATTCTGGGAATGAACCGGTGTTTAAGCCGTAAGAATTACTTCCTTAAATTTATTGCCGAAAATAAAATTACTTCAGAAGAAATCTTTGAGGATAAGATTAAATTTTCATTCTCTTCCCTTGAAGGTTGGTTTCAACCCTCAACCGGGGGTAAGCCGGATGTTTTGAATGATCGGGACAACCTGTTTAAGATTGGGCGGAAAGGTATGAAGGGTAGGATTGAGGGGATAAACAGCAAGATTGTTGTCACGCCACCTTACAAAACAGCCATTAATGGTGGATCCCCACCCTTGGTGTTTGTTGATGAAATTGGCTCAATTGATATTCTTACAGAGATGGTAAATGAAGGCCGGCCAACAATGTTTCGTAGAAATAAGGCTACTGGAGAGTTTGAGATTAAGGGGCAAATTTTGATGTGGGGCACCGGTACGACTGGCCGGGGTGGTGGAGCATTTGAGAATGAGTGGAAAAGGGTTACCGGTTTGTGGAATGAAGGTAAGTATGAAGTTGGTATTGTGCCTCTTTTCTTTGACTGGACCACTCGATGTAATGATGAGGAATATTTAGCACAGAAAAGCTATTATTATGGTGTGAGAGCCCGGGACGAAGGTATTGACCAGGGGACATCGAGGATACAATTTCATCAGCACTATCCATCATCGCCATCGGATATGTTCGCTACAACCCAGAAAACTATTATTGACAGAGAGATAATTGATTCAAACCTTAAAAGAATTTACGAACAGGATCCAATAAACAGGGCTGTACATGGTTATTTTAAACCAATATTCGATAAGTCAAAACCAATGGATGAAAATTCTGATGTTCCATATAAAATTGTTGGAGCAGAATTCGAACCAGTGGATGAGATGTCCGAGTTGGGGACGTCGTTACTGTTCAGGTATCCAAAGCATGGGTGGATTGATCGGTATTATCAGGGGACGGACCCCATAGCTGCTGATACCGGGACATCATTAATGGCCTCAGGTATTTGGGATGCTTATTATAATACGGTGTCTTGTCTGGTTAACTATCGTGAGCCAAGTAATCCAAATGCTTCCTTTCTTCAGTGTATGCTGGCCGGTCTTTTTTATGGTGCTGACGGGATGGGTGCACCTGAACTGGTTGAGAAAAATATCGGATTGGCATATAAGAATTACAAGGACCGGAAAGGTTTTTTGGGGAACATGATGTATAACGCCGAACTACCACTACACCTGCAGAGCGGTCCCGGAAGTGACGTAGGGATTGATAATAAGGGCCATAGAAATAAGGCAATTATTAATGAGATGTATAAGGTATTCACTATCTTTGGTGAAAAGATCTATATAGCTGTACCATTCGAACAGTTAAAAACTTTTGTATGTAATATCACCAGATCAGGAAACGATTCATGGGGCCCGGTGGACAACAGGTATTATCATGATGATGCAATATGGGCCATAGTATATTCTTATATTGCAGCCTCTTGTTACACTAGCAGGATTCCTAAAAGCACAGCAGAGGAGGCTAAGGCAAAAAGAGTTGTTTGGAAAACAGATTACGATGAGAACTATAACTTGATACGCAGACCGGAAAAAGCAGTGGTATAATGAAAATAACCGAAAAAGACATTTTTGTTCCTGTAGTGAACCGGGATATAAGAAAATCGTATCCCGAGCTGGCCAAGATGGATGAATTCAAGTCCATAAGGTCCCTGGATGTTAAGTTTTGCTGGTATTTCGCTGTGTATTTCGCTGACGTTACACCACTAGCCAAAAGGGTACAGGAGGCAATTAATCATTCCTATCGCCAGGATATTAAGGCTGACAGTCATGAAAGGATGCTTAAAGGAGACTTTTCTGACTCCATTAAGGCTGGAATAAAAAAGTTTGAATCATTTGATATCGGAAGCCGCATCCGGGCCAAGTTTGCGGCTGAGCGCACGCTGGATGCTTTTGAAAAACTTACATGCACTGATGTTGATACTGTTGGAGTTGTTAAAATTTATATGGATCCATTAAGTAATGGAGCGAATGGTGAAGAGCCCATAGGGGAGAGAAGGGACTGGAACCAGGTAAATGCTTTTGTAAACTCAATGGTTAAAATAAATGAATCCCTTCCCGGGTTAGTAAGCGTTGTTGAGCAAGGATTTGGTATTAGCGCAAGGAAGCAGGCGGATACTGTTACAGGAAACATCAGGGATGACCACCAGAGAATTAAAGAAGAACAATCTACATTAAACAAGAATTGATATGTTTCAATTAATAACGGATTGGGATCGCCCAGATCGGTTTGATGAAACCAAAAGAGATGAAAAGTATCATTCTGATTGGGGCCGGTACGCTATAGCTAATGGTTTTGATCAAATGCATTCGAGCCATATTAATCAGATTGGAGTTAATACGAACTTCTTTTTTGATCAGCAATGGGTTATTGAGGAAGACCTGGAAGCATTTTTCAAAGACTCTTCAAATCAGTCGAGGAACAGGATTAAGGTTGTTAAGAATTTTATAAAGCCCACCATTCTTCAGTATATTGGCAATGCTATCATTATGGATATGACAATTCGGGCCAGCAGCATTTCTGTCAATGCCACCAACAGGAGGGAGGAGCAGTTATCAGAATTACTGTTTTATACTGATGTTGCAAACAGCGCAACACCTGAGCTGGGAGATTCTATCAGGGCTAATACACTCATTGGTGATACTCCGGAGGAAACCAGGGATATTTTTGAAAAAAAATATGTGGATGAGTTTGTTAAAAGCATTAATCTATTCACAAACTATATTGCCAAAGAAAATAATTTTGATTCCAAGAGATCTGTTGCCGCCTTTGATTTAACAAGAGCTGGAATAGCTTTATTGGAATATTACATTCACAACAACGAGTTTAAGTGGAGGCGGTTATTGCCGGAACAATTCTTTTTTGATCGTACAGCTCAGGAGAAAGATTTAAGCGATGCTGGATTTAAGGGGAAATACGAAGAGATGTTACCATCCCAGATTTTTGAGCGATGGACCAACCTTGGCATTGAGGATAAAAAGGCCATTGAGAGCGAATCTAAGCGTACATCAATGTCTTCTCGTACTAATCGCCAGTTTACCAACCATATGTATTCGATTAATGGGAAGATATATGTTTATACGGTTTACTGGAGGGATTTTGAAAATCAGGAATGGGGATATGTTTTTGATGAATCAGAATATCAGGATCTTGCCAGGATAAATCATATATATGAAAATGAAAAAACTCCTCGTTACACTGACAAGGACCTGGTTCCATTAAAGGACCTCAACGATAGTCAGAAAGAGATTTTAAGAGGAAAAAATAAGGCTGTTATTCCGGTGGATGTTATGAGGTATATTGAATTTATTCCTCATGAAATAGTAGCTGTTCCGCAAACAAATCCCGCTAATCCTCGTCGTGATATTGTGTTGGGGTTTGGGATTTTTCCATGGCAGGATACTGAAAATGAGAAGGTCGATAATGTTTCATGGCCAATTAAAGCGTCCACATGGACTTATCATCGTGGATTTATTGATACCCCAGTAAGTTCACTGATTAATCCACAAAGGATGGTTAACCGGTATGCGTCCGTTGAGGAGCAGCAAATTTCATCCTCTCACGGAAAGTCTTTATTTTATGACAAGCAGTTGATTACCGCTCCCGAGGGAGAGGATGAGATGCTTCTTAATATGTACCAGGGGAAACCCACTGCAGTTAATACAAAGGGCCAGGGAGTTCATAATATGATGGGTGAATATGGATCCACCGTAGGTAACGAGACATTGGTGTATGAGCAGCTCCAGACCCTCATGAAGGGGACCATGGATTCCATTATTGGAATTAATGATACAATGAGAGGGGAAACCCAGGGAGCTAACAAGCTCGTTGGTGTGACCCAGCTGGAGATTCAGCGATCATCCCTGATTCAGGAGCCGTTCTACGAAGCTATAGTTGACCTGTTCCTTCAGGTTTATCAATCCACTGCTAATGTTGGGAAGAGGATTTACATAGCTAATAAAAGGAAGTTGGCCATTGCCATTGGTGATAATTATTCCACTATATTATTGCTTACCGAGGAGTATAATGCCGAGGATTTCAGGGTATTCATTACACGTGAACCTGATATTAAAAAGCAGATCGTAGCTGCCAATGAACTTTTATTTGCGCTTAGAGGCCAGGGACTTATTGATGATGAGCAGTTTGGTCAGTTGTATAATAATGGTACCATGGATGAAATTGCTGCTGCTGTGCGCACATTTGCCCGGGAGAAATCGATCATCGCCAAGGAGCAGGAGGGTAGATTACGACAGCAGGAAGACAATGCTGTTATTGATGAGCAAGCCCAACAACAGGAGGCCAGGGAGGATTCGGCTCTAGCTACTGCCGGGCAGCTTGCCAATGATGAGAGGGATCGCGAATCAAGAGAAAGGCAAACCAGGGAAAAACTTGCTTCCAATGAAAGGGTTAAGCAAAATCAGGGGTAGTGGCTTATTTTTTATATATTTGTATGAATAAACTTATTAATCATGGCAGACGAAATACAAACTCAGGAAGTACAGGGACAACAACCGGAACCTAATCTTAGTTTTTTAAGTGGGCTTGGTCTTAATACGAAAGACCTTACTGATGATATTAAAAAAGAAGCGGCTAAAAATCACAAAGAAGATGTCGCTGCTCCAGTTCCAGTAGAGACTGCTGCACCAGCAGCTGCACCAGCAGAAAGTGTTGCGCCAACAGAGCAGGTCGAAGATGTTAAGGTTGCTTTTACCGAGGAAGTTAAGGTTGGAGATGAAATTAAGGCAGGGGACAAGCTTGCTCCGGATGGAGATTATGTTCGTGCTGATAAATCAACCATTGCAATCAAAGATGGAAAGGTTGATTCAATTAAGCCGGCCGAAGGCGCTGCGCCGGCAAAAGAAACAAAAACAGATGATGATATTGATAATCCATTTATTGGCGAGGAGGCTACAAAAACGGCTCCTGCAGCGATAAAGGATTTTAGTGAGGCGGCAACATATCTTTCTAAGAATGTGGGTGTAGAGGTAGAATCTCTCGCTGACCTATCAAAGGTTGTTGCTAAAGTCAATGAACTAAACACCAGTGTCACCGAACTAAGTGATGAAAAAGTCGACTTAGTGCAATTCAAGGAATTGTTTGAGGGGATGCCGGATGATCTGTTTGCTATAAATGAAAAATATGCTAAGGGAGAGGATTATCACAGTGAAATTAAAGCTGTATCTCGAATGGGTCTTGATTTTACCAAATCTTTTTCTAATCATGAGTTGAAGGATCTTGTCGAATTTTACAATCCAGGAAAGTTCTCGGAAGAAGACTACCAGGATATCGAAGACAACAAAGCCATGAAGGCTGTTGTTGCGCTGACAAAGACAGCTTATGGGAAGGATCAGAATAGGTATACGGGCGTAAAAGAGAAATACGCCAAGGAATCGGCTGAGGCCAAGGAGAAGTTTACTAATTCAGTTAACATCTCCGTTGCTGATCTTGCTAAAAACGTTCCTTATCTCAAGGAACACCACACAAAGAAGGTAACTGGGATACTAAAGGGTGGGCAAGATGCAATTCTTAGACTTTTCACCGATGAAGCAGGAATGCTTAAGCCAGAGGCAGGGAAGCTTGTGGCTCTGGCTATTTATGGCGAAGCCGCCATTGCTTCAAAGGGTGTGGTTGCTAAAAAGCAAGGAGCTACAGAGGCTAAAGAGGAGATGGTGAAGCGCACTCCGACGAAAGAGGAGAAAAAATCAGCAGCTGCGGGAGGCGCACCAGGAACATCTGAGGAGAATGCGTTGAAGGTATTCAAAGACAAGGTGATTCCGAAAATTCACAACGATAATCCATTCATGAAAGCAGCAGTTGAAGAAAAATAATTATTAATTAAAAATTTTAAGTCATGCCACCAACAGGATCTGGAATTCCAACACCAAACCCGGTACTTAATCCACTGGGTAGTTATTATGATGGCTCGGAGATTACGAATCTTATTCGTGATGCTATCGTGTATGCCATTTACGATCTCGCACCGAAGCAGTATGACCCTCTTAAACTTCTCAATATGGCACCGGTGGATCCGGTGAATCTTGATGAATTTGTTTATAAAGAGAAGGTCTACTCCCGGGAAGCTCTTACTGTACAATCATGGGACCATAACACTGCCATAATGACCTTGAAAGGTACATATGCCCGAGAACTGGATATGCCCGTTAAGTTAAATACGGTTATCTGTGATTCTGCTGGTTTACCCCACATCATAATCCTCCTAACGTATAGTGCAGTAGCGGATTCAGCTACTATTACTATTGAAAAACAAAGTGGCAGCTCTGCTTATGCGGCACCGGATTTTGCGCAAAATGATGTCCTTTCGATACAAGCCGCTATTATCGGCGACGGGATGGAGACATTTGCAAATCCTGATCGCACCAGGTTCGTTGAGAGGTACAATTATATCCAGTGGTATCAAAGAACTCAAAAATGGACACCGATTGAACTTCAGAAGTTGTTGAATGCAGGGACGACAGATGCCTTGGATTTTGAGAAAAACGAGAAGCTTAATAATCTGAGGCTTGACCTGTTTTCCACATTCTTTAATGGTACCCGTGGAGAATTTACAGTTCGGGCATTTGATGCTAGTGGACGTACATTCAAGACCAAGGCCATGCAGGGTGTTTATCCGGCAATGGTAGCTGGAGGCTCAGGTCACTCAACTGTTTCAATGAGCGGTCTTCAGACAGCCTTTGAATCTTTGGCTTTCTCCACAAATTATAAAGCCGAAGGTGGAGTAAGGATGATTTATGCAACTGATGAAATGTTGTATGAAATAAGCAAGCTTTATAAGGAGCCAGGTATCAGGTATCGTCCAATTGACAAGATTGCTGATCTGAATCTTACCCAATATAAGATTGGAAGCATGAATTTTGTTCCTGTTCCGTGTGAACTGTTCCGTGAGCATTCCGCTACACTTCCCGCTTCATGGGAGAACAAAATCATTGTTCTTGATCAGGCAACTGTCAGACGGAAAATTATGAAGGGAATACCTGCCGAGCAAATGGGTGATTCCGACAACAAACAAGAAGGTTCATACAGGGATTATAAGGTATGGTGGGTTCAGGCTCAGCAGTCCATTTCGATGAATCAGGTTCTTGGGTCATTCTATATTGACGTATCTTAATTCTACTCATTATAAACAGAGGGGGCTGTAGCTCTCTCTGTTTTCATATTTAAAATTCTAAAAATGGCTAACACAAAATTCACACCAGTAGGTTACAACCCTAGAGGATGGCAAATAAGGCCACTTTTTGTTGATGATGAAGGTAATGTTTTCGAAAGAGGACAACACCAGCCGGACAAAAAAGGAACTTTGCCTCCAAGTAGGAAAGCGGATGAACCGCAAGCAGGGAAACAGGTCTCTGAACAGCAATCACAACAACCATCTCAGTCGGATCCAATCAGTGATCCATTTAAGGAGCCCGAGATACCTCCTGAGTTAATTAAAAAACTTGAGGAGAAGTTCGATGAGAAATACAGGAAAAGAGAAGAGGCGCAATTAATTAAATTCGAAGAACTTCTAAAGAAAAACTCACCCCAGGCTCAGGGATTGACAACGGATCAAGGAGTACTTATTGATAGTATGGCCCAGGCCCTGGCTAAAAAAGAAATGTATTCAAGGGGCGGAGTTTTTTATCATGACATTAAAGAGCTTGATCCGGAGGATTATAATGAAGTTGCGGTCATATTCACTAGTTATGGAAATGATTACCTGATTGTTGATGATGTCCGAAGAGGACATGCTGTTCGAACTCCCTACGGGAGACCATTTAAGTTTAGGTTCCAGGGCGGCAGAGTTACCACCGTGGGCAGGGTACAAACTTATTCATGTTTTTGTTCTTTTTCCACTAATTCAAAAAAAGAAATAAAGTGGTTGAGGGAACATTCTCTTTACAACATTGCATTTTATGAAGATAATAAGCTTGCATTGTCAGCAGACGCCAGGAAAATTGGTATTGCATCAAGGGTAAGTAGGCAAATAGCTGATCTTGAGATGGGTTCAATACTTGCCAGAGCGAAGCAGTATGGCATTGCGGTTGGCGGAAATTTAGCCGACATCAGGACTGAACTTACTCTTAGGATGGCTGAAGAGGAAATGAAAAAATATGAAGAGGTCGAAAACGCCAGGAACCAAGAAGCAGTTGCAGAAAGGTTTAATCAATAGCAGATGCCTATATTGGCTCAGACGGTTATTGACCGTTGCACTGCCCTGCTCGATGCAGAAGGCAGTGATCACTATAAGTTCGATAAGGATTTCCAGCCGGCAATTAATAATGCCCAGGTTTGGTTAATAAATCTTTATAACAGGCTTTTCGGAGAGAAAAAAGTTTCCGAGGAATCACTGGTGGAGCTTACTGTAATCAGGGTTTTTAAACTCTCTAACTACAGTAGGCTTTCTTTTTCTAATGAGGGAGTGGTAAACGAACAGCCACTCTTAGATGCTGTAGCCGCTGAAGATAATGGTGACGGGACAGTAAAGATACCTTGCCTCTTTGTCCATGGCTTTGATGCAGGAAATTTTGTTACCATAGATGGCACAGATGATTATGACGGGGTATTCCAGATCCAGGGTGTTGATTCTGCCGCTACCTTTAATATTTTAATTTCAGAAGTCCTGGCAGCTAATGGATGGAATGATGCAGTGCCAGTCACCATAACAAGTATTGGCGCTACAGCGACGGTTGTTCATACGGCCCATGGTTTGTTATCAGATTCCGAGGTCACTATAGCTGGCGCCATTGAGCCAGAGTATAATGGTAATGTTATTATTAGCTATGTCGATGATAATAGCTATGAATATGGCATAACAGGTGGTCCGGCATCCCCGGCCACAGGCATCATAACTTCAACAACTATATTTAGTGCAGAGGTGTTTGCTTCTCAGGACACAGCGACAGTGAAGGATGGCATATGGTCTATATTGGCTATTTACCCAAGCATATCAACAATTCCTACAGCTCCAACCGGATTGCCTGCGGATGCAGACTCATCTTCGTTTATTACCGATGTTGCAATGCGCAAGCCCCTGGTTCCATCAGCCACAAGGCTCACTATGGAGGAGTGGGGAGAAAAAGAGGTTAATCCTCTTGTCCCCGGTAGCCCGTTGATAACGAAGTCCAATCTGATACAGTATGCGTATCTCGATATGGCAGATTATTTTGCTGATACATATTATTTGAGTAATGTCAGTTACGAACTGGAGATTGCGCCGGATATAAAAAACACCCTGGTAGCCATGGCGTATCTCAAGCAGCCAGTGGATATTACCGTTGCAACAGATTCTTTACCATTTCCAAAAACAATGGAGGAGATGGTTGTAATGAAAACTCTCAACTTCCTGGCAATCAAGGATGATGATCGTGAGGATTTATATAGTATATCTGATGAAGAGATAACAAAAGCAATTCAACTTTTAAGTTAATGATATGGCCACTACACGACAACTTGTTTCTTCTGTTGACATTCAGCTTGGGCAATTATCTGATGACAGCAAGATATATAAGAATCAGCTTTATTTATGGGCAACATGGCTTGTAAATAAATATCGGTCATTCAAATTTCAGACAACCGATTCAGGGGCTTATATATCAATTCTCCCGTCTGTTGCTGTTATAAAGGCTCCATCTACTGTTTCGCCTGATATAATCACAGGAGAGAAGTACAGTGCCCTTCCTCAGGTTATTCTTGATCTTGAAGGGGATCGCGGAGTGGATTACATCACTTATTCAAGAAATGATTATCCGGATAATGTCGATCTGGGTGTTATTGGTACATTTACAAGGATTGGGGCCAAGCAGGCCAGAAGGCTTTATTATAGTGAATACGAAACCCCTGCAGCCAGCAACCCATATTGGTACCGCCACGGAAACTATATTGGGTATCTTGGTATAAAAGATATTAATATATCCACTGTAGAAATGGGACTAATCACAGCATTTGATCCATTTGTGTCTCATGACATTGACGATAATCTTGATATTTTATCAGAATATGCTGACGAAATCTTTAAGGATATGATTGAAATGGGACGTTTCGCATTGTTAATACCCGGTGATAGAATTAATGATGGAACTAATATAATTGAGCAGGAGCAGGTTCCGCAGGCTAGAGCGACTAGTGTTAATAAGTCTGTTGAAGGTCTGTTCAATAATCAAAATAATCAGCCATGAACATAAGCTTTGACAGCCTCATTACACCGGATCAGATACTAGCGGACGTTCTCACGGAGACCGAAGATTATGATTATCGTGAGTTTACAAAAGGTTGGTACATTTCCCAGATGCAGCAATGCCTGGAGGAGCTATCTTTTGATACTTTCTTAAAGGTAATAGAGGATGATTTTGATTTTCCTGTTGATACCCTTGCTTTTAGATTACCGGCAAATTCTTTTAATCTTCGGGGTATCTGGGTATATAATGGTTCAATTGGTGTTCCAAGCGACTCCCAGAGGGTGTTGTGGAAGAGAGGGTATTATACCCGGGGGTTTGATAAGGATTTTATAGCTGAAAACAAACATGGTCAACAAGGTCCTTACATATGGCCAATATCAGAAACATCGGAGAGTCAGTATTTGTGGGCATCAGTAGATAATGGTATAATTCAGTTTTCTCAATCCGCTGCTAGTTATAGTTATATCCATCTCCGTTATAATGGGACCCTGATTCCTATTGGTGAAACACCTCTGATTCCTCAATTTTTTCGCCAGGCAGTGAAACTATGGGTTTCTCTTGAGTTTTATCGCAGGATGCGTAAGCGGAATCCAAGAACTTATTCTGTTTTATTCAGGGATACTCACAAAGAATTACATGCTCCATTTACTGGTGTATGGGATATAGCCATGGTGCGATCCATGTCACTTGATTCTAAGGCCAGGAGCGATTTCAAGGAATATTTATCAAAAATGAACTATTAATGGCTAGAAAACGTCAGGCATATAATTTTACCAGAAGAGTAAGAAAGATATTTACTTTTCAGAATGGTGTAGATTCTGATACTGATCCTTTCCTGTCGGCAATGAGGGAAGGTAAGTACCGGGGCTCCCTGGGCATGCGCCTGAATGTTGATGGGAAAAAATATTCTCTTGATAAAATATATGGTATCTCAAGTAAACATACTACTGTAGCTACGGATATTACTGCTTTAGGGGGAGACATTGATTATTATTATTGTGTGGGAGCTGAGTTTGTGGATGGTAATCATGTTGCCTTTTTTGCTTCCTATAATACTCCTGCAGATCCTTCCCTGATCGCAGTTAATGGAAGAGTAGTACTGTATTCAAACGATTTTCCAATAGGTGAAGACATTCATGGAACAAAATATGTTTTACAAATAGATGTCAACGAGACAGCTCATGGGGGGGAGATATTTATCAATAATACCCAAAACCAGCCCATGATGTTTAATGTGCAGGATCTTATTGATGAATGGAATGGAGGTTCGCCAACAACAAAATATTTTGCTGATTTTGATATAAACAACCATATTGTTCAGCTTTCTACTCCTTTAGATCAACCTATATTTATGCGGTTGGAATTTATGTCAGGAACTTCAGGACTCCCCGCAGGTGGGTATAGCTATTCTCTTCGCTATGTAGATAATGATGGAAATGGAACTGCTTGGGGACCCTCAACACCAATAATTCCCGTTGTAGATAATTATGATAATTCAGGCACAGTATTTAAGGGTGCGATAACATATGGACATACCCCCGATCCTACATATAATACCCGGTATGGAATAAGAATTCGGTTCCGGGTTACTAATAGTGGAGATTTTGCCTATGTGGAGATAAGAAGGATAGCACATATTGATGGTCAGGGACTTATCTCTCAGCCACAGGCGGAGAAGCATGTGCTGGGAACGGTAGATATTCGCACCAATCCTTATACAGTAGTTGATTTTGTAGATACTGCCGATAAGACATGGGAGGTGCTTGATGATTTTACTGAAGAAGAATTAACTGTTATTGAAAAAACTAATGCAATAAAATATTATGATAATAGGCTGACTGTTCATGGGCCTACCTATGTGACTAAGGTTATCGATGATACTGATTTGTTTTTGAAATCTGAAGAAGAGAATATTGCCTATCCTTATATTGCAGACCTTGGAGATCTTGGGTTTCATAGTATATGGAATCAGGTTTACCGGAAAGCTTATATGCATGGAGAAAGGTATGGATGGGCATTGCTCTGTCATGATGGCTCCGGAGGAAGAGCTTTTTCGTTACCCTATAAGGATATAAGTGTTTCGGGAGATGGGGATTTTACTAACTACCAGATTCCCAATCGTAGAGATCCGGTAAATCAAAATACTAGTGATTTTAGTGAGAGCTTAGTCAGGTGTGCTGCTAATAATATAGGTAAGAGCATTACGGTTTTCTCTGATGCTGGAGGGGGAGATGTGAGAGCTACAGTATCTGATTCATCACACCTTTCAGAAGGGGATACGGTAACTATATATGATGGTTCTTTAGGAAATTATGATGGTGTGCATGTCGTTACCAATATTAATGGTACTTACTTTGATTTTACTGATACCTGGGGGGTGACCGAAACAGCTTTATATGCAGTTACTTCTTTTGAAACTCACGAAGTAATGGATAATAGTGGGACTGTTAAAAAAACAGATATTTCTAATATAAATGTTGTTAGTCATAATACTGTTACTGCACCATATAATCCTTTTACTCCTACTGGTGATAAAAGTGGTACTACCAGGAAAAAGAAATATACAGGTTTAGGGATGAATGTTGTTAATAGGGTTAGATATTCAGGAGCACCTTCTTATTATACATATCCTACTTATAATCCTGAAGGATGGGGTCATAAAATACATTCTCAAGGAATGAGTTTTGAAGGTATAGATGAGACAAAGCTTCTCTCTCACATAAAGAGTTTTAGTATTGTAAGAACACCCCCTGCAGGAAGAGTTCTTTGCCAGGGCATGGGATTTTATTCTTTGGATGAACAGGCTGTGGCAGGAGTAGTTATTGAAAAAGTGTTGGATGAATTTTGGTTTTATTCTCCCGATATTGATCAAAATATAGGACATAACCCCGGGCTTTTTGATAGTATTATTAATAATCCAGGATCTTATCAAATACAGTTGGTATCCCCGGTAGGTTTTTTTAGTGAGGTATATAGAGCTTACGATAATGCCGGAACAGGATCGATGATCGATTTAATATCGTATGCTAGAATATTATATGAAGACAATAAGTTTAATTATGGAGATGCTGCTGCCGATATTGGTCGTGGAGATGGATATGTAAACTTTGGAAGATGGAGAAATCCAGTAGGATCTACAGGAATAGAAAGTGATACTACAGAGACATTTATTTTTGATATTACAGGAGCAGAGCAAAATACCATTGAAGGTCATGAGGGTAGGTCTGTATATCTAAAGCTTACGGTTAATGGGCCGTATGGATCGACAGATCCTTATTATAGAACGGATGTTACTACTGCGCAGCAAAATTTTGATAATGCTGCTATGAAAGCCTGGCATGAACCATTATATATATGTAATATTATTAATAATAATGTCGAAGTACCTACTCCTAATATTACAGAGTATATAGATACTGGGTTTCATCAAAAGCTAAAATCTATTGTTGGATATGCCAATAGTGAGATCATACAGCAATATAAGCTCGTAGACGAAAGACCAGCGGATTGTCTGTGGGCTACTCATATGATTAGCGTGGGATGGCATACTGGAGGAAATAATGAAGCTGTTTTAACTGATAGTAATGCTAATTGGATTACTAATGAGCTTGTAGGATATCGCATAGTGAATGAAACGGATAATAATTCTACGGCAATAATTACGGCTAATACGGCTAATACGGCTACTGGAGTCCTGGCTGGTGGTCTAGAGGCTGATTGGGATATTAATGATGTATATCATATAGAATGTAGTAAATATGTTTATGTGAACGGAAAAGCATGGTGGGCATTACCAGATGCTGCTATATTTCCGACTCCATTTAATAATTGCATGGTTGCTTTAGCAGCAACTGGTGTGTGGGACGATGGAAATAGAAATGTATATGGTGTGTGCGTATGTTATCAGGAAGCCAGCACAGAAGATTATCCAGGGGAGACAATTATAGAGTTTAACCAGTCTCGTTTGAATGCTATTTATCCGGCAACAACAGGCTATAATGCTTCTTTTTATGTTCCAACCCTGGATGATAAGGTAGAGGTCTGGTATGATAATAGGGCTCCTTTAATTGTTTTTGGGGGAGATACTTTTGTGGGGGATGCCCTTTTTGTTCCTGTTGATACATTGGATGGACCAGGGACGCTTGATTATAATTTTAATATTGGGTTTCCTTATTACCAGTATCGGCTTGGTAATATAGAGCAGCTGATAGATAATACTCCTACTTTATCTGGTATTAATGAAGATGCCCAACTTAATTATATTCATCAGATGGCATGCCTTTTTACCTGTGAATCTAGAGTGAATCTACCATTGATGTATAATGACTCTTTTCCGAAGAAAAATTATGTTATACGCCCCATAGAGACAGATGAAACAAATTGGGGTGATGGAGCTACAAAAATGTATGCAGACCATTATCTTTATAAAGAGTATGAAAATGATTATGGAGATGAATATTTGAATTGGCTATATGGAGGATTTCATTTTCCAGGAATAGCCAATATTGATTATTCCAAATCACTTATTGATCGCACCAGCTATAATCAGCCACTTGTAGGATTTACGGAAAGGCTTTATTATCCTGATAGAACGATATGGTCTGTGTTAAGAAAAAATCCAGGAGAGCTTAATTCTTTGCGTGTATTTCCTGTTTTGAATTCTTTCGATGGCAGTGATCTCTCCGGTCCTATTTATTATGCATGGGCATCAAATACTGGTAAGGGAGATAATCTTTATAAAATTTGCCGAAGGGGAATATGTATATTGCTTACTGACAAGAAACTTCTTAATGATCTTACGGGTGGAGAAATAGGGGTGATAGGGTCTTCCGAAGGCTTTATTCAGGTAGAATATTGGTTACGAAGAGATGTGGGCATGAATGATGGGTTATGGATATCTGCTGCTGAGGTAGGTAATAATTTGTTTTTCGCTAATACAGAATCTGTTTACTGGCTTTCAAATAATGAGTTTAAAGATATAGGTATCCTTGATTATCATGATAAGATTTATAATGATATATTAAGTGGCGTACCACTTAAGGGAGGAACAGCATACTTAAATTCCCCCCGGGGTCTTATTAACTTAAAGAATGAGGAATATTGGCTTAGTGATTCATCAGGGAAGATATTTATTTTTAATTATAGACTAGGTATATGGGTTGGAGAAATTAATTATGCTGTAGACATGATGTGTTCTGATAAATATAATGTTTATGGGATTGGTGCGGGTGGAGATACGGAGATATTTGAATTAGGTGTTGTTGCTGGTGGTCGTAATTTTGAAGCTCATGTTATTTTTGCAGCTAATCCTGAGCCTGGTGCACTGTTCCAGTTTAAGAAGATAGAGATATTTTCTTCTGCAAAGCCTACTTCTGTAGAGTTTTCAGATAGTGATTTTGCTGTCCAGGTCGTTCTTGATAATAGCACATTTGGATCGTATTATTTGAAGGACAAAGGATCTTATCAGAATAAGATACCGAGAAAAACAGTGGGAGGAGCCAGGTTTAATGCTCCTACATTGTTTGTGAAGATAAAACATACTGCTGATGCTGCATTTACGCTGTCAACAGTTAATATTACTGCCAATCGATTGAAATCACAGTGATAATTGATTAATTTTGTTTAAAATATATAGATATGCCAGCATTAGAAGGATTAAGAAGATTTGGTAAAAACATTGGTGCTTTTTCCAGCGATATTGCTCCACTTGGTCGAATACTAACTGCTGGAGCCGGGCTTACTACGGGTATAATCCAGGGACAGAGAGCTAAGAAGCTTACTGGTCAGGCCGATAAATTACTTCCGCCAGCAGAGGATCCTGAAACAAGAAATTTACTTAATACCCTGCGAAGAAAGGCCCGGGCAATAGAAACCGGGACTGATCCGGTAACTGCTGCAGGTAGAAAAATTATAGCGCGTAACGTTGCCACTACGCAGGGGAATATTGTGCGGTCATCTGCCAGGGATCCACGCAAAGTTCTTGAGGGTTTTAGGCGAACCAGTGTTGATGCCTCAACTGCTACTGGCAGGCTTGCTGCTTCGACCTATCCGGCCAGCAGGTTTTACACTGAGTTGAGGTCTAATCTTTTGAATAGAATTAGTTCCAGGAAATTTGATCTTTCGATGAGTCAAAGGGCTCAAAAGTTACGTGAAGCAGCTGAGGCCCGGTCAGCAGCTAATAGAAATATATCGGGAGCACTTGGATTTGCATTGCCATCTTAATTAATTCATTATGCCGAAAAAAAAAAGAGCCGGTAGTCGTTTTCGTGATCCGTTCCGCGAACTTAGTATATCGGATGCCGAGATGGGTCTTACTACCGGGGGAGAAACCGTCAATCAGGATCTCTTAAATAATCTTGACAGGCAAACTGCAGTTAGTCCTGTAGGGGACAATCTTGAGCGTTCCAGTACAGCTGAGGTCGAATCGCTTCTTAGTAATCTTAACCGGGACTTACCATCAAGAAATATTGATGTGGAGGCTTCTGATATCTTCACTCAAAGATCTCCGATAACACAACAAGGTTACAGCGGGCAAACTTTTTCGATGCCCACAATAGCTGCTGAAGGATTTACTTTCCCATATCACATTCTGAGTAAGAAAGCTAAGGAGAGAAGGGACCAGGAGGCCGCAGCGGCGAAGGAAGATGTTTCATATAATTATGATATTGCTGAAATATCCGACCAGGTTCGAAATGACATATTCATTAACAAACAGAAGCAGCACTATGATAATATTCTTGATAAGTTCACAGATCAATTTGGTAGCCGGAAGCAGGCTATTAAATATATAAAGGACAATAATATTATTAAGGTTGCTGGAGCTAAGTGGAAAAATCTCCAAGGGTTATATGATAAGACTTTTGCTAATTACCTAAAGGTTGTTCAAGATTCTGATGCTATAGGCCGGAGCAGGTTTGATCCACAAACCAAACAACTTGCAAAAGAATTTGAGATATTTATATCAGATATTGACAATTTTGATCCGGATCAGCTTGATGAATATGCTAAATTTTATAACAATTTCAATGAGCATGTTTCGATATCTGAGCTGGCTAAGCAGGCGTCAACTGATATGGAGGGTATAAATCCACAAAATATTGATGAGGCTGCGGATTTCGTGTGGGGAATGTATGGTGATGATGACTTTACTCTAGAACAGAAAGATTTGTTTATGAATTCCTTGAAGTATTATTATAAAAACGAAATAGCCGATTTTGAAACAAAGGAGAATATAAAAAATCTAAATCTTATAGGCTTAGAAAACTTAAGGCAGGAGGGCAGGGTAGAGCTAAAAGAACTGGACCAGGAAAGTGCACTGCAGCTTATAGAGAGAAAGGAAGCTACCGAGGGAGGCAAACCAACCATATCCGATCAAACGATATCAGTTACAGATCCAAATACCGGCAATCCGATAAATATTGAATCTAAGAACGTTATTACATTTCCTGATCGTACATTTCCTGTTGTTCCTGGAACTAAAATATATCAAGAAGGTCAAGGATGGGTTAGTATTAATGAGGTTGTTGAAATGACACCGATTAGGCAGTTTACAACAAATATTAGTGCTGATACGCCTGAAAAAACCAAAGCTGTTTCAATCCTTAATAATAATAGTAAAAAGAATTTCGTGAAAAGAATTCTTGATCCAGAAAAATACCCGGAATTAGATTTAGGTGGTGGCAAGAGGGGGTCTCATTTAATGTCATATTCAGAATCTGATGGTAAATATTTTGTGTATCCAACAATTGTACAGAAAAAAGAAGGGGGTAAATTACAGAAGCTTGATGATAAAAAGGCATTTGATTATGCTGTAAAAACAGGGGAATTTATTGAATTCGATAAAGAAAAGGATGCTAAGTGGTTTTCTAGTGACGATGGCTATAAAACTATATGGAAGAAAGGTGATTTTTTTACTTCTGACAAAGGGAAGTCACAAACTTATATACAGGCCGAAATAAATGCTCCTGGGTATTATAGAAGAAAGGGTGATGTTACTCAGGACGTTGTTAATGTTACCACTGCGGACGGGAAAAAACTTCAGCTTGGAGGAAAAAGAACTGTGTTGATTCCGTTGGAAAATGTAAGGGATAAATTTATTAATGAATTTGGTAAAAATTATGATGCGATTAAGGCTACAGAGGAGAAGCCAAAAGAAAAAATAACAGTGTCGGTTGCTAAGTATAATGAGAAAAAGAAAACGAATTTAACTAAGGAGCAATTAACTGACGGACTTGATCCGGAAGTTTATATTGTTATTGACTAATGCCAGATAAAGATACAATAAAAGAAGTAGATTACGATGTACTTCCAGACATTCAACCGGAAGTGGAGGAGGTGGATTATGCCGTTTTACCAGATATTACTGAGCCAAAAAAGAAGGAATTAAAACTTCCTGCACAAGTTGAAATTCCACTTCCGGATATTGAAAGCAGAGCAATATCACAATTACCAAAAGAAGGATTTCCGGAATTAGTATCTCCGGAAGAGTTAGCTGCCAGGGAGGAATCAGTCAGTGCATCAACAATCACTTCTCCGTTAAGTGATATTGAGATACAATTTACAGAGGATCAACTTGCTCAGGGAGTTGAAAGGGATCAGATAATTGAAGACAATTTTGCAAATATATCAGACAGGACCGGGGTACCGGTAGAGATAATTAAGAATGCTGTAGAAATTATTCGTCCAATCCCAGATAAGGAATATCTTGGCAGGCACTACTCTAGTGCGTTTGCCCGGGGATTATACACATCCGTTGGAGAAGGATTTAATATGCTTGCCGGAGCACACAGTCTTGTTCAGGATGCTTTAGGATTGCCGAAAAAAGTTAATCCATTCAAAGACGTTGCTGACATATTCGATCCGGAATTATTTACTCAGGCACCAGATGATGCTATGGGAGATCTATTCCTTAGTGCTGGAGCCATTCTTCCGGATATTGCAGCATCTCACTATATGGTTCCTAGTATTGCTGCAAGGGGATTATCAAAACTTACTGCGGGCGCAGTTAAAACCATACCTAAGTTTGCTGCTTATCTTGGAGCAAAAGAGGGACTTGGCACATTCGAGGAAACCGGTGATGTCATCGAGGCTACAAAGGATGGTCTGGAAGGATTCAAAACAGGTTTATATTACCAGGCTCTCGGAATGCCAGGAACGGCTATTGGGAATCTGGCGACTAAAATGGTTTCCAGTGAAGTTGCCGGAACAGCTCTTGATGCTGCTGCTACAAGTATATTGTTTGGAGTATCAGGAATGGCTGAAACTGGGGATTTTTCCCTTCGGACATTTGCTAGTGGTGCCGGTATTGGTCTTGGATTTGCCGTGCCGAAAGCCAGGGCTGTCATTGAAAGAGTAGCTACAAAAAAAGCAATGGGAAGTTATTTCACCTCCACTCCGGAATTAGAAGCTGAGGCCCGCCAGGTAAAAAAATCAAATACCGAATTACGTAAAGAAGCAATCGATCTCAGGATCCAGGCTCAGAAGGCTGAGGGCCAGGAGAAGAATCAGCTGCTTTTAAGAGCCGCTAAGCTTGAAAATGTGATTAGCATACGTGCGATTACCGAGTTCATCAAAGAGTCTCCAGAGGAGCCTATTGAGGCTATACGTAACGATAAATCATTATCTCAGGAGGCGGCTGATTATTATATTAAGAAGGTTCAGGATACTTTTTTAGAAAATAACGAAGAAATTCAGAAGGTAAAGCCTCAGCTTCAGGAAGTTGAAAAGCTAAATAAAAGGAATGCCGAAATTGACCAGATGGATGTTTCAGATATTGAGAAAGAGGTGCTTAAAAGTAAAAATACAGAGAAGGTTAGCAAACTTGCAGAGGAAATTGAGACCATTATAAAAGCGAAGGAAACCGAAAAGGAGGAAGGGATCAAAGACCTTAAGGGCTTACTGAAAGAACGTAGCCACTTGGAAAAAGAAGGGGAGAGTGTTAAGGAGGTTGATAAGAAAATAGAGGACCTGTATTATGAGACTAGGGAAATGATTACTCGGGAAGAAAAAGCTAAGTTACGAAAAGAAAAACCTGAAAAAGATGCCGGAAAAGTTCAAGAAAAGATTGAAGGAGTGGGCCCGGAGGAAGGGCTTAAAGGAAGGGGGAAGGAAGTTCAACGCGGCGGTGTACGGGACATTACAGAAGCAGACAAGCTGGAGGCCGGGAAAAAGAAGGAGATTAAAGTAGAGAAAAAGCCTGTTGAAATCAAGAAGGAGATCGAGGTAAAGCCTGAAGAAATTAAACCAAAAGAGCTAACCGAAGAAGAAATTAGAGAGAAACCAGTATTAGTTAAGGCTGGTCCAAATATATTTGGAATTACCCTAGATAATAATGCTGCTGTAAAATTATGGCGCAAACATCTCACAGCTCAGGGGAATTTACCAAAACCGGTATTTGACCGATGGGTTAAGTCAAGAGGGAGAGTTCGGAAACAATTATTAAAATCTCATTTCTTAACTACTGATTTTGATCGGGCCCTCGGTGAAGCTTATGGTACAGACAAGCTTGGGCAATCGAAGGTGTCAGAGGAGCAGCTTAATAAAATTAATGAAGCATTAACTAGTTTAGGGGAAAAAGGAAAGAGAAGGAAGAAGGCTCTTGCGGGTGTTCCAGAGGAACTTCATGAACCGTTAATTGAAATGAGGAATCATATCGATGCGTTAAGTCGGGAGTTGGTGCGCAGTGGTTTAATAGAGGGTGATTTAGAAGCAAAGATCCAGGAGAACTTAGGGTTTTATCTTACTCGTACTTATCGTGCTCATAATGAAAAAGAGTGGAATTGGGAAAATGTTCCAGAAGAAGCGAAAAACAGGGCCATAAGCTGGATGAGGGAAGAATTTCCGGATTTATCAAATGAGAGAATCGATGGAGAATTAAGGAATTTAATGTTTCGAAACGATGGGCCGATAGGTGCTATATCAAAGGGTAGGCTAGGTGAAAAAGATTTAGGAATCTTGCAAAGGAAAAAGGATATTCCTGTTGAGCTTCGGAATCTTCTTGGTGAATACAAGGATCCGGCATACAATTATGCAACGTCAGTGGCTAAAATGGCTGAGCTAATTGAGCGACAGAAATTTTTAGAAGATGTTAAAAAAGAAGGTAAGGGAAAATTTTTATTTACCAAACCAACTGGTGAATTTAGTGCTCCAATTGTAAGAGAGGGTGATTATCGGTTTCATCCATTATCATGGAAGAGTGTATTTGAGGGCAAGGAGGGAGAAAGGGTTGAAATAAGAAAAAGTTATTACACAACACCTGAAATAGCAGAGGCGTTTCAGACATTTAATGAGGCTACACCAATGTCTCCATGGCTTAGGGCTTATGTAAAATACATGAACGTTCCAGTTAAGTATGGAAAGACTATTTTATCTCCAGTCACTCATAATAGAAATTATTGGGCCAATTATTTATTTCATGTGAATAATGGTCGTTTTATAAGAAAGCCAGATGGAACATTAGCTTTGGCTCATAAGACTATTTTCAGAGATTTAAAAACATCGAGCGATAAGGAATTCAGGGAATATCTGCTTCGATTAACAGAACTTAATGTTATAGGTGAAAGTGTACGTTCAGGAGAGGTAAGGGATGCAGTAAGGGATGCAGGTATATTTCAAGATTTTGATAAGCGAGGTGATGCTATATTTAAAAAAGCTGGTAAAAAAACACTCAAGGGATTGGAGAAATTATATCAAGTTGAAGATGATGTTCATAAAATAATTGCATTTGAAGTTGAAAAGTCGAGATATGAACCTGTTATAAAAAAAGAAAATCCCAATACTGCTCCAGACGAAATTATCAGAATGACAGAAGAGAAGGCTGCTGAGATTACCCGGGCAACCATGCCGACATATTCCATGGTGTCTAAATTCATCAGGGAGTTGCGCAGATTTCCGCTAACAGGAACATTTGTGTCATTTCCAGCAGAAGTTATTAGGACAACCGGAAACACAATGGATTTAGCCGTGAAGGAATTACAAAATCCTAACACTAGAAATATAGGAATAAAGAGGATTGCCGGAATGATGTTTACAGCCACAGCCACAGGAATGGCTTCTACTATGGTGAGAAAATTAACAGGTATAGATAAGCAGGATGAGAAAGATATCAGGAGATTTGTGGCGCCTTGGTCTAAAAATAGTGATTTAATGATAAAGAAAGACAAGGGAGGTGGAGTGTATTCTTATATTGATGTCGGGTTTTCTGATCCATACAATTATCTTAAAAAGCCAATTACTGCAATACTCAAAGGGGATGATCCCGGAGAAGCTGCATGGGAAGGGGTGAAGCAATTAGTAGAGCCGTTTTTAGGAGAAGAACTACTTGCAAGCAGAATAGCTGATATTAATAGAAATAGCAAAAAAGAAACCGGTGCTCCAGTTTATAATAAGCAAGATCTTCTGGGTGATCAACTTAAGGATAAGTGGCTTTATTTATGGGGAGGCGTTCAGCCTGGGGCTATTTATACAGGCAAAAGAATTGCAAAATCGTTTCAAGATGATGTTAATGAGTATGGTCGTGGTTTAACTCCTCAGAATGAATTAACTAATTTATTTCTTGGCCTTCGATCTAATGATCTCGATGTTAAAAGAAGTATGAGTTTTAAGCTTCGCAGAGGAGGAAGTGCGCTTAATGATGCTTTTGATATTTATGATAAGACATTATTTGATAAAAAAATGTCAGACAAAGATCGGCAGGCACAACTAGAAAAAGCTGAAACTGCTGTATCTGGGGTGTTGTCTGAACTGAATGAAGATTATAAGGCAGCGATTCGGCTGGGTGTTGACCAGGAGGAGCTTGATCGAATGATAAAAAAGACCAGGGTTGGTGCTTATCCTGCTCACCGAAGGGTACGTCGTGCAATTATGTCTGGAGAATTTCCTGGTATAGACCCGAAAACAGGCAAATTAAAGTTTGCGGACTCCGGTGAATTGGTTGGAGATTAATTAATTTATATATTTACGATAACCTTAAAATATTTAGCTATGCCATTCCAAGTATCCATTACTGATGCAAATGGAGATCCGGCCGTAAACGGGCAGGCGCAGGTAGTCACATTGGTCGATTATTCTAATTATGATGCAGCTGCAGAGGTTGGTCATACTCAGTCAAATTTTTCTAATTATAAAAAAATTACCCTTACTACTGTTTATGGTAGTTACTCTTATGTAGCCTTTACTATTGCCGGAGAAGATAAACTCATTACAGCCCCGTCACTGTCTTCTTTACCCATAACTGATACTTTGGTGTACGAAGGGGATGATGTGCATAATATTATCTTAATAGCGGTTCCGACATGGGATAATTCAGTAGCTTATTTAGTTGCCAGTAGTCATTATGTATATTACAATGGAACATTATATCAATGTATTCAGAACAGTACAAATCAGAACCCGGCTACACAAACAGCTTATTGGACCGCTGTAACTGATGATGATCTTCCTACGAAGTACCGGTTATCACACACTTGGAGTATTAATTATGATATCTTGGCAGAATATGTAACTCAGGTTCAATTAGCTAACGATGAAACAAAGTCCCTGTATCAGGCTGATGTTGTTGATAATCCTAATTTTCAGGCAGCATCTAAGTTATGGCTTATGCTTGAAGCTATTGATGTTGAAGCTGACAGGGAAGCCTGGGACCGGGTAGATGACACTATAACTAAAGCAAAAGAACTGATCAATGAGCTATGATACTACAGCCGGAAGGATTGAATTAGCAGACTGCATATCTGATTCTGCAAAGCGGGAGAATCTAGCTATTGCAAATACGGATGTAGATTGGATGTTTTTAGTGAATCGCCAGATGATTTTTGATGCTCTTGATTTTGATACAACATATGGATTCTTAACTACAGCGCAGCGCAGCAATCTAGAAAGCAGTGCTAAAGCAGTTGTGAACTTAACACAATACTTGTAATGGTTAGAAAAGCTAACAATCACCCGGATACATTAGGCATATATGCCTATTCGATCACTCTTTCTTCTGAGAGTATGCAGGTTTCTTCTTCCATTAATGGGAATAATCCTGACCTTAGTAATGCTGTGTCTACCCTGTATATTTTTAAGTTGGATGTGGATGATACCGTGAACTGGTTAGTAACTAAGACTGATTCAAGTGGGGTTACCAGTACGTTGGCTGGTCACACTGTTACAGTTACAGCTATGAGTGCTTACGAAGGGTATATTGAGTTCAGGGCTACTAAAGGTACTTTGGTTTTAACTAAAAGATTCAATCTTGTAAAAACTATAGGTACTGGAATTTCTGATTATCTTAAGCATAAACTTTATGAATCAGATAATGCAGCATACAATACTTGGTTATTTGCCCATATTACAGTAACTCCTATTGCTTATCATTATCGTGGAACGTATAATAGAATTTATTTTGTTCTTTATGGTACCTATGAGGATGCTAATGGAGATGTTAGAGCTGGACATTCTACTGGTACCTGGATAATGTATTATGATTTAGACAACGAGGTATTTTCTTCAGAAATAGCAATTCCTCAAATATATGCCATGGATGATCCACATGACTATCATGATATTCCAGCCATGATAGTCACAGATGATGGATATATTTTAATTGTTAAAGAATCTCTTGAACCAAGTGGAGTCCATAATTCATATGTTGAATTTTGGAAATCTAATGCACCAGAGACAATAGAAGATCCTGGTACTCCTGGTACTCATTATTTTACTAAAGTCGCAAGATTTACAAATGGGACATGGGGTTATTATTCATATCTTGGTTTAATGAAAAGTAGTACAGACGGTGAATTATTATGTTTTCTCAGAGCTAATGGAGGGGGGGCTCATCATCATCATTTAGTTGTGGCGAAAACTGAAGATAACGGAAGCACATGGACAGATCTCGAAGATGGAGCTAATGATATGACTTTAATTGCAGAATGTGAAGATATAGCTGGCACTGGATTAGATTGGTATTTTTATCCTTTTGAAACGAAAGGTCCAGAGAAAATATATGGATATACTTTATTTGGGGGGCTAAATGAGGGGATTAACGGGACATCTCCTGATGGTACTCCAGCTTCTTCTGCATACAAGTATTTAATTTTTCTTCAGTCTGATGATGGCATTACCTGGAATAATTTTGCCAAATATTATACAGGAACAGGGTTTAGTAAAAATATTCTATCATCTGGAGCGATTACAGCGGCTGAACTTAAAGCTAATTTTGTGATAAGAGATGTTTCTACAGATGCCAGGGAGTCTATTGGAGTATTAGATTCGTGGATAAACAAAGAAGGAATTCCTTATGCATTGAATGTTATTTATTATACATACGATAATTCAGAAAATCCGGATTATTCAAGGAAGGACAATAGGGGAAAGAACTTTTACATTACTACTTATGATACTATTGCCGACACCTGGATAGATATTGATATTGAACCGTTATTGAAAGATCCAAGAGATGCCCATGTTTCTACATGGCCTGCATTTTCCAGTAATCCTCTCATTGTTTGTTATTCAGGTGAAACAATAGATGTTATATTGCATCGATTTATTGATGGGTATGATAAATATGGAACTACTCATGATGAGATAACGAGTAGTGCAGATCTTGTACGTGGGGGTATTTATAGGATTACAGCGACAGCGGGTAATAATTTTGGAGAGGGGTTAATCGTTGGGGATTATTATCAATATACTGCAGGGGCGACTCCAACTGTTGATGGTAGTAATAAATTAATGCCTATAGAGAAAGAGATAGTTTTTTGGAGGACACATAATAACGGAGATTCGTGGTATGAAGTAAGAGAGCCATTCCAATTTAAAGAAGGAAGGTATGCTACTGTTCAGCCAGGCTCTGGATGTTCTGCTAATATGCATGATTCTGGGTATCTTGCCACATTTTTAGCAGCTCCTATGCGTGTTGATGATTCAGGGGTAGTATATGATCATTCAAAATTTGTAATGTTTATTGATGATGTTATTATATAATTGGTTAACTGTATGAAATATAAAATTGTAACTTAAAGTTTTAGTCATGACAATAAATAACGAAACCAACACCATTGCCTTTCTGCATAGTGCAACAGACAAGGAGAGTGTTCCGAAAATCGGAACCGAAATAAGACTTTTAGATGGATACGTGTACCTGGAGTACCAGGGAGGGCTTAAGAAGGTTAAGCTTGATTACTCAAAGGTAACGGACCCAGTGGTAGCAAGCGCCTCTGAGCTGTACGATGCATTACAAGTAATGAGAAATTCTTAATAATATAAGCTATGAAAAAATTAATTTTAATATCTGTTTTGATTACAGCCGGAGCATTCATGGCAGTAT
>SDBT01002595.1_pt1 | contig 31799 bp, 25 predicted proteins | sample 2277101 | NCBI WGS metagenome assembly SDBT01 (sample SAMN10404973, study PRJNA504765) | marine sediment metagenome | isolation source: marine sediment core GS10_PC15, 103 cmbsf | place: Arctic Ocean: Southern Knipovich Ridge | collected 2010 | reverse complement strand
GGCTAACGCCCCCGGCGTGGCCGCTACTGGCTTGCGCATTGCTGTTGAGTTGCTACAGGCCAAGGAACTGAAAGAAGACTCCCTCAGCGGGCAATACGGCACAACCGTTATTGTTCCAATCCCGGTTGTTGTGACGCCAGAAAACTTTGCTGAAATCTACGCTGAATACGTAGATGGCGGCTATCCAGATTCTTACCTTCTGGATGGCATCATGACCATCGAAGAAGTACAGGCTTTGTTCAAATAGTCTGTTCTTCAATGAGGTTCTCTGGCGATCACTTGCCAGAGAACCTTTTTTCATTTTGTATTATAGCAAGATCATTTTTTTTAGGTCCATCAAGCCATTGGATTAATTTTGAAATCTATTTCACTGAATGCCCAACACATCGCCAAAAATTTTGGAGGCGTGGTCGCCCTCAGGGATGGTTCGTTAAATGTCAAATCTGGTGAAGTTCTAGCCCTGATAGGAGCGAATGGCAGCGGGAAAAGCACCCTGGCAAAGATTATTACCGGGGTTGTATTTAGAGATTCGGGGGAGATCATCTACAACTCAGAACCGGTTGTATTTAACAACCCGGCGGCAGCGCAAAAAGCCGGAGTTACCGCTGTATACCAGGAACTTAGTTTAGTGCCTTCGATGACAGTGGCGGAAAACATCTGGCTGGCTCACGAGCCGCTTACCAAAATTGGTCAAGTGGATACCCGCAAGACGATCAGCGAAACCAGGAAACTGCTAAAACTTTTTGAAGGTACATATCAGTCAACTCTGAGACCTAATGCTGTGGTCGATTCGCTGCCCCCAGATGAAAAACAGATCGTCGAAATCCTCAAAGCCATCAGCCGCAAACCGGATGTTTTAATCCTTGACGAGGCGACTGCCAGTCTAGACCGTCGCCAGGTTGAATGTTTATTCACCCTGCTCATGGAATGGAAAGATCAGAACATGGCTTTGATCTTCGTCTCGCACCGTTTGGACGAGATCTTTCGGATCGCAGACCGTGCGGTTGTGTTGAGAAATGGCGATTCTGTGGGAGAAGTAAGAATCGCTGAAATCTCAAAAACCGAGATCGTTTCATTAATGGTCGGGCATGAAAGTGGACTTGATAGAACTGAACGCGATACTTTAAAAATATCGGATGAAATTGCACTGGAATTAATAGACCTGAAAACGGATGTGCTTGCGGGCGTGAACTTCACTGTCAGGAAAGGGGAACTGGTGGGGATTGGTGGCTTACGCGGCCAGGGTCAATCAAATCTGCTGCACACCTTGTTCGGCAATAAGCGCTTTGAAGGTCAGATCACACTATTTGGCGAAATAATGACAGCCGACCATCCCCGCGGCGCCATGAAAAAGGGTATCGCTCTTGTGCCCGGTGACAGGGCTACCCAAGGCTTGTTATTAATCCGCTCCATATTTGAAAACTTGCATCTGCCCGATTGGCGGGCATATGGCTTCCCATTAAAACTAACAAAAGCCTACTCTGACGCCGATGGAATTGCTAAGACATTGAACATGGTAATGGAATCGCTCGACGCACCTGTAAGCACTCTCTCCGGCGGGAACGCCCAAAAAGTGGTGATTGGGAAATGGCTGTTGCGCGACCCCAAACTTTTATTGTTGGATGACCCCACTAAGGGTGTTGATGTCGGTACTAAGATCGAATTTTACAATCTTCTTGATAGCCTGTGCGAATCAGGAACTACAATCCTCTTCTACAGCTCCGATGACCAGGAATTGGTTGACCTTTGCCCTCGAGTACTGGTAATGCAGGACGGTTTCATAAAAGCCGATCTCTCTGGCAATAGTCTCACAAAAGCAAACCTGGTTTCCACCAGTATGGGCGTAGGCTTAGATGCGGTAAATAACAATAAGCCTGGTAAACATGGACAATAAATTCGATCTCCGAGATTGGTGGATAAATTTCAATAAGAAAAACACCTATGTGTTGGCCTTGGTCATCTTTATTGTGACAACCGCAGCCTATTTTGTACTGCAACCAAATGCATTTGATGAAGGTGTACTCACCAGGCTGCTCACCAGCAACTTCCGCACATGGCTGCCGGTAATATTGTTAGCCATCGGGCAAACAATTGTTATGTTGGGCGGCGGTTTAGATCTGTCATCCGGATCGATGGTGATACTTGGCAATGTAATCTTGGCTATTTCGATCACCTCAAATGAAGAACCGTTTTTCAACCTTATGATCGTTCTCGGCGTGGTTGCGTTAGGTTTGGTCGCTGGATTTTTAAATGGCTTTTTAACTGCTTATATGGGTTTGCAGCCGATGATCACTACCTTCGCCACCAGTTTTGTATACAGTGGTTTAGCACTCCTGATCTTACCAAACCCCTGGGGTAATATTCCCAGAGAATATACAAAAATGTATCGCAACACGACCTGGTTTGGCATTCCACTGGCCTTGTTCATCATTGTCGCCATCCTTGTCATTTGGGCGGTGATCAGAAACCGTAAATATGGACGCTTCCTGTTCGCCGTTGGTGGAAAGCCCGATGCCGCCTATTACACCGGTGTGCGGGTTACACGCGTCAGGATCTCCACCTATGTGATCTCTGGCTTCTTTTCTTCGCTGGCTGCCATTAGCTACACACTCCTGACAGGTTCAGGCTCTGCCGTCAGCGGTGCAGAAATGACGCTGACCGCTATCACTGCCGCCATTTTGGGTGGCACATCAATGGCCGGTGGCTCTGGTTCGCTGATTGGTTCTGTCCTTGGCGCCATCATTCTGGGGACGATTAAAAATCTGATCTCACTATCAAAGATGGATTCATGGTACCGGGTATTAGTGAACGCTACCGTGATTATTATGGCGCTTGCTAGCCCCGGAATCATCAATCTATTTCGGAGGAAAAAATAATCATGAGTGAGAATATCCAATCCTCTGAAAAGAAGAAATTCACTATATCGCCGCAAGTGACCGCTCTGCTGCTGGCTTTACTTTTATTCTTAGCCAGCGGATTTTTGCCCAACGGGTTCAATTCAGTAGATACTGCAATCAACCAGGCTTTTAACATTTTGCGTCTTTCCTCCTTTCTGGCATTGATCGCCGCCGGGCAGACATTGGTGATCATTAGCGGTGGTGAAGGTATTGATTTGTCTGCGGGCGCAATTGTTACTATTGCCGTGTTGATCACTTACAAATTAGTCAACGGTGACAATTCTTTAGTGCTGCCAGTATTATTGTTCGTGATCGCCTGTGGTGCAGCGATTGGATTGATCAACGGTCTGGGGATCGCTTACTTAAAGATCCCCCCCTTTGTTATGACCCTCGGTATGGCAGGGGTTGTAATAGGCACCTTGCTGGTCGTAACGCGCGGCCTCTACGATGGAAAAGTTGCGCCGATCATGACAAATATTATCGCTCGCGATCTGGTTTGGGGGATACCAGGCATGTTGTTCTTATGGATTATTTTCGGTGTATTGATGACGATCTTATTGGATCGTACACGTTTTGGTAAACAGCTCTTTGCTATTGGTGTGAACCGGCTTACTGCACGTCTGTCCGGTGTGCGTGTCGACCGAATGGTAGTAGCCACTTACGCCATCGCTGGCGCATTAGCTGCCTTTTCGGGATTCATTCTGGTCGGCTTTACGCAGAACGCCGGTCTGCTGGTTGGCAACAAATATCTGTTCCCTTCCATCGCGGCGGTTGCGATCGGCGGCACGCTGCTGTCTGGCGGCAAGGGCAGCTATTTCGGCACGATGGCTGGCGCAATCGTGATCCAACTGATCACCAGCCTGCTTACCACCATGCAGTTACCGGAAGCAATCCAACAGATCGTTTACGGTTCGATCCTGATAGTCCTTTTGATCATTTATGGACGTGAGAAAGGAATAAGACTGTAATTTTAATCCAAAATCGCAATAAAATCATGGGTAAATCAAACCAGATGAAGCCTCGACTCCTTCTCATTATTCCGGAATTGAGGATTCAGCAACAGATGTACTTTACATTCTGTCAAACATCCTGGTATGGGTGGTATGGAAACCTGGTGCTGTAACTGACCCGTCTTTACCAAGGTCTTGATTCCATTAAGCAAACGCCTATACTGGATTTTGCATATACTATTATTCACAACTCAATCATATCCCAACAAGAAGAATCAGAGGAGATTAAAATGCACAAGATCAGCTTGCTTGGCGCAGGCTTTATTGGAATGTTCTACACACAGACGATCAACCGCAGTCGGTCTAAAGACATGGTCTCGGTAGTTTACAACCGCACTCCTGAAACAGCCAAAGAATTCGCCAATAAATATAATATCCCACACTGGACCGGGGACATGGATGAGGCCATCAACGATCCAGAAACGGACGTTGTCGTAATCGGGCTGCCAAATTTTAAACACAAGGGTGCAGCCATCAAAGCTGCCAAAGCAGGCAAAGTCGTCTTATGCACAAAACCCTTAGCCCGCTCTGGCAAAGAGGCTAAAGAGATACTCGATGCCATTGAAAAAGCCGGCGTATTTCACGGGTATTTAGAGGATTTGGTCTACACCCCCAAAACATTAAAAGCGCTGGCCGCAGTAAAAGCCGGATCGATTGGGCGGGTGCTGTGGACACGCTCAAGAGAAACCCATCCTGGTCCGCACTCACCATGGTTCATAGATAAAGAGCTTGCTGGCGGCGGAGCATTGATAGATATGGGTTGCCACTGCGCAGAGATCTGCCGCAGCTTTATCGGTAAAGATGTCAGACCGATGCAAGCCTTCGCTCACCACGATACGATGGTACACCCAATCGCCGCCGAGGACTTCTCGATCGGCTTGGTCCGTTTTGAGAACGGTGCGGTCGGGCAGATCGAATCTAGCTGGACGTTCAGAGGCGGCATGGATCTGCGCGATGAAGTATCCGGCACAGAAGGCACGATCTGGCTCAATCACTGGCTGCGCACCGGTTTTGAAATGTTCTCCTCAGGTGGCGGTCAAGGGTATGTGGCTGAAAAAGCTGAACTAGAGCAAGGCTGGCTCTTCCCGGTTGGCAATGAAGAAGATTCTTTGGGCTACATTGAAATGTTCAACGATATGTTCGACAGCATCGACAACAACACAAAACCAACCGAAGACTTTTACGATGGATATGTCGTCAACTGCATACTTGATACCCTGTATAAATCCGCGCAATCCGGAAAATGGGAACCTGTCGAGATCGAAGAGTGGCGCGGCGGCAAACATGAAAAAGTGATCACGACCACTGATTATGATGATGAACACATCATTATCAAAGAGGAAAGAATGCCTGATGGAAAAATCAAATTGATACTTCAGCATAAAGAAACCGGTAAAGTTACCCAGATCTATAAATAACCACTGCATTCCAGCCTGCTGTTCGTTGTTAGAAAAATGAATAGCAATGAGCAATAAATTCATGAACTCTAAAGAGCGCCTTCAAGCTACCTTGGCACACCAAGCGCCAGACCGCATACCCTTCGACCTCGGGGGGTCGCCAATGTCTGGCATCCATATCGCTGCCTATGAAAAACTGATCAAATATCTTGGGTTTGACGATCTCGAAGCCGAGGTCTATGACCAAATTCAACAACTGGCTCTCCCCCATGAGCAGGTATTAAAACATCTAAAGGTTGATATCCGGACCATCAGATCAAGCAGCCCGGATTCTTTCAACCTGGAAATTCGTAAAATTGGCGACTATACTGAATACACGGATGAATGGGGAGTACGTTGGCGGAAGCCAATTGTGGACGGTTTATATTATGACATGGTCTTCCACCCACTTGAATATGTTCAAAGCCTCTCGGAGATCAAGGATTATTCCTGGATAAACCCGGAAGATGAAAGCCGCTGCACTGGTCTGGCAGAAATCGCCGCCAAGTACGCCAAAAACGGATTTGGTGTAATGCATTGGTCAATTGGACCCGGCGTATCCGAAACACACGCCTGGCTGCGCGGCTATGAAAAATACTACACTGATTTTTATTTAAATCCTGATATTGCTGAGACCATCATGTCAAAAGTTGTGGACATCAAGATCGCATACTGGGAAAACGCCTTGTCCAGATCAGGCAAACACATAGATGTGGTTGTTGAAGCTGACGATCTGGCCGGACAGAATGGACCGTTGATCTCCCTCAAGACATATCGCCAATTCATTAAACCCCAGCACACCCGCCTTTTTTCTGCCATCAAAAAGAGCGCGCCGCATGTGAAAATATTTTTCCACAGCTGTGGTGCAGTCCACGACTTCATTGGTGATTTCATCGAAAGCGGCATTGACATTCTCAACCCTGTGCAAAAATCGGCGACGGGAATGGACTTGCAACAGTTAAAGCAAGAATTTGGTAAAGAAGTCGTTTTTTGGGGTGGGGCGGTGTCGATACCCAAAGGGTATTCGATGGCGATGATATTGAGGCGGTCAGAGCGGATGTGCGCCAGAACATCACAAACCTGAAATCGGGTGGAGGATTTGTTTTCACACCTGTGCACAACACCCAGGCCAATGTGCCCCCACAGAATTACATGGCGATGTGGGAAACGCTCCAAGAAGAAGGTCTTTACCGGTAAAAAGAGTCTACATGAACAACAAACGAAACTATCTGAACAAAAGCGATATCGAGATCATCAATCCAAACATTACACGCGGCAAGATTAAGTTCGCCATTTTTGATTTTGACGGTACCATCTCCTTGATCCGCGAGGGTTGGCAACAGATCATGATCTCTATGATGGTTGACATCCTTATGCAAACGCCAGCGCATGAAAGCAGCCAAGAGATTGAAAATATCGTGCGCACCTACGTAGCCAATACAACTGGGAAACAAACCATTTACCAGATGATCCGCTTAGCAAAAGAGATCGAAAAAAGAGGCAGTGTGCCCCAAGAACCGCTGGCATATAAAAATCTATATCACGATCTGCTGATGAAGCGCATCATTGAACGGTTGGATGGTTTGCGCAGCGGTGAGCTACAACCAGAAGATTGGGCTGTGCCAGGAGCTTTAGATATGCTGGCTGTTTTGAACCAGTATGAGGTCACTTTCTTCCTGGCTTCCGGCACTGATGAGAAATACGTGTTCGACGAAGCCGATCTTTTAGGCGTTTCCAAATACTTCGCTGGTATATATGGCGCATTAGATGATTACAAGAATTTCTCAAAAAAGATAGTCATTCAAAAGATCATCAAAGACAACCAACTCAGCGGTCCTGAACTGGTCGCTTTCGGTGATGGCTACGTGGAAATTGAAGATGCCAAAGCGGTCGGCGGTATTGCCGTTGGGGTTGCCACCAATGAGACCGAACGCCAAGGTATTGATGAATGGAAGCGTGATCAATTGATCTCTTCTGGCGCTGATATCATTTTGCCTGATTTCCGCCAATATCAAACTCTTATTGATTATTTACTAATGGACGAATGAACATGTCTTACCCCATTTTTGACCGCTCGAAATTGACCTTGCTCCCGCTATCAGATCGGGAACATGACCTTTCTTTGGATGTGATCCTAGACTTATCAGATGAGATTCCCGCTTTTGAGGACAAGAATCTGGAAACACTCGCCATACGCATCGTTGAAGCCCACCAGCGTGGTGCGGCTGTGATAATTTTAATGGGCGCCCATGTGATTCGCAGCGGTGTATCTCGTTTTCTGATCGACCTGATGGAAAAAGGAATGATCGACCTGATCGGTTGCAACGGGGCAGTCACCATTCACGATATGGAATTTGCCATGATCGGTAAAACGACTGAGAGTGTAGCAAAGTATATTCAGGTCGGGCAGTTTGGTCTCTGGAAAGAGACCGGTCGGGTAAATGATGCCGCTAAATTCGCTTACGAGCATGGTCTTGGTCTTGGTGAATCAATTGGAAAAATGATCCTTGACAACTCCGACGAATTCCCGTATGGCGATATAAGTGTGTTAGCAGCCGGATACCGTCTGAGCATCCCAATCACCGTTCACGTTGGCATTGGGCAAGATATCGTTCACGAACACCCGAATTTTGACGGGGCAGCTTACGGCGCGGCCAGCTACCGTGACTTCCTGACATTAGTGAGCGCGGTCGAAAACCTGGATGGAGGCGTGATGCTCAATATTGGTACAGCCGTGATGGGTCCGGAAGTGTACCTGAAGGCATTGGCAATGGCCCGCAACGTAGCGATACAGGAAAATCGAGTGATTAAACATTTCACAACCGGCGTTCTTGATATTGTCGACCTGGGAGAGCACCCAGGAAAAGAAGCCCCGAAAACCGATTCCGTTTATTATTTCCGACCATTTAAAACAGTCTTAATTCGCACCGTTGCGGATGGTGGTGAGAGTTATTATGTTAGAGGAAATCACCGGGCAACCGTTTCCAATCTGCACCGTTTGATTTTAGAAAACCTTCAGGCGTGAGATTATGGAAAACAAAAGGCTTGAAATAATCCTTTCATCTTTCCCGAAAGTAAAGATCGCCGTTCTGGGCGATTTCTTCCTCGATCTGTACATATCTCTGGATCGGTCCCTATCCGAGCTTTCACTGGAAACCAACTTAGAAGCATTCCAGGCTGTGGACATCAAAGGTCTACCCGGCGCTGCGGGCGTGGTCACCAATAACCTGGTCTCTCTAGGAGCCAGCACATCTGCGATCGCATACACTGGTGATGACGGCAACGGCTACGTGCTGCGTAAAGAACTGAGCCAGCGGGGCGTTAACATCGAACACCTGCTGCAATCTACAGAACGCTTCACGCCTACCTATATAAAGCCGATGATGACCGAAGTGGATGGCACCACGATTGAGCTCAACCGCATCGATATCAAGAACCGCACACCTAATTCCTTAGAACTGGAAAATGAGATCATCCAGCGGATTAGAGATGCCATTAAGGATCATGATGGCATCCTGGTCGCTGAGCAGGTAAAAGATGATAGCTGTAGTGTGCTCTCGCCGCGTGTGCGCACGGCGTTAGCGGAGGTATCGCTAGCGAATCCCGATAAAGTATTTATTGTAGATTCCAGGCATTTCACCGCCAAATATGAGCATGTCTCGCTCAAAGTGAATTTATCCGAGGCCATTAAAGCCGCTGGCGAACTTGATGCTCAAGTTTATACTCAAAAGAAAGCCGACAGGCTGGAAACAGCCATAGTCTGCCAGCGCTTGCTATGGAAAAATGTCAAAAAGCCGATTTTCATCACTCTTGGCTCAAAAGGCATCAGTGGCTGCGCTGATGGGGAAGAATTTTATCATCCTGGCTATCAAACCAGTGAGCCAATCGATATCGTAGGCGCGGGCGATTCGGTACTGGCTGGCTGTGGGGTATCCCTATGTGCCGGCGCTGTGCCTGAGGAAGCTGCCTATATCGGCAATCTGATCGGTTCGATCACCATTGGACAGATCGGCACAACCGGTATTGCCACGCCAGAACAGCTGCTTGAAAGACATTACGAATACCAAAAACAAAACCACTAACTTCATACAAAAGGGAAATAAGATATGAGTGCTTATCAAGAAATCATAGTTGACTACATTGATGATCTGAAAACCGTATTGGACCAACTCTCAAAACCGGATATCCTGGCGATCATCAATGCACTGGCAAAAGCCCGTCAAGACGAAAAAACCATCTACATTTGCGGTAACGGCGGCAGCGCATCCACCGCCAGCCACATGGTTTGTGACATCTCAAAGAACACCCGTAAAGATGGGGCTAAACGCCTCAAAGTGATCGGACTATCCGGTAACATCGCCTTAATGACCGCCTATGCTAACGACGAAGGATATGACCGAATTTTTGCCGAACAGATCATATCTTTGATCCAACCTGGTGATGTGCTGATGGCTATCAGCGGCAGCGGAAACTCCCCTAATGTGCTGCGCGGCGTGGAAGCTGCCAAGCAAATCGGCGCCACAACAATCGGGCTGACCGGTTTTCAGGGCGGGCAGCTTAAAGAGTTAGTCGATATTTGCCTGGTCGTTCCCTACAACAGCCTGGAACAGATCGAAGATGTGCATTTGATCATCAACCACATCCTGACCATCAGCCTTGGGCAGGGCAAAGCATAAAAAAGAAATTGAACGCCCGCCAACGTGTCATTCAGGCATTAGATTACCAACTGCCCGACCGCGTCCCTCTGGCAATTTGGGGTGGTCCGTATGGCATTGTTGACGAACTCTATTTCAAGCTGCTGCCCTTATTGGGTTTAAGCGAGCCCGTCGCGCCCTTCCGCCAAGGGCATACAATCAATCATATCGATGATCGCGTCTTGAAAAAACTGGGCGCCGACATTCGCTACGTTTGGCCAGGAGCCTCGCCAACCAGCCCGCGTTACCCAACAGATGACCCTGATATCTTCCTGGATAGCTTCGACCAGAAGTGGATGCAAACCTTCCCATACTTCACCGCCACAGATGGATTGCTGAAACAAGCCCAATCAATCTCGGAAATCGATGAACTGGTCCATTGGCCGGATACCAGCAAACCCGAATGGACTGCAGGGGTAGCTGAGCGGTCGTGCTTACTGGCAAATGAGGGAGAATACTACATCGCCGCCCGCATGGTCGTCTCGCATGGTCCTTTTCAGCTTGCCTGCGACCTGCGCGGCGCTGACGAATTCATGCTGGATATGGTGATCAATGCAGATTTCGCCGCCGCCCTGCTGGACAAAGTCACCACTACCATCTGCGGCTTGACCGATGCATACATGCAGATAGGTGGCAAATATTTTGACCTGATCGAACTACCCGGCGATGACTATGCCAGCAACGTAAACCTGATCATCTCCCCCAAGATGTTCCAGAGTTTCATCAAACCCTGCATAAAACGTATGGTGGAGACCATCCGCGCCCACAAGTCAGATATCAAGATCATGCTGCACTCGGATGGCGCCATTCAAAAACTGATCCCGGATTTCGTTGAACTCGGGATCGATGTGCTGCACCCACTGGAACCCGTTTCTGGTATGGATGTGGCTGCCGTAAAACACGAATTCGGAAAGCAGATCGCATTCATTGGCGGTATCGATATTTCCAAAGCCATGCCGGGAAGTCTGCAAGACTTGCACACAGATGTGGATCGCTGTATCCGGGAACTCGCTCCCAGCGGCGGTTACATAATGGCGCCCTGCAATCATTTGCAAGCAGATGTGCCTCCCGAAAATGTGATTGAAATGTTCAGTTACGCTAGTGAGAGCGGAAGATACAAATAAAGTATGGCTATGCGCACTGCCATGCTGGTTTTCTTGCACTCCACCAGCATGCTCGCCGATACTCTAGACCCGATTATCAAGCTATCAACTCCAACGGCCTCCAAAACCCGATTCAAACCCGACCTTCAGCGAATCAAAGGGTATCAACGCAAACCTGCTGCACTCACACGTTGTGCTTTTCATGCCGCCTTACAGCGGTGTCGGATCGTAAAACCACTCGCTGAGTATCAAGCCATGCACGGAAATTAAGATCTTTCCACCTGATAATCATGAAAGAACCAATATCACACAAATACTTTAAGCGAACTTTTAAGACATCGCAAATTCATTCTCTAGCTCAACGATATGCATCGAATTTAAATAAAAAAGTCCGGAGAACAAAATAATCTTTCCGAACTTTCCGTCATTTTGAAAATTACATAGGCGGTCCCGACGGGATTCGAACCCGCGATCTCGGCCTTGACAGGGCCGCATGTTAAACCAGCTACACCACGGGACCGTGCGACAAAAGTTTACCATACGCAAGATTTAGCGTCAAGTGAAAGGACTTTTTAGCCTACTCCATCAGTTCATCGCCCTCTATATGTCGGAAGCTGCCCATAGTCGTCGTCCATAAATTGGATCATGCATCGATCATCATTTCTCAATTTGTGATTGCAGCAAGCGCAGCAAGGATCTGCGTGCTAATAAATCAGAATTCACCATTCCCAGAACACGACCATCATCAACGACCGGCATGGCAGATATCTCATGATGCTCCAATTTCCTGATTAACTCCAATATAGTATCCGAAGGTGCCGCCAATATCACATCGGTGCTCATTATTTGGTCTAAAGGGATATTATCATGATCACCCAAAGCGGTTGACCGGGTAATATCCCATTCAGTTACCACACCTACCAATTCACTTTCAGGTGAGACAACAGCCAGTATCGAACTGCTGGACTCGATAATCATAGCAGCAGCCTCACGAACGTTATGATTCGCTTCAATCGTTGGGATATGTACCATAATATCCGCAGCCGTGCGGTCACTTTCACTTGATGCAATCCTGCGAATGCTAATTATTTCTGCGGCCTCGCATGGCAGCATATCGGCATCTGAAACAAGTAAATCCACAAGCTCACGCATATTACGCCGGATTACTTCTTCACGATATATTTGTGCAGAATTACGTCTTTTTTCGGCTAATTCGTTAAATTCAGCTGCACGATCATGCAGCCACATATCCACCGCTTCGTGATCACCCAGCATCTCCCTGGGTATTCGTAAATGCTCGGGGGTTCTTATAAGATGTTCTTGAGCCGCATAAATTACGCCGCCTGAGTTCACCATGTAGTCAGTTGCTATCAGTACCCCTTTCTGCCGGTAAACTTCCCTCTCCATGCGCGCACGGGCTGCCTTACGAGAATTTACAGGCGAATAAGTATTGGCTCCCTCAACGATAACAGCCCAGTCTCCCATCAGCCTTACTGTTATCGAGGGTTTTGTAGATTTGTCTACGCACAGATAATTTGCGATTGGAGAGGCAGGAATTAAACAAAATGCTGACTCGCGTAATAGATCGTCCGGCGAGTTTGAATATTTAGTTCGGTGTAATCTTTTTGTATCTGGAGCCACTACCCGGTCGTAATAATCCCTTGTCACCATACCTTTCTCTGCCCACTTCCGAAAAAGTTCTTCAACCGGTAATCCTTCTTTTTTATAGAGGTAACCTTGAATATCGCTTATCCCTGTGACTCGTACACCAGGTAAACGTTTGCGCAAGATGCGTGCTGCGTGCGCACCCACAGCTCCGAATCCTTGGATTAATACATCCAAGTCAGTTAGCTTTGGAATTTCTAGGTCACTGAACTGGGGCAATACTTTTAATCTCGGCATCTCTTCCAAAAGCGCCTGCAAGGCAATAATCGTCCCACCAGCCGCAGCACCAAGTTCATCGATGCGATTGCCTCCCATATCAACCGGTTTAGAAAGAGCTTCATCTAAACCGTTTTCAATCGCGATTGTTTTCATATCCGCATCAGAGGTTCCGACATCCGGTCCCGGCAGATATATATCATGGTAACGGTAAATCAAACGTGCGAATCCACGCACTACCTCACGATGCTCATCTGATGTCAAAGATCTCTCGGCTACGATTCCAGATTTTCCTCCTCCATAAGGGAGATCGGCTGCTGCATTTTTTAAAGTCATTCCTCGTGCTAAATTGTGAACGATCGACGGGGTAATATCCGGCAGCATACGGATGCCTCCCATTGAAGGTCTTCCCATTGCCAGATTGTCAACAACAAGGTATCCGCCAATCTCAAGGGTTGCATCTTCATCCCACATACAAACAACAACTCTGGGACCAAGACTATCAACCTCGATCCCCAATCTCGCTAACCGATCCACATCGAGGGAATTAAATTCTAAAAAACATTTCCCGTCCCGAGATTGAAGGCGATTTTCCCACGTTTTTTCCGGCAGTTGTTCGCGCAGAAAAACTTCCATAGTTTTAGGGATCATTTAATTACTCCCAATTCTACAGTTTATGAAGATTTTGTGCAGCAATGAAAGACAAACCGTTTTCCGTTAATGCCCAGGCAGTCTTGTTTGTTGCCTCAAACTTATCCATAAAGTTCAATCTGAGATATTCCCAATCTCCCGAGTCGATAATTTCCTGTTTCTCCCGGAAGTAATCAAGGATATCAGAGGGATGTTGGCGTTTCTCGTCAATCTCAGGTTCAGCGCCTTCGTGTTTGGCAGATATATTTGCCACGTGACCAGCAATTTCTAGTAACTCGTCTCGGCGGTTATATGGTTGGCGAACGATAGACTTATAAGTTTCAACAATGTGGTGTTCAAAGCGGACCACATCCTCAAAACCCAGCGATTTTCTAAATTGGGCAGTGATCTCCATCGTCTCATTGTTGATGGAATTGCTCCAGTTGAACCCGATCAACGGAGAAGTGCCATCGTCGCGAGCAAACAACTTTGCACCTATCAGCGTCCATAACGCAGCATATGGATTATCATTTCCCATGTAAACGGATATCTTAAATTCAATATCAATACCCAGACGATAAAGAAAATAACCTACAAACACGGTTCCTGGATTTACATTTAGTACCTGTCGTGTTCCGTAATTGGTGTAGTAATACAGGAATTCATCAAGCCATTTAAGCGCATATTCGTTAGGTTGACCAACACCCCCAAAATATCCCGTGATTGTTTCTGGTCCACCCAAGTGGATATTCGAGCCATCCGTGCCCTTTGTATCTAGTGTTTCAACAAATGAAGCGCCAATGATCTGCATGGCTGCTGCAACCGCAGGTAAATCACCATCGATCTCTTGTTCCTTCATCCTGCGAACTCTGATATATCGTCCCGGCATTAATTTTCCCTCAGCAATTGCCTGTTGAGCGATATCTTTTAAATAGGGGAAGTATTGATATGCACTGATCTCAAGGGTGACAGCAAAATCATCTGCGAATTTTGTAGAATCCGCTCGTTCTCCCAATACTTTGCGGCGATATTCAGGCACGCTGATAAAAGCGTCATTATCACGCTGTTCCTCAAGCCAGTGTAAATCGCCCAGGTAATCCGGGTTAACTTTTTCGACTTTTTCCAACAACTTAGGTAATTGACGCGCCTGTTCAGCTTGCTGGTTGATTTCCTCGGGGGTACCGTATTTCTCCACGACTTTGAGAAATTCGGAAATAACTATCATATCCGGATCTAGTAAAACATTATTGATTTCGTCTAATCTTTCATACGGTATTTTTAACAACTGTTGTAAATTTTCACCCATTAGAAAACCTCCAAATTTATAGTAACCATTACTGTTACGGCATTATTTCATCAAGAGATATATTGGATCTCATAGTGTTCAAGTCAAAAGTAGCTAATCCAATATTTCAAGCAGCTCTTTATACTCTTCATCCTTTATTTTAAAATAATTTTCGGGTTGTGGGAATGCTCTATCAACCACTTCATTCACATACTGCGTGAGCCCGTTGAGGATTACCTCCCCCGCATTACCGAAAACTTTTGCCATGCGCGGCTTGAACTTTGGATACAGACCAAACATGTCGTGATAAATCAAGAGTTGTCCATGTGCATCAGGTCCAGAACCGAGACTCATAATCATACAATTCTCTGCACGTTCTGTGATTATTTTACATACCCGGTCGGGTACCATTTCCAGTAGGATGCCGATGGCCCCAGCGTTTTCCAGCGCTTTTGCATCATTGATAATTTTTTTTGCCTGTAATGCACCTTTTCCCTGTACTCGGAAACCGCCGAGAGCACTCACGCTTTGCGGGGTTAGCCCAAGATGACCAAACGCTGGAATTCCAGCATCTACGATTCCGCGAATGCGATCTCCCATTTCGGCGCCTCCCTCTAACTTAATGGCGTCACAACCAGCCTCGCTCATAAACCGACCGGCATTTCGAATAGCGGATTCGACGCTCGGTTGATAGCTCATATATGGCATGTCACCAATAAGAAAAACATTCGGCGCTCCCCGTCGGACCGCCTGAGTGTGTCGAATCATGTCATCCATCGTAACTGGTAACGTGGAGTCATAACCCAACATAGTCATCCCTAGACTGTCGCCTACGAGGATCATGTCTATCCCAGCTTCATCTTGTAAGTATGCAGTTGGGTAATCGTAGCAAGTAAGCCATGATATTGGTTCATTATTTTCCATTTTCTTGAACAGCTTCAGCAGAGTCACTTTCTTACGTTCCGACATTATCCACCTCCGTACAAAAAATTTGATATATACATATTTTATGTGAGAAAGGACATAAAGGCAACTACTCAACAGATATTGTTGGGTGCGGAAATAACCTTCACTTTAAAAATTTATGCGACGCTCGAGACAAATCGCTCTCATGTTCGCGTCGCATAAAATTCATCCAGCCTTTATTTCGACATATAATTATTCTATTTCTGATTTACTGATCGAGATAACCATTCGCATAAATCACTTGATTCAGCAACACCTGAACTGTTTTCCATATCGCAACCTGCTCTGGATCATTCATTTCAAAATCATCTAATGCAGGTTCTTCCATTGCGGCGATGCGGTCGGCAATCTTTATATATGCCTTTCCTACAGGAGTACTGTCATCACGTTCTTCAATAACACGAATGGTCTCCCTCAACTGCTCATCGAAAGGATTAGCAATCAGTGTCGGTAATCCAACACCCATTAACATAGCACAGTAAACCCTGTCGATGAGTGGTCGATTCTGGTCGGGTACAGAGTTCGAAACATTTGAAAGACCTACCGAAATCACCGGCGGTGGATCCCAGGCAAATTGCAGGGTCCGGACTGCTTCAAGAAGTTCCGGTGCATATTCCTGGCAGCCTGAAACTGTCAAAACTAGAGGATCAATTATCAAATCCTCAATTGGAAAATCGATTTCTAACATCCTTGGTATCAATTTCTCAAGCGCAATGGTCACCCGCTCATCTGCACTTACAGGAATTCCGCTTTTTCCCATAGTTAGTGCAATCAGTTTTGTGTTGTATTCCTTTGCCAGAAGTGGTACTTTTTCAAGCCTCTCCGCTTCAGCAGAGGTCGAATTTATGATTGGTTGCGCCTTGGTGACTTTCTTGAGCCCGGCTTCAATTCCCATTAAATTGGTGCTGTCAAAACTCAAGGGAACATCCACAACGGTTTCAACAGACTCGACCATCCAAGGAAAGACCTCCTCCCAATCTTTCTTGCGAGGCCCAAGATTAAGATCTATGGCTTGAGCCCCTGCCTCAACCTGCTTCAAAGCCAGTTCCATGAAGAATTCTCGATCTCTTAGTTTTAACGCTTCTTTTACTTTATCGGAAATGATATGAATATTTTCGCCTATTATATACATGGTTGACCATCCTTTTAATTGTGATTATCTGAACTGAATTCAATTAATGCTTCTGCTACCGATGGGAAAAGTGACATATCAGTATGTGGAAGAAATAATGCTGACATAAACGCCTCGTAAAACGTGTTATCAGATGATAATTCAATATAAGTCATACGTGATGCTATGTCTTTAATTCGTTCCAAGGCTTTCCGGTCTAATAATGCGTAGTACGCACCTTTCACTGAGGTGTTTCCGAGAAATTCAAAGCGATCCCACGGCATATCCGGCAGCAACCCGATTTCAACCGCTTTTTCCACATTTATATATTTCCCGAATGACCCTCCTATCAACATCTGCTCGGTCTCTTCTAATGGGACTCCTACACTTTTCGATAAAACACGATATCCGGCATAAATAGCACCCTTTGCGCGTAATAGATTGTCAATATCAACCGCAGTAATGACTATATCCAGCCCACTTTCTGTCTCTTCACCCCAAGCCACGACATACTCCCAACCATGAGCGCCGTCTCGAACACGTGCACTATTGAGTGAAGTTTTGATATTTCCAGCTTTGTCCACCACGCCAGTCATAAACATCTCGGCTAATAACGAAATTAATCCACTTCCACATATGCCGATTGGTTTTGAATCTCCTATTACTCGATAAGTCGGCTCAAAGTTTTCACCACTAACCCACACTTCCTCTATGGCACCTTTAGTCGCTCGCATTCCGTGTACTACGCCTGCACCTTCAAACGCAGGACCAGCAGAGCAGGCACACGTAACCAGCCAATCATGCGAACCTAGTACGATTTCCCCATTTGTCCCGATATCCATGAATAAAGTGGTTTTTAACGTATCATCCAAACCAGATGAATATACTCCAGCCGTTATATCTGCACCCACATAACTTGCTATTCCTGGAAGGCATATCACGGGTGCCTCTGGATTTATATCAATCCCAACTTCCCTGGCTGTAAGTACCGGTATATCATTCACCGCAGTCACAAATGGAGATAAACGAATGCTTGATGCAGGTATACCTAATAACAAGTGCATCATTGTGCTGTTGCCCGAAATAGTCGTTTTAATGATTTCCAGACTCTCTATTTCACTTCCTCTTATACGTTTACATGCCCTCGCTAATAACTTGTGGATTGTATTTAGCACTAACGAGCGCATTTCTTCGGCACCGTTATTCTTGCTGGCATAAACAATGCGAGAAATAATATCTTCACCCCGCGATATTTGTTCATTATACTCAGAGATTTGAACCCTTGCCTTCCCGGAGACGAGATCAACCAACCACAGAGTCACAGTAGTTGTTCCGATGTCAATTGCGATACCCCATAATGGATCATCTGGCGGTACTTTTCCAGGGCTTAGATCGATCATTCGCGCTTGTGTGAGACTTACTCCATCCTCTTGGATATCTAATAATACTGTTGTCTGCCAATCACCTTCACGCAAAATTGGTCCAATCCTGCGCAGCATCGATAAAGGGATGTTGACATTTTCGTATCCAAATTGATTTCGCAAGACGGTTTTTAAGCGACTGGCATCATCAATTTGATCATCCATGCTGGGAGGTGTAAGTTCAAGTGTTAACCGTTGGATGGATTGGTCGCGTCTGTAATCATATCCCTCTGGAACCTGGATTTCAGCGACTGTCCGGTCAGTAGTAAGGCGCCTCTCAATTTTCTCTTGCGGTGGTACAACTATACTAATATCTCCCTCGACCACCGACTGGCACGCCAAGGCAAAGCCCTGATCAATATCCGCTTGTGAGAGACGAAGCGCGCTGCGACGGCGTACAATTCCGGATGTCACCTGAACTGCACACCGTCCACAACGTCCCTGCCCTCCGCAAGGTTGAATGATATCAATTCCCGCTAAACGTGCGGCTTCGGTAAGTAAACTTCCAGTCGGTACATTTACAGGATTAGGAGCGATATCAAAAACAACTTTATGTTCAGCCATACATATTGAATGATTACAATCTTTTAGATTAGTATTCCTCCTGTATTATTTACAAAGCTTGTTCCAAAAATTTTGGTAGGTCAACCGCTTCCCGCGGACCAACACGTATCTCCCATTCGGGCAGTTCCTCTTCCAATTCTCCTGATAACACAGCAGTATGCCCCGGGATGACGATAAGTTTATTACTTACCTTATCCGGTATATTAAATTCTTTTACCGATTTGGCGATGCGTTCGGCATCAAACTTTCCTGCCGCCCATGCTGTGAGCACACTCATCCCTTCCGCGTCGGTAACCATTAACCAAGCAGATTTGCCTGAACTTTCTACTTCGTTCGCCACACTGAAGTAAGTAATACTGAAGTTCGTAGTAACTAACAAGGGATCTTCGGGCTTTGGATTATTGATCTCGTACACCCCTGGTTTTACCTGGATGGGTTTTTGTGGGTTAGTAAAGATATTCTCTCGCAGAACCAATAATGGATATGCTGTCTCAGGGCTGAAGTGATCGAGCACAATGAAACCACTATATTTACCAATAGCCTGTGCAGCCAGCAAGATTTCACGCGTCTGGTTACCCACATCACCCGGGAAACTTATGATCGGGAATCCAAATGGGCGGAATGTCTTCTTGAGTGCCATGCGCCGCATAATTGTGTTAGCATTTAATGTGCCATAAAAACCGCGCTGGGTCGGTGAAAGTACTAAATCTTTCACACCTGCGTTCTGGAGCTTTTCGGTCAAGTCGACCATTTCATCAACCGAATCAGCTTTCACGCCTAACGGGACATCATTTTCTATAGCGAATTTTGCCATCGATTCCCAGTTTCTCACTGTTGCATGGCAAACCAAAGGTTTTTCATCTTCGACCAACTCGGATATGCCCGCCTTTATGGAATCCAGATCGCCAATAAAGATCAATGGTTTGTGGCTTACTTCGCGTACGGCAGCCACCGCTGCTTTAAAATCTCCACCATCCGCCTGAACTGCAAACCCACTAATAGATAAGTCGATGCCCACATATTCAACATTGTAGCTATCAGCCGGTGCTACTTTTGCCTTGATATCCTCGGGAGTTTGGCTGTCATAAACACGGATAAATAGACCAGGTCTACTGTAAAAGGTTTTTTCGTGCCTAAAGAGGACAACCTCATTTCCTGCCTTTATTTCATATCCGTTTGAATTTATCGAGATTGGGCGCACAGGTGGCGCGGCAGCTTCCGACAACTGCTCCTTAGCCTCTTCGCTGACATGAGGGCACAGAGAAAGCTCTACTTGTTTAGCCGCCAATTTCATTGCGAATGCCAGGCAAGTGGGAAAATCACAATCCTTACAGTTCGTTTGCGGTAGTAGTTTGTAAATCTGAATGCCAGATAGTGCCATAGTTGATTCTCCAATACGTGACGCGCATTGTTCAGGTTATGAAATGCTTAATGCGCAATACGAAATAATCTGCAAATTTCCATAATCTACTTATTTTCTCTTGTTAAATCATCAATTGCTTCTTTAGTTCTCCGTAAGCTCTCCGGATGGCGGAGCACGACGATGTTTGCACCGGATTCAATCAACATAACAGAGGTGAGTGTCTCCCATGTGATCGCTCTTTCGAGCCATTCTCCCCATTCCTCTGGAACACCCTTGCCAACCTTTGATTCTTTTGCTTTCCAGCATTCTTGACCAGGGGTTACGAGCATCGGCATTTGAGTCATGCTATCTCCTTGGAGAGCAGCTAATCTCAAGCGCTCCATTACCGAATAGCCATATTCAAACCCATAACCGAGTGCACCTGTGGTTGGATCCATCACGATTTGATCCAGCGGTAAACCCATATCGCTGATCAGGATATTGAGCTGTTTGGCTAAATTGACATCCATTGCCGTACGTGCATTAACGAGATGACCATTTGCCATCGCAGCAGCTACAATTGTGCGATAGTTTTTATCTTCACACACACCCAACAGTAAACGTTCACCACTGAATGCATCGCCAATTGGAACGAGAAGTTCATTATCAACATCTGCTTGACCAGGTCCAAATACAATCAATGGGAGACCACTAGATTCAAGAACAGACCTGACTGTGTTTACCGCGTTCTCGCCTGTATTTGAGTTGCCATCCCTGTCAGTTAATGAGAGGTCCAACAAAAGTAATTCTGCACCTGCCTCTTCGGCAGCTTTAGCCCATTGGGCGGGTTCATCTACTACTGAACCCCATTCGTCTAGTAGTAGTTGGGACCAATCCTCTGGACGGCGGTCATTTATCTCGATTGCAATAACAGGTTTGTTTGGCATTTGACCTTCAAAATCCATGAAAGGCATTGCCGTTTCACCACCCACAACTACTTTTCTAGTCCGGGTACCACCCTCTTCCTTTGTAGCTCCAAGAGTTACTTCCCTAACCTGACCGTGCCACTGCTCTTTCAAGATTTCCGTCTTCGTATCCTTTTTGAGCCAGGGTTTGTCGGGGGGAAGTTCAACTACTTTTTTTTCAGTCTTCTCCGTAGCGGATGGTGGAGGAGCCTCCGGCGCGGCTGAGGGTGGTGCAATTGGAGCATACGGCGCACCTGGAATAAGCAAAGTTGATGTATCAATCCCACCAAGTTCTGCCAGGGCGGCTATCAACGCCCTTCGCAGCATCTCAACTGCTCTCTCAGCTTTGTCGACCGGTTCAGCGATCACTTCTACCACAGGTGTTACGGCAACCGGAGGTGCTTCCACTTCAGGCTCTGGCGCTGACTCAACTGTTTCTGTCGTAGAGGCTTCCTCAACGACTTCGTGTTCTTCTTCTGGAGGAGCTTCAGCTTTCACAATTGCTGCTTCCACCACGGCTTCAGCCTGGGCAATTGTCGCATCAGCAGGTTCTGGCTCTCTTTCAGACTTTGCCTCCATCGGCTCCATCTTCAAAACTGGGTGGTCTTTCTCATTAACCCAGTTAATTAATTCTTCTACAGTTGTGACCGTATTTCCATCGGCAATACGTTCGACCAAATCAGGAATACCCTCCCTGACTGCACTGGCTTGAAATTCAGCAGCCATGGTCTCTTTCAGTACGCTGCTCATCCAAACAACACGCTTGAAGCCGCCATCTGCGGAGATGAACTTGGGGCTGATCAAATAATACTTGCCAACACCCATAACCCCAGGCGTTTGTAAACCACCACCGGCGATACCAGCTAAAGTGCTGAAAGTCATCCCAGCAGGTGTCATACCTATATCTTCTCGACTGACTATCATTACACCGTTTACTTCCGGAATTACCATAACGATGCACTCGAAGCATCCACAAGCGGTCATTGGATTTTCCATGATTGAGTACATGGAAATTTCTTTGACTACTCCATGAGAACCAACTTTGGCATAGTCGTTTGTACCTTCCCAGTAACCCATTTCCACATCTACAGGCTTCCCCAGTTTTATGGGCTGATTGGGTCCGGTTGGATTAATGCTGAAGGACGCTTTACAGTCGAGCCAATTGTACGCCCCACATAAACCTAATCGCTCTGGGCTTACCACACATACATGGTCGGGAGCGAAGGACTGGCACAAAGTGCACGAATAGAATTCTTCTACTTTATCGTCGGTCAAATCAGCTAAACGGCGGTTGCGGAAGTCGTATGTTTCCCGAGCTTTCGCCAACCACTCCTGGATTTTTTCGGGATCGGTAAATATCGTTACCTGTACTTTGTCCACAATAGCGCCAAAGTCGTTCTTGAATCGAGCGTGTAAAATCTTGCCAAAATGCTCAAGGTTAAAACCTTTCTCAGCCGCTCCATTCGATATTCTTATCCAGGCAATGTCACGTTGACCAATGTGCTGTATTCCAGATGCGCCGTTGATAAAGTAATGCACCTGGCGTTCAAGCACCGGTTCGAAATCGTCTTGCATCTGTCTTCCAGCTACTTTGACGATAATCCCCATATCTATGCTGCCTTTAGGTTCAACATCCTCGAACCCCGGACCGATGACTTCAACTTTGCCATCCACAACTTCATCTAGCGGAGCCTGATACAGGTACTCAAAACAGCGCGAGTATTTTCCACCAAACTCAATACGCATATCATTTTTCCGTACTACCTCCCCCTCAAAAGCAGAGCCATAGGGAACCGGAACCGGAACTTCTGACAATTTGATCTTTACGCCCCGGATTTCTATGCACTTTTGTACTAATCGCTCCGCTCTCTCCAGATCGTCTTTGCCTTCAATTTCGTCAAAAGGCATCGAGACAACGTGTTCATACGTAGTGACTCCAGTTGGCAGGATCTCAGGGATGACCGTGTCGGCGATGACAGGAAAACCGTAATTGAGCACGCCTGCTGCAGCCGCATATTTCAGATCATCCACTTCACCCAACGCTAAAGCAAAAGCAAAAACGCGTTCCTTGTTGTATAGCAATATTTCGCGCGCCTGACCAGCTTTTAGCCCGCCAAAGGTAAGAGCCGAACGAGTTGCGAATCCTACTGCATAAATAGCGCTTATTGTATCTGTACCAAATGGGACCGTATAAGTGTCATACCCAAGCTCAACACCTTCTTCCATCAACTGATGGATGATGCTGCGACCGTTTACATTTCCTGAAAGGAAAGTAAGGATATTGCGCTTCTGTAATTCGCGTACGATCTGGACCGCCACTTCATTTGATTTTGCTGCACCAATAATAGCGGCAAAACCAGGCATACGACCATCTACCAGTTGAATGCCCCACGAACGTAATTGAATATCATCAATCGGACCATTCAAATGTCCCCCATCCTTCCCGGTCCCATTATCAGAATATACGGTACCTCCCGCCAACTCGAAACCCGGCATCGACTCGGGCTGAAGACCGTAAACAAATCTTATGGCTTCAATCGTCTCAGCAGCCAACAATGTCGCCATCCCGCTGTCCAATGTTTCACCAAGATAAGGGGTCCAATGTTTTTCGGAAGGGACCGGATGCAGTAGCTGGCGTGCATGCTGCAGTACCGGTTCCAATTCACCTAAAGATGTGATTTCCCGACCTGTCATGCCAAGTATCGTCGGTAAGAAATAACCTGTATTTGGGAAAGCAACTGGCGTGTCAGCTCCCTTTTCGGATAAAGCTTTTTGAAGCATTAATTCTGCTTCGGTGACCAGCGCGTTAGATCCCCGGATTGCTCGTGTTGCAATATATCGAGACATTAATATACCTCCTACATTATTAGTATCTAATCAGCAGCCACACCATATAAGGCTGCCCGTCGTTCTGCTAGTGGGAGCTCATCAAGTTCTAGCATTCTAGAATCACCACTCTGACCGAAACGTTCGGGATCATAAGCGACTAAACCCAGCTCAGCACGCTTTTTATCGATATGTTCTAGTGTCTTCTCTATCATTTCATCAGGATCCGGGATGAATTCCAGTTTGCCGCCGTATAATTCCTCCCATCCTTCACTGATGAAGTCCGAGACAATATCGCTATCAGAAACCCGATCCGGCATACCGCTGACTGGTGAAGTCCCACCAAAAATTACATAAACACCTGATGCTATACAATATGTAGCAATTGAGAGTGCTTTCTCGCTCATCCATTCTGGTGCCAAGCCCACAGCCGGAACCTGGTCAATGTCATCTCCTAGACCACCCTCTTCAACCACCTGTGTCAGGACGGTCAGAATTCGAGAGTTGTCAACACAAGAGCCCATATGCAAAACTGGTGGAATCCCAATTGTTTCACAAATTTCACGCAACCCCGGTCCTACTTTATCCAAACCCGCTTCACCAAGCAGCAACCCCAACTTCGCGCTGGCGATAGCGCCGCAGCCGGTCTCAACAACAAGTACATCCTGCTTAAGCAGTTCTTCTGTGATATATGTGTGAAGATAATCTTGTTGGCTGCGAGCGTTGTTGCAGCCAACGATAGCAGCCACGCCTCTTATTCGCCCCGAAATGACCGCATCATTTAAAGGTCTGAACGAGGCTCGGTACGCTCCACCCAACATATAATTGATATATTCGTGAGAAAAACCTGGGATTAAATCTTCGCGGTAGTCAGGAATATGGGTTTTACCACGGTTCTGGTAATTATCAACAGCTTTTTTGAGGATATCCTTTGCTATGGATAAAGCATGATGTTCATCGAATTCAATATGCGTTGCACCCTTAATTTTTACTTTTGGTGAAGTGGTTATGATCAACGTATGGAAGTTGCTCGCCAGCCCAACTAGTGATTGCATAATGCATTGAACATCTACAATCATGGCTTCAACTGAGCCTGTTAGGATGGACAATTCCTGGTGTAGGAAATTGCCTGCAGCAGGGATTCCCTGGCGCATAAGGATTTCATTGGCAGTACAGCAAATTCCAGACAGGTTAATTCCCTCAGCGCCGGCAGCTCTTGCGTATTCAATAATCTCTGGATCTTGAGTGGCAGCCACGATCATTTGGCTGAGTGTAGGTTCGTGCCCGTGAACGACAACATTTACCATGTTTTCTTTAAGAACACCCAGGTTTGCCTGTCCCAAAATTGGTGCTGGTGTTCCGAATAGAATATCGGACACATCAGTCGCTATCAAGCTGCCGCCCCATCCATCCCCAATAGCTGTTCGGACTGCATGCTGGAGGATGTGTTCAGCATCTTGATCATCACCAATGTGGGTTCGGTGAAGACATTCGACGATTTCGCGGTCAATACCACGCGGCATTACGCCAGTTTCTTCCCATAACTTTTGTCGCTTCTCTGGAGCACGGATAACCGGTATTACTTTCCCATCCTGCTGACCAAACTGAGCCAGATACAAATCCGCCAGTTCATTTGCAATCTCATTGGGCGAGCGATCTTCTATAGGAATGCCATAAGTTGCAGCCAATGTCCGTAATTTCGCCACATCTCGAATGACATAACCCTCTGTTTCACCGTTAGCAACTGCTTTAAGGGTCATTGCCATGCCTCGCCCATGATCAGAGTGTGCCGCCGCCCCAGCAGCTATTGCACGGGTGAGATTGCGCGCTTGAATTGTGTCGATCGTCGCGCCGCACACACCCGTTTGACCTTCTTTTGTTAGGCGGCATGGACCCATACTGCAGATTTTGCAGCACATTCCGGCGCCACCAATATTACAAGGGGCAGAATCATCGGCTCTGCTGAATGCGGTGCTGATACCGAGCTCATCAGCGCGAATTAACATTTTTTGCGCTGCAGGGTCTGATGTGCGTTCTTCTTGTGTCCTCTTCTTTCTTGCCATCACTTAATCCTCCATTTCAGTTTTTATGACACCAATACCTGGACAGTTCCATAAGGGTCTGCCCGAAAAACTTACATTTTGTGCAAAGCTCACTGTCTGCTGGCTTTTTTCAAATATCTCTGTATGGCGGAAGTACGATTCGGTGCGGTCTGCTTCTAGGTATGTCGCTGAATCCGCTTCGACAGGAAGGTCCCAATCACCAAGATAACCGGCTTCTTGCAACTTCGTTTCGATTTCCTGATCATCTAATTTTTCAGGATTGAAACCCACCTCGACCACATGGAAAGTACTGCTTGCATAGACTTCTTCAACGCCTGGTAATTCGAGCAATATACGCCGCACCTCCACAACATGGTGGTCGCCGTACATCGCTGGTAGGTCAAAAGATTTTTTTTTCATTGGCATATTCCTTTGTTAATTTATAGTCTCTCTTGTATATGGTTTACTTGGAATTTTATTTCTATTGCTTCTTTCATTTGAACAATTATGAAAAAAGCCTCGCTTAGAAACCCAATGGGTTTATTAAGCCAGGCTGAACGACTGGGTGAGGTCTTGATGCAACATATTTAAGCATTCTATGATGGCGAGTAATTATTGAAAGTTCAATATTAAATGCATAATCGACACAGGTCATAGCTAATCACATTATACTAGCTGAAGGTAGTTTTGATATTCCCGATTCTCGCAATTTATAACAAATATATAATTGATGGGCAAGTGACAAATATAACTATTTTTGTATTGTTTTTCTTCAAACAGGTTCAAACAGCCTTTTTCATTGATATGTAGTTATTATTATAAAGTAAAATTGGCGTCTGTGTCCATATTTCACATTTTGTGTGTATTGTAAGAATTCAAAGACATCGATTGTAAATATCTATTAATGAACATCGGGTCTTTTTCAAGATCAACCTGTTGGGCGTAGATAGCTAGTTTTTCCCCCAATGCAAAACCCTCATCCGAAAGAAACATCGCCGCCCCCATCCCGGCCCCATTTGGTACAGCTTCAACCACTTCTGAAATAACTGGCGGGATCAATCCTAAACCGATTGCGGCGGATATATCCACTTGACCGCCAAAGGAACCAGTCAAAATAACTCGCTCTAAGTCATCAGGGGACAGATTTAATCGGGAGATAAGCGTATCTATGGTGGCGCGTATTGCGCCCTTCGCTTTTTGAAGTTCACGGATATCCCATTGAGTTAGCCATAAATTATCGTCTTCTGTGAGCTGAATTCTGCGTACGCCGCGCTGATCAATGCCAATACGATTCGCTAATATTGGCGGTTCACTTGTTATGCGCCCATTGGGTTCAACAACTCCCCCCCGACGTAATTCATCCACCAGACTGAGAAGTCCAGAACCTGTAAGTCCAACCGGTGTTTCGTTCCCAATAGTCTCTAAGAGAATATTTTCTCCATCAATTTGTACTTTTACAATCCCGCCATCGACTGCTCGTGTACCACAGGAGATCATCACCCCTTCAAACGCGGGACCAGCCGCTGTTGAAGCCGTCAGAATTCTTTTACCGTCGGTAATCATTACTTCGCCATTAGTTCCTAGATCAATAACCGCCATTGGTCCTGGTGGTTCCTCAAATCCAAAAAAAGCTAAACAAGCCAATGCATCCGATCCAACAAATCCACCGATTAATGGCGGCATCCTAACACACACACTCGCAGGAAAGATCCCGCCTAAGAGTGATCCGGCGTCCAATATAGATTCCTTCTTGTATGGTTGAAAAGGATTAACCGCTATCGTATCCAACGGAAATTTTGCGATCAAGTGGTGCATAACAACATTACCCACAATTATGCCCCGTTCCACTTGGTCTCGAATCCTGGATGAAAGCCGGAGAGCATCTATAGCTTGATTGATAGACGACAAAGCCAGGTTGTGAAGCCTTTCGTAGGTGGTTGGGTCTCCACGGGCAGCAGCCAGTCGTGAAATCACATCCGCCCCATAAATGGACTGTTGATTTAATGCTGCCCCACCAGCACAGACCTCACCATTGTCAAGCGTCGTCAGAAACGCCGCTACAGTGGTAGAACCCAGGTCTATCGCTAAACCCAAGGGCAATTTCCCTTTTTTGTAGCGATTGCTGGCACGAAACACCTTATCTGAATAAATTAGAATCGGTGGTAATAAGACTTCCAGATTTTCTTGAACGCGCGTCCGGCATGCCAGACGGGTGTTGATTGACAATTCACCTGCTGTCAAGTACTGTAATTCTATTTTGTCAGGCGGGGAAGCGCCCTTTTCAATTAACACTTTACACAAACCGCAAGTGCCTTTGCCTGCACAGGGCTGTTCGATCGGTAATCCGGAGGCCGCGATAGCTTCCCCCAAAATTCCACCTTGCTCTATGTTGACAGATTTAATTATGTCTCCATAAATTACTGATACAGTAGGCATCTACTCACCTTAAAATATTGCTTGTGTTCCATCTTTTATCTGTAGGAATTTCATTTTTACATATCCTAGTTCGCTTGAATCATAGTCAATTGTAAACCAAACTTCTTGATACTAAATCAGGAGAAAACATGATGGATGCGTTAGTCTCTTATCAGCCATGAATCACAACTTAAAAACCGCCAAGATCAATTGATTACAATCCTGCCGCTATATATTTAGCGGGGCCAAATAGTAGTGCGGGGCGCAGAACTCAAAGACAAGTGCTCGATACTATTGCGGGCATCTTAACTGGGGATGCGGATTGTTTTAATTGCAATTGGGCATAGATCCGATTTCAACATGTCTCCGCGATCCGGGCTAAATTGGCTGATGGTTATGCCCCGGCGACTGTGAGTAAGGCTTTATCAGCTTTGAGGAGAACTCTAAGATCAGCATGGCTACTCGATCAAATGTCGGCGGAGGATTACCATAAAGCTGCAAGCATAGAAAATGTAAAAAACGATGTTCTCCCCGCTGGTCGCAAGCTGAGCAAATGTGAGATTGCGGATCTAATAGAAGTATACCAGGGCGATCGTTCTGCTGCAGGGTCACGGGACGCGGCATTGATTTCTCTTATGTACATCGGGGGATTGCGGCGATCAGAAGTCGCAGGTTTGGACTTAGAGGACTATGCTTCTGATACTGCTCAATTAGTTGTCAGGGGTAAAGGCAATAAAGAGCGGACCGTATACCTGGCGAATGGTGCAACACTGGCCATGACCGACTGGCTTGGAGTGCGGGGGTTGGATCCTGGCGCATTGTTTCTACCAATAAACAAGGGGGGCACGATAGGAAGTAAACGGATGACAGCCCAGGCGATCTACAACATACTGAGCAAACGCGCTGGTCAAGCTGGGGTAAGGAAGTTCAGCCCTCACGATCTGAGACGTACTTTTGTAAGTGATCTACTAGAAGCGGGGGCAGATATTGCTATAGTGGCCAGGATGGCAGGGCATGCAAATGTGCAGACGACTGCTCGGTATGACCGGCGCCCTGAGGAGGCTAAGATAAAGGCGGCAGAGATGTTACATGTCCCCTACAAGGCGCAACCGCTTATCTAGGAATAGAATTGCCACTTAGCGTATAGATTGATCTAAGTGGCAATTTTTATGTTTTCCTGAGCCTCCTGGGTAAACTCAGAGATGAAGCAACAGGCTTCTTGATTGTGTCATCAAGAGATTAATTCTCTTTTATCCCGATCTTCTTTCTCGATATGCCATTATCTTATCCTCTAAAAATATCTTTTTAGGATCGGGCAATCCACTCCCCCCAATAGTTCCATCCTGCCTGTAATATTGGTGAACAATTGCTACTGGTTCTCCTTCCAATGTATAGTAAAATACCATTTGGTTATGTGTGCAATATGGTTCTCCAACAGCTTTTGGGTCAGATAAGTGATTACTTTTAGGGCAAGTTTCTACGATCTCTCCGATTAACAATTTCTTATAAATTTGACGATTGTTGAATTCTTGTCGTATAATACGTGCAGAGACCCATTCTACTTCTTTATTCTCTATCTCTCTACGAGGCATAAAATGCTATCCTGGGAATTGTATGATAAAGCGTATCTATATTTAGAATCAGAGATTCCATTATCTGATCTAGAGAATTGGTATGTACCCAAGCTACCTATTCTGATGAGAGACCCAAAATCTTCTGATGCAAGTGTAGTTGCTACGATCGAGTTGGGTTTAGCAGAAATGGACAATAATATCTTGTCCGAAAATCAGTTGAAAGAACGCTTGAGAAATACCCTAGAAAATCATTTTGTTATCCGTTATTACACAAATCTCACTGATCCTGTAATAATCACTACTTTTTCTAGTGAAACTGCTTATACACTGGATAAAAATATTTTTGAAATATCTTCTATTGATTATCAGGTGGCTTAGAACCGACTACTATCCGGCTGTACTTGATCCTGAATGGCAGCGCAGTAAATCTTTCATCGTCTAAATAGACTATAAACCAATATAGCCCTTCCATCTCGAAAGCGAATGGAATATTGCTGATTACGTTTGCTCCTTTTTCTTCCCCATCAAAGTGAACACTCATAATCATTGGATCTTTAGTTGATCCATTCGGCAATTCGGGAACTATTTTCAAGTTATATCTTCCTCTTGCAGTCCCTGATTTAAATGCTAACACAAGTTTCAACTGGATATTTACTGGAGGCATTTCTTCAGGGGGTTCAGGTCCTTTTGCTTGACTTGTTAATGTATCTATGATGCGGATAATAGATAATGCTCCTGTATCATCCTTAATCACATTCTCACAAAAACACGCAACCTGAATATAAGGTCCTTCCTTAAATGGCATAATAGTTTCTCCTTTCAGATCAGTCAATCAAAAATACTTTATTGTAATTGCAAATCCAGTCTTGTGTAGCTCAATGGGACGAAAGACAGAGAAATGCGCTTTACTCCGATATTTCCCCCCTACGCCCGTAGGGGGGAAATTTTTTAAGACCTCCACCTAAATGCGTGCTTTGACCGCTTGTATTCTTCGGGGATATTGCGTGTAGCAGAATATTTTAAATACTACTTTTTCATCTATATATTTTTCTATTTATCTGTTTGGTGCGCGATATGAGCGATAATTAAAGGCAATACCCTTGCACGTGATAAGGTAAATTTTCCTGACAGAAATGCCCTTCCACACTCGTTTGCTGATCGAGTCAATATATTTTTAAAACGATCATCTCCTCTGTGTCTATCAGATAAATAACTGAATAATAAAATAACCGACATTGCCGCATACCAGTTTACAGCCTTCCCTAAAATACCAAAGCCCTTTGGCTTAACTTTGTAAGAAATCTCATCGTGGTCCCACGAGAGTTTTAAGAGTAATTGTTTCTTCCCTAGTCCCCGATAATCAACAATAGTGGCTGTATTTGGCCACGTCTCTTGAACTATTTCTTTATCACTCATTCCGTTTGCTCTTGGTGCACCCATGTACGGCACTAATTCTTCTACATTAATACCTAGTGCTGCAATTAATGGAACATATATTGCTAATTCTTGAATCGATCTATGAGTCCCCTGAAAAAACGAGAGGACAAAAGTTATCCAAATTATACCCTCCTCAAAACGGGAAAAATTTAATATAATAAGGGCATCCTATATTGAAAGAGCCAAAGCATGTTCCAAAA
>SDBT01002594.1_pt1 | contig 31805 bp, 24 predicted proteins | sample 2277101 | NCBI WGS metagenome assembly SDBT01 (sample SAMN10404973, study PRJNA504765) | marine sediment metagenome | isolation source: marine sediment core GS10_PC15, 103 cmbsf | place: Arctic Ocean: Southern Knipovich Ridge | collected 2010 | reverse complement strand
CGGCAAACCGGTGCGAAAGTCTTTTCTGATGAACTCGCCTCCGCGGCAGGGCACCTGACCCGCGCCGGCGCCAGTCCCAGGGATATCACCGCCTATCAGGTCCTCGGCCATCCACACATGGACACCCAGGACCTCGAAGCGTCAATGTACTTTGTGAATAGTCTGGGCATCCGTGGAATGTTGGCGGACTTTTCACCCATACCCGGCACACCCGACGGCGAGTATTGCAGCAAATATGTCGACATGGCCGAGCCCTTGATGCACAACAAGAGCGCCTTCGGCATCATAGTTTTCGGCTTTGACGAAATAAACCGCCTGAAAGACCTTCAGCGCAAGCTCAACCGAAACCTTGACCCAGCCGCATCAGCCGATCATTCTTCTTCCATATAGGGATAACGATAATCACGTGCCGGCAGAAACGTTTCCTTGATAGTTCGCGGCGAAACCCACCTTTCCAGGTTCAGCCAGCTACCCGCCTTATCATTCGTGCCGGATGCTCGCGTACCGCCGAACGGCTGCTGCCCTACGACAGCGCCGGTCGGCTTGTCGTTGATATAGAAATTACCCGCTGCGTGGCGAAGCGTACCCATCGCCTTGACGATTGCGCCGCGGTCCAGTGCGAATATCGAACCGGTCAGGGCATAAGGCGAAGTCTGGTCGCACACCTCTAATGTCTGGTCATATTCATTTTCCGGATAGACGTACACCGTCAGGACCGGACCGAATATCTCCTCGGCCATCAGCTTCGACTTCGGGTCCTTCGACACCACGACCGTTGGCTCGATGAAGTACCCCGTCGAGTCATCGCACCCGCCGCCGACGATAATCTCCATATCGGGCGAGTTCTTGGCATATTCGATATACCCGCTGATAGTCTCAAACGCCTTTGCGTCGATAACCGCGCCCATGAAGTTTCCAAAATCGGTCACATCGCCCATCTTCATCTCGCCGATACTGCTCAGCATTTTCTCCTTAACCTCCGGCCAGATCGAATCGGGAATATACGCCCGCGACGACGCCGAGCACTTCTGACCCTGATACTCGAACGACCCCCGCACAAGGGCCGTCGCCAGAACCTCCACATCCGCGCTGGCGTGCGCAACTATGAAGTCCTTCCCACCCGTCTCGCCGACGATCCGCGGATAGGAGACGTATTTGCGAATGTCCGAGCCGACCGCTAACCAGATAGTCGAGAAAACATACGTGCTGCCGGTAAAGTGAATGCCCCCGAGCCTCACGTCGTCCAGCGCCGGCGGCGCCACAACCGGACCGGGACCGGGAACCATATTTATAACTCCCGGTGGAAGTCCAGCCTCTTCGAGTACCTTCATAAGGAAATATGCCGGCAGCACCGCCGTCGATGCCGGTTTCCACACTACCGTATTTCCCATCAGAGCCGGCGCCGTCGGAAGATTGCCCGCGATTGACGTGAAGTTAAACGGCGTCAGTGCGAGCACAAATCCATCTAACGGCCGGTGCTCCATATAGTTCAAAATGCCTGGCGCCGATGCCGGCTGGTCACCATAAACCTCCTGCATAAAGTGAGGATTGAACCGCCAGAAATCTATCAACTCGCACGCTGCGTCTATCTCGGCCTGATGGGGTGTCTTACTCATATTGAGCATCGTCGCAGCGTTGAGCGTCTGCCGATACTTGCCAGCCAACAATTCCGCCGCCTTGAGAAATACAATCGCCCTGGCGTCCCAGGGCATTTCACCCCACATGCGTTTGTTTTTCTGGGCCGCATCGATCGCCTTGATGATAAATTCCGCGTCGCCCTGATGGTATTTGCCTAATATGTGCTGATGTTCATGAGGACATCGCATATCCGCAAGATTGCCACTGTGAACATCCTGGCCGTCTATTATCATTGGCACTTCTATCTGCTGGCCAAGGAGTTCTTTCAGTTTCAACTTGAGTTCCGACCGTTCACCGCTGCCCGGAGCGTATTGAAGACCAGGCTCATTACGCGGCTGAGGAATTTGAAAAAGACCGTTAAACATCTACATCTCCTTAACTTCTGTCATCATATTTTGTGATTCTTCCGACTTTACAAGCCACAGAACCATGCAATTTAGCACATCAGCACTAAAGAATCAACCATCATGCACAGCGCCGCTTTTTTGTCGTATTGTCGCCGAAATCCACGACAAGTATTACCGGTTTTATCGACACCACAGTTCGTCCTATAAAGAGACGGGCTTTCATGGCGGCAGGCCTTGTCTTGAGCCGGGGCCGATAAGCCCTGCATTGACCCTGCACAATTGCCGTTGGAGACAGATAATCGCTACAATCATCCTGAAGGTGTTTTGCTGATAAAGGCCCTCTCCTTTCGTGCCGATGCGGTGATATGTGTAAACCGTGCAATTGTGTGTTCTAAAAACTTTTAGCGGCACGGGTCAATCATGGTAGTGCTCAGAACATGCAGAGATTTTTGGCGCGACATAAGGAAAGCGAGCATGTTAAGGCAAAAAAGTGTCTTCAGATTAATATTTGCCCTTGCCTTGATATTTGTGCCCCTTGTTGTCTTAACGCCGCAATTATTTATGCACACAAGAGACGTAAACCATTCAATAGATTTTTTTGAGATGTCTATCGAGCAGTTGATGACTGTTGAGGTCGTTTTGGTTCAACAGAACGAACAAATATTGTTTAAAGCAGTTTGCCCTAAAGGAAATGATTATGCTTAGGCAAAAAAGAATCTTAATCCGAATGGTTATGTTTGTCTCTCTACTCCTGCCTGTATTTGGCTTTGCCGAGATTGTCTTCGCCCAGCAGGCCGAAGACACCGGCCAGGATGATATGTTTGAGATGGACATCGAACAGTTGATGGAAATCGAGGTTGAGACGGTTACTACGGCATCGAAGTTCGCACAGAAGGTTACAGATGCTCCATCATCGGTTACGGTCATTACCGCCGATGAAATCCGCCTGTACGGCCACCGGACGCTGGCTGATATCTTAAGAAGTGTCAAGGGCTTCTATACCTCCTACGACCGCCATTACGAGCATGTCGGCGTCCGTGGTTTCAGCCTTCCCGGAGATACCAACACCCGCATACTGATATTAGTTGATGGCTTCCGTATGAATGAGAATGTCAGGGGCCACGGTGGTATCGGGCATGAATTTCTCCTCGATACCGACCTTATCGACCGCGTCGAAATCGTCCGCGGGCCGGGCTCAGCACTTTACGGCAGCAATGCTGTCTTTGGCGTAATCAATGTCATAACCAAAAAGGGTAAAGACTATGATGGCTTCGAGTTCTCAGGCGATATGTTCACCGAGAAGTTTTCCAGGTTCGAGGCCCAAAGGGGACGGATTACTTATGGAAAAGAATTCGACAGCGGCCTCGACTGGCTCGTTTCTGCGAGCTTGTTCGGTCGGGATGGTCGGATGATGTTCTATCCGCATTTTGATGAGAGAACCGCACTTATAGAAGAGGAAGGACCTTTAGATGAGGGTCAGATTTGGCCGCCCGATGGCTACACCCCAAATGACGATGAATTTTTTCACAAGTTCTTCACGAAGCTGACCCTTGATGAGTTTACCCTTGAAGCGGGATTCAGTAGGCGCAAAAAGCAAATCCCCACCGCTCCTTTGGGCGCCGTATTCGAGCCCGAGTATCAACACTACAAATTCGACACCCAGGCCTTCATTGGACTAACGTACCAGCATGAGTTTTCCGACACATCCTCCATCTTAGCCAGGTTGTCTTATAATGCCTATAATCATCGAAGAAAGGTACATTATTTCAGCGAGCAGTGGTGGGAGTATGACCAATTTGGCTACGTAACGAACCCGGAAGTATTTGACAGGAGAGGGACATGGTGGAACGGTGAAGTGCAATATACCCACCAGCCTATCGAAAATCATAAGCTTACCTGGGGTGTAGAATTTCAGTATAACGGCAGACAGGATATGGACCTGGATCGCAGGTCGGACGAAGCAATAGAGATCCAGGATCCCTGTGATCCATGCGAGGTTATAGTTACAGGTTTTGACAGCACGGTTGCGCAATATCTTAACGTTCAAAAAAATAGCCGTTGGTTGGGCTTTTATGTCCAGGATGAATGGACGATGTCGGATACCTGGACTCTTAATGCCGGTGTGCGATATGATGATATTCAGGGTGCTCTTGCAAGAGATACAATCAATCCGAGGTTTGCATTAATAAATCAATGGTCGGACACTACAACTGCAAAGTGGCTCTACGGCACGTCATTCCGTGCTCCTACGGTAGAGGAGGTTTATTACCAAAATGAAGCGTCGGATACGGCGCAGCCCTCCGCTGAATCACTCGGAGGTCTCGAAACCGAGACTATTGAGACCTATGAATTCGTCTTAGAGCATTACTTCAAGCCCAATATTCGCGGCAGTCTGTCGATATTCCATTACAAACTTCATGATTTTATTAACTTATATAGCTGGGAGGGTGGTCCGCCCTATCAGTTACGTTGGGAAAATTGGGGCATGGCAGAGGCCACCGGAATGGAACTCGGCCTGGAAGGTAAGTCCCAAAGCGGCATCTGGGGGCGGGCAAGTTATTCTGTTACGAGCACCGAATATGGAGCGCCTACCTGGAACTCATATCCTGTATGGGACGACGAAGAGGAAGAGTGGTATGACGAAACAGAGGGCGTGGCCACTCATCATGGCGCACGCATGCCCAATTCACCCCTGCATTTAGCCAAGTTGAATGTGATTGTTCCCATCGTTGAAGACAAACTCTTTGCCGGTTTCGAGGCCCAGTACAGCTCGCGAAGAAAGACCCTTGCTGAAGAAAAGACAAATTCGTATCTGCTTTCTAATCTTACCTTTACATGGGTCGATGCTATGAAGAATATGGACATTTCGTTCGGCATATACAACCTCTTTAACACAAGATATTACCATCCCGCATGGGGCGACAATGAATTGGATTCTATAGAGCAGAACGGACGCAGTTTTCTGTTCAACATGAGATATCGCTTTTAGGAGCTGACCCCGTGCATAATCGTATAAGGACGACATGAGATAGCTAATGAATAGGACAAAGACGATAACATTTTTGATTCTGGTTCTGGCATTGACCCGGATAGTTTGTGCCGCCGAGACGGATTCTGCACCGAACAAGGAGTACCAGGTAAAGGCCGCCTTCATATACAACTTCATCAAGTTTATTGACTGGCCCGAGCCGGCTCCCGCCGAATCCGGCAAAAAAGCCGACGAGCCCGCAGAGCCGATAACCATCGGCATAATCGGTGAAAATCCATTCGGCAAGGCCTTTGAAGCCCTCGCGAAAAAGAAAATCCAGAACAGACAAGTGATAATCAAACACTTCGGCGGGTTCGCGAAAAACAGTACTAAATATAGAGAGAAGGGCGAAACTAAATACAAGTACAAAGACGCTGCCGCATTAAAGGTCTGTCATGTGCTCTTTATCGGTTCCGCGGAAAGCAAATATTGCAAAGAAATTATCGACATCGTCAAAGACAGCTCTGTCCTGACTATCGGCGAAAACAAAGATTTCCTCGACACCGGCGGCATAATCAGCTTCGTCATGGAACAAAAGAAGGTACGCTTTGGAGTCAACCTCATCGCCGCCGAACAAGCCGAACTCCAAATCAGGTCCAAGCTCCTGCGGCTGGCAAAAAAGGTGATTAAAAACGAGGAGGAAAACTCATGAAAATCCTGCGCAACATGACAATAAGGCACAAGCTAACGACTGTTATAATGTTCACGTGCATCTGCGCGCTGCTGTTGGCGGGAATAGCCCTCATCGCATGGGGGCAGTTCACTTTCCGCCGTAACATGGTCCGCAATCTGTCAACATTGGCACAGATGACAGCGGACACCTGCAAAGCTGCCGTCGCTTTCGAAGATGTTGAAGATGCCACCGAAACACTGAAGGCACTTAGCGCCCAGCCTTCTATTGTTTTTGCCGAAGTTCATACCAAAACCGACGAATCCTTTGCAATTTACCTTAGGTCCGGTACTGACACTGACGTCATTACTCGGCATCAGAAAGATCAACTTCTGAAAGAGGGGTATAGTTTTAGCAATGACGGGCTGACTGTCTCCAAGGATGTTGTCCTTGACGGCGAAATAATCGGGACGATTTGTCTCCAGTCTGATTTAGAACCGCTGTACGCTATGCTGAGGCAAAATACCATTATTATCGCTGCCGTCATATTATTCGCGTCTTTGGTGGCTTATTTGGTGTCTTCAAGACTGCAGCGGGTCATTTCCGCACCGATCCTGAGTCTGGCTGAGGTCGCAAGAATGGTCTCGGACCAGAAGAACTATTCCGCACGAGTTCAAAAGGAAAGCAACGATGAGATCGGTATCCTTATAACAGCATTTAACGAAATGTTAGAATAAATCCAGCAGCATCAGGCGGCATTGATTGACGCCAATGAGCAATTAGAGGAAAGAGTCCGACGACGCACCGCTGAACTTGAGCAAACGCACAGAAAGCTCATGGACACCTCACGCCAGGCCGGTATGGCCGAGGTCGCTACCGATGTGCTGCACAACGTGGGCAACATTCTAAACAGCATTAACGTCGCCGCTACTTTGATACGCGAAAAGGTTTCCAACTCTGAGGTTTCCAACCTCCAAAAGGTTGCAGACATCATCACAGAGCATACCGATGACATAGGGACGTTTCTTACCGAGGACCAGCAGGGAAAGCATATTCCCGCTTTTCTGACCGAAGTAAGCAAGGCACTGGTTGATGAGCAGGCCGATACCATTGACAAACTCCGCTCACTCGCAGAAAACATCGAGCACATCAAGGAAATCGTCAAAATGCAGCAGTCATACGCCAGGGTCTCCGGGGTTGAAGTCTCAGCTTCGCTTACCGAACTGGTGGAAAACGCCGTCCAGATCAACACCGCTGCTCTCGAACGTCACGGAATCCGGCTGATATGCGATTTTGACGACATCGGCCCCGTCAGTGTTGACAAACAGAAGGTGCTGCAAATACTCGTGAACCTCATAAACAACGCCAAGTACGCCATGGCCAGGAACGATGAAGGCAATAGAATCCTGACTGTTCGAATCTATAAACACGATACCGACAAAGTACGAATCGATGTAACCGACAACGGTATCGGCATACCGCAGGAGAACATGACTAAGATATTCACCCATGGATTTACCACCAAAAAAGACGGGCACGGCTTCGGACTGCACAGCGGTGCTCTGACCGCTAAGGAGTTGGGAGGCTCGCTGGTCGCTCACTCCGACGGCGTAGGTCATGGAGCAACGTTCACGTTGGAGCTGCCATTCAAACCGGTTAAGGTTACACAATGAAAGAAGAAGAGCAAAGAAACAGACGAATCCTGGTGATTGACGATAATGAGTCAATCCACAAGGATTTTCGCGAAATCCTTGAAAAGTCGCAGGTCGATACCGTAGCTCTCGATGAAGCAAAAGCTGCTATCCTCGGCACTGATACCACCCAGGCCAAAACAGAAGAGATGGAAGGCTTCGAGATAGATTCAGCTTTTCAGGGCGCCGAAGGCCTCCAGATGGTCCAACAGGCCTTGTCCGAAGGTCGACCCTATGCGATGGCCTTTGTTGATATGCGCATGCCCCCCGGATGGGATGGAATCGAAACAATTCAGCGAATCTGGGCCGAATACCCACAGCTTCAGGTCGTTATCTGCACCGCCTATTCCGACTATCAATGGATCGAAATCGTCGATAAATTAGGACAAACCGACCAATTGTTGATTTTGAAAAAGCCGTTTGACAATGTCGAAGTCCGCCAATTAGCCTGCAGCCTCACCAAGAAATGGTCTCTTACACGACAGACTCAGCTCAGGCAGAAAGACCTCGAAGTCGCAGTCGCCAAGCGCACAGCCGAACTTATCACCGCTAATGAGGAAATGCTCCGTATCTCAAAGGCTGTCGAGAGCAGTTCTGATGCGATTGGAATGAGCGACCCTCATGGACATCATTTCTACCAAAACGCTGCCTTTGACAAACTGTTTGGCTATCGGCTCGCCGAACTCCAGACTGAGGCGGAACCCTCGATAGTTTACGCGAACAAAGACGTTGCACACGAAGTCTTTGAAAACATCATGGCCGGCAAGAGCTGGAGCGGTGAAGTTGATATGACTGCCAAGAACGGGCGCCAAATCGCTGTCTTGTTGCGAGCCGATGCCGTCAAAGACAAATCCGGTGAAATCATCGGTCTGATAGGCATACACACAGATATTACAGAGCGCAAGCGCACCGCCGAAGCCATTGAGCACAACGAGCGATTTCTCGAACACGTGCTCAATTCAATTCAGGATGGTATCAGCGTTCTTGATTCTGATCTGAAAATCGTTCGCGTAAACGACGCAATGCGAATGTTGTACAGCCACATGCTCCCCCTGGAAGGAAAAAAATGCTACCATGCTTACCATGGCAGGAGCCAGCCGTGCGAGATATGTCCGACACGTCGTGCATTCCAAACCGGTAAAATCGCGATGGAAGAGGTCCCCCTCACCCAGGCCGACGGCGTGACGGGCACACTCGAACTGTTCGCTTTTCCCATTATCGATGCCAGCGGCAAAGCCACCGGAGTAGTTGAATACGTTCGCGACATCACCGATCGAAAACGCACTGAGCAGGAACTCAGAGAGCAGGACCGACTAAAAAGCGAATTTGTTATTAACGTCTCTCACGAGCTCAGAACGCCGCTGACTATCTTTAAAAATATAATTTCGAATGCCCTTGCAGGTGTCATGGGGCAACTCAACGACAAGCAGCGCCAAAACTTCCAGATCGCTGATAAAGAAGTTGACAGGCTCGCGAGAATCATTGGCGAATTTCTGGACATCGCAAAAATTGAGTCAGGCAAAGTAAAACTCGAACGCAAGCGACTGAACATTCTGTCAGTCATCACAGATGTCACGAATCTGCTCAGGCCATTGGTAAAAAAGAAAAATGTAGAATTGCAAACCGCGTTCCCTCATGACGGCGAACTGATTGTCAATGCCGACCGCGACAGAATGACTCAGGTCCTGACCAATCTCATCGACAACGCCGTCAAGTTCACACCCGACTGCGGCGGCTGCATAACCGTGCGAGTCAGAGACCTTGACGAAGAAATCGGCGTTGATGTCGAAGATAATGGCCCCGGAATCGAAGGCGATGACATAAACAGGGTCTTCAACCGCTTCGTGCAGGTTGAAAGACATGTCGGCCCGGGCTCTCACGGCACGGGTTTGGGTCTGGCTATTTGCAAAGAACTGATTGAATTGCACGACGGCCGAATCTGGGTCGAAAACACCCCCACCGGCGGCGCAAACTTCTGCTTTACACTCCCCAAGTACGGTGTAGATTCCAAAGACCACCAGGACCAACCTGAAACAGACAAAACCCCCGAACACACTACCGCCAGCCCAGAGGCACCCACGCCGGCATAAGAGGTTATAGAAAACCGGCTGCCAGGCCAATACCGGCCCCGCAGCCGAATGACTTCAATATTTACTGATTGTGTTGTCCTCGTTCGCTGAGGCGTTCAGCCCTTATTCAACCTTCTTCCGGTTCGACAGACTTTGCAACTGCAACTTCAGCCTTGTCGGACACAATGTCAGATGGATTCTCCCGCTTTGTGCCCGCCTTACTCATTCCGGGGCTGGGATACCGGGTCGTCTCAAGCTGCCTTTCCTCGACGTCTGAAAGCACATGCTGCGTAACGATGGTTGGTGTTATGAATACCACCAATTCATTGGTTATTTCGTTTTCGGTTTCATATCTGAAAAGCTCACCTAAAAGCGGTATATCGCCAAGGATCGGGACCTTGGTAAGGTTCTTCGATATCTGCTTTTTTCGCAGCCCGCCCATCACCACGGTCTGGCCGTCTCTTACCAGCGCAACTGTTTCCAGAACACGGGTATCAACCGCCGGTGCCTCCTGGGCCTTGCTTCCCGGCTCTATAACTGTACTCTCCACGCCAAATTCCGGTTTCAGCTTAAGCCTTATCATCCCCTCACGTGCAATATGTGGGGTAACCTGAAGCTGGACACCAACCTCCTTAAATTGTACCGAGGCTATGGCCGAAAAGGCCCCAACTGACTGGAAGCTCTGTACGTAGGGAATCTCCTTCACAATCTTGATAGTAGCGGTTTCATTGTTAAGGACAAGTACACGCGGATTTGCAAGGAGCTTGGCCTCAATCTCACTTTTGAGCAGACTCAAAGCTATATCCAGATCAATCATGTCGTTCAAAAGCCCGAATCTCAAAGTGCCGCCACCTGTTTTCGAAAACGTGCCGCCTACGAACGGTTTACTTTTTCTAAGCGGTAAATTCTTTCCCTGGCTATCCAATCGCCAACTCGCGTCCTCTTTCGTTATTTTGTCTGTCTCCGTTTCCGTGAAACCTGTCAATTCAGGTGTCTTGTGTACTGTAATCCCAGCGTCGGAAGGCTCTAGACCGTCGTCGAAGTCGCTCTGGTCCGCCCAGATTGCTGCCTGCTCCATATAGTCAATTTCGCTATCGGTCGTGTCCGTTCTCGTAAACTCTCTTTCGTTCTCTGTAAATGATGTCAGTGGCGTGTTGCGGCCCGCAGACCACTCAAAACCTATTTCAAAACCTTCGGTGGTCGTTATGTCATAGATCCTTGCCTCGACCATCACCTGGGGTGTCTGGCGGTCTATCTGCGCGATAAAGCGGTCTATAGCTTTGATTGTGCTTGGAGTGTCCCGGACTATTATGTGGTTGGTGCCTTTGTTAGAGGCTATCTTACCATCCTTCGAAACAAAGTTTTTCAGAGCAGCGGCAACATCAGCAACGTCGGCATAGGTGATTTGCCAAATGTGCGGTTCGATTATCTCCTGTTCTTTTTCCAGTTTACGCTCATCAAGCGGCATTACCCTGATCATATTCTCAGAGGGCACATACGTCCAGCCGTGCGCCGCTAAGATATTGTTCAGCGCTTCATCAAGGGGCACATCAGTAATCTTAACGGTAACATTCCCTGTAACCTTGGGGCTCTTGATAATATCTACATCTGCCTGCTCAGCCAACTGCATCAGAACCGTATCTATGGGTAACTGTCTGCACGTAAACGTTACACGTTCCTTCAGCCGCTGCTGGGCTGTCGTCAGCACTCCCTTATCGCTCGCTACAGAAGCCGCCTCCACACCAAAGCCTATCGGACCGGCACACAGCAAAAGTAGTAACTGCACAATAACAAAATTGCGGCAATATTTCTTATCCACTTTGCTCATACTAACTGCCCCCAATCAAACCACTCTCATCCAAACACTTTATCTGTGCAATTCGTTTACGTATATTGTTCAGCGTCTTTCCCAACGCGGGATGTTGGCAGGTGCGAAATGCCGGAGGTTTCATCACCACTGGCTCCTGCACATAAACCCCTTATAGATATTGACTTCGGTGCCTGCATTATAACAAAAAAAATGGTGAAAATCAATAAAAATCTTTCGTGCGGCCTCTTAGTGGACCGCATAAAACATTTTTGTCCACAATAACTGGTTAATGTGCAGTAATCAGCGATGTTATAGGACGCTGCCCCGCGATTTGTGATCGATGATTGATCGGTATGTCATTCTGCCTTCTGTTTTCTGACGTCTGCCCTCTGACTTCTGTCTTCTGCCCTTCAGCGCGGAAAAACCTTCAGAAAACCTACACCGTCTTTTTCAAACTCAACGCTGTCTTTGTTTATCTTCTTTATTGTAACACCTAATATCGTATCACCTTCGTAAAGTATTTCATTGCCCACAACAATCGACCGGCCGCTCTCGGCCCACAGAATGCTTCTTAAGGCAATTCCCACATCAATGAGGGTTTGCTCCTCGCCGTCCTTAATTACTACAATAGACTCTTCAATCCACTTCCCCGTCACCGGATCCTTAGACCACGTCGTTTCCATCGGGTCACGAAGCGTATCGGGGTACTCTGGTGGGATATCCCAGTCGATTTGAGTATCGGAACTTGAGGCCGTGGCTTTCGCGGCCGCAGTTGCTTCCTTCAACGCGCTTGTGGCCTTCTTTTTGGCAAGCCTTCGGCTAAATGTCGAAGTCAGCACGAGTATAAGGGTAACAAACAGTGCCACCATCAATACCATCGTTGTTTTCCGCCTTTTGTCACTGATAGCGGAAATCGGGCCCAGGGGACCAAATTCTGTCAGCCTCGAAGGCATAGGTCCCCCACTGGGCGACAGTCCTTTTCCAAAGCCACGTGGGGACCGCTTAGGCGAAGCTGGCACATCTTTCGGCATAAAGTCACTTTGTTGTTGCGAAGGCTCACCTTCCTTTGGCGCATCTGTCCGGCCACCGGCCGATTCGTCAGACTTGGCCGGGCCGAACTTTGGAACAGAAACACCGTCAAAAATCGATGAGACTTTCCTGTGTAGTCCGGTTTTTCGTTTTGTCATCGCTTACCTCTTCAGCTAATTGCATATATTCAATGGCACCACGGCTGCCTTCATCATACGTTATAACCGATTCACCCGCACTTGGGGCTTCAGCCAATCGCACATTGCGATGTATTACCGTGCTGAATACCAGGTCACCGAAGAATTCTCTTAGTTGTCGTTGAACATCCCGGCTCAAATGCGTTCTGCCTTCCACAAACGTCAGCAGAACACCCAGAATCTGTAAATTGGGATTAAATCGCTCTTTCACTATATTTATCGTTTCAAGCAATTGTCTGAGGCCCTCGAGGGCATAGTAATGCGTCTGAACGGGAATAAGAACCTCACCGCACGCGACCAACGCATTTAACGTCAGTACGCCAAGTGACGGGGAACAATCAATGAAACACACATCATATGTGTTACGCAGGTCCGCAAGCTGTTGCCTGAGCACACATTCTCTCCGAAAAAGCGTCGCTAATTCAATATCTGCACCGGATAGCAGAATGTTGCTCGGCACCAGACTGACACCCGACATGTAAGTGTGCCGTACCACTTTGGACATCGGAATCTGGCTGTTGGTTAAGACCTCGTATATGCTGATATCCAGCTCCTCAGGATTACACCCAAGGCCCAAAGTGGTATGACCTTGTGGGTCAATATCCACAATCAACACCCTGTAACCTCTCTTTGCAAAAGCAACAGCAAGGTTAACCGCTGTGGTCGTTTTACCACAACCACCCTTCTGATTTGCTATCGCTATTACTCTCATCCTGTTTCCTCGAAATCAACAACAAAAAAACAACTTTAATCACCTAAAATATTCTATCGATCGCACTTGTTGTCGCTCATAGTGTCCCTTCAGCCAACCTGTCTTCGGCCGGTACTCTCACAAAAACACTCAAAAACAACTTTGACTTGGGCTCCGAACTCTCCCTATTGGGTCGCGTAATTGTAAACTTATCTACGAAAACAACCGGCTTGTAACGTTCTAACCGATTAACGAACTTGGCGAATTTGGTGAAACTGCCGGCAAAATCTACCTCCATAGAGGCGGTGCCGATATTATAGCAGTTGGGTATCAGCGAATATGATTCGTTCTCCTTGCCCCTGCCTTGAAAACCCTCCACCCCAATCTCGCTGGCAATTCTGCTTATGCTGAACCACAAACTGTCTAAATCATCTACCTTCGCTGCAAATGTGTCCAGTTCCTCGGTCAGTTCGCTCACTTTCTCACTCAACTGCGCCCGAGCTTGCTCGTTGTCGGCGGCTTTGGACCGGTCGTACTTCAACCTCGTTTCCATTAACTGTTTTCCCAGCAACTCCGTCTCCTTTTGTTGAGGAAGCATCAGAAACATGTGAGTGCCCGACAACACCATGAACGCGCCGCCCCATAACAATGCCAGCATTAGCAGAAATTTCTTATAACTTGCTTTCATAATACACGCCACATTCACAAGGGCATAAAGACACACTCGATTACGTAATTCGTGATATTCCTCTTTTCATCAGTGGCTTGAGCAACAAGCCTGGGTCTATCGGCTTTGTCGCTTCCAACATTCGAGACATTTAAGGCGCTTAGAAATTCCAGAACCGCCTCATCGCTGCCTCTCGTCTGTTTGCCGTAAAGGCTTATGTATAAGACCCTTTTCGCAAAAGGAACAGATATCTTCTTCAAAGGGTCATTTCTTCGGGGAACATCTTTGTTCCTGAGTTCGGATTTTATATTAAGGCTCGACAGAACGAGGGAGGAGGGTATATTCTCTGCTATAACCTGCAAAACAGGCGACCATTGGTTTTGGCGTAATATAGCCTCATCCACTTCCACAAAGCACGCGCTCATATCCTCTATTTGGCGCTCGGTATCTTGCTTAAATTTCACACTATCAGTAAGCTTAAAGATTTCCGCTTGAATAGTGTCTATAAGACTCCTCTGGTTTCTCAGAATTACCTCGCCACGAACGTAGTTGCCGAGCGTTATTATTGTGACAACCACAGGCACAGCGATGGCAATCGCCGTAAGACTCGCTCCAGCCGGCCTTGTCTTTATCGGGATGCCTTGGCCTTTAAGTAAATCGATAGCCAACATGTTAAATCGTCCTCATCGCAAGCCCGGCCGCTAATGCAAGACCGCAGCCGTGTTCCTTAACTATCTCAGTGCCGGGAGCAGCACTGTCAAAACGCATTTTCTCCAACGGGTTCCACAGCACCGCTTCCGTCGGCAACTGCCTGTTTAACAACTCAATAAAACCCTTCGCGCGGGCAAAACCACCACAAACGAATATTCTGCCTACCCCTTGACCCTCCTGAGCGATGTAATAGCGCAACGTTTGGGCAATATCCCCGGTCAATCTCTCGCAAGCACTTTCCATACTGCCTTTAAACTCCGCGATTTTCTTATCCGACGAACCGTTCAGAATATCTCGCACAACCTGTGAAGAAACGTTGTGCTTATTGGCGACAGTGTTAATAATCTCATCGGCGGCATGGGAAATGTCACGCACAAAAGGTATACCATCACCACTCAAAATGGCGAAGTTTGTGAACTTGCTGCCAACACAAATGACCGCTGTTGCATCTGTACCTTCGGGCCTTTCGCATTCCGAAAAACAGTTCAGCAAAGCCAGCCCGTCAACATCCATAAGAACACAATTCAGTGAAGCCGCTTTAACCAGTTGGCTCTTGTGGCCTACAAAGTCCATCGTCGCCGCCGCCAACATGCCCCGAATTTCACTATCTTGGGAATTGCCCGATCCGCTCATACTACCGGAGCTGTTATTGAACAGTTGGTAATCAACAATGAATTGGCCCTGCTCGAACGGACAGGCCTGTTCAGCTTCTGATAAAACTGCCTTGTCAATTTCTTCTGCTTCCATGGCTGGAAACCTGAAACGTCGCAATGCCACATTCGGCCCGCGTATCCCACAAACAGCGTACTTCGTTTTGATTTGCGCGGATTTGATGCATTGGCGTATCGCCGAAATAGTATTGCTTATCTTCGCCCGGTCATCTCCGCCATATTGGGTGATCTCCGTACAACCGGCGGTTATCAAACTGTAGCCCTCTTCGTCTTGACGCAACTGTACCGCCTTGACATACGAAGACCCTACATCAAGCCCGAATACGTCTCTCCTGCCGTAGAATAGACGCTTGAAGTTCAAGATACTTCTCTCTGTTTTTCTAAATGGTTTTCTAAGCAACAATCTGTTAAAACTATATCCACTACGTCCGCTATTTGCACCTTATCCGTGCTAACTGTATATAATTCGGGTCTTTGACAAGGTTAGTTCAGTGGATTAAAGGCCACAATCGAATAATTTTGCCCGGGCCACCACCATGCCAAGATGGCAAACCACGGGTTATCGAGTTAAGCCCTTGAAAGACAAATACTTATGTCAATTCCTGTAACAACCTGCAAAAACACTTAAAATCCAAAGCTCGCCTGTTTTGTCGGGCTTTTTCGCCCCCGGTTCAGAACCGGGAATCACTCCATCCGCCAGGCGTTGGGACGTACTTACTCTGTAACCACATATCCCCAGGCAGGATGCCAGTCAGCAGCCGCCCATCAAAGTAGTAACACCTGCGAAAACCGTTATTTGTCCAATCGGTGACAATCCCTTGTACGGATTCGGTAATCGACCCGGCGACAATCAAAATGTCCTTGCCACCCACATTGGCATTTACCCTGGCACCAACATTCTCGGCCCCCCAGCCGCCTCCACATGCCGTTATCGCCGCCTGTACCACCATCGACACCGTTGGCTGGGATGGATCGACTAACTGTCTGTTCCATATACGCGGTGGCAAAGCCTTTTGATAACCAATTGGCCGATACGTCAAAAATGAGCCTTGCGCATCCGTAAAGACCGCCGGGAGCATCGAGTTGTTCTCATCCTTCGGTACGTTCGAACTTAACTGTGGGTCAACAACTTTAACCACCCCAAATTGGGAAAACAAACCCAATACATTCTGGTTTGTGGATTTGGGGACTTGCTTAGTCAAAAAGCCGCCCTCAAATCCCACATCATGTGAACCGGCATATACTATCGGACTGACAATCCAGATATTACCTGTCGCAGCTACTGTACCTGTCGCAACTACTGTAAGACGACCCTTCACCTTGCTGCCGAATGTAGTACCCGCCATAACAATGTTTCCCGCAGCGCCAGTGCCGACCGCTCCGCCTATGATTACATTGCCCGCAACAAAGATCTGACCTCCCACATTCGCACTTGCCGCTCTGCCTGATGGCGTAGTTGTCTGTTGACTGACATAGGTGGCCCCAATCGGACGGCTCTCCGACCCACTACCAGCGGCATAATGGTAACCGTAAATGGGATATAGCGTATAAGGATCCACTTGCCCGGTCGCAAGCATATAATCGTTGCCGGCTCCGGGGACGAGGCAAACGGTACAGTTGTTTGTTATCCGTACCATACCAACGCCGCCGGCGGAAACGTAGAACTCCAACTGCACCGCCGGCTCAATGCCCCAGCTTGGATTAGCTGAAGCTAAAGCTGAAGCTACTTGTGGATCTGCTACAGGCGCAAAGCGAAACTCACTCTTTGTGCTCGACATGAAGCGACTGACCTTTAGCCCAACACTATTATTGACGCCCGTGCTGAATGGGTCCGTTACATTGCACTCGGATTGGTCAAAGTAGATCCCTTTGTCAAAAAAATTGATTATGCCGCTGTATTTGTCCTTGTTTCTGCCCCACCACGTATAACGCGATTCTCCCATCGAAACCCTATAGCTGAACTGCGAGGGGGTTGCTCCGCGACGAATATGAATATCCGTGGTGCCGTCCTGGGGCGTGCTCTGGCTGTTGCTGTTGATGTGTATTGGCATCTCAACAATATCTCCCCCTGTATACCACGCTCGTGTCGACAAAAAGATTCCCATGGGTATTTCGCAAAGGGCCATATCCCAACCGCTTACCTGTTGCGCTACGGACGCCTTAATCGTGCGGCTGAACAGGTCGCAATAACCCTCTGATACAATCTCATAAACAGGCTGACTGCCCAAAAAACGGTCAAAGCGGATACTATATGTATAATTGCTGTTGGGAAACCGCTTGGGCGATGAACTTTCCTTTATTGTTCTTGTACCCGAACTTCTGCCACTTTTCGTCATAGCGCTGAGCACATCGGCCTGCTGATTCATCCATCTAATAGCTGCTTCGTACCCCGCTTCTGCAACCAGTTTGGCCGTCGTTTCCTTCCTAAGCTTCGCCGCGCGCAGCCTCACACCATAGGCTGCGGTCAGCAAACCAAGCCCCAAAATTGTAAGAACGAAAACGATCATGGAGGCCAATACGAGCACAGACCCGTCGTTTCGCATCTTAGTGAACCGTTTACTTGTGTTTTTCGTAACCAAACCCCCATTTCCTCGAATTACTGTATTCAGCTTATCCGGTCCAACAACAAATCAGTTTCGCATCAACGTTGCTGCCATTATCGTAATCCTTTTACCATCATCAGGATCTTCCAGCATCAGCTTCATCTTGACACTGCCATGCCCAATTTTGTTAAAGTTTGCCCGGCTAAACTCGACCTCAGCAACGTTGTCTGCGACAACAACCGACCTGGCGGCCCTTCGCCGCGACCCAAAAGGGTATGAACCATAATCAACCTTCAGTTGCTTCTTATCTTTGTCAAGATAGAATTGGGCATATTCCGTAGGTTCCGACGTCCGCGTTCGCTTATTTCCCCAATATCTAAATTCCACCTGTTTACCGCATATCATCTTGGAGCTCGATTTGGTGATACGAGAAATTTCACATTTATCGTAGTCAGATTTCCTCCCCGTTCGGCTAAAAATCGCCGCAGCCGCCTGTCCATCAATTTCTATCTGCCTGTTGGCAAGATTATAGCCCCTCTCCCAACTGCGCTGACCTCCAACTAGCAGCACTAACACTGCAAATACGGGAACTATGCTCAGAGACACGGCAGTCACCACTTCTATGAGCGTCACACCCTGTGCAGATCTCCGTTTGCTCCTCAATGTAGTGCCGCATTCTTCCATTTTCAACCACCCACCTGGTCAATTCTCACATCTGTGGTCAGCTCAACCTTATTACCTAATTGGTCTTTATCGGTAACTGAACCACTGTCCAGCTGTCGCACCGTTACTGTCAGGGGAACAAGCCTCAGATAGCTCGTCGGACGTGTCAGGGTTATACGCATCGGGATCGAGTCAACAGTGAGTTCATAAATACATTCAATCAGACCACCCGCTTTGTAGGTCATCTTCACGTACTCAAACCCCATATCCAATTCGAGAGGGTTTGGCGTACCGCTAACGGCGCGGGCGTAAAATATTGAGCCCCCGTTGGCTTTCCAATCTTCCAGCAGAAGGTACCCGACCCGCGTGGCTCCGGCATGAGCACGGGCCATCCGCCTTTGCTTTGCTCCGTGGTATCCATAGCTCAATACACTGGTAGCCGCTATGCTTATAATCACCGTGGCTACAAGCACTTCAATCAGCGTCATACCATGTGCATGTCTTGTCCGTCTACCAGCCATCCCTCATCACCCGTAAGTCTCCCTAACAATCTCGCAGACGGTACAGAGACTCCCTTCTCCTCCGCTCTTGCGCACAAACGAAGAAAGAGAGTGGGGCATCCCTGCCCCACCTCTGCTTCTTCAAATTTTCAGGCTACGTCAGGTATTAAAGGCCGGTGGCTGTAAACAAGCCATCTTGGTCTAACGTGTAACTGGGAGGATCCTCGATCCCCGAAAAGTCACGACGTCTCGTACCCTGGATCTCGAATAGCAACACGTTGTTTATCGCATCGTAGGAGCCTTCCGTGATCGTGAAATCCTGCTCTTCAAAGTAGGTGCCGTCGAGGTCATTGGTACGGAAGCCCAAAGACCTGTGAAACAGGTCCGAGCCGGTGACAAGCAACGCCAAATCGGCGATGTTTTTGTCAACTTCCGCAGCGTAGGCACGGATTGCTGTGGCGATGGTACCCATCATAGCCTTTCCTTCCGACCACTTTGCCGCATCAACCCGGCCTCGCATGATCGGAATCGCGACCGCCGCCAATATGGCAACGATCAGAATTACCACCATTAACTCAACTAATGTAAACCCTTTTTTCGACATAACTTACTCCTTCCAAAAAATGAGTAAAAACTCGTGATACCCACACGGCATCACTATTATTTCGACATTTAATTCATTCTACTTCAATCCGTTTATTGTCTATTTTACTGATATTCCGTTGAATTATCATCTCTCAGTCCATTGGCCAGTATCAAATACGTGTTCACGACATAAATACACCCTCATGCTGCCTGCTCAACGTTCGCTCCCTGCAGTCCGTTCGTCGGTGCCTTACTATTTTGCTTACATATAGCTAACATCCGATATCGAGAAAATCGGCAGATATAACGCCACCACGACTACTAAAACTCCCGCTCCTACAGCTACAATCACAACAGGCCCGAGAAGATTCAGCAGGGTTGTTATTGTAGCATCCATCTTGGTCTCGTAATAATCGCTGGCTTTTTCCAACACACTCGGCAGAGTACCGCTTCTTTCCCCAACCTGCACCATCCTCGTCACCATATTCGGAAAAAAACCACTTTCTATCATCGCTAAAGACACGCCCGAACCCTCAATCACGTTTTCCTTACTTCGTATTACAGCATTCTTTATTATTATATTATTCGTCATTTCAGAAAGAATGTCAAAAGACTCTATGATCGAAACACCCGCCGCCAGAAGAGTCGCCATTGTCCTGCAAAATGTTGCAATGAAAGCTTGAGAAGCTATCCTGCCTAACAAAGGAACAGATAAAGCAAGCCTGCATAGCTTCAGGTGCCCTTCATGGGTCTTGCTATAGATTAAGAACAGGGCAACAAGCGAAACCAAAGAGATAACAATATATAAACTATGATTTGCAAACATGTCGTAAAAATTCATGAACCCCTGCGTGAAAGCCGGTAACTGATTGCCCATCTGCGCGAATATAGTGCGGAATCTCGGGATAATCAAAACCATCATGATCAACAAAATCACGAACACAAAACTTACTACAAATATGGGATAAGCCAGCGCCGTCTGTATCTTCTTGGAAAATTTGTCACGGCGCGAATAGTACTCCGCCAACCTCCGAAGTATCGTTGGGAGTGAGCCGCTCGTCTCGCCCGCCAATATCGTTGCGCAAAACAATTTATTGAAAACCTTGGGGAATCGTGAGATGCTGCTGGACAGAGACTCTCCCTTCTTGATAAGTTCGCCCACACTCAACAATGCATGGCGGAAAGTCGGGTTCTCAATGTCTTCGGCAATCGTCTCTATCGCTGTCGTGATTAGCACTCCGCCGTCCAGCATCGTGGCCAACTGCCAGCAGAAAGCCGACAACTCCGAGTATTTGGGTTCTTTGTAACCCAAACTGCGGTCCTTTACCGGCGAACGCAAAATGACAGGGATCACTTCAACAGGGATAAGGCCTTGGTTGTAAAGCCACGCATGCACTTCCTCCATCGAGTTGCCTCGCCTGTAGCCTATCGTTTCTTCACCAGCCAGGTCACGTACTCGATACGCAAAGTTATTCATCCAGGCACCTCACATTTTCGTCCGCTGCATTTTGCAGCAGATACGCGACAGACTTTTTGCTCAGTCTGAACTCAGCCTGAACTCAGTCTGAAACCTTGGGCTTGCGACAGGTACCTGCCCTCCTCCGGACATGCCCCGCTAACAAGTCGATTGTATTTTACTTCCTTGGGTCCCAAAAGTCAACATCTTTTTTAAAAATATAACAACTTTTTTTTGTGCTAAACAACCGGTTTGACTATACTTGGCGACGTGAGAGCGCATGAAAGAAGATGATATCGGACCCAATTATCTCAGTGTGAATGCGGCCAACTGGACCTCGGAAAATGCTGCTAACGTGCTGCGTAGTTACTCGTGGTTCTCCCAGACCCCTGAAAAAGTAGCCTCTATGACCTCTTCGGCGGTAGTAACTCCTTCCAATATTTTTTCCGCACCGCTCTCAAGAAGATTGCCGCCACCGGCTTGTTGAGCCAATGCGCGAATCTCCGACTCAGCCGCCCCGGACGCGATTAACTGCCGCATCATATCATCCATAATCAGAAGTTCAAAGATAGGCAATCGTCCCAGATATCCGGTTCCCTCACAAGCCTTGCAGCCTTGTCCGTGGTAAACCGTACGTCGCTCAGTTTGCTCAGGGTCGAGCCGAAGCTGTAGCATCTGCTCCTTACTCAACTTAGAAGGTTCCTTGCAGTTGCCGCATATTCTTCGCACAAGCCGCTGAGCCACAACCAGACTCAGACTCGAAACCAGCAGGAACGGCTCAATACCCATGAATACAAGTCTGCTTATTGCTCCCGCTGAATCATTAGTATGGAAAGTGCTCAAGACCAGGTGGCCCGTCAAAGATGCCTGGATCGCAATTTCAACGGTATCCCTGTCGCGAATCTCACCTATCAATATAATATCCGGGTCCTGTCGCAAAATGGTGCGCAAGCAAGAGGGAAAACCTAATTTAATGTCAGGCCTTATCTGAACCTGGTTAATACCTTCAAGACGATACTCCACAGGGTCCTCTACCGTATTGATATTCTTCGTCGGGTCTTTCAGATAATTAAGGGCTGAATACAATGTCGTCGTCTTGCCGCTGCCTGTCGGACCGGTAACAATTACAATTCCGTACGGCTGTTGCAGGACCCGCTTGAATTGCCGCAGAAAATCCGGCCCAAATCCCAGAAGGTCAAGGTCGTGACTGACCGCCTCCTTGTCCAGAATTCGCATCACAACCTTTTCACCGTAGATTATTGGAAGCGCACTTACACGCACGTCAATATCACGCCCGGGAGCCCTGATCTTGAATCGTCCGTCCTGCGGCAGCCTGCGCTCCGCGATGTTCATGCCTGACAAAAGCTTGACCCTCGTTATAACCGCCGTCTGCATCTTACGCGGGGGCGGAACCGTCTCACGGAGAATACCATCAATACGCATCCTTACAATCATTGATTTTTCCTGTGGCTCAAGATGAACGTCACTCGCCTTGCGCTTGACCGCCTGGCCTAACAATAAATCCACAAACCGAATCACAGGGGCCTTACCCGCCGCCTCTTCTTCACTGCGGATGTCAGCCTCCAGAAGCTCCTCATCATATACGTCCTCCTCTTCGGTGCTCAGCTCCAGTTCAACCAGATCACGCAGCCTCTGCTCGGCAACATGAGAACCGTGGTAAATCAAATCTATCGCGTCTTTGATGTTTCGTGCCGAACTGATGACCGCCTTGACTTTGCGATTTGCTTTGAACTCGACCGTATCTATTGCAATAATATTCAGCGGGTCCGCCATCGCCACAACTATATGCTCATTATCCTGGCTTATTCCAATAAGGCAAAAACGTTTCGCGATTCGTTCAGGGATCTCTCGCGCAACGTCCATTTCTATCTCAGCCGGATTGTGAAGACTCAGGTACTCAATGCCCATGTATTCTGCCAATGAACTCGTCACCGATTCATCATCAAGCATCTTGAGTCTGCGCAGTACTTCCCCCAATCGGCCGCCGTGCTGCTGCTGTTCGCTCAGCACCTCACGAAGCTGCCGGTGCGTCAGGCTGTTCCTGCTGACCAGCCATTCACCAAAGGGAAGCCGTCGCCCACTCTCAACAGTTTTTGGTGTTTCTTCCATAACAATTCATACCGGACTGACACAAAAATTCCGCGCATCGAACGGCAACCGGAACCACCGGGGAAAATACAAAACCCCGGCCTGGATTAATGGCTACCGACAATTCACATCCATGGGTCTTTGCCGTATGGTTTGCAATAGCCAACCTTAACCCTCTCCAGCCAAACCCCTTATCACCGCCGTCGTCGTACCGACAGAACGGTTCACATTTTTTCCCCCTTCTGCGTTCAGACATATTATACCACAACAATCCACAAAATCAAAGCAAATATTTGTACCATCGCTATTATTCTCTGTCCTTATCCCGATATCCGCATATCCCCTCTACGTCCGATAAATTATAACACCATCATTCTCCATTCCAAGTTCTGAATTTTCTCACTCCCCACCAACTCCAATACACTATAATATCGGACCTTAAATGCCTCCTCACAATTCCCTTCTTGCCCCGCATGAAACCTGTCCTGAGCAAATTAAGCCTGCCCTGCTTGTCCTGTTTACCATGAGCGTAGTCGAATGGAGTTTACCGAAGGGAGCTTGCCGAAGGGACGTTCTACTTCACCTCTGACTTCTGTCTTCTGTCCTCTGTCCTCATTCCTCTGTCTCTTCCTTACGACTCACCTTTGCCCGCCATTCCTCTGCCTTCTCCGTCTTGCCCCACGCCTCGTAAAGCTCGACCAGATTCTTCAGAGTGTCCCGCGTCTCCTGATGCTCCTCACCCAGATTGCTGGACTTCCCCTTAAAGGCCTTTATAAACATCGTCTCCGCCTCATCATACCGCCCTTGATCTCTGTATATCTGGCCAAGGTTGCCCATGAAGGTCAGCGCCCACCAGCTTTCCTCACCCTGCTCTCGGCGCGCAATCTCCAGCCCCTTGATGGACAGCGTCTCCGCCTCCTCATACCGGCCCTGGTCTATATACAGCTCGCCAAGGTTGCCCATGAAGGTCAGCGCCCATCCGCTTTCCTCACCCCATAGGCGGCGCGCGATCTCCAGCCCTTTAACGTATATTGTCTCCGCCTCATCATACCGGCCCTGGTCTCTATACAACTGGCCAAGTTTGCCCATGAAGTTCGACGACCACCCGCTTTCCTTACTGGCAATCTCCAGCCCCTTGACGAACTGGGCCTCCGCCTCGTCGTGACGGCCCTGCTCTTGGTACAGCGAGGCCAGGTAGTACATGGAGCCGAGTGTATCCTCATGCTCATCACCCTCCACGCGGCGATTCACCTCCAGGAACTCGAGGTACAGCGGCTCTGCTTCGTCATACCGACCTTGCCTGTAGTAAAACCAGGCCAGGTAGTTCATGGCTCCCAGCGTCTCCACATGTTCCTCACCCAGGACGCGGCGATTCGCTTCCAGCCGCTCGACGAACAGTGGCTCTGCCTCGTCATAACGGTCCTGAGATACATACACATCAGCCAGGGTGCCCATGAGGCTCACGGTCTCGGGATGGTCCTCACCCAGCAGGCGGGCCTTCTCTAACTCCTTGACGAATAGCGGCTCCGCTTTGTCGTAACGTCCTTGCGTGTAGTACACCCTGGCCAGATTGTAATGCGCCCTGGCTAACCCCTCGGTGGCACTTTGTACGCATCCGGCAAGCTTAGTATCTTTGTCTCGCGGTAATGACCGCAGCTGTTCTACAAGTTGTGCTGCCTCCTTCAGTTTTCCGGCTCCAATATATTCCCACACGAAATAGAGCATTACCTTTTCCGGGCTGGCGAGGTCATATACCTTTATCGTACCGTCCTGACTGCCTGAGATGATGCACTTGCCGTCGGGGCTGAATGCCACGGAAGTCACAATGTTTTTATGCCTCCGGAGGGTTATCAGTTCCGACCCGGTTTCCGCGTCATAAACTCTGACTGTCCTGTCGACACCCCCTGATACAATACGCTTGCCGTCCGGGCTGAAGCCCACGGAACGCACCTCGTCTATATGCCCACGGAGGGTCACGACCTCGGACCCGGTTTCCGCATCCCACACCCTAACCGTCCTGTCCATACCTCCTGAGACAATGCGTTGGCCGTCAGGGCTGAACGAAACGGAAATCACATCCCATTGGTGCCCGCGTAGCGTCATCACTTCGGCGCCACTGGCCGCATCCCACACCTTGAGTGTCCCGTCGCAACTTCCCGAGACAATTCGCTTGCCATCGGGGCTGAACACTGCAGAAAGCACTCCGTCTCCATGACCCTCCAGAGCCATCACTTGAGACCCGGTTTCCACGTCCCACACCCTGATCGTAGACACCGCGTCCGTGCCTGAGATGATTCGCTTACCATCCGGGCTGAATGCTACCGACTCGACAATCCACCCATGCCCGCGAAGGGTCATGAGTTCGCGGCCACTGGCCGCATCCCAAATCTTGACCGTCCTGTCCTCACTCCCCGAGACAATGCGCTTACCATCAGGGCTGAACACTGCACAAGTCACTTCATCTTCATGGCCCTCGAGAGTCATGACTTGAGACCCGGTTTTCGCGTCCCACACCTTGACCATCCCGTCCTGACTTCCTGAGACAATTCGCTTGCCGTCCGGGCTGAATGCTACCGACTCGACAATGTCTTGGGGCCCACGGAGGGTCATGACTTCAGGCGAGGTTTCCGCGTCCCAGACCTTGACTGTATCGTCCGAGCTTCCTGAGAGGATTCGCTTGCCATCGGGGCTGAAAGCTAACGACTCGACACTCTTTAGATGACCGCGCAGGGCCATGAGTTCGCGGCCACTGGCAGCATCCCATACCTTGACCATGCCGTTATAATCGCCCGATACGATCCGCCTGCCATCAGGGCTGAATGCCAGTGCCCTAACCTGGCTTTGATGCCCAGGGATGGTCAGCATTTCGGCGCCGCTGACCGCGTCCCACACCTTCACAATCCCACCATAGCCACCCGATGCGATACGCTTCCCATCGGGGCTAAAGCCTACGCGGAACACGGCCAGCTCGTCCGCAGCCAGACTCATTTTTTCCTGGCCCGTCTCTGCATCCCACAGCTTGACCGTCCCGTCCCAACTTCCCGAGACAATCCAACGGCCATCCGGGCTGAATGAAACAGAGTTAACTGGGCTCTCATGTCCTTCGAGCGTCCTGATTTGGGACCCGGTTTCCGCGTCCCACACCTTTATCGTATTATCCAAGGCACCCGAGATGATGCGATTACCATCCGGACTGAAAACTATCGAACTCACCGGCGCGTAATGGCCGCGGAGTCTCTTGACCTCGGCCCCCGTTGCGCTATCCCACATTATAATCGCACCCTTCCAACTGCCTGAGATGATATGTTGGCCGTCAGGGCTGAACGCCACGCAAGCAGACGGGTCATACCCCACCCCGGCAACCATGGCTCCAGGCCCGCGTAGCGTCATGACCTCAGCCCCGGTTGCCGCGTCCCACACCTTGACCGTTTTATCCACACTGCCCGAGACGATACTCTTACCATCGGGGCTGAATGCTACCGACTCGACATCGTCTGGGTGCCCACGCAGCGTCATGGCGGCTTGGTCCGAAACCCGGAAAAGATGATACCATTCCCATCCGCGAAGGTCTTCTGGACACAACGCTAACAGCTTGTAAACGTGCCGTACGTTACCGGCGTGCCATTCTGCATCGGCCAGGGCAATGCGATTGAAATAGAGTTCTCGACGACGAGTCTCGGCGAGCTCTTTTGAACGGTTCGCCTCTTCCTCTGCCCGTGCTGCCTCCTGTTGTGCTATCACACGCTGTTGCTGCGCTACTGCCTCCGCCTTTTCGGCACGAACACGTGCCTGCTCGGCCCGCAAGTACATCGAAGTACTGACTACCAAGCCGAATAACACTGCTGCCGCTACGATAGCAGCCGCCGTTACCGTAGTTCTGTTCCGTCGCACGAACTTCTCGATTCGATACACCGCCGACTCAGGCCCGGCAATCAGAGGAGCACCGTCTAAATAGTTTTGGATATCATCCGCAAGCTCAGTGGCCGACCGATACCGATGCGTCCGTTCCTTGCGCATCGCCTTTAAAGGAATCCATTCGAGTTCTTTGTGAAGCCGTTTAGCTAATGTTGCAACCTCGGTCCGCCGGCTCTGCGCAACCTTTTCGGCATCTTCACCCAGGCTCGACAGGCGTGTGCTCGGCCGGGGCGGCTCCTGCTCACGTATTATCCTTTGGATTTCCCCGAAAGCCGCCTGCCGAAACGTCTTCTTGTCAAAAGGAAGTGCCCCCGCCAACAACTCATACAACACCACACCCAACGAGTAGATATCCGACCGCGTATCGATGTCCTGGTTGGTCATCTCCGCCTGCTCAGGACTCATATATTCCGGCGTACCGATAAGCTGCCCGTGCTCGGTAATCAGTGTCCGCTCGGTCAACGGCTGGCTGATAGCCTTGGCCACTCCGAAATCGATAATCTTGGGCACCGCTTTCTTGCCCTCAATGCTCACCTGGATATTCGATGGCTTGATATCGCGATGGATGATTCCCTTCTGGTGCGCGTGCTGAACGGCCTCACAGACCTGCACAAAAAGTTTGAGCCGCTCCTCAATACCCAGCTTCTCCCGGTCGCAGTGCTCCGTTATCGGCACACCCTTTACATATTCCATTACAAAGTACGGCCGCTGGGCCTCGGTCGTTCCCGCATTGAACACGTATGCGATATTGGGATGGTCCAGAAGTGCCAGCGCCTGCCGTTCCGCCTCGAACCGCGCGATGACCTGTTTCGAATCCATCCCCGGCTTGATGACCTTCAGCGCCACCCTGCGTTTCACCGGCCGTTCCTGCTGGGCCAAATATACTACACCGAAACCACCTTCCCCAAGCACACGCAGCAGCTTATACGGCCCAATTTGACCAATCGCCTCACCCTCCGGCCCAAACGAGCTGGCCGTCGGAATAGACCTCTCCTCTCGCGATTCCCTATCATTTTTTTCCTCAGCCTCGGTCATCGGCATCCCTCTCTGCAAACATCCGGACCTTCTAAATTATTACCGTAGCCTTGTGGAAAATCGGCCACATTCACATTATCACAAATCCCCCCAAAGTCAAGTCAAACCGAACATTTTCTACGAAAATCCCCCAAAAACAAGAACCGCGAAGCGTTCCACAACTCAAAACCTTGTCCCGCACTTGCCAGTCCTGCCTGCCCTGAGCGACCGCAGGGAGTCGAAGGGAGCGTAGTCGAAGGATAAAAACTCAAAACTACCCGGGCTTGTCCGTTCTCCGTAGTATTACTACGAAGGATGAATTTAGGATTTAGAGACCTGTCCTGAGCAAATTAAGCCTGCCCTGCTTGTCCTGTTTACCATGCCTGCCCTGAGCCTGTCGAAGGGAGCGTAGTCGAATGGAGTTTACCGAAGGGAGCGTAGTCGAATGGAGTTTACCGAAGGGAGCGCAGCCGAATGGGTCGAAGGATTAGGATTTTACCGTTCCACTTCATCATTGAATGTTCGACGTTCGATGTTGGATGGTGAGTTTACCCTGAGCTTGTCGAAGGGAGGTTTTTTTTCCGTCCTCTGTCTTCTGTCCTCTGCCCTTCAGTATCGAGCATCGAGTATCGAGCATCCAGTATCGAGCATCCAGTATCGAGTATCTGCCCTCTGTCCTCCGCCCTCAGTGGCAAACCTGAATACGAGATACTTATCGTCCCCCATTGCAGTTGCGCACCCGGTATTCACTCGCCTGTTTGGAACTCATAAGCTCCAATGTCCCAAAGTGCATCCACAAACCAATAAGAACTTGTTGAGCCAAAGTCTAAATAGTTAACAATTCCATCGCCGCCCGGAGGTGCTGTATCAGCACCTCCGCACGTACCTGGGCCCGTGCAGTTTTCGCGCAGCCAGTAATTCGCTATTACCAAAACATCCTCAAAGTCAACTACCCCGTCGGCGTTCGGGTTACCTACGGTCACGTTGCTCACACCCGGTGCATCGACAGGTCGCACGTTACCCTCAATATCTGTCATTGGCGCCCCCAGGCTCGTGCCCGTATCAATACACGGCGAGTCATCCCACAGATGATAATCGATAATTTTATATTTGTCGCCCTTTGCAACATATCCCGTCAGGTCGCCTACAACCTCTATCGTTGTTGCCGTATTACCTGTAATGTACGCCTGCCGTCTTTGGTTCGGGTCGCTGTTGGCGTTAATATGCCTGCCGACAAGCTCATCGGGCTCAAACGATGCACGCCAGTCATATAGAGTCGTTCGATTATCCGACAGGCTCGGTTCGTCCGTCCACGTAAACTCGTTGGGGTCCTCGGGCTCGGGCGGCTCATTCGGGTCACTCATAAAGCGTGGGTCGCCGTCTTTGTTCTCTCTTGCAAAACCATCGTCGATACTATTGATGTTGCCGGCGCCTGTATATGTGTTACCCATATCATAGTCATAGTAATCACCATCGGGATTATTATGGAAAAGACAAAACGACAGCTTGGGATCGGAATCATCCCCGTATTCATATATTGCGCGTTGTCCATTGTTTTCGAATATACAGTTCTTGATGTCCGGCTGAGAGTAAATACCATATTCAGGTCCCGAGTCTACCTCACAAAATATCGCGCCCCCTCCAAAGTGCTGCCATCCATAATCTTTGGCCTCATTGCTGCTTATCGTGCAGTTCATTATCGTCGGCGATGACCCATAGAGGCATATCCCGCCACCTTCGCTGGGAATATCCGGATTACCACTGTCCGCCGAATTCCCGCTGATGATACAATTGACAATATCGAGCGACGATGTATTTTCACAGTCGATACCGCCCCCGTAAAGCACGGCATGGTTCCCGGTTATTGTGCACTGGGAGATGAGCCCCCCACAAAACGACATACCTATTCCACCTCCCGTAGCATAACCCGAATCACCGGGATCAGGGTTGGCATAAGCCGCCGTATTGCCGCTGATTGTACATCTGGTCACAGTAAGTTCTGGGTAAGGTATCTCTGGGTCCTGAGAGTAGTCGAAACAAATCCCGCCTCCCCAGAATGCTAAATTGCCGATGATTGTGCTATCTTCAATTACAACCGAACTGTCCTCACAATAGATACCGCCGCCATAACCATTATAGGGGTAGCTAGGTTCAGTACAGATGGCGACATTATCGCTAATTGTGCAGTTGGTGATTGTCAGCTCACGGTCAGGTCCTTCCAGGTAATCGGAGTTCTCAAAATATATACCACCGCCATGATGTGCAGAATTAGAACTGATAACACAGTCGGTGATTATTGGTGCCGAGGCGATGCTGGATATAGCACCACCAAAACCATAGCCATCTGCATCATACACATGATTATCGGTGATTATGCAGTTCCTGATTGTCGGCGAAGACGGTAAACTTTCTGGAGTCTCAGTGCAATATATAGCCCCACCGTGGCTATCATCCATACCAGGCACGCTGGTGCTGTATTTGACATAACCGCCCGTAATAGTAAAACCTTCCACAATTGAATTGGCATCTTCGCCGCTGTGGAAGTAGAACGCGCGGTGCGGTGTCGTTTGACCTCCACCGCAATCGATAGTGCAGTTTTCGGGTCCGTTCGCACTGCGAAGCCACAAACGTTTGCCACCGAAATCAAGGTCGCGATTCCCCGTACTTTCCCACGTGCCATCGGTGACTTCAATAATCCAATCGTGGCTGCTGGCATCTATGGCTGCTTGAATAGTGGTGTAATCACCTCCCGATATCGCTACTATCAGGTCCGGCGTCAGCTTCGTCGTTGCACTCCGTGGAGGAGTGGATACGTCACCCGTATTTAACCAGGCATCACGCATCTGGACCGTGTATGTGTACTGGGTATTCTGGCTAAGGTCGGTATCATTATAGACCGGACTAATTACCCAGCCGCTGTCGTGCGCTGGGTCCGTAAGGTTGCTGAAATAGTATTCAACAGGATCGGTGGCATCTGTACCGGTCGTTGCAGTCATCGTTATCTCCGTATCGCTTACCGTCGCAGGAGCCGACGAGAACGATGCAGGATTAGGCGTCGGGGGATCGGTCTCCCCACTTTGCACTACGAAGCCAATGATTACCTGGCGGGCATTTGAGGAGTGCGTAATGCTCGGAGTCTCATTAACACCGGTTGCCTGCTTGTAACCAGCAATCCCATCTCCGGACACGACCCACAGTTCGATTGCCTCGGTAAAGCCATTGTTAACCGAGTAGGTACCGGAATTACTGTGGGTGCCGGCAACAATGACAATATCACCATTATTTGTAGAAAGCGGATTGGTTGTCACCGTGTAGCCACTTGAGATGCCGTTACCTTCACTGGCACCGATAGGAATAGATTGAATAACGTTACCCAAAAAGACACTCGAGTATCCCGCTGTTGCTAAAGGATTTTCGGCCCATGTAACATTGAATGTATTACTGCTTGCGGCGTTAATGCCCTCCTCGTCGAGAATGAACGCCGCGACGTATGACCGAAAGGTCGCTCCATGATTCTGCTCGATAACTTTGGTCATTGACTGACCGCCATAAGTGACCGAAGTTATGTTCATATCGCTGCTGCCGTCCCCGGCGTGGGCGGTAAATATCAAAGCGCGGTCGGGGCCGGGTTCGGCTGTATGGCTTGTGCCCTCAGTCCATGAACCAAGGATTTCTACTGCTGCGTACAAATCAGCAGGCTGCGCGAAGATTAGAGCGAAAAGAACCAGCAGTCCGATAGCTGTTTTCTCTTTGGTCGTTGTTGACAACCCACTCATCACTCTCGTCACCATTTGGACAAACACCCTCTCTCACCCTTGGCACCAAAGGCGCACAACCCACCTCAAACATCCATGTTATAAA
>SDBT01002593.1_pt1 | contig 31810 bp, 27 predicted proteins | sample 2277101 | NCBI WGS metagenome assembly SDBT01 (sample SAMN10404973, study PRJNA504765) | marine sediment metagenome | isolation source: marine sediment core GS10_PC15, 103 cmbsf | place: Arctic Ocean: Southern Knipovich Ridge | collected 2010 | reverse complement strand
CGATATCGAAATTTTCCCGAATCCGGATTGGGAAGAGATCATAATTTTCGGGAACCAGGGCGGCAACCTCCTCCCGGGCAATCTCCTGACGATCGAGGTAGATACTGTCTCGATCCCCGAACCGGCGACGATGACGCTGCTCGCGATCGGCGGGCTGGCGATGCTGAGACGGAGAAAGAAGTAGGCTACTAATTATTTGTCCTGAGCTTGTCGAAGGACACGAATTGAACAGCGGGCGGGCCTTTCTGCAACGAACGGCACGCCCGTTTGCTTGCGCCGATAGTCGTAGGAGGGAAAAAGGAGAGGGGGAAAATGGGGTCAGGAAGGAAAGGACTAAATCGACTTTTTCCTTGGCGTCGCTTTGGCGGCGAGTGCGCAGGCGAAGGGCTGGGCAGATATGAAGAGCACCCACGAAAGGGGGCCGGTGAATGATGAGGTAGTCAACTTGCGGCCCATGCGATTAGGTTGATCGCCATGTGCGCAAGAACGCCGTAGAGAAGGCTTCCGGTCCATTGTCGCGACAGGCCTATGATAATCAGTCCGACAAATGTGTACGCCAGCATGAAGGTTACATAGCCGACAGATGCGGACATGAACCAAGGAAGATGCATGGAAGAGAAGAATACCGCCGTCAACACGAGAGCCCACCGAATGCGAATCTTCCGATGAACATATGACGGCGCGACTTGCTCGAATCGGCCGTATAGGAAGCCTGCAAAAACCAAGTCTTCATGCCACGGTGAAGTCAGCCACATGTGGAATGTATGGTCAGAAAAGGGACGTTCCGGCAGAAACGGAAACACGGCGGCGGTGAGGGCTATCGGTATGCCGCATACGACAAGAACACCCCGCCAGTGTTGCGAGAGGCTTCCGATCCGTAGACCGCTGCGCTTCGGCGACCCACAAACCAGTAGGCCGGCAAAACCCAAACACAGAAGCTCCAAAAACCAAGTCCTAAACCAAGTCCAGCATTCTTCCGTTCTCATGTCTTCGGGCAGGGAGTACCAGGCCAAGCGAAGGAGCCATGAAGGAACGGCCATGTATGCCATCGTGATTACGGCCCCGAGGAAGATCCATTCGATCAGACGTTCTCCTTGGCGAGAACTCTGGTCCAGTTGTGTTGGTTCGATGCTCATACGACCGGATTCTAACCGCATGAGAAGGGTGGTGTAAACATGTCGCCGGCCAAGGGCATCCGAGCGGTCGGGCATTTGTCGAACTGTTCGCCGACGACAGCAAGCTCGTAATGTAATCTGACGTCACGTTGGCGGCGAGTGCGCAGGCGAAGGGCTGGGCAGATATGAGAAGAGCGCCCAAGAAGGGGGGCACGGCACGGCGCAGGTGGCATTGCGCCATGCCGCGGACTGCGTTATCTCCATCACGCGCCGTACCGGGTGGCGCTAACAGAGGGTGCTCAAATTGTCAAAGCACTACGCCGCCGGAGCAGCAAGCGGTTATTCGAACAGCTAACGTCTGACCTGCCGCATTCCAACTTGTTGCGGCGTCGGCTCGACGATATCTTTTTACAAACAATACAAACAATCGTGAAATGCTCTAATCGTCTAATTTCGGTCCTTGACGGTTCTCCAGCATTCGACGCAGGTATCGATTCTCACGCCTGGTGGCTTCGAGATCAAAAATCAAGTATTTGATCTGCAAACGCAGATGGTTTAGCGAATCTTCGGCAGACGCGTGGGAAACGGACGCCTGCACATGATAAAGACCCTCCGACGTGCCGGTTTTGACGCCGGTTGAGGGCATAGACGCCATTACATCACACAACTCGTTGAGACTTTGTTTGATTGTCACCTCATCCATGGCAACTCCTCCAATATTAAGTTGTACGAATAAGTCTGAAGCAGTTCACGATTGACCTGTCGCATTCCAACTCGCTGCTGACCAAGCTGGCGTTGTCGTGCCGCACCGACAACCACAGGGGGTTGCATGCTTCACTCCTTGCCAGCCTCGTCCTCGCGGCGTTGGCTCTGCTGCATCTTTCTACAAACAATAGTGAAATGCTCTGACGCGATCGGGACGCATCACCCTTATATAATGCAACACAGGTGCCAATCCCGCATGATTCAGATCCTTTGCCGCCAATAAATATAACAACCGTTCTAGCATAGGGTTGCAGGGCCATAGTCTGGCTGTTAAACTGGGGGGTTTTTGCCGCCTTTGGCGGACTGTTGACAGAAAGCATCACTCCAAAGCGCAAACGCTATAGGACGCTCTAAAACAGTTGTCTTTCGCCGATATGTCGACGTTGCCTAAATGCAACAATGTGGTGATCCAGGGACGCATGAAGTGAGGTGGCAAGGCGGCCTGGTTGCGGACTCTGTTGGAAATGGGGGCGGGTTTATGGCAAGATGGCGGCAGATGGATTGTGTCTGATCGTTGTCGGCCGGCGAAACACGAATCGGCCGGCTGCGTGAATTGAGGGTTGTTCATTGTGACAGCACCCGCGATCAAGTGGAAGTTGGTTTTGGCATCTTCTTCGCCTCGCCGCCGAGCGCTGCTGGAAGCGGCTGGGGTGCAGTTCGAGGTCGTCGATCCGCCATTGGACGAGCCCGCCCAGCAGAATGCAGCCCTTTCGCCCGCCCAGCACGCCGAAGCGTTGGCGTACTTCAAGGCCAGGGCAGTAGCCGAAGCCCGCCGCGACGCGGTCATCCTGGCTGGCGATACGATTGTCTGCCTTGGCGGGGAGATTCTGGGCAAGGCTGCCGACGCCGACGATGCCAGACGGATGCTGTCGAAATTGTCGGGCACTCGCCATGCAGTGATTACCGGCGTGGCGATTCTGACACCGGACGGGCGACGCCTGATCGACTCGGCCGTCACCTACGTCACCATGCGGCAGATGAGCGAAGCGGAAATCGACGCCTATGTGGCATCTGGCGAGTGGATCGACAAGGCCGGAGCATACGCCATACAGGAAACGGCTGACCGGTACGTCCAGTCGGTTGAAGGCAGCTTCGACAACGTCGTCGGCCTGCCGACCGAGCTTGTGCTGCGAATGTTGCGACGTCTGCGGGAGTTCGGCGATGAGCAATAGGCGAGTCAAACATTTGGCGATTCCGGCGATTCTTATACTGTCGGCCGCGGGCGCGCTTTCGATTCTGGTGGCTGGCTGCCGAGATCGCGCCAAGCTCGTCAAGCCCGCTCCGTCGCAAGTGACTATCGCAGGTAAGACGTGGACCGTCGAGATCGCCGACACCGAAGCCGAGCGAGGGCAGGGGCTGTCCGGCGTGGCGTATTTGGCGCAGGATGAAGGCATGTTGTTTGTCTACCCGGCCGCTCAGAAGGTTTCATACTGCATGCGTGGATGCTATATCCAGCTTGATATAGCTTTTATATCGTCCGACAAACGCATCGTGGCGATGTACACGATGGAGGTCGAGTACGACCTGGCCGGTCGAAAGCCTTACCGTTCCGGCTCGCCGGTGCAGTATATATTGGAGGCTGCCGGCGGAGCTTTTGCCAAGGCAGGGGTGAAAATTGGTGATCTGGTAAGCTTTTCGGGCAATGTGGTAGACCCTGCTAAAGCCGAGAGCGGTCTGTGACGATTGAGACTCTGGGTGCAGGTCGCGCCCATAGAGCAAGATATCGCCATGGAAAGCATGTTGGCAACAAAACCGAAATGGTTGTGGGTCGGCAAGACTCCAGTTCCGCCTAACGTTCGATTCGCCATGAGGGAGATCGGGGAACTCATACCGACCGACCGGCAAGAGTCGCTAGGCGAGCAACTGGTGGATGCTCCCCGGGTGCTGGTTCGCCCTGGCGACAGCGTAAGCGATCCACACTTTCTCAGCACGATTCTCAACGAGCTGGAGGCAAACGGGGCGGTAGCGATCTTTCTGCTGCCTGCCGACGCCTCGGCTGCCTGGAGAATGGTCGCCCGTCGTGGCGGGCAATTTTTATGCGTGGAAGAGAACGCATCACCCGACCAGATTGAGGTTCAGTTGAAGGCCGCCTCGGTGATCCATTCGCTGGTGGGCAAGTTTCGCCAAGAGCTGGACGACGCCCGACACCTCAGCAACAGAGCGGCCGACACCATCGAAGAGCTCGACGAAGAAATGCGTATCGCGGCCAGGCTGCAGAGAGATTTTCTACCGCGTCGACTTCCGGAGGTTGGCCCAGCTAAATTCGGCGTGCTTTATCGCCCGGTCGGATGGGTCAGCGGCGACATTTACGACGTGGTCCGCCTGGACGAAACCACGTTGGGCTTCTACGTCGCCGACGTGGTGGGCCATGGCATGCCCGCCGCCCTGATGACGATGTTCGTCAAGAAGGCCTTGCAGACCAAACGAATCGTCGGCGATAGCTATGAAATCGTTCCTCCACATATATCGATGCAGGAGTTGAACAGAGACATTTGCGAGCAGCATCTGCCGAGTTGCCAATTCTGCACTGCAATATACTGCGTTCTGGATACGGAAAAGCTTACGCTGACGTATGCGCGAGGCGGACACCCCGAGCCGATGGTGGTTCATCCAAACGGCGAGGTCGAACGGCTGTGGGTGGACGGAAGCCTGTTGGGGATTTTCGAAGGGGAAAAATTTCCATCGGCCCAGTACCAGCTTTCTCCAGGCGATCGCCTGGTGCTGTACACCGACGGTGCGGAAGATATTCTCAGCCATAGACCCAGCGGGGAGATGCCCACATTCGAACAGGCGATGTCGCGTTGGGGTTCGCTCACTCGCGAGGAGATGCTCCTGCAACTGGCCGCAAGCCTGGATTTGGCTCAGGATTCCAACCCGCCGGAAGATGATGTGACGGTTCTGGTGATGGACATCACGGGCTGATCGTCGCAACTGGGGATACGCTGAATTGCCATTAATTTTCATTTCACATTATGCCGATACGTATGTTTCCGTTATACTGAGTCGGATATAGGGGCGTCGATTGGCCATTTAAGAGTGCTCGCTCTTGGCCTTTGCAATGGGTCGATACACTGATCGGTAATGCTGAACTAGGGGAGTAACAATGAGAAAAGGACAGGCATTTGTTCATTCCGTGGACGCTCGCGCCGCGAGTGCAGGCACTGAGCATTTCCCATTAAAATCGCCCTGGCCATGGGGCACGACCGCGATTCTTCTTCTCGTAGCGCTGGTGACGCTGGGCGGGCTGCTCTGGTTCTTTCAACAGCAGCACACAGACCAGTGGTATTCGACAATGATTGTAATGACGGGCGTTTCGGCTCTGTTATTGCTCGGGATGGTAGTGGCTGCATCCGGCTGGAAGCGAGGAGTGAGCCAGGCTCACCAGTCCAAGACGGCGCTGGCCCAAAGCGAACAACAGTATCGCATGCTTGTCGAGAATCAGTCTGATTTGATGATCGAGGCTGACATGGACCATCGACTGACGTTCGTCACCCAAAGCTACTGTCGCACCTTCGGTAAGTCGCAAGAGCAACTGCTGGGTGAACAGTTTTTCCCATTGATTCACGAGGACGATCGTGAGCATGTAGCCGAGTCGCTCGAGAAGGTTCTAACGCCGCCGTATTCCACCGAACACGAAGAGCGGGCAATGACCGTTGACGGCTGGCGATGGTTTCACTGGGCGATCAATGGCGTACTAGATGCGAAGGGCAACGTCACGTCGATAATTGGCGTCGGCCGGGATATCACCGAACGCAAAGAGGCGCAGCAGGCACTGGCTGAAAGCGAGCAGAGATTTCGCAAATTCTACGAGCAATCGCCGCTGGGGTATCAGTCGCTCGATATCGACGGGAATATACTCGAGGTCAACCCGGCTTGGCTGGAAATGCTCGGCTTCGAACGCGATGAAGTTATCGGCAAGAACTTCTCAGATTTTGTGATTCCCGAACAACAGCCGCTATTCACAGAACGCTTTTCAAAGTTCAAGGCCTGCGGAGAAGTCCACGGTGCGGAATTTCAAATGGTTTGTCGTGACGGTCAGCGAGTTCTGGTCACCGTCGACGGCAAGATCGGATACGACAGACACGGCAATTTCAAGCAGACCCACTGCGTGCTTCGGGACATTACCGATGCTCGCAAGGCAGAGATGCAGGAACGGGAACTCGATGGGATAATCCAGCAGGCGCAGAAACTCGAGAGCCTTCGCGTGCTGGCCGGCGGGGTGGCGCACGACTTCAACAACCTTCTGACGATTATTCTGGGCAATGCCGACTTGGCGATTAAGGGTCTGGACGAAGATTCGCCCATGCGGGAGTATCTGGAAGAAATGCGGATGGCCGGTAAACGGGCGACTGCGCTTTCGCTACAGATGCTTGCCTATTCCGGGCGCGGTGCGCTAAACATTCAGGCAATGGATCTGGCGCGTCATCTCGTTGACATGCAGCCGCTGCTTCGGGCGGCCGCCCCTTCAAGGATCACGATGGAATTTCGCGGCATGGACGACCTGCCACGCGTCAAAGCCGATCCGAGCCAGATACGCCAGGTGCTGGTCAATCTGGTCACCAATGCCGCCGAGGCTTTCGACGGCGGGCACGGAGCCATTACGGTCAGCGCCGGCGTGATGCAGGCCGATTCTCAATATCTGGCAGCCTGTCCTCATGACCATGATCTTCGCGCAGGCGAATTTGTGTATCTTGAAATCGCCGACGACGGCCCCGGTATGGACGCCGATACGCTGGGGCGTGTATTCGATCCGTTTTTCAGCACGAAATTCCCCGGGCGAGGGTTGGGGCTGGCTGCATCGCAGGGCATCGTTCGCGGCCATAATGGAACCATTCGAATGACCAGTACGGCTGGCAAGGGAACGACTGTTCGCGTCTTGCTGCCCGTGCTCGAACAAGTTTGCGAGCAAGTGGATGCCGAACACAAGCCCACACAGCAGATTACCATCGAAAGCGACGATAAGGCCGGAACTGTTCTGGTCGTGGACGACGAGGGCAGCCTGCTGAGGATTGTTCGCGCGAGTTTTGAAGAGGATGGCATGGAAGTGCTGTTGGCCAGCGACGGGATCGAGGCGCTGCAAGTGTTCAGGAAACATTTGGACCGAATCGACCTGGTATTGCTCGACCTGACGATGCCACGGATGAGCGGAGTGGAAGTGCTGGATGAAATGCAAAAGATTTGCCCGGACGTTCTCGTCCTGCTCACTAGCGGCTTCAGCGAAGACGAAGTGATGGACCGCCTGGCCGACAGGAATGTGGCCGGCTTTGTGCAGAAGCCGATCCAGTTCCATGCACTCCGCGAACGTGTTCGGAAAATCATTCGACATGAGGCTGACAAAGTGAATCAAACCGCCACAACGTAGGGTGTGGCGTCAGGGGGTGACGTCAGTCTGATAATAAGCTGGGCAGGGGTGCGGCAGACTGGGTCGGGTTGCTGCCAGCCTGCATCTTTATGTCGCAATCGATGTCAGTAACCATCACGCCTGGCGGACATATCCCTTGACACTCAATGCCCTGTCGGCGACATTGCTCAATCTGGCATGGATAAGCAAAAAAGCAAAACTCGGCCGAATCCATTTTTGGCAATGTTCCTGGCCTGGATCGTGCCGGGCCTGGGGCACGTGTACCTGGGGCGAGTGCGCCGAGGCGCGATCCTGTTCGTGGCGATCGGTGCGACTTTCTGGGTGGGGATGGGCTTCGGCGGGGCGATGACCGTGGATCGGAACAACGAGCGATGGTGGTTCGCCGCCGAAATGCTCGCTGGCGTACACGGCCTGGCTGGTTGGCAAATCAGTAAACACGTGCTTAATGACTTGGTTGTGGATGGACGGATCGACGAGCCACCGCCAACGCGTTCGATGCAACGCGTCACATGGGAGTACGCTCTGGATGAGCAACTGGCCAAAGATGATCTGGCCTTGTCATATCCGACCGACATCGTCGCCAGGGCCTTTGCGGGCGTGGCGGGGATGCTGAACCTGATGTGCGTTTTCGACGCTGTGATGCTCTCGTTGCTAGGCCTCACCGGCGAGCCCAAAGGCAAGCCAAAGCCCTCGGCCGACAAGGAGCAAGCATGATCGCGTGGGTGCTGTTCTACAATCCCGCCCCCTTGGACTCCAACGGCTGGACGCTCTGGCTGCTGCTGCCGCTGTGCATGTCGGTGGCGATTGTGTACAAGACCATCCGCGTGGAAGACGTACGCCGATTGCCGGTGGCGATCGTGCTGCTGATGGGCTATATCCTCGCCGGGCTGGTCGCACTGTCGGCTGCATTGTGGGTCATCCAGGCTCTCGCTTTAGCCTAAAAGCCATCCCACCTCAATTCGTACTACAAGCGATTCTTTATCCACTCGGCGGCACATCGTAACGACGCCCCTCCGATCTGCGACAGTAAGATTATTATGATTTTCTTTGCTGTCGACGTCTTCGCAGCAACCCCATCATTTCCAGATAGATAACGATATTGTCGTGACTTCGCAGAACCAGTATCTCCTACGATTTCACTCCTAACATCAGTGAAGAAACCGTTTTCGCGCCGTACCCCTCCTAGAATGCAGTGGATGAACCTCTCCTTTTCGCCGGCGTAGAAGTTGGCGGTGACCGGAGGGAAATATGTTCTACGACCGGATATTATTAGACATCGAAACGCAGCAAGACGCATTCGACCCTGTTGGCGGTTGCTACACTCGCCAGTCCGGCAGGGCGGCCAACATGATTTATCGCCTGTTCCGATGGGCGAAAAAGCAGCACGTCCCGGTTCTCAGCACCGTTCTCCGCGTTCGAAAGGGCGAGCAGGGGCCGCTTTGTGAAGGGCCGCACTACATAGAGGACACCGTCGGAGAGCGAAAAATGCCAGGCACGATCCTGCCGAGCAGGATCAATCTCGGCCTGCGAAACACGACGGACCTGCCGCGCGACATCTTCGGACGCTACCAGCAGGTGATCGTCGAAAAGCGGGATACAGACATGTTCGCCCACGCCCGGCTGGAACGTTTGATCACCGAAATCGACGCGGGCACGTTTTTGATCTGCGGGGCGAGCGTGGCCAGAGGAATCGTTGAGGCGGCGATCGGGCTTCGCAATCGAGGCTTCGGCGTGGTGGTGGCATCCGACGCAGTGGCCGAACTGGGCGACCCGATGACGGAGATGGCGTACAGCCGAATGGAGGCCAAGGGCGTCGTTTTTGCGCCGACCAAAGAGATCATCACGCCGCGACTGGTTCGCAACCATATAAAGTTTCGAAAGCCCACTCGCACGCGATAGCCGCCAGTCTAACGCCTGTCGCCAGGAGCGCTCCATAGGTTCGCCCTTGCCAACACGCCTGTAGTGTGCTACTTCGGTGCAATGGCGAGTGATTTTTCTAATGATTCTAATAGTTCTAATGGCTCTGATGGCTCCAATGATTCCAACGGGCAGTGCGAGCCTTGGACCGTGCTGCGTCTGCTGAACTGGACGCGAGATTATTTCGAGACCCGGCAGGTGGACAGCCCGCGACTGGCGGCGGAAATGCTGCTGGCCTATACGCTGGGCTGCAAGCGGATCGAACTATACACGAGGTTCGACACCTGCCCTCCGGCCGATCAGATCGTGGCGTTTCGCGAGTTGGTTCGAAGAGGGGCTGAGCACGTACCGGTTGCGTATCTGGTGGGCGAGAAAGAATTCTACTCTCTGACGTTCAAGGTTACGCCCGACGTGCTCATTCCACGGCCGGAAACCGAACTGATCGTAACCGCAGCCGTAGAGCATATGCGACAACTCGGCCGGCCGGGCAGCGTATGGGACATCTGCACGGGCAGCGGATGCGTGGCGGTTGTCGTCGCTTGCCAAGTCGAATCAGCCCGAGTGCTTGCGACCGATATTTCGCCCGAAGCGATCGCCATCGCAACTGAAAATGCCGAGGCCAACGGCGTGGCCGATCGAATTCGCACCTGCGTGGCCGACCTGCTGACTTTGCCCGCCGACGCGGCCGACATGGCCCCAGTAGACGTGATTACCGCCAACCCGCCCTATGTAGCCACAGGCGATGAAGTGGCGCCATCGGTCGTGCATGAACCGGAGATGGCTTTGTATGCAGGTGCCGACGGCTTGGATTGTATCCGGCGAATCGTAGCCGCTGCAGCAGACATGCTCGCCCCGGGCGGGCTGCTTGCGATGGAGTTCGGCTGCGGCCAGGCCGACGCGGTCCGCGACCTGCTCGTCGCAGGCGAAGCATTCAACGAGCCGGTAATCCTTCGCGACCATCAGGGCATCGAGCGATGCGTGACGGCGTCGCGTAAATAAAACGCGAGCGACCGTGAAGGCCGTCCGCGTTGGAATGCGTCCGATTTGCTTTTTTTGCAAAAGGCTGCTTCGCTCAAGCCGAGCCGATTGTTTTGTCGGCCGAGACGTAGTCTCTCGGATCGGTGATTTTGCCGGTCAGGGCGCTGGCGGCGGCCGTGAGCGGGCTGGCCAGGTAAACCTGGGCCTGCTTGTGGCCCATTCGACCGGGGAAGTTGCGGTTCGTCGTCGAGACGACCGTGATCGGCTCGTTGGCGCGGCCGAACGTGTCCACAGGCCCGCCCAGACAGGCAGCGCAGCCGGCGGGGCCAATGGTGCAGCCTGCGTCGGTGAAGATCTTCCGCAGCGTCTGCCCGCCCACTTCCAGCCGGTCCAGATCCTGATCGACTTCGATCGTGGCCGGGACGATGAAGGTATCGACCTTCACCTGTTTGCCAGCCAGCACCATCGCCGCGGCGATGAAGTCGGTCGTCTTGCCGCCCGTGCACGAGCCGATGTAAGACCGGTCGATTTTCACGTCGCCCAGCTCGCGGGCAAGCGCACGTTTGTCCGGCGAATGCGGGCAGGCCAGCGTCGGCTCGAGCTTGCTCGCGTCGAACTCGTACACCTTGGCGTATTGTGCGTCGGCGTCCGAGTAGACAGCCTCGAACGGCTTGTCGGTTCGGCTGCGAACGTAGGCCAGCGTAACCTCGTCCGGCGCGATGATGCCGTTCTTGCCGCCGGCTTCGATGGCCATGTTGCAGATCGTCATTCGCTCGTCCATGTTCAGCGCGCCGATCGCATCGCCGGCGAACTCCATCGCGCAGTAGGTCGCGCCGTCCACGCCGATCTCGCCGATGGCGTGCAGGATCAGATCCTTCGCCATCAGGTAGGGCGGCAGCTCGCCGTGGAAGACGAACTTCAGCGATTGCGGAACCTTCAGCCAGAGCTTGCCCGTGCCCATCGCGAAGGCCGCGTCGGTGTTGCCGATACCCGTGGCGAACTCGCCGAACGCGCCGTGCGTGCAGGTATGGCTGTCCGTACCGAGCAGCAATTCGCCCGGGCGCGTGTGGCCGTTTTGTGGCAGGGCAGAATGGCACACACCGCGGTAGCTTGTCTCGGCCGCGTTTGCGTAGGGCGGGGGTACCTCGCCTTCGGGCAGGTTGGGCTCGACAAAGTCCGGATCGTAGTAATACTTCAGCCCTTGCTGGGCGGCGAATTCGCGCAGAATGTCGATATTGCGGTGGGCCTTCACGTCGCCGGTGAAGATGTAATGGTCGGGAATGATCACGACCTTGGCGGGATCGAAGACCTTGGCGTCTGGGCCGAACTTCTCGCGAAAAATTCCGATCGTACCCGGCCCGCACACGTCGTGGGTCATCAGCACGTCCACTTTGCACCAGACGTTCTGGCCGGGCGTTACGGCAGCTTCGCCGGCGTGGGATGCGAGGATTTTCTCAGTGATTGTCATTGCCATGTTCAGTTACCTTCTCGGGCTCAATCTCATAAACGCGTCATAATTCGATGTACTAGCTTGTAATGTATATCGGCTGCGGCGGGGGATGAAGCTCAAACCTGCCCGCGCCGCCAGGCCCCTGATATTACGCGGCCGGGGCGAGCGAATCAACGCCCAAGCATGTGACAACCATTATCCAGTTCAAGAGCGAATATGGTTCGCCACTGCCAGGATGCAGATCGTGTCATGCGTCAGGCAACCGCCATGTCAGGATGCTCAAAGTGCTGAACATCTTCGTAACTAGTGACGTAGAACAAGTTGTATGCGACTGCCTTGCGATCTAGTTTTACATCGACCATAATAGGCGACCGGTTACCTGGAGCGTCAAGGTGATTGCGAGTGGGCAATTCCACTTACTGGGAGAGAATACTGATGAATAGCCATTGCGGTTTTCGGCGTCTTACTGCGGCCTGTCTTTTCTTACTGATTATCGTGGTTATGGGGCAGGCGAAAGCGCCAACCACCCAGCCAGCCGACAAGGGAGAGAGTGACTTTACTGCAATGCCCAGAAGTCAACTGGTTCAAGCTCTTCTCGACATAAAGACGCGACAGAAGGCACACCGGGAGCTCTGGCGTCGAGCAGGGCTAACACAATTTGGATTTCCCGTTCCTATGGACGTCGTCACCTGTCCACAGCCGACAGGCAAGGGCGAACTCTCCGTGATTCTTTTTCAGGATCATAGTTACCATGATCACATGTCTTGGGACTTTCAAGTCGATCGACCCGAAGAGCTGTTTGGCGAACGAATATTCAAGCCATACGTCAATAATGCGCCTGGATTGGCTAAGCCCAGTGATGTGAAGGTTGCTGCATATACGCAAGAGGGAGAGAAGGCCCAGCTTAATTGGCACAATCCCTTCCCAAGTAGGGTAGCTGTTATGGACATCAACGGTGACGGGCTCACTGAATTAATCACCAACGTTGGGCGAGGCTCGACGCGGCGATTAGAGGCTCGCAGGAAAGCTCGTGAGGCGGGATCAGATGGTGTTGTTGAACCTGCCGTTGATTTAGGATCTGTCAGAATACTTGAGGTATATGTCGTCAGCGAACCGCTCCGCCCCATACTGGTGATCTTCTACAACTGGAAGGGAGCCATGGGATGGGATTACGCCCTGTCAGATATCGACAACGACGGCGTGCAGGAGATCGTCCTGGGGCCGAAAACCCAAGAGAGCCTTCGTCCAGAGGTGACGTTTGTCTGGGACAAAGAGAAGAATGCCTACGCGGGTCCAAAACCGTCACCAGGAGATCATTTCCGACAGATCAACCCCCTCCGCATTCAGCAGGAAGTGAACCGTTTCCTGGCCAATCCTCCAAAACCAGTTGATCCCAAAACCACTTCACGTCCTGCCAGCCGGCCAGTGTCTGGTTCTGCTCAATCGAGAATTCAAGCCCTCCGTGCAGCTCGCCTTCGCCGGCAGCGTGATCGTAATGTCTATCGTATACCCGAAGACTTTTGGACTTTATCCCCCAAGCAGGCAGCCATGGCGCTGGCGGAAGCAAATCGGTCGGAGGCGCATCGCCAGGAATATCTCCTGGCCTTGGACGACCGGGGTGTGTCCGGGCCTCCGGAATCATGTACGATCACGCTGTCGATCCAGGTGCCACACACCATGCCTGCAAGGTGCCGTTACTCGCTTTACGTTGATCCGGAACGGTCCTATCTCACTTATCAGGAGAGCGATGAATTCAGACTCAGCTTTGGGACTGGGACGGAGTCCTGGACAGCAGGGAAACAATACGAGCTATCCTATAAGGATGCCAAACACGTCGTTGCGACAATCTGGTGGCTTTATCGCATACGAACTTGGAGAACATTCCGCTTCCCGGAGGAAACGGCTGTATATAGAGCTCAGCGGACTTCAATCGATGGAAGAGGCACGCTCAGTCTCGTTCGTGCAAATGGCAACGGGTTCGAAGTGTTGGGGAAGTACATGGACAAGCACATGGGCAAACGCTGCTGGTTAAGTAGGATTCCCCGTCCTGGCCAGGTCGTAAGAGAAGAAGAATTTGAGGAAAGGACTTCCGGACGGTGGGGACACTATAACAAGGAAACGTATCTCAACCTGGCTCTGCCAGTCATGACGCAAATCCTCTTTGATCGTGCGGAGACAAAGTGAATTAACAGAGGGCAGGGTTCAGGCAGAAAAGTGGAGAAGAAGGCCGCTTTCACTTCTTCATTTCTTCATCCGCCTTTGCGGGTAGTTTCGCCCGGTGCTTTGTCGGCAGCGATCCGCTCCGAGTATCACCAAATCAAGGACTGATGTTATTATGATATTCGCTAGCCGCGTCGTCGGTCGGCCGGCAACGGTGTATTTCGTATTATGGGCGATAATTGCAGAATCCGCGGTATTCGCCGGCGATATTCAGGCGTTCGGGGCGGTTTTGAAGGGCTTTGAAAAAACACTCCTTAGTTAAGGCGGGCTCCCGCTGGGTCGATGCAATCTCTGGTGCCTCAACTTAGGAGTCTATCTGATGCTGGATACGAACGTTAATACGAACGATAATCAGAGAGAACGTCGCAGACACACGCGAACCCAATTGCAGATGAACCTGCAGTGCATTCGTCTGGACCCTGACGAGGGTGACGTAATAACGATGCTGGACACCGTCGATATTTCGAGAGGCGGGCTCGGCGCCATGTCGGACCGCGCTTTCTATCCTGGCCAGCGGGTCGTGCTCTGCATGCCGCTGACCACGATGGGGGGCAGGAGAAACATCTACGCTTCCGTCATACGATGCAGGCAAGAAGAACTGGGATACAACATTGGGTTCGAATTCGACGCATCAGCCATGAGTATATGGCAGCCGGAAACACAGGCATACGCCGCGGCCTAGGCGAAGGGGTCGCCCGGCCCGATAGCATCGCGGGAAAGGGCCTGCATGGGCCCTTTTCTGATGCGCCAAAAGATTCGCAGGGGCGGGCAGCATACTGCTCCCTTTAAGAAGCGAGTGAGCGCGCGAGAGATATAATGCTCCGGTAGGCTCTTTCACGTGAACTGCTTGCCAGAGAAAGTAGCATTCGAAGTCAATTAGGATAGCTGATATTATCCACCGCAGTCGGTTGACATGTAAGAGGTGGCGAACTATATTGCCTATGCACATTGGCCCGTAGTGTAACGGTAGCACCAGCGGTTCTGGACCGCTTAGTTAAGGTTCGAATCCTTACGGGCCAAGTTGTAGTAATTAAGGCACTGCCTGATGAAATGAGGTAGAACGACTGACTCTGGCTCAGTTAGTCAAAGTTCGAATCCTTGATCCCCAGTTCGTAGCCTCGCTTCAGCGGGGCTTTTTTTATGCGCTCATTGCCGCCGACCTCGGCTGGCGCTAAACTAATCATGTGTATGTGTCCGGAAAACGCGAGTGTGCGTTCTGGGCCAGGTGTGGTGCGAAATTGGAAATAATACTTATGAAGGAGAAGTGCGATGAAGGCGAAAATGTTTACGGTCGGGCTGCTCGTGGGAATCGCGTTCAGCATGGGTCTGTTTTCGGGGCGGATATTCGATGGCGAGTCTGCCCGGGCCGACGCGCCCACAGAGCACCCAGCGCTCAGCACTTCCGGCGCGGTCGAAGTCGAAGGGCAGAGCCCCACGCGACTGGCTGTCGTATGGACTAGTGGAGATCCCGACGTGGCTCACCGCGTCTGCCTGATGTACACGCACGCGGCCGGGCGGAATAAATGGTTTGACCAGGTTCGGCTGATCGTGTGGGGGCCTTCGGCGAGACTGCTGGCGGGGGATAAGGACCTCCAGGCGAAGATCAAGAAGATGATGGCCGACGGTATCAAGGTCCAGGCGTGCATCGTCTGCGCCAATTCCTACGGCGTTACCGACAAGCTGCGAGAGATGGGCATCGAGGTCAAAGGGATGGGCAAGCCTCTTACCGATCTCCTCCAGAGCGATTGGAAGGTCATTACTTTCTAGAGCATCTTAAGATTGATCTGTCGCATTCCGGCTGGTTGCGGCTTCGGCGAACTGCGTCTGCCTGCATCGACGATGCTATTGGCATCGTCTGCTTCGCCTTCCTTGCTCGCCTCGTCCTCACTGCGCCGGTTCTGTGACATCTCAACTTTAAAACGCTCAAACGGCCTTGCATTGAATTGGCGCGGTGGGGCTCGGAGTCCCACCGCGTATGAAGACGATCAACAGGCGGCGGGGCACATTTTTCATGCGGCCGGGATGCGAACATAAACAAACGGGCGAGCCGTTCATTATCGAAAGGCCCGCCCGTGGTTCGCTTCGTGCGATTCGTGAGGTACTACTTCCGCCTGCGGCGAATCAGCGCCAGCCCGCCGAACACCAGCAGGCTTAGCGTGGCCGGTTCGGGGATGGGAACCAGGTCGAGTGCATCCAGGTCATCGGCACCGAATATACCCATTAAACCGGTCCGCCTGGTCGCCAGACCCATTGCCTCGGCCGGAATGTAGATCGCCGGGTACGGCGAGCCGCCAGCTGGGCCTACGGCGGGTACGGGCAGTGTCAGGATGTCGCCGGGTTCGATCGGCATTCCGTACATGCTGTCTGGCATACCGATAACAGCCGAGCCGCGACGGACGGAGAACAAAATCATGTCTAACCCGGGGGTGAAGACGCCGTCGCCATCTTCCAACAGGGCCAGCGCGTCCAGGTCGTCGGTGTCAAATCCTTGGATATCCAGTCCCAACATGCTCGCCGATGCGTACACCATCGGCAGGCCTCCGATCATGGACACCAGCACGTCGGCGCCGGAGCAGTTATTGCCCACGGCCGTGCCGTCATTGGCAGGGAACGGTCCAAGTGGGTCCGGGAATGCTGCTGACAGCGAGAAGTAAATCGGTCCGGTCATGTCGATCTGAAGCGTGTCCATGTCCAACGCGTCGAGGTTGTCGCCCGGATCGAATATGCCGAACGGTGGATTGGGCTCGATAAGTCCCGTACCGGGGTAGACGGCGCCCGTGGCGCTGGGCATTCCGTCGCCGTCGATAATGCCTATGTTGCCGAATATCAGGCCCCTCGGTGCTGTCGGGGCAGGGCCGGTATACAAGAACACGTCGGCGGCGGCCTCGGATGCACCCATCGCCCCTTCACTGGCAACGCTCGAGAAGGCGGGGCCGCCTGTGGGGCTTCTGATGCCCGAAGCAAACTTGTCTACCGAGAAGGCCAGGTGCTCGCCGTTGTCGCGCCCGTAGGAGAGGGCATCGAGTTCGACCCCGCCGGATATGCCGGGAAAAATGCCCAGGCCGCCTGGATATACGCCGGGAGCGCCGGGTACAGAGCCAATCATCACGACTGGCTGGGGCAGCGGGCCCATCATTGCGCTGTTGGGGCCAATCGGACCCGGCATGGTGGGGGTCAGAATGCTACCTTCGTCGATAGGAATGCCTAGCCAGCCATCGGGCATCCCGGTGTTCGGGCCCGGGAAGCCGCCGGCCGTGGGGCTCTGAAAATCGACCGAGAACGTCATCCCCGGCGCCGGCAGCGGGTTCGCCGCCGCAGCGCAGGTCAGCGCCGTAACGACAAGCACAGATAGGATCTTACTTGAGCATTTCATCATGAGCTTTCTCCTTGTTCCTGCTTTCCTCGCCCGCAATACAAAACGCCAGATCAACCGAACGCGATGCGGCGCCAATGGCGACAAGGCAACCGCGGCATTCAGTCGTGACTCGGCCAGAGACGATGTTGGATATGCGATGGAAGCATCACTGTGGTGCTTGAGCCGAGCTTTGAGCATTCTACTGTGAGCATTATTGTCCGCCTCCCCGACGGCTGAGCATGCCGGCAGAGAACCGTGACTTTCAAGCCGATACTATATCACGATAAGTCCAATCCGTCCAATACAATAAAATATATATGACCACTGCTTTGCGGACGACCAAACGGGCGAGCCCGAATCCGGCTTGATATCCAGCGGATTGGGGTCGATACTTATAGATGAAGGCTCTGCTGAGACGAGGGACACGTTTCCGCCTTGTGTGGATTCAAACCCGGATAGCTGCAGAGCCTTCGTTGTTATGAGACTTTAGTGGTTCATCGCGTGTCATTCATCCTTCGACAAGCTCAGCCGTAGGGCGTGTCATTCGTCCTTCGACAAGTTCAGCCGTAGGGCGAGCAACTGGTTGCTCGCGGAATGTTTCTACTTCTGCCGCCTGGATAACAAGGCGCAAATAGTTGCTATTCCGGGGCAATCTGTTGATGGTGAGTCAGCGGCATTTTCCGGCAAGCCAGCCGCTGGCGAATGCCCACTGAAGATTAAAGCCCCCGGTCGGCCCGTCGAGGTCCAGCAGTTCCCCGGCCAGGTACAGCCCCGGCAAGAGTCGGCTCTGCATTGTCTCAGGGTTTACTTCCTTGAGCTTCACGCCGCCGCGGGTAACAAACGCCGTCTCGAACCCTTCGGTGCCGGTTACCGTTAATTCCAAAGCCCCAAGCAGCCCGGCCAGCGCCTGGCGTCCAACAGCTGACAATTGCGAGGCCGTGACCTGTTCGTCCAGACCCGCCAGACGGCACAATTCAAGAGCGAGTGACGCCGGCAGCTTTTCCCGCAACAGTCTCACTACCTGTCGCCCACCGGCCGTGACTCGCCACGATTCCATTTCAAGGCTCCAGCGCGATGCGTCCATTCCGGCCAGCAGCTCGATGCGAATCGGCACGTTATTGATACGACGTCGAAGTTGCGCGACGGTTCCGGATAAGTCGATCACTGTCGGGCCGGACAGGCCGCGATGGGTAAACAAAATGTCACCCGTCATGCCTCTCTTGCTCTGTTTGGGCAGGGCAATCCATACTCTGGCCCCGCTTATGGATACTCCTGCTATTTTCGCAACCCAACGTTCTCGCGTGAGCAGAGGCACGAGCGCGGGTACCGGCTCGACGATCATGTGTCCTGTCTGCCGGGCCAGGGCGTACCCGCCGCCGGTCCCTCCAAGCGTCGGCCAGCTTTTCCCGCCGCAAGCCAGCAGCACCCGCTCGGTCGGCATTCGCCCGTCGGATGTCTCCACGCCCAAGAGCCTGCCATTTTCAACCCATAACCGACTCACGAGACAATTGAGATGAATCTGCACACCAAGCTGCTTCAACCTGCGATGCAGAGCTGCCTGGACATCGGCCGCACGCTGACTGGCGGGATACACACGTCGCTGATCGTCCGCCACCGTCTCCACTCCCAGCCCGGCCAGGAGTTCTCGCAGAGCAGTTGGGGCCATGATGTCCAAAGCCGGCCCCATGAATCGCCCCTGCCTTCCGAAGGCATCCTCGATTTCAGCCTTCTCCAGCATTTTTGTCAGGTTGGCTCGCCCGCCTCCGCTGGCACGGAGTTTCATTCCTGCCCTGTGCATCTGCTCGAACAGCACAACGCGTCGGCCGTCCTGGGCGGCGGCAATGGCGGCAATCTGCCCGGCGGCGCCGGCGCCGACTACAGCCAGGTCAAATTCATTCTCTCTCTGTCGTTCGCCCATGCCGGAAGCATAATCAAAATCGCCTTGCGAAACGACTGTCTACTGCTGTACTCGCCGGTTAACTGAACCGTTCGCTTTGGGGTGCATCGTCATTTCGATCTTTCGCCGACGCCGCGCAAACAAAACGGGCGAGCCGTTCATTATCGATATTACGAAAGGCCCGCCCGTGTTCAAATTCACGTCATTCGTCCTTCGACAAGCTCAGGACAAGTTCATCGACAAGCTCAGCCGTAGGGCGAGCAACTTGATTGCTCGCGGAATGTTTCTACTTTCTCCGCCGACGCATCATCGCCAGCCCGCCGAACGCCAGCAGGCTCATCGTGGCCGGTTCGGGGATATGTTCAACCCAAAGCACCTGCCCATTATCTATACCCCATGACCAGTCCGCTCCTGGCAAGACAACAGAGTCGAAAGCCCCTGAGAAACCTTGGCCGGCCATTAAAATGTCGTATCGCCCCAAGGATGCTCCTGCGTCAACGATCTGCAACTGACCGCCCAGCATCGCCTGGTTGAGAACAGACAGGCGACTGATGCCCGTGTCGTCGATCTGGGAGACCAGCAGGCCGTCTGAGCCTTGGTGATAATCTAAGGCAACGATGGTTGCGTCAGCGCCGGTGACTCGCAATACCCCGCCGGCACCGGTATATCCGCCCACGCCCGACACACGAAACAGGGACGTTACATTGACTGTACCGCCGGAAATGTGAATTTCTCCATTGTCAGCAATCAGCTGGCTGGCGGTTATGGTCCCTCCGGCCAGAAGGATTACTCCTGCGGACTGGGAATGAAGGGTGTCAGTCTGCAATTGCCCTCCATGAAGCTCGTAGCGGCCTTGAGTCAGAATCGTTCCGGTGACATCGCAGATCCCATTGGTCTGTTGCATGACGCCATGACCGTCGCCGTTGAAACCAATGTTGATGTCTTTTGCATTGAGCCGCCCGCCGGATAGTTCGTAACGACCCTCAAATCCACCCGTGCTGCCACTCAGTCTGATGGACGACTGAGTGATGCTGACCAGCCCGCCCGACTGGCGCACAATCCCAGTACCGCGACCACCAATGGTCAGTTGTTGGCTGTAGTAATTGGTCATGTTCAGCTCAGCAGTTCCCGAAATCTCGTAGACACCCATTCCACCATCGTCGCCAATGCCAAGCCAAAATTCAGCCTCAAGGGTTAACCGCCCGCCTGTATGTTTCACAGTCCCCGTCCCGTAATCACCAAGATAGAGATTGCCCATGATGACGTTACCATCAGTCATCTCGAGGTTCCCCGTTGTGCCTTGCGTAGTTCCAACGAACTGCCAAACGGCTCCTCTGCCGGAAGTATCAATTTGCGCGGTCCCTCCGTTGGTGATGAATGCCCGATGAGTGGGCATGCCGTTGTTCCAGTTGTTGCTATCGAAGTAGTCGTCGCTATCTGCCAGCCAGTATGTTTCCTGCCCATTGGCGCAAACTCCCAAACCAAGAACCAGTGATAGCAGAACGATGAAATGGATTCGGATCGAATTGTACATGTCAAAAACTCCTTCTAGCGGTCCCGCAACGTAACGTCCGTTCCTCTTGATATCTTTCGGGCAAAACGGGAACTTGGCCGCAGAATGGCCTTAGGAAAGGTGCGAGAGAGCGAGAACGCCCTTATCCCTCAATTGATCTTTTCGACCGGCTCAGGTCGAAAGTTATTGCCAAAATACTCTGCCGCTCCCACAAGCAGATCAGAGCGGCTACATGGTACCACGGAATCGGATTTTGTCAAGTCGGGTAAACACTTTAGGTTTGCTCATGGGTGCGCCTTTTCCTGACATCAGGGTCGCTGGGGGAGGCCAGGAGGGCCCTTGTCCATGGAAATACGCTCATTCCACCCTGCATTGCAGAGAGGATATACCTGGGATCGCGTGGCCCAGTCATCCCACATGGCGGCCATGCGCGACACGCGATCCGGGTGCATAGCGGCCAGGTCGTGGATCTCCGTGCGATCGGCCTCCATGTCGTAAAGCTCCCACTTGCCATTGTATTTGCGGAGGACCAGCTTCCACTTACCCTGGCGGACCGCCCGATTGTTTGAATGCTCCCAGTACAACGCGTCGTGTCCGATCTTTCCGCCATTGAAGGCCGGCAGGAGGCTTCGTCCTTCCGAGGGAGTTATGGCGTATCCGTCATATGTGCTGGGATAATCAATTTGGGCGGCGTCCAGGCAAGTCGCCGCGATGTCGATGATATGTCCCGCCTCGGACACAGCCTGCTTGCGAGGGGCAATGCCGGCCGGCCAGTGGACAATCAGCGGGGTCGCAATTCCGCCTTCGTGAACGAAATGCTTGTACATGCGGAACGGAGTATTGCTGACGTTCGCCCATTCGCGTCGATACGACTCGAACGACTTGGCGGTGCCCAGCGCGTCCACGCTTTTGTCGCCCCGGCTGATCGGGTTTGATGCGCCTCCATTGTCCGACAGGAACAGAATAAGAGTATTGTCCAGCTGCCCCGTCTTCCTGAGAGCATCCACGACACGTCCGATCCCGCGGTCCATCGATGCAATCTGCGCTGCATAGACGGCCATCCGCTTGACCAGGAGCGGCTTGGTTTCGTCGGGAACCTCGGCCCAACTGGGAAAATCCTTCGGGCTCAAATCCCATCGGTCGTCCAGCAGCCCGCTTTCCTGTAGACGGCGATAACGGGCGGAGCGGATTTCATCCCACCCAGCCTCGTAAACGCTGATGTATTTTTTGATGTCATCTTCCAGCGCATGCAGCGGCCAATGCGGAGCCGTGTAAGACAAATAGCCGAAGAACGGCCTGTTGGGATGGTCGCTTTTGTGATCCTGAATGAAATCAATCATCGAGTCGCTGATTGCGTCGGTATAGTAGAAATCTTTTCCCGGCTTGACCGGTTCATTACCTCGCGTGAGTGTGTGTGGGTCAAAGTAGTCCCCGCCATTGCCGGTAAGCGTCCCGTAGAACTGGTGAAACCCCCGCTGGAGCGGCCAGTTGTACTTGGGTCCTTCGGGGCCTTCGCATTTGACGTGAGTCAAATGCCACTTTCCGCTCATGTACGTTCGATACCCAGCCGGTCCCAGCAGCTCGGCGAGTGTCGCACCGTTGCGGGCAAGGTCGCCCGTATACCCGGGAGCCCCCAGGTTTGAATTTGTCAGCCAGCCCATACCGACCTGATGGGGATAGAGGCCCGTTAGCAGCGACGCGCGTGACGGACAACACCTGGCTGCATTATAGAATTGCGTAAAATGGATTCCGCGATGCATCAGGGAGTCGATATTCGGCGTGTTGATCTCACCGCCAAAGCTGCTGATATCCGAGAAGCCCATATCGTCGGCCAAGACCAACAATATGTTTGGCCGGCCGGGGGCTGTCGGATCCATCGCAGCACCTGCAGCCGTCAGCAATGAAGGAACTCCCGTCAGCGCTACGGCAGAGCCGGCCGCACTAGCGAGAAAATTCCTTCTCGACATGGGCTGCTCGACGCGGCTGTCGTGATCCTGCCAATTGGTGGAATTGTCCATCAGAAGCGTCCTTCCCTTTGCCGTTGGGTACTGTTCACATGGTTATTCGCTTTTTGCGTGCTTGATCGCTTTGCCCATTTCCTGGCGAGGGGCGCCCGAGAAGACTTCCAAAGGTGGCTGCTTGGGTTTTGCCGGCCGGGTTTTCGGCTGCGTGGCAGGCTTGGCTGCGATGAGTGCGATCGCCGACAAGATCAGCAGCATTGGAATCAATCTTTTCATGACTGTCTCTCCTGCGTCAGTCTACTACTTGCCAGCTTCGCATGCCAGTAAAGGCTCATGCCTGGGTGATCATGCGCATAAGAAAACGGGCGAGTCGTGAGACTCACCCGTTTGATGTTGCATTCGGTCGCCTTTCGGCGAGCTGGCGATTCTTACTTGCGCCGTTTGCGAAGCAGGCCGATACCGGCTAACGCCAGCAGGCTCATTGTAGCAGGCTCGGGCACGACCGGTGCTGCCGCCTCGGGGCACTCATCCTTCCAGCGGGCCAGCAGAGCACCGAGGTCAGCACCATCTACGATGCCGTCGGGTGCCCCCACCGGAGCGATATCGGCGATCGAAACGCCGGTGTCTTTCCAGCGGGCCAGCAGAGCACCGAGGTCAGCACCGTCTACGATGCCGTCCGGTGCCCCCACCGGAGCGATATCGGCAATCGAAGGGACGCAGGGCTCTGTGGGCGCTGCGCTGCCGTAGTAGATTACGACGTCATAGCCGTCGATATTACCATTTGCGTCGAATGTTTCCTCGACTAGGAGATCGTGGAAGTTCGGATCGGCGACGAGGTTCAGATAGCTCAGCGTGATATTCGGGTCGTCGATGGTGTGCATCAGCGTGTAGACGCCGTCGGTAGCTCCATTGTCGATCAGTTCCAGGACGCTATTTTGCGGAACGCCGAACTGATCCTGATCGGTTGCCTGCAGGGCGTTGGCAAAGATGGTGCTGGCTCCGGTGGCGTCGATTTCATAAGTCAGCGTGTGGTCGCCGCCGGTGTATTGCGGGTTAGTAAAGGTCCAAGCGCCGAACCTGAACCCGCCTGCAATATCTATGTTTGCGTCGCCGCCCTGTATGGTCAGCGTAGCGTTGGTGCCGATCGAGAGGCTGCCGTGCGTGACGTTCACGTCTGCGTCGCCGCCAATCGTCATGGTGTTGGTGCTGGTATTCGTCTGATGAGTAATCCGGACGTTGCTTACGTTCAGTTCACCGCCGGTTATGTCGTAGCTGTTGTTGTCCCATCTACCGGTTCGGCCGATCGTGAGCGTCGCATCATATTTATCTATGTTCCCGTCAGGGTACAATTTAGGCATGATGGACGAGATTGTTCCGCCGGTCTGTATGATGGAGCCCTGGCCGTACTCGCCGAGCATGATGTTGCCGTGGGTGTAGCCCTGTTCCAGAAGCTCTATCGTGCCGCCCTTCATGAACAGCGTGCCGGAAGTGCCATGGTAGTTGGGGTCGACATCAGGGTCGAAGTCGGTATAGCCGATGCGAAACGCAGCAGCACTGCCGAGGAGCTGGATGTGCCCGTCGCGCATTTCCATGTGATCGTAGCCGTACACGTTCAGTTTACGGATTATGTACGACCCGCCGTCCATCACGCTCAGCTTGGGCGGTGTGTCGTCGCCGGTGCCAGCGAGGTCGGTGCCGACTGACGCCGTGTCCAACGGTCCGGGGGGGGCATCCCAGACGACGGTGACACCATCCACGTAGACCCAGTTGTTAGCATCGCTCCAGAGAGCTTCGCCGTTTGCGTCAAAGCTATCGAACAGGAAGAACGTCTGTGCTGAGGCGTTGCTTGCGACAAAGGCCACTACTAACGCCAGACATAAAATAGACATGTGTTTCATTTTTAGACTCCTCATTTTCCAAGAACATTCCTCAAGAGCAGTTCACATTTAACCTGTCGCATTCCAACTTGCTGCGGCGTTGGCTTTACGACATTTCAATCATGAAATGCTCCAACGTTTTCCAACGAAACATAATTGAATTGTTTGAAATTAACCAATATGCTTAATAGTTACCAAGTGCCAGTGACAAAAGACTCGCATGTGGCTTGGGCAAGCAGACTCGAATAATAGATGCAAAACTTCGGATAAACGGAGCAAGTACCTCACGGGCAACACATTTCAGCATCGGTTCCAAGCCATCCTGAACCTCACAATGACAGGGCCGCCTCCAAGCGTGCGAAGTAACGTCGCTGAATGACATGTTCCAGTTCAACGATCCTGCTGATGTTAGCACAACGTTGGCTTTTCGTCAATAACTATATACCACTACTGAGCGATTAATATCTGCAAACAGGCGAGGACAGGCCGTTAGCGGTGCTCTATCCCTATAGCATCCTGTGACCTGCAAGTGCCCCAATAGCGGTGCGACCCGAGGCTGCAGTTGTGGACAGATGCGTTGTATGTGTGGCCTGCCATATTTTTTCGGCGAAAAGAGGCATTCCTTTCTTGCCAAACGGTGGTTAAGTGGGCAATAATGATTAGAAGTCAGAAGCTTTCTGTGGGTGTTCTTAGTGCTCTTTTTGCGAACGGAGTTTCGAAAGGGGTGGGCACGTTACCTGCGCGGCAAAGCGTCATTTCTTTCAACCTGTGCGGACATTGGGTGTTTATTCAACCGAGCTGGACTGGAGCGACTGTTGCCGGTCCGGCATAAAGGTGCGGACTTCCATGAGCGAAAAGAGCGCACAAGCTCGACTCGGCGATGTTGAGAAGCAACTGGGGATATTGCGACAGCAATACGCCGGGCCTCAGGGGACGGCCGAGTGGCTCGCTGTGCTGGACCGCATTGAGTGCGAGTTGGGGCAGTTGCACGCTGGTGCGCCAACCAACTGTCACCCCATCCAACCTCAGGACGAAGGAAACGTTGCACACCTTGCCGTTGTCGCCCGAGACATCACCGATCGCAAGCAGAAGGGAGAAGAAATCGCGGCCTTGGCGAAATTTCCGAGCGAAAACCCCGCTCCCGTCCTGCGATTCTCCGCCGAGGGCAAACTGTTGTATTCCAATGATGCGAGCGAATCGTTGCGATCGGTATGGCAGGATGATCCGGACGGCCCAATTGCGCTTCAATGGCGACAAATCATTCAGGACTCGCTTACGAAGGGACAGCCTCATCAACAGGAATTCGAATGCGAGGGGCGGGTGTATTCGACTACGTTCGCTCCCGTCGCCGAAGGTCAATACGTAAACGTCTATGCTATTGATATCACCGAACGTAAGCAGGCCGAGCAATCGCTGCGGGAAACTAAGGACCAACTCGAGCATCGTGTTCGGGACCGCACCGCCGACCTGGCGACCGCAATCGATGAACTGCAGATCGAGGTGAAGGACCGAATTGAAGCCCAGCGAGCCCTCGCCAAGGCGAATGAATTGCTGGAACGCATGTTCTCCAGTATCGAATTGATGGTTGCGTACATGGATCGCGACTTCAATTTCATTCGAGTCAATAGGGCATTTGCGGCCGAAGGCGGACGTGATCCGGAGTTCTATCTGGGTGAAAATCATTTTGTCCTGTATCCGGATGAAAAGAAGAAAGACATATTCCGTCAGGCAGCGGAAACTGGCGAGCCGTATTTTGCATACGAGACGCCATTCGTGCGGACAAGCGACGACAAGTACGATAGACGCTATTGGGACTGGAGTCTCCAGCCGGTCCGGGAAGCCGACGGACGAGTGGGCGGACTTGTGCTGTGTATGTTCGACGTGACCGAACGCATCCATGCCCGCGAAGAGGTCGTAAGGCAGCAGCGAAGACTTTTTTCGGTGCTTAACATGCTGCCCGGCTTCGTGGTCCTGATCGGGCGAGATTGCGACATCCGCTTTGCCAACCACGCGTATGTTGAATTGTTCGGAGCCATTTCTAACAAGCCTTGCTACGAGATCATGCGTGGCGATCGAAAACTATGTCAGCAGTGCCCGGTCGAGCAGGTGTTGAGGACAAATCAGCCGATCGTTCAGGAATGGACGTCTCGACTGGGGCGATCGTATCAGATATACGCGTATCCATTTTCCGACGTTGACGGTTCGCAGGTCGTGTTGAAACTGGGCATCGACATCACCGAACGCAAGGCGTTGGAGAAGGAAGTAATGGAGGCCGGCGTAAAGGTACGGCAGCGAATCGGGCACGATTTGCACGATTCATTGGGCCAGAAACTTACAGGCATTGCCTTCCTGAGCAAAGCCCTGCAACAGAGCCTGCAAAAACAGAATATTCCTGAAGCGGCCGAAGCGGCCGAGATCGCCAAGCAGGTCAGCGCGTCGATTGCACAGACTCGCTCTCTGGCTCGCGGACTGTCGCCCGTGTCCGTCAAAGCACATGGCCTTATGGACGCGCTTCGCCAGTACACGCAGGATACCATAGATATTTACGGGATTTCCTGTGTCTTTGATTGTGACCAGCACATCTCGGTTGCCGACCGCGTAGTAGCCATTCACGTCTTTAGAATTGCCCAAGAGGCGGTGACGAATGCAATTCACCATGGGCGGGCGAAGAATATTACAATTCACTTGGCGGGCAAAAATGGGGAGGTTACTCTTGTAGTGAGCGATAATGGTTTAGGCATGTCGAATAAATCCCAAAAAGATGGAATGGGCCTGCGTATAATGAGCCACAGAGCCAGCGCCATCGGGGGCAGTCTGGAAATTCTTGATGGCTCTGAAGGCGGAACCATCGTTCGTTGTTCGTTTCCTGAGTCCGTTTCGGATGAAGTGACATAAGAGATAATATGGCAAAGACGAAAACTGACATTAATTCCAAGACAAGGATCGCGATCATCGACGATCATCCAATCGTACGCCAAGGGCTTTCGGAACTGATCTGCCATCAGTCCGAATTCATCGTTTGCGGCGAGGCCGAGGACGCTCCCAGCGCTTTGCGCATGGTCGAGGCGTCTCGCCCGGATGTAGCCATTGTCGATATTTCCCTTAAAGACTCCAGCGGGATCGAGTTGATCAAAGATCTGAAGGTTCGTTTTCCGAAGATCCTGATCCTGGTTCTGTCGATGCACGATGAGTCGTTCTATGCCGAACGCGTTCTGCGGGCGGGCGCTCGTGGATACGTCACCAAGGAGGAGGCCACCGAATGCGTTATCACTGCGATCCGCAAACTTCTCGATGGGGGCATTTACCTCAGTGAGCTGATGGCTTCTCGAATGCTTTCGAAGTTTGTGGAAGGCCCATCCGACGCGGGCGGGCTTCCGGTCGACCGCCTTACCGACCGCGAGTTGCAGGTGTTCGAATTGGTCGGCCGGGGTATCAGCACTCGCCAGATCGCCCAGAAGCTTCACCTCAGCATCAAGACCGTCGAATCTCATCGCGAGAACATCAAGCGAAAGCTAAAACTCGATAACGCCACCGAACTGCTTCAGCATGCGGTCAAGTGGGTTCAAATCGAGCAAAGCGGATAACATCCTGAAGCCTAAGGTGATCTGCTCACGTTGACCCTCCTTTTGTCACTTCGCCAAGTGCATATCATGTAACGCATACAGTGTCATTCATAGGGGTTTTCCCCACACCTATGTGGGGTTGGTCTGCATACGAAATACGGGATCATGTCCGATTGTCACAGGCCTTTTGCTCGAGTATCCTTATTCTACTGAAGGGAAGGAAAACCTTCGGGCAAGTCTCAACCATCCCATGGAAGGTTGCTCGCCGGTGGCGGCGGGCGTTCTCAGGCCGTTCGCTGTGACAACTCGAATTTTGGTGTGAGGCAGTGTGTATGCGTATTGTCGGGCCGCCAGGGTTCGGAACGAGGGACGATGCGATGAGTGCGGACAGTAAGCGGGTTGTATGGGTCGGGAAACGTTACGTTCTAGGTTTGTTACCGAAAACGAAAGTGGCGGGTGCAATAATGAACGATTGGAATGCTCGGCTGTACAGATGTCCGGTGTGCGACACGGTTGTTGAAGTGCTCGACAAGGTCGGGATGGACCTGGTGTGTTGCGGGCCGCCCATGGTCCCGCTCGAGCCAAACAGAGATGCCGACGGGCACGGCCATCACCCAACCATTCGCAGCGGCAGACAGACGCTGACCATCGCCGTGGGCGATGGCGATCACCCGATGGAAGAGGATCATCACATCGAGTGGATCGAGGTTGCGTACGACGGTAAATGTTTTCGCCAGTTTCTCCGCCCGGGCGAGACGCCCCAGGCCACCTTCGAGATCGATGCGTGCTCGCGCGAGGTGTCTCTCCAGGCGTACTGCAACGTTCACGGCCTGTGGCAGTCGGTGGCGGAGCTGAAAGTCTCGCCATCGGGTGACTATTACAACGACGCCGCGCGCAGCAGGGGACTGACACTGTGGGAAGCCCTCGATGCCTGCGGGGCCGGGCCGGGCTTGTTGTCCGCCTCGTGAGCCTATAACCGATCAGTCGCGATACTAGAAGGAGAATACGACATGAAAGCGATCGTTGACGTGGACACTTGTACGGGGTGCGGCCTGTGCGTGGAAATATGCCCGGCCGTGTTCGAACTCAACGACGAACATATCGCCGAGGTAAAACTGGACCCGGTCTCGCCGGACAATCAAGACGATTGTCAGGAAGCCTGCGACGGCTGCCCCGTCGAGGCGATCGAAATCCAGCCGTGAAATAAACCGCGTTCTCGGGGGGACGCGGAGCGGACGGTCCCACGCGGGACCGTCCGCTTTATTGCGCGCGACGGGTGGCAATACGCACGCGCTGAACGTACAATAATTTCGCGCTGCCGGCGGCAAACATCTCGAAAGGGCGATTATGAAAACGATGGAGCGTTTTAAAGACCGGATCGTAAGCCTGCTGACCACGCCGGGTGAAGAGCTCGGACGATGGGCTCGCTTCGTTCGCTTCCAGATTCAATTGTGGCGTTTTTGCGCGCGCAGGCTCCATGACAATAATTCGCTGGCGATGAGTTCAGCCCTGTCGTTCCGCACGTTGTTCGCGCTGGTTCCGGCGCTGGTGCTGGCCCTGCTGGTGATGAACTCCTTCCAGGTTCTGGGCGATCCGCAGCAGCAGATGCGGAATATCTTCGACTGGACCGGCATTTCGCAGATATCCACCAGGCAGGCCCCGCCGGAACCAACCACTACGCTCGCAGGCCAGACGCAGCCCGCCTCGGCCAGCGCTCCGTTCGAAACCGGCGAAAATAAACTCGACGAATGGATTACCGAGACGGTGACTTCGGTCGAGAGCAAGCTCACGCTAGGCAGGCTCGGACCAGTTGGCACGCTCGTGTTGATCTGGACGGCTCTGACGCTGCTGACCACGATGGAGCGGTCGTTGAACCGGATCTTCGGTGCGAGGCGGAATCGATCTATCGCGCGCAGGCTTGGCCTGTACTGGTCGGCGCTGACGCTCGGGCCGGTTATGCTGGCCGCCGGGATCTATCTCAGCAAGTCGTTCACACAGGCCTATGGAGGCGTGCCGGTTATCTCGCACATTCTCGCCGCCATCGGCTGGGCCGGGCCTATCCTGGTCGGCATCGTGCTCGTCGCGGGCCTGTACAAACTCATGCCCAACACCCGCGTCAGTTTTCGAGCGGCGCTTGGCGGGGCCATACTCGTCGTACCGCTCTGGATGTTCGCAAAGTGGGGCTTCTCGCTCTACGTTCGCCACCTGACGGCCAGCATCTACGGTGCGTTGGGTCTGATCCCATTGTTCCTGTTCTGGGTCAATACGTCCTGGCTGATCTTCCTGTTTGGCGCCGAGGTCGCGCACACAGCCGTGAGCCTGTCGGTGCTACAGGCGGAAGAACTCGCCGACAAAACCTCGCTCGGACCTACCGATCTGCTGGCCGCGGCGGTCGCGGTAGCCAAGCCGTTCCGTCAGGGCAAGGGTCCAACGCCGTTCGTCGCAGTCGCCGCGGAACTGAACCTGTCCGACGAATCGGTCGCAAGATTGCTGGACCGCCTGGTGGCAGGCGGCGTGCTTGTCCCGGCCGGCATCGGAGACAAAGAAGCCTTCGCCCCCGCACGCCCGACCGAATCGATCCCCGTCGCCACGATCATGGAAATTTCCGGGCCGCTCGCCCAGCCCGTCGCAGCCGAGCGATACGGGCCGAATACCGCACAGATCGTCGCCCGCGCCAGCGATCGCGCGAGCAAGGCCATGGCGAACTGGACACTGGCCGACCTGACAGACGACTCGGACGAAAGCTCGAACGATCAGCCGTAGGCGGCCCGTGGGTGGGTGCCATGGTCCACGCTTGCGTGGCCATGTAATCTTTCCTGACAAAGACGCACGCGGCTAGCGAGATTGTGGCGCGGCTTGGCTATTTCGGAATTCGGATTGGGGTTTGGGGATTGAACGGCAGAAACAGCCGTAGCGGGATAAGCTTCACCTGACGGGTGGCACGGCTTGCTTGCCAAGCCGTGTAGTTCAGAATACGACGAGGATCGCAGCAACATGGGAAGCAACCCATGCCACCCGCCTTCGGCAGTCAGGACTCGTTGCATGCGAAAAATAAACTACTTCACTCGCGTGAACAGCAGCACGGCCGGTTTGGTGTCCTTGTTGGTGCAATTGCTGCGGTCCAGCACAGCCACGTACCGCCACTCGTGTATCCACTGCTCGCTGAACGGGCGGGTGGGGTCTTTCAGCTTCACCACGATATTCACCGAGTACGTGTCGCTGTTGACCGTCACCAGGTTCGCCACGCGATGGTAAAGCTGGAGGCGCTCGGCGTGGTAATCTTCATGGCTATTAACAGCGACGGCCTGGGGTGAAGTTTTACTACCGTAATCCGTCCATCCGGCTAGGCCGTGGAAATAATCGATCAGTGGGATGGCGATTTCGCCAGGCGTCAGGAAGCCCGGAACGTCGCTGGCCGCGTTAATTCGCAGATCTGTGACCAACGTGCCGATCGTGCCGCCAGGGCTCGGAACCTTTGCGCGTGTGGAATAGTCGCGGAGTCTGGCGTCATAGGAAATTGGGAGGCCTGCCATCGGTCTCTTGTCGCGATAGGCCATGATCTGCTCAACGAGCAATTTCATTTCGTCTGGGTCTGTAGCCAGGGGATTGTCTATGCCTCTGATCTTGATATCTCTCGGCCAGGGCAGGCACTTCAGTGCTTCGGCCGTGGCGGTGTTGATATTCAGCCGGCCGTACACACGCAGCCCTTCCTGGTCAATATCGCGGCCGCGTTCGCCCTTCAAGGGGTCCAGGAACTCTGCCAGCAACACCGGCCAGGGAATGTCCGGATAATCGGCATTGCCCGGGTATTTGCCGGCAATAAAGTCCGCGAAGAAC
>SDBT01002592.1_pt1 | contig 31834 bp, 30 predicted proteins | sample 2277101 | NCBI WGS metagenome assembly SDBT01 (sample SAMN10404973, study PRJNA504765) | marine sediment metagenome | isolation source: marine sediment core GS10_PC15, 103 cmbsf | place: Arctic Ocean: Southern Knipovich Ridge | collected 2010 | reverse complement strand
TTATGGTTCAGATATTAAGTTTATAGTGTTTGATGTTAAAATCAATAAAAATTGGTTATCCGTACCTGATGCAGAAGAAGTAGCTTTATCATTAGGATTTGAATTTGTAGATTATTGTAAAATTCCTACAACTCTTGAAGCTATTGATATAGAACGAGATAAACCTTCTACTCAAGGTATTCGTAATGGTATGGGTGAACATATGAGAGAAGGCATTGTTCTTAGACCATTAATTGATCGGCCTCCATTCTAGAGCAATCTTGACCGGTAGTAAACTTATGACATGCATATAGATAGTCATGAAATAACCAAGAACTACCATAATCCGGACCACCGCTCGACCCATCCGTTAAAAATCCTATTGGAACGCATATTTCCTTGTCACGGCATTCGTATTTAAATTCTGATGTTGTTGTATAATTATAAGCTGTTTTATATCCCTCCTTCTCTTCATCCGTCAATTCTCTTAACTCTCCATTTACAATTCTGATGTCCATTTCTCTACTCTAGAGGAAATATTATTTTTGTCCATAAACTTTCCAAAGTAATTGTCTATAAATGCACCTCCCTGTTTCAATGTAGGAAATTTATATGAGAGCATGGTCTTGGTAGTCTCTATATGAACTATAGAGCTTTGTGTCAATGTTTCATCATATAAACTCACAGATATGATATGTCTTTTATTTATAAAATTCTTTCCAATTCTTAAGAGTCTCATTTTCATAATAGATTTTCAAATCTCTATATAAATTACATTTCCAAATTATATTGAGTTGATTAAATGGCAAAGACGTGCAATAAAAAATCTAAATACGCTAAAAATAAGGGTTATGTTTGTAATCCTAAAACTGGAAGGTGGGTAAAGAAAGATGGGGTGGCGGGCAAAAAGGTAATGGGAGCAAAGTCAAAGGCTCGAAAAACAAAGGCAAAGACTGTAGTTACCAAAAAGAAGGAAAAGACCGTAGAAGAATTAAAAGCTGAATGCAGACGATTGAAAATTACTGGTTATAGTAGGTTGAATAAGGCAGACTTAAAGAGAAAATGTGCCACAAAAAAGGCTGCAAAGAAAAGGAAAGCGGCAACAAAGAAGGCACCCACTAGACGCAAAAAGAAGGAAAAGACCGTAGAAGAATTAAAAGCTGAATGCAGACGATTGAAAATTACTGGTTATAGTGGTTTGAATAAAGCCGAATTAAAGAGAAAATGTTCTGCAAAGAAGGCCGCAAAGAAAAAGAAAGCGGCAAAAACAAAAATTGTATGCAAAGGAGGAGTATGTAAAAGAGTTCCAAAGAAAAGAAAGGCAAAAGCGGTTTCAAAGAAGACCAATGGATATGGTTACTACATGTTCGGTAGTCGAATTACAAAAGACGATGGTAGTAGTAAGTATATCAAAATTCCTATTAGATTTAAGAGTGAGGATGATATGGAATATGCTATAGATACAGGTATTGCGGAAGAGATTTTCAATGAATGGATTGGAGATAATTATCCCGACTGGATGCAAGATGTGGTAGAATTAGACCACACCCTACGAACCAAACCAAAGTTTTCCTTAAAAGGTAATTAGAGTAAATCATTTATACCATAATATATGAATCTATTTCTTCCGAATACTAGTTTTCATTTGCAATTGCAAATGAAAATATAAACTATTCACTATGCTTTACTTAAAACTGTACATCGATCTCCATTACAGAATTTGGTATCTTGGCCATCCGATCCTCCAAATTTTAACCAATCGATTTTTGGCATTTTGGATTTTCGTAATTCATACTCTTCCTTTGTTATGCCCTCATACGGCATCTGTTTATAGGCACCAGCCTCCGTGTGAGGAAGCATAGAGACAGATTTTATAAGAGGTATAAACTGTCCTAATGCATGCTCAATTTGATGAGATTCCTTTTCCTTGTTAAAGTAAATGGTGGCAGACACCATATTATCGGACCATTCTCTTTGAAGCATTGCCAACAATGCAAATTGCTCCCACATACTTACCTCTGTGGCTGTTCTTGTATCTCCCTGATCTATAGGAAACTCAAATACCCAGGTATTGTCAGAGTAACTGTCCTCCTCATATGGAACGTTGGAATCTATGAGAGTTTTTGCAATGGGAGAATTCATTGACACTCGCATTCTTCTGATAGCATATTTAAATGTTGGGAAATGCATACCGCTACTGACCCCTACAAGTTGGCTAAGAGTTCCGCTTGGTTTAACGGTTGTCACTCTAATTGATGGTTGTACTCCAGCCTCCTTTGCTAATTTTATATTGTAATCCTTTACAATATTATATCCACTTCTAAGAAGTTGCGTAAGTTGAAAAGCTCCAATCTCATCATTGATATCGGCAATGCCTGATAGGCTCACACCTATTCGTCTATTTCTTGCCACCACAACATTTGTAGAGGCTACATGGGTAGGTAGAAGAGATACTGTACTAGCATAGAATGTAGCATATTCTAATGCTTGATAAAATTCTTCATCATTTTTACATCTGGCGCGAAATACCTCCACCAAATTACATACCTCCTTATCCTCTAATTCAATTTCTCCACACGGATTACATAAAAAGGCTTTATCTGGCGATTCTTTTCCATAGCGACCATATTTTTGAATATTTATAATATTAAGAATTCCAGGTTCTCCATTATCCTTTATTCTATCCACAATTTTAGGTATTTTTAGAAAATCTTTTGATGATGATAACGATACTGAATTATTACTCATCCATCCAATCTCTTCTCGTTCGGGGAATTTCTTGTAATTCTTTAGATTTAGAAAGGTATCATCATCAATACTACCAAGGCTAAGCTGGGCTGAGTTATGCACAAGATACCCCTCATCAATACAGAACTCTTTCGATGCTGGCACAGAGATGTCATAGGTTTCCACACTTTCTCCAACAGAGATAGAGAGAATCTTGTTGGGAATCAATAAGAGTTCTGTACCTGTTAATCTCTCGTAAATTGATGCACATACATGCTTAGCTTGAGAATGATATTTAACTTTGGATCGATCAATCATCCATTTCTCAAAAGAGAAATCATTTCGGGATCTATTGGTTTTGGTTAAACGATTATATTTAAGAGAATATGTCTTAAAATTAAGCTCCAACTCTTTTATGGATGAGGGTCCAACGATATTAACATAGTAAATATCTTGCCATGTCTTTCTGGGAGTACATTTTAAACGAGTGAGTATGCCCAACGATCCGTACAGGGATTGAACTTGTTTGGCATATTTTGAATAGACGGTAGCTACAAGATTTACGGGCCTAGTCTTAGTGCTACCATCTGCATCAAATAAACCGGCCAAGTATGCCAATCTAATTGTTGGTTTGGCCAGTAGTATAAATTCTGGTATGTCTATACTTGTTTTTGGTTGTTTAAGATTCTCGTGAAAGTAATAGGCTAGTTGTTTGGACTGAGTTCTAATCTTAAAACATCTGTCATTGGGGCGAGGTTTAACGATATTTAGATTAGTACCAAATCTCTTCAACTGTTTCTTTACTCTCTCAATAATCTCAGTATGATCTTCTGCACATGCCAGTGATACATATGCATTAAATCCATTCTTCTTTTTATTGGCATAGACATATCCATCTCCATGAAAATACCCAAAAAACCAAGCCATATCTTCATCCAGTTCAGGAATAGTTATATCTTTGCAGGTTGTCGAGTGTTTTGATTTTTCATAGCTCCACGTTGGAAGTTTGGTATCTATGCCAGGAATAACGTGTTTCGACATTGCAATTCTGTCATTTACCTCTAATTTAGAAGCCTCTTTCCAAATATACGCTCCTGGTTTTGTCATTACTGTAATTTTGTGCTTACTGGTGCACCGTAGGTAGCCCGTCTGGGTCTTTATTACCAATAATTTTTGAACGCCCTGTTTTATGATCTCAGAGATATTTTCAATACCATTAGATGTAATGGCTTTCATACCAGGTTTAATATCTTCAATAGGAATTAATCCGTCGGTGGTATGAACGAGAGTCCCTTTTGGCAGACAGCGTCTTACGTTACCTGCGACCACGCAAGATCCTATAGAATTCATTATATCCGCTACTAGACGAGTTTTATCATATTCTGTCTTTGATTTATTCAAATAAGAATCTAGATAACTTTCAACTCTTTTATGAAGTTTCTTTAAAGGCTCCGGTCCGCTGGCGATTCCTCCAAATCCTTTAATTGGAGATCCCATTGGGCGAATTTTCGAATAATTCATAATTGGAAAGAATGGTCTCAATCCATTTTTAGGAATATAGGCTCTCATTAAAAGAACGAGAGACTCTACCCATCCCTCTCTACTGTCTGGAATAGTGTATACAAACGTTTTGTTTTTATTGGGTTTAATTGCAAATCCTTTCCAAGAAGTATTAAATCCAACTCCGACTCCATGCATTAACAAATCCATCGTCCATTCGGCTGCCGTTACTATATCCTCAGTGTCTGTTGCAGCACAATTATAAAGCGCTGCAGCTCCTCTGTTATAAACAAAGTCTGTCCCCATGGCCCACAAACCTCTACCCGGGGGAAGAAATTTCATATCAAACATAAAAGTGGAGAATCCTCTTGCATATGTTTGCCATTCCTTCTCATTCCAAGCTCCACCCAGTCCGTTTTTAAGATAGTAATCCTTTCTAATACTTAGTATGCCCTCTACCACTCTTATAACTGTATCTTTCCAATGTTCTTGGGATCCGTCTTTTTTAAGTCTACTGTATGTTCTATAATAAACAGTCTCTCCAAAGCCTCCAAAACCGAATTTTGGTACCTTTGAACGAAGAATAGCTTTGGTCTCCTGACTCAGGTTAAAAAAATGTTTTACGTAAGGAGTCGATGACATTGTAGTATATTAGCAGAATTTTAGTTTAAAAAAGTTAAACACGATATAGGAATTGACCACAGTCAGGTCAATCGATACTTTTTTAGATTTTATCTATCTGTAAGGTTAGAATAAATATTTCCCATTTTTATTCGCCTTTAATTTTTAAATCCATTTTAATTGATTCCTAAGCATGCGCCAATACCCAGCTTTCACTCAACCGCAGACAAAGGGTCCGTTGTCGACTTTGTCGATAACGAAACTGTATTGAGAAAATTGCAAAATAAAAGTTAAAGTATTGGCAATAGGATTTTAAAACCTACAATTTAAAAACTTTGGATAATTCAAGAGTATTGATATTATATCGATGGAGATCATAGAACAAAAAGTGAATGAGAATATAATAAAAACTGGAGTATCCTCATTTGAATCCGTGGATGGTGATGATGCGGAAAGATTCAAAAGAATTGTAAACGATATGAAAAGGAAAAAATCCATGGAGGGAGGAGAAATTGGGGATGCCGTAATATCCGAATTGGAAGAAACCAAAAAGGTCGACACAGAAGAGGTACCGAAAGTGAAAACCAGAGAAAAGGTTCTTAAAGTAATATCCGAATTGAAAATCGAAAAGGTCGAGATAGAAGAGGTACCAAAGATAGAAATTCCCAAAGATATAGCGAAAATCAGAGAAAAGGCTCGTATAGAACGGAAAATGAGGCGTGCAGAGAAAAAGAAAACTATAAAGACATTAGGAGACGAAATCGATGATTTGCTTAATGATATACGCGGATTGGAGGATAAGAGGAAAACGGCAGCGCGAAAAACAAAGTTAAGACTTACAGCTGAAATCAAGGAGAAGAAAGATGAGATAGAGCAAAAGAGGAATCGGATAGAGAAAAAGATTGAGAGAAAATTAAGGGTCGATTTTCCAAAATCGATAGGAAGACTTGTCCAAACTGTAGGAGATTTTATGCCACCTCCCATTCCAAAATATTACGATCCTAGGGAATACTCTGCTCCCCCAAATCCCCCGGCGTCTTACGACGGTGACATACGTTTTGGAGATAGAGTAGAGTTTAGGGTTTCTACAAGAATGAATGGACTAATAATTAGGGCAGGTAAAACAACCTTTGATATAATATTGGAATCTCCGCCCGCAGGTGTGATGAATAATTTAGCATATAAAAATGTTATCGAACCGGTATTTTCCTCAGCGTCTTACAATGAGGATGTAGAGAAACACATTAAGGAACTTTTAAATTTATATAATGTGGAAATGAACTTTGATGATAGTCCACCGTGGACAGATGATGATCTGATGGAATATTCACCTCCGGGAAAATTTATTACATTTTCATATTATGGAGATTTGGAAAGGGGTATAGTCGTTGGATTCACCGAAAATGACTTTATAATATCTGTGGAGGGAGGAGGTAGAGTACATTTAAGTTTAAATGACCGATTTATAAAAAAGATTGAGAGAAAGGAAAAGATTGTGGAAAAGATTGAAAAACCAATAGAGGACATATTTGATATTATAGATGATTCCATCTCACAACATTTAGATTTAAGAAATATTGTTGTGAATAGTATCTACAAATCCGCAGAGGAACTTATTTTTCCTCCAAAACCAGAGGGGGCTGGAAAAAAAGAACCGGTGATACCTAAAGAGGCCGGAGAATTTTTTGAGGAGGAGAAGGCAAAGGATGAAGAGTATTATTCTATAAATTGGGGACTTTTAGAAAAACCCAAAATATCGTTTGATGATTTTTATGGAAATAAATTTAGGCAGTGGTTTCGTGTTGAAAGACATGATGAATTGGTGGCAAGGATTCCCAAGGATAAGTTATGGAAGGAGGCTATCGATACCTCAGAGATAAGGAAGAATCCGATGGCAATTATCCACGATCTAAAAAAACGGTATGGAGATGATTTCTTTCTCTTGCAACCAGATCAAATTGTGAAGCTTATATCTTCATCGGAAAATATAGCCCTTATAGATACCTATATTAAAATAGAGTTGGAGAAACTTCCAGATAAGGAGCTAGAACATTCTTTAACGGATGTTATTTATAATTACATTCGCAGAGATTATGCGCCTGATCTAAATCCAGAGGAGATTTATAAAGATAACGTGAATGCATGGATGGTTCGAGAGTTTAATAAAATGAAACCTACAAATGACGATAGACTTCTTTTTGATGGGACATATAGACAGATAATCGAGAACGATCACAAAAATTATAGCAAAATGTATGAGATAGAATGGGAAAAGGCCAAAGCATATAAGGAAAAATACGAAAAGGAGGATGTAGAAAAGAAAAAGAGGGAGGAATTACGTAGTCATGTGGAAATTCTCGAGAGATCGTTTTACTCGGATAAGGACATTACAGTTTTAATGTATTTAAAAAGGGCAATGTTACCTGCAATATTTCTAAGCGATAGAGGAGTGGGCAAATATGCCAAATTCTTTCACGCAAAGATTGCAAGTGTAAAGTTTTATATATCGGCATTGGATTCTGCGACACTGGCTCATTATCTTCCGGAGGTTTTTATGAATAAGGAGGTTATGGATGACGATAAACAGTTTTCTATAGTTATAGAGGACTTATCGGGAGAATTATACGATCAGATTATGTTGGTCTTAAATTCTTATATTTGGTCCAAAAATCCTGCCGGAAAGAAACCGTTTCATCCCCTCATCTCTAGATATCTTTCTAGGAAGTGGGAAGCTGCTCTATCTGGGAAAGGATATATTGTTGATCCTAGAAAGGTTTGTCAAGAGGATACTGGTATGCAGGTTTTAAGAGATAGAGAGGGAAAAGTTGTGCATGAAATTGGAGAGATACCACTTGCCGATTTAATAATATGTTATGACGAAAAGAAGAATACATTTAGTTGCCATTCTACAGATGATGTTCGTCGTATCGTTTCTGGAGACAAAACTATAAATCCCGCCACGGGTGAACCCTTTCCCGGGGAGTTTGTAAAGAAAATGAGAGGGCGTTATCCCCCTCTATCACCGACTCCTCAAAAGGAGATGGAGATGGAGAAGGTGAAGAAGAAGGTAACATTTAAATCACCATTGGAAGAGGTTTTGGAAAAGATGGAGAAGAAAGAGGAGGTCGAGATTGAAGAAGAGGATTATTACGAGATTGAAGAAGTGGAGGAAGGAGAGAAAGTCGAGGAGGAGGAAGAGGAGGAAGGGGTGAGTCTTCAAGAGGTTTTAGATGACTCTAAAAAGAGTGGTAAACTTGTGGCGGTATATTTTACTGAAGAATGGTGTCCCAACTGTAAACAATTCTACGAAACGTGGGATAAAATTGTGAAGGACAATCCATATGTTGATTTTGTAGAGGTGGATATGGGGACGGAGAGAGGAACAGCCAGAGATTATAATGTTACCAAACCCCATATAGTCATAATATTTAGAAATGGAAAGGAGATTTCTAGAATAAGAAATATGGGTAAATTGAGAGATGCAATAGGAATTGAAAATTGGTCAATGAAGGCCCTCAAAGGTTACATCATGGAGAATGATATTAAACTATATGAGACCAAAAAAATGGATGATGGCACAAAGAGATTACGAAAAGTGGAGGACGAGGAAAAAGACCTCTTGGAACTTTTAAAACAGAAAAGGTCGAGAAGTGATCTTATCGCGTCTATCGGGATGCATAAATCGGCATTCGGTTCAAAGCGGAAAACCGAGATTCCCAAATGAAAAACGCTATAAAAAGGATAAAGTATAAATAACAAGTGCTCTTCTGAAGTATACTTGAGGAGAGATTTAAAAATGGCTGCCAGTGATATAACACCGGCGTTTAAAAAGTTTATAACCTCGCTTGTAAAACGTGGAAATCTACACGAGGAGAGTTTAAAGGAATTTACAAACAATGAGAATATGAAAAAGTTTAGGTTAGCATTTATTCATGAATCCCACGATCCTATAAACAACTATGAGCTTCCAAAGTTTCTTGGAGATGTTACCGTAAACAATATTGTTGCCCATTATCTTCGAACACGATTTCCTCAAATCGTGTCTGTTAAATGGTTGACAAGACTCAAGCATAATATTATTTCAAATAGGGTTTTGGGTCATCTGGCGCGAAAGGAAGGGTTCATTGATCATATAGTATATGGGGAAGATATGCAGATTGCAATAGAAAAAGAGATGGAAAAGGCAAAACCTGATTTAGAGAGGAATGAGAGATATTCGGCAATGTTTCAACGATCATTTGAGGCGTTCATTGGCGTTTTATCCGGTATTGTAAATGAGAAAAGGGGTATAGGAGTAGGATATTCTGTGGCCTATTCTGTAATCAAGAGTTTTCTAGATTCTACTCCAATCTCAAAAGAGTATAAAGATATTTTTGATGCCAAAACCAGACTCAAGGAGATTTTTGATGCTTATAGATGGGGATTTGACAAAAATATTTATAATGAATATGATAACGATTCAAATACATGGACTATTAAAATTTATGGATATCCTAAAGGAGGAAGGGTAGAATTGGCGTCCATTAAAAGCGAGACTACAAAAAAGCGAGCCCAACAAATAGCATCACAACGGGCCTTGAAAAAACTTTCCCAGCAAGGTATTTTTGAGATTGAATCAAGAGAGGGGGGAATATTTCTTGGAAAGAAGGTAAAGATAACTCCAAATTTTAAGAAATTTATAACATCTCTTTTAGAATATGGAGGTTTATCGAAAAAGAATATAATGGAGTTTACGGACGATGAGAGTATGAAGGAATTTAGAACGGCCTTTATTCACAAGTCGTACGATGAATACAACAATTACGAACTCTTGGAGTTTTTAGGAGATGTGACATTAAACGATATTGCAGCTCATTATATATTGGAGAAGCACCCGAAGATTGTTTCAAAGAAATGGCTAACCAGACTTAAGCATAATCTTACCTCCAAGAATGCTTTATCTGGAATTGCCAATCGTCATAATTTTGCGGAACATACATTATACGGAAAAGAGATTCGGGAGGTAATCCTTTTCTCCAAGGAGAAGGAGGATCTCCTTAAGAATAAAACATATATAACAATGTTGGAGGATACCTTTGAGGCTTTTGTAGGAGCCCTAACCTGCATAGTAAACTCAAAATATAGGATAGGGATAGGATATGTGGTGGCCTATACAGTGGTTAAAAAGTTTATTGGTGAGATAGAAATAACATTAAAGTACGAGATAGACTTTGACGCAAAGACTCAAATAAAGGAGATTTTTGATCAATGTGGGTGGGAGTTTGACAAGAATATTAAAAGCTATTACGATAGAAATGTGGGAATGTGGGTGTCAAAGATTTTTGGATTTCCCAAAGAGAATAAGGTAATGTTGGGAACATCTAAAGATATTTCGAGGAATGACTCCCAACAAGAAGCCTCGAGAAAGGCCGTTAAATATCTCAATAAACACTATAAAATTATGGGAAATCCCCTCTCTCCTTACGAAAGGTAATCCTTCAGAATTATCTTTCGTGGGTAATCCTTCAGAATTATCTTTCGTTAGAAATGTCAAATCCGAAAGATTTGACTCATTTGAGAATTTTAAAATTCTCAAATGATAATTTATAAACTACAGGATTTCTAATTCTCAACAGAATCCAAAAGATTAAGGTTTAAATATTTTTTTATGAATTTTTTGTATTGGTAGATATTAACAGATCGAAACTTTATACTACATAATGTCACAACGTAATTATAAATCTATGTCACAAATGCCATCCCATGGTAGTGCATCTACATCAAAGGTGGGAAATGCTCGCGAAAATTTCCACATGAAAGGAATGGCAGGCAAATATGGAATGCAACAGGGTATGCACAAAGGAGTGAGAGGGATGCAGAGAATGGGAGAAGCGGAAGCGCAAGGAATGCAAGGAATGCAAGGAATGCAAGGAATGCAAGGAGCCATAGCAACGCAACGAGGAATGGGAAAATACGGTTCAATGCGTGGAGATTATGCTCCAGGAATGGCCGGTGGAAAATATATGGAAATGCAATGTCACTTTCCTCAAGCTCCTCCAAAGAGATGCTACTGTAATCCAGCAGCATTCTCCTCTTTAGACGGAAGACACTACCATCGGATGTTAGATGCTTACGGGGCTAGCCGCCCTTGCTATTCATTCCATTGAGTCAAAGCTCGTAATAAAATAGTATAAAACCTTATATTTCTTAATCAAATGGATTAAGAAAAACTGATATAAAGGTATTGTTTGTCTATATATAAAGTGAGACAATTGACATAAAAAATTAAGAACAGAAAATGTCAAAAGATAAAGAAGAATACAATGAATATCATCGAAAATATAGAGGACAGAAAAAACAGGAAAAGATAGAGAGTGAGGAGGACAAAGGAGGTGTCACTCTTGCAGGATACCCTGATTATCTTATATTCGACGATGGAAAAATTTACAGTAAACTGAATATGAAATATCTCTCTCTTCAAGAAAGAGGTGGATATTATTATATTCGTCTTATGAGAATAAACAAGGAAGGGGAGAGAAAACGGGGAAGTAAGGGTGTTCATATACTTGTTGCACGAGCATTTATTCCAAATCCAGATAATCTTCCTATAGTAAATCACAAAGATGGAGATAGTTTTAATAACAATGTTTCTAATCTTGAATGGGTTTCACATAGGAGAAGCATCAAACATGCTTACGAGACAGGGCTTATTAAATCATACAAGAGACCTGTTTTGCAATATGAAAAGGACGGAACCTTTGTGAAAAGATATGAAAGTGTTAAAGAGGCAAGTGAGGCTATGGGTTGTCATAGAACGACAATAGGACAGATATGTGGAGGAAAGAAGGGGAAGAAAACAGCCAAAGGATATGTATGGAAGTTTGAAAAGGAGTTGGAATTTCCTCCAGATAAGGATGACGAAGTTTGGGTATCTGTAAAAGATCACGAGGACTATAATATATCCAATTATGGAAGGATATATACATTTAAAACCAAAAGACTTTTGAAGCAGAGAGTAAGAAAAGATGGATATGTGAGAATAGGTCTGGATGGGGAACATTATTATGTCCATGTTCTTGTCGCTAAAAGTTTTCTAGGAAATCCTCCAAAACATTTGATTAAACCCGAAGTTAATCATAAGGATGGGGTAAAGCACAACAACCGTCTTTCCAATTTGGAATGGACTGATGATGAAGGAAATAGACAGCATGCTCATGATACGGGTTTAAACAGTACGTGCAAACCTGTTATTCAATATTCTCTTACCGGGGAAAAGATAAAAGGGTATAAGAGCGTTGCATCTGCCGCAAAAGTCATGGGAATTTCTCATACTGCTATTCTAATGGCGTGTAACAAGAGACATAGTACGACAAAGGATTTTATTTGGAGATTTACATTGGAACCCTTTGATCTAAAGGAGTTGAAAACTATGACCACCGCCAAGACCAGAATAGTCCAGTATTCTCTTGATGGAGATAAATTAAAAGTATGGCCAAGTGTTGGAGCTGCTTCTAAAGAGGTTGGAGTTCATTCCTCTACTCTATCAAAGGCGTGTTCTGGGAAATCGAAAACTTCTGCAGGATTTATTTGGAGATATGAGGGTAATCCACCTCCCACTCAAAAAGAAAAGGCAAATAATAATAGAAGGGTTAGACAGCTCGATAAAGATACGGGAGAGGTGATTAAGGTTTGGGACACTATAAAAGTGGCCGGTGATACATTAAAAATATCTGGCTCTCATATTACTTGTGTGTGCAAGGGAAGAAGAATCACCACAGGTGGATTTAAATGGGAATATGTGGAATAGGGTTTAATTTTCCTGATTCTAGGATCAGGAAAAAATGATAATTTAAATCCCAATTATCACTCAATTGATAAATGGTAAAAGAAGATATTAAAATCGATAAACTCGATAGTAAATCTGTACCATCAAAGTATGTTAGCACGGATTGGAAAAATCGTACAACGTGTAAAATGTGCAAATCTCTTGTAGAATATTCCGAAAGTAATATAAGAATTATAGATCATTGTTCTTGGATAAAAGAACCTGTTATCCAATGTCCCGCGTGTTCTGAAGATATTTGTATTTGGGGGGATACACCCTCGATAGTCGTCAAGAGAGTAAAAAATGATCCCTCCCCTGTTGAGACCGCAACTATTATCACTAAACACGAATGCCTAGATAGAGATTGGAGCATGTATCTTGGTTGCAAAAATTGTGACTCGTCTGTCGCTATAGGTGAAAAGAATTTAAAATTATCTAAAAATGGCTCGGAATGGGATGCTAAACAAACTATATATGAGTCGATTTGCCCATTCTGCAAATATAAAGACTATTATACGGACATAAAGAAAAAGAATTTATTTCCACCAATAATTTATAAAAGAGTATTTGATAGAGATTTACCAAATATGCCTCAATCGGAATGCGTTATATTATAATACTCTGTATTCATTAGACTTATTCATTAGACTGTGTCTAATGAATTAATGAATTAATGAAATCTCCCCAATCTAAAGCTTTTTAATAGCATCAAGTATGCAAAGGCGATGACCCATTTTCTCTAATCCCAATTCTTTAAGATCGTCATCCGTTAGTTCCTCTAGCGCCTCCTTGTGTTCAAATCCCTCATCCTTAAACTTTTGAACAACTCGCTTCAACCTTGGATCTATTCCTATCAACCATTTTTCCACAGACCATTTTTCCTTGGTTTCTATTCCAATGGCTTTACAGAGATTTGTAAGTAATTCTAGTTTAGAATCTATATATTCCTCCGCCTCTGTCTGATATTCTTTATAGGCATTCATATAAAACTCTGATCTCTCCTCCGCGTTTTCGGGTGCATTCAGCATCTTTTCGTACATGAATTCATATGGTTTAAGCGTGGCTACTAAAGCGTTGTAATTATCCAAAATTAATTCCTCATCATTAGTCCACTCTAAATTAAATTGTTTGGAATCAATCGCTTCAAATATCTCTTTGCGCAATCTTGCATACTCTTCTAGTCTTTTATCCATTTTTATAAATATAGGATTCTCTTAATAGAAATCTCATTTTTCCATTTTCAAATATAGTCTGCTCGAAAGACATTTAAAATATATGAAATCTTTAATATAAATGAATGAGTTTGAGAAATCTTTAGAGAAATGTAAGAAAAAGGCCGAATATTATGAGAAATGCTGCGTACATGAAAGCATTTTTGGACAAGAAATGATAGATAAGACATGCAACGAGTTGTATTTCAAGACATTTGATCGGTGTATGAAGGAAGAGGGTTTTGAATTTAAAGGAGTTGATGAGAAACAAGGTATATGGAAAAAGATTGAATAGGCAGAATTCGTTTTTTCCATTTAAAAATACGACATCTAATCTATAGAATGGATTCCAAAAATTTTTCATCACAATATCTAACAACAGATTGGAAAAAACATACTACATGTAACGCATGCGGATCGCTGATAGAGTATTCTGAAAAGGATCTAAGACGATCAGATTTGAACATATATAAGAAATATTTTAAATGTCCTAAATGTCACTCTAATACATTTTTAAATGAACGCCTACCTCCTATAGTGTCGGACAGAGTTGAGGACGATATAACTAACATTGAGAATGGAATAGTTATATGTTATGATTGTTACTCCATAACAGGGATTGATAAATATAACATCAATCCCTGTTATGGAGGTGGTTGGGATCGAGGATCAGGGTATACATTTAATTGTTTAATATGCAAGCATGAGCTACTTTTTCACAGCTCCGCTTTTTTTGATACTTATGGTCACAGAGATGATGAGAAATACCAAAAAAGATGGAAACAGTCGTATGATTCGACATTTGTAATATTTGAGAGAGCATATAATAAGAAAATAAAAGAACTTGAAGAAGAATGTATCCAATCCCAAAGGGAAAAATCTCATTTTTCCCCAACTTATTCCGTAAAAGAATAAAATTAAAACAATGAAAAGCAAAACATTTCTAGAGATACTGGCAGTGTGTGAACACTATCATACCCGCCTGGTGACTATTCTATCAACATTGTTAATGTTGACCCTATTTAAAGGAAATGGAGAATGTCTGACATGCAGACTGATAGTCCTTTTCGCCATAATGTTTGAAAAGGGAACGTTTTATACATCTTATACGTTTGGAGATAAGGGTATCAAACAATTTAATACTGCCGTCCAGTTACAGATTCTAATATTTTTAATCGCAAATGCTGTAAAACTCTCATTTTCGATTGAAATACTTTGTTCGTGTATCCCCGATCCTCTCGGAGAACTAGTCTTATATATTATCATTGTACAGACCCTCATTGCAATGTTTATGTGGATTGTTATATATAGATATATAGGTCTTTCAAATATTACAAAGAATTACTTTAGAGCATGTCGACGTCGCTTAGAGAATATGCCATTTATGGAAACTTCATTCGAATCAAATGACAAATAATGTTGAAATTGAATATTTCTTAATCTATGGATTAAGAAATTCTAAATACTATTCAAAATTTAAATAACAATCTAGGATAACCGGCCTCTAATCTTACGGTTTTCGTCTTTCCACTTAAAACCATTGAATAATCTGGAGTGTAAACATAACATAATTTATTGGGATCGGATTCTACCCCCACAAACTCATCTTGAATATTTGTGTTTGCGAATATTTCCATTATTCGTCTCAACGCTTCGTCATGCATTGCATTCATTTTATCTTTTAAACTACCATGTCCGGGGTCAAAAATTATATTTATATCGATGTTTAAAACATTATCTGCACCATTCTCGTAACATCTATTAATTGTTATATTAGGTATAATTCGAGTAATTCTCATTTCATATTCCAACAATCGCGGCATCATGGTTTCTAACTCTGCGCATTCCAAAAGGGAATTAACCATTTCCTTTACGGAAGCGGATAATATATAACCATTAGAATCAAAGTTACTATCTGTATTTCTAAAGTAGAAGCAACATAAATGCATATTTTTAAAAGTAATCGAAAGATTGAGACAAAGAGAGATCAAAATTTCGTTTTTCCTCGAAATTCTTTTAGATAAAAGAATTGGATTTTGCCCCACAAAGTCCGGATTTTCATACAGAGATTTCGATATGCTTAAAGACAAAGGAGCCTGTATATAAGGTCTGAAAAGGATTTAAAAAAATGTCATTTTTCGAAAAATATTACTCTCATCAATTAAATGCCGAAAAGAAATATGGAGACAATACCGTTGTTCTAATACAAAAGGGTACCTTTTACGAGATATACGAGGAGCCAGATAAACAAGGTAGGCTTGAGAGAGCCGAAAGATTGGCCTTGGTCTTAAACGCTACTCTCACAAAAGCTAATAAGAAGAAAAAATCCTCTAAAACAAATCCGTATTTGGTAGGATTTCCATGTATAGCCTATGAAAAAAGTCGTAATACATTATTAAAACACAAATATACTATTGTTAGAATAGATCAAAAATCGTCCGGGGCAAACCCAGAGCGATATATAGCCGAGGTTGTCAGTCCCGGAACGAGATTTGATATTGGGGGAGATGTGATAACCAATAATATTGTATGTCTATATATCGAGATAATTGATTTCGGACTAAACGATTTTGACATGTGTTCTATAATCTGCGGGATGTCATGTATAGATGTCACCACCGGTAAAAATACGGTTACGGAGGTATATAGCGAAAAGATTAATGTTGGTAATGCCATACAGGAGGCATATAGATTTGTCCTAGAGTCAAATCCAAAGGAAATAATTATTTACATATTGTCCCTCAAACCCATCTTGGGTGGGTTTGATAAGGAAAGGTATTCAAAGTACATCATATCCTCACTCAATCTAAATGCAAATATTATAATAGAATATCGAATACCAAAGGAGTTTACAAATGTAGATTATCAATCGAAATATCTCCAAAGAGTATTTCCAGAATCAACATCTCAACTTGCAAAACTTGAGGAGCTAAATCTGGAGAGGGTAAAGTATGGAACCATAAGCTATATACTTTTATTACAGTTTTGTTTTGAGCACGACGAGAGTATTATAGAAAGAATACAGGAGCCGAATACACAATGGTCATGTAGAATGAACGGAACAGTTTTACATCTTCAACTATCACATAATTGCGCAGAACAATTGGATATAATCAAATCTACCTCTGCGCAATTATGCGATAGAGGAATAAACTCATTATTTTCCATTTTGGACAAAACAAAAACGTTATTGGGAAGAAGAAGACTTCGAGAGCTTATACTTAATCCAATGAGAAATCCTCAATCAATTGAAAAAATATACGATTCGATTGATTTAATTTTAAATTCCGATAATCCTTTAGAATTTCTAACTCATCTCAGAAGAAAGTTACATTTCATAATGGACATTGAGAGATGTTATAGAAAACTTTGTCTCAAAAAAATGTCAATGATAGAGTTTGCAGGATTTATTAAAAGTTTAATATCTATAGGAGATATATACAATCTATTGCATGAAATTAGAGGATTGGGAATCAAACTGCCCACTAAAACAAAGGAATTTTTTGTATACGCAGTTAGACTTCTTAAGGATGAGTTTGTGATTAATAATTTAAATTTTTCCATAATCGATCATGGAAAAAAGATTGTAACGTCACCATACTCTATTATAGAAGGGGTGGATGAGATAGATAGGCTAAAGAAAAAGATGGATCGCCTCGGGGGCAAGATACGGAAATGGAAGGAGACTATAATGGATAAATACTCTGTACCTCGGAGATCTATAAGTATAATAACCGATGCAAAATCAAAGTATGGCTATTATTTATATATTGTTACCGCAAACGGTATTGCAAATAGATTAGAGTCCTCGAATTCTTTAAAATTAAGATTTATAAAGACTGTTAAAAATAAGTCCATTATTCTGTCCGAAAAGTTGGAAAAGTTATATATAGATTTGACGGAATGTATGAGAGAGATTGAAAAGTTGTTATACATAAAGATGGAAAGCACTAGAGAGATATTCTCAAATCATTTTAAGGAATTTAACAATGTAATATCGTTTGTTTCTCGAGTCGATTTACTTCAATGCTACGCCTATCTGTCTATAAAGAATGCCTATCATCGCCCTAAAATAGTTCAAAGCGATAAATCGTATGTTTCGATCAAGGATATGAGACATCCTATAGTGGAGGCTCTAATAGAAACTCAATATATTCCAAATGATGTAAAATTGGATAAAGAGCATTGCGGAATGTTGTTATATGGAGTAAATACAAGTGGAAAGACAACATATGCAAAGTCTGCAGGATTGTGCGTTATAATGGCCCAGATAGGATGTTTTGTCCCTGGCCATATGGAATATTATCCATACGATAGAATTATCACAAGAATAACAGGAAGGGATAATATATTCCAAGGAAAATCCTCATTTATGATTGAAATGTCTGAACTTAGAACTATATTAGACACTGCAGATAAAAATACTCTGGTGCTGGGAGATGAATTATGTAGAGGGACAGAAAATATATCTGGAACAAGTATAACTGTTGCCACCCTAAAAATACTTGTAGAAAGGGGTGCAAATTTTATCTTTGCAACTCATATGCACAATCTTCCATCGCTACCCCAAATTCAAGAGTTGGGAAGCAAATTAATGATAAGTCATCTTAGAGTAATATTCGACGAGGAAAAGAAGATATTGATATACGATAGAAAACTTTGTTCCGGTCAAGGTAGCACCGTATACGGTTTAGAGATTGCAAAATATCTAAAACTGTGTCCAGAATTTATAAAAATGGCAAACGATATAAGACACTCATTGGTTAATCCTCAAAAGGAACTTGTGAGTAGAAAAAAGTCTCGATATAATAAAAGAGTATTTATGGGTAAATGCGACTTGTGTGGAAATGAAAGAAATGATACTAATACTCATCATACAATAGAACAACGCAAACGCAACGAATACGGGATTCGCGATAATTTCCATAAGAATAAAAAGTGTCATGTTGTAGTTTTATGCGAGAAGTGTCATAACCGTGTTCACAATGAACATATAACTATAAAGAAACTTATGACATCGACTGGAGTTTACCTTCAGTGCCTGTGCCATCAAAAGGATGTATAAAATTTCCCGTTTTTAATATGCCACTGTCCACAGAAAGGGGAGGGATCGACGTAAGGCGCGCGGATGAGATAGTTACACTCTAGTTATAGATACTCTACTATAGATACTCTACAACGCGCCGTTTGTAATATTTCTTTAATAGCCTATATACAAAGTCCATTGTCATATCCTGAATCCCTGGTTGTTCAGACTCTCTAACACCTATAAATGTTATACTTATAATGTCGCTGTCTTTATATTTGGACATCAATTTTACAATATTTTCTACGCATTCTTTTATAATATCGTGTTCCATATTCCAAATTATAATCACATCTCTTAGCCCAGAGAAATATTGAAATCTATCACCATCCCTAATAACTTCTTCATTCTTGTATTTTCCGTCGTATGCATAATGGCACGCCTTTCTTGTCCAATATTTTGAATTGTTTACAAGATATATCCAATCCGGATTTTGCCTTCGTTTACTATTATCCGCCCTTATGGCTATAACAATATCGGACATTATTATATTTCTCTTATCCCTGGATTTCCATTTACATTTTCCCATGGATTGTGATGCATCTTCTATAAGACCTAAACTGCCAAGCAACTCTTTTCTGGACCCCTTTTCCGTATCCCAACCTTTTGCGGCATAACCTAATGTCTCCACAACGTTTTTGTAATTGTAATTGTAATTGTGTTTTGGAAATAATAATTTCTTACACTCTTTGGCTCCGTATAGTGCACCCTGTTCGACGCCGGGTTGCCCTCCAGATATAATTTGTATTCTCATTTAAATATTTCTTTTAAATATTTAAATACATTATATTTCATATAATTCTTTTTATATGAAACTAAAAATTAAGGCAATCCGACATGTTTAATACTTGGACTTTGAACATTTCCCGTCTCGTATATACTATACTTGTCGGGGGCACAACTCAATGGAACTATACCCGTACCAAAAATATTACCAGGATATTTTCTTTTTAAATATTGGCATACACTTAATGGAGAATTACCACATCCTGCGGGTATTCCTCTTCTTGGAGAAGGAGCTCCAAGATTAGTTATTGGAGGGGTACACCACGGAAGATGTGACATTTGATTATAGTCTATAAAATCGGAGTTTCGATCGGGATCGTTACTTGTGTAGGTCTCTGTTCCTCCACATGATAATTTGCAATTAAATGCGATAAAAATCGCTACCATAATTAATATTAATATTACAATACCTGCGAGGTTATTCATTACTATATTAAAGGAAAATTTTACTTATTAATAAAGACGGCAATGGAAAATTCAAACAATAAATCTTCTCCAGAAGGGGAGAAAATCCAACCCAATTTAGAGAAGGAGTATAGAGAAGAGTCGCAAAAATTATCGAGAATTTGGCAACTTGTTTTAAATCAATATGGAGATTATGCAATGAAAATTGCCAAAGAGGAGGGGGAGGGAATTGGTCTATTTAATATGAAAGACGCAATGGATGGAGATTATAATTGCGAATATTTTTATGATGTAAAGGGAGGAGCGATATGGATAAACGCTCTAAAAAATTCTCCCGATTCCACCTCAATATTGGAAAAGTATAATCCAAAGACAATGTATATGTTGTGTGTTCAGATTCCTGTTCATGGGGAAGAAAATTTAATACTTGGAAATATTCGCCTATTTAAATCTGACACGAGAGAAGAGATTCCTTTATAGAGAAATATTCCTTTTGATTTCAAAAAGAATATTAAGAGATAATGAGATTTATAAAAAATGGACGATATAACCGAAATTAAAGTTGTAACTCAAAATCTTGATGCAAGAGATATAAGTGTAGAGGAAAGGTTAAAATACTTTTTAGAGGAGATTAAAAGGATTAACCCCCATGTTGTAATGATTCAAGAGGGAACAAATCTAACATATGAAAGACTTTTTAGAGAGATGGGATATATGGGATTTAAGAAAAATGTTCCGGAGGCCATGAGAAAAAGAAAGATTGGGGAGATTATATTTTCTCGATTGCCTATTGTTAAATTTGAATATTCTCAATTTCAATATACGGATCAGCTCAGAGGGGTGACCCGCGCTCTTATAGATGTTGGTGGATCAAATATTTGGTTTGTCACTACGCAGTTTGAAAAGGGAATAAGATCTGTCCCAATGAGAAAGAAACAAATCTTTCTATTAACCTCGTTATTTAGAGATGATTCAAATATAATTTTTGGAGGAGATACAGGAATTCTTGAATATCAAAGCACCTCACAACCGGAAGGGTGGTATGATGCATGGTATGAGGCTGGTGATGAGAAATCTAGACACACTGTAGACTGTAATAAAAATATACTTGTCAATCCTCCAGATAGAGACAGAATGGATAGAATATGGTATAGGTTGTCTATTGCGGATAAGGTATCTATGGAATGCGAAGAATGTGGACTGATTGGAGACGAGAGAGATTCTCCTATATCAAGTCATTTTGGAGTATTGGCAACATTTAAATTAAATAGAATTGATGTCAATAAAAATGAAATTGGTTAGATAAACTATTATATATCGAGAAATAATGACGCCAATTAAAGTTATAATATGTGGACTATCGGTCGGAATGATAGCAGGTTTTTCCGCCATTACCTTGGTCAAAAAACGTGATTCTATCAAAAAAATCTAATGCAAATATTTCCTTTATAGCTCTCTCTGGAGTTATAAAGGAAATTCGAACAGAGCTATTCTATAATTTTAATCCTTTGTAAAGGATACCTTGTATTCTCCAACAATTTGCGTACAAATTCCCAATCTCTTAATCCTCCGGGTCCCGGCTCTCGATCCTTTGTATAGGCGGGAGGTTCTCCAATTATTGGTATTCTTTTCTCTCTCGCCATAAAAAGGAATTTCTTTAAACCGTCAAGTCTATCACCCTCAGGACTCTTTTCAAGATCGCCGAAAAGATATCCCAATCCTAAATTTTCATGCCTATCGCATCTTGCGCCCATCTTAACTCTAGAATCGTTTAAATGAAAAACCTCCAAATGATCGAGACCTATAAGATTATCGAAATCCTTATAAAATCTCTTAACCTCGCTTGGCAATCCCCAATCGTATATGCCTGCACCACAAGCGTGAGCCGTATCTATGCAAACCTTTACCTGATCCAAAAGATTATCATCCACACCGTCTATAATCTGAGCAATCTCCTCCAATGTAGCCCCAATCTTATTTCCTTCCCCTGCTGCATTTTCTAGAATAATCATTCTGCTCTTTTTAAATTCATTAATGCTTATATTTAGCGCTTTGGCCAAGTCTCTTGAGGTTTTGGTGGTTTTTGTTAGCACATAATTTATTGTTTGGGATATTGTTGCAATCCCATTCTTTTTATCCTTACATGCACCTATATGGACAACTATGCCGCTTCCCAATCCTGCTCCAACATCCAATTCTCCTAAAAGTCCCTCACAGGTTTTGGTCAATGCAGATTGGAAATGGGAATCCTTTCTATGATTAACACTTCCGGCAAGATTATATAAAAGACATCCGTGGATACACATGTAAACATCGGACTCACTCAACAATTTTCTTGTACTTAGAATATCTGGAATATTTACTTTGGGAGGAGCCTTTGATCTTGGACTCGCAATATATAGTTGGAATGCCTGTAATGGTGTATTTTCTATAACTGCACTTACACTTTTTTCTAGAGTAGAAAGTTTTGGGAAATGAAATCCATATCTATAATCCGTGTCGAGAAATGTTAATATACATTCTTTAGACATTTTTTTATAAATTACCTATTAATTTAAATTGAAATATCAATTTTTATTGGTATGTCATACCTTTGGTATATTCCTCTGACATGTCATTGGTATTTCATACCAATGACATAACATTCCTTTGGTTTATTCCTCTGACATATTCCTCTGACAAATGTCAGAGGAATGTTATGTCATTGGTATTTCATACCAATGATATGTCAGAGGAATAATATTAAATCTCAGTGGTCCGAGATTTGGCGTTTAATTCTCAGAGGTCCGAGAATTAATCTTCGTCAGATTCATCCGATTCGTCCGAATCATCCTTTGCCTGACGACGACGCCTGGCCGCAGCACGTTTCTTTGCAGCAATTTTTTGTTTTTGAGTCATCTTTTTAGAAACTACCTTCTTTTTGATTGGCTTCTTTGGCTTTTTGTCTTCCTCTTCAGAGTCCGACTGGTCAGAGTCACTGTCATCATTTAAAGGTGGATTTGTTTCCTCACCGGGCTGAGAAAAACCCTTATTTTTGGTTCCTGCAGGATGTTGGAATTCATCTCCAGAATTGTCCTCCTCTTGGGCGGTATTTGGAGGTAAACGGCGATCTCGCTTTACTCCTAAACCCAACGGGGCATAATTAAATTCTGGAACGTGGGTTTTAGTTGAACATCCAAAAGATTTTTGTCCATGAGCTCCCCAGTAGATTCCATCGTAGTGCAGGATCGCGTCTATGTTACCTCTTACATTAATGAATTCGGCGGCAGAAACTCTTTTATCCCCAGGGCCATAGACCATTGCCGTGGATTCAAGTTTTTTACCTTTTCCTCTAGAGGGAAGTTTGAAATATACGACCAAAGGTTTGGTTGGATCATCATCTTTTGTTCCCTTTTTCTTTTGAAATCCATATATAGGTTTTACTGCATACCCCCAATTCTTTTTTGCCTTTGCCGCAGAAAATGAATTAAATGTGCAGTCAGGAACTCTTGTTTCTTTACGAGAGCACTCTTTCTGAAGAGCTTTGACGGTCACATTATTAAGGGCATCGATTATGTTTCTAAAAGCTTTTTCCGCTTTGGTAGGAGAATCGACAGTTTTCATATCCGTTAATGGATAACAGAACTGATATCCTGTCATATTTTCAGGTTCTTCGTCCTTACCGTAAACATAGTTGATTTTTACACCCCAACAATGTTGTGTCGGTGAAGCACACTCAAATATGCATTCATCTCCGTTATCATTACGATAATAACCTGGAGATGTTACCCAAGTGACCTTCTTTCCTTTTTTATCCACAAATTCGTTTACGACGGGAGCCTTAACGAAAAAACGGTCCGGGTCAACGAGATGGAGATCCTCAAGAGAGAAAAAAATGCTTTTTTGTTCTTTGTTTTTGTTTGCCATGTTGATATTAGTTTTTAATAAAGTTTTGATATTAGTTTTTATATTGTAGTTTATTTATGTACTCTATATCTAGATTTCTATTTTTTAATCTCATTTTTATTCGCGTCAAAATTATTTATAATTTCATTGAGGAGGAAATTATAAATATTTCCTCCTCAATGAAATTATAAATAAAGGATAAAATATGTATATAGTAATGAAGATATCTATCGACGTGGTTCAATATGGGCCCTATTATACCAGACAAAAAGGCAAGCTAGGGGTAGACGACTTGGAGGTAAAAAGTTGGGAAGAGTCCATATTTCTTCACGCTAGAGATAAAGAATATATAGGGGTCATTCCTGTAGATACCATCACAAATACCAAATATCTCGAAGGATTTAATAGACTACTCATACGTAGTGAAATACAACTCCCACCATCGCAACAACCAGTAGAGGTTATTACACCTGTCAAACAGCCATCTAGACTTGTTGGGTTTGTTTACGAGGGATTTAAAATTGACAAATCTATAAAAACAAAGGTAAATATTTTATATATATTGGGCATTATTTAAAGGAATTCCCTCCCCGATTTTTCTCGTATAGTATTAAAGACAAATGAATATTTTTGGTTTATCGATTATAATACTATCTGTTATCATTGTGATTATAATTATTGGAGCCCTTCGGTGTAATACAACTATAGAGGGAATTCGAGGCGGAGGAGGACGCGGTGGTGGCGGAAGAGGAGGGGGTGGACGCGGTGGTGGCGGAAGAGGCGGTGGATTCGGAGGACGAGGCGGCGGAGGAAGAGGAGGTGGATTCGGAGGAAGGGGTGGCGGAAGAGGAGGTGGTCTTGGTAGAGGGGGAGGAAGAGGAGGCCTTGGAGGAAGAGGATTCGGCGGAAGAGGACGAGGAGGTAGAAGAGGAAGCCTTGGCGGGAGAGTATTCGGTGGCAGAAGAAGCGGAAGAGGAGGATTCGGCAGAAGAGGAGGACTTGGAAGATGGGGTAGAGGACGCAGATTTGGAAGGAGTCACTCGTACGGATATCCATACTACTATTACAGTTATTTAGGATATCCTTCGTATTACGACTATGGCTATCCCTATGTGTATGACCCCTCATATATAAGTGACGACGACGATAATGAGAACTGTCTATATAGTTATGCAAAATGTACCGGAGATAGAGAGGAATGCACAGATAATTTGGCTACCTGTCTCAGCGATCTCGGTGTGTAATTGGCGTATGACTGAAATTCTGACCTACAAGGTCAGAATTTATTTAGGCCTCTTTCAATCCCTTTGTTGCCAGTCGATCGGCAATTTCGTTTCCCTCGTTAGGATTATCTCCTCTTCGAGGAGATAATCCCGATCCTTCTCTCCCTTGGAGAGAAGGACTATGGCCCTTAACCCATCTTAGCTCCAATATCGATCCACCTTTAATATGTCTCCTAATCTCTTTATCAAGGTTTTTCCAATATTCTCTATTTTTGGCGGGAGCTGTCCATACCCCACCTCTAACTTTTTTTAACCAATTATTCATCCATCCGGTGTATATACCACTTTTTTCCAACTTTCCGTTTCCATCTTTTACCAACCCCTTTAATACATATTGACTATCGGAATATAGCAATAGATCTATTCCGAGTTTTAAATCTTTTAAAAGTTCTATAACCGCTGTAAGTTCCATTTTATTATTTGTTGATTGTTTTTCTCCGCCATAATTCGACCACATAATCTCGTTTCCAGTAAAATATACCCATCCCCATCCTCCAACCCCGGGATTTGGTCTGCATCCTCCATCCGTATATGCTTTTATACGTTTCATTTTTAGATTAAAATGATAAATTATCATTGTAATTTATCGTTTTTTTAAGAGCTGTGCTCTATATTCTGTGGTGGTGATATTATGTTCACGTTCCCATTTTTTAATCTTGTCGAGATTCACGCATTCTGGCCAACCTCTATCTCCTCCAATCCACTCTCCGTTATTATAGTTTTGAGATGTCAATTCTACAATAGAATCGTAATATGTTCTAAATGCTGGTATATTACCTTTATCATTCCATTTTCCATTAGGAAGTTTAAAAACATGCCAAGAAACTATTCCACCATAATAATCTTCATATATACGTATTGTCCGCATTGTCCACCTTTCTTTTAATCTCTTTTGAACATTTTTCTTTAGAGAATATATCCCTATACGACTTTACATCTTTAAATTCTATAGAATTTAAAGATGTAAAGTCGTATGGAATCTGCCATTATTCTAAACGACTTTGAATCTGTTTCTGCCACTTTTAACAAAATATCAAATGAAAGTGTTTCCATTTCTTTTTACATTCATAATCTTTAAAATCGTTCATACCTAAAAGATTATATTGTAATAAAATCCATTACTTTTGCAAGTGGATTTTATTACAATATAATCATTCATACCTAAAAGATTATATTGTAATAAAATAAAATCCACTTGCAAAAGTAATGGCACGCCAAAATTCGATTGCAGAGTTAAGAAAATTTATCCATGATATGGCCATTAAGAATAGATTTTTGATAAAGGGTGGAAAAAACTTTATCAAAATCAATAGTGGAGATACGCTATATATATTTAATCTATACGATAAGCTATTCTTTTCCGATCAGATTAAGGAAAGACTAAAAAAGACAAATAGTACTCTAAGTTTTTATGTTCGCGGAAGAGTGTCTGGAGTTGGAGGAGTATGTGGGATAGAGAATGTGGACCTAAAGCCAAACCTAAGGAGGTGCAATTACTATTTTGACGTTGCCCCCAATATAATAGAAAGGACGAATGAGGAGGATAGAGTGTATGGGTTACAACTCATAATGGAGCATGAGATTGTACATCTTTTAATGTTATTGTGGAAATTTACCCACAAGAGGGGAGTTATATACGAAAAGCATGGAAGATTGTATCAATGTATGCTTAGGGAATATTTTGGTCATTATCAAATAGATCATGATTTGGGACTATCTACGGTTGACGATGAAATAGAGGGAGGACCATGTAACTATAAATCGCCGGGGACTGGAAAACCAAGTTTATTTATTAATTGGGGAAATTCCTGTTATATAGACTCTCTTTTAATGATATTATTTCTTGGGGAAAGTCCATTTTATAGAAGAATTATACTTGGAACAGATGTAAGCACTTTTAGCTATAAAGACAGAGATGGGAAATTTATAAAGTTTTGTCAAGAATCGTCGAAAATCGATTCCGAGGTCAAGGTAAGAGCCATGACAATGGAGCTTCAAAACTACTTTTGCCAAGACTATAAAAGAATTACTGGTGAAAGAACCGAAAGTCTAAAGTGTTTTAATGTAAGAAAATTGTTGCGTCAGTGTTATCCGGACCTTTTAAAATATGGAAGATGGGTACAGTATAACCCCGAGAATATATACGATCTGATTGCAGAATTGTTTCCTCCTCTTAAGTTACGAGATATACCGACTATGGTTAGAATTCCATCCGAGATTCTTCCAAGATTAACATTTAGAGATGTAAATTCATTCCAAGCGAATCAGTTCCTTGAACCTCCCGGGATTGGGGAAAGACCTATGTGGAACAAGATAAATACAAATGTATTGGTATTTTCTGTATTATTGCCGATAAAAGATTACGGCTCCGAGGGAGTCGAGATAATAAATGGAGAAAAGGTGATAAAGATTAGAGCTTTTGGAGAATACATAATAGACGATAGATATAAACTATTTGGGGTGGTTATGAATACAGGACGATTAAAAGGAGCGGAGGGTGGAGGTCATTATTTCTCCTATATTAAAACAATTGATGATCAATGGCATATATATGACGATTTTACTCCATCATATAAAAGTATAGATGAATTACCGAGAGACGTTTTTAAATATAAAAGTAGAGTAAGACCTGTAATGTTTTTCTATCAAAAGATTAAAGATTACAAAGGCATAGATATAAAAACTGTTCCCAGGTCGGACGGATATGTATACGTTTTTGCCACAGATTTCTCACCAACTTTGTCTTTTATTCCGGAAATGGACAAGTTAAGTCCTCGTACCAGAATAGAGAATACAAGAATTTGGAGAGTAGAGCCAAAGCATGTAGATGCCCTTATGAAGGTGATTAGAAAATTGGATTTGGATTGATTTTATTCGTTTGGAATTACCAAACGAATCTAAAGTTAAGGCAAACTATCTATATCTATAATATCCTTATCCTCTTCTGTTGCTATACAACTAATTAAATTTGAAAGTGAGAAGAATGAAAAGAATGACTTAATTCTCTCTATCCACCCCCCGGAATTCGAGATCTCGAATTCTTCAATTTCCAACTCCCCATATGCCATCCCTTTTTTATTATGGGTTTTTCTCAACGTTTTAATATCATCGTCGATTATACTCATGCGTTTTTCGTATATATTTACATTTCCATCTAGAGCTTTGATAGCATTTTCTACAATGGAGATTCGATCCTGAGTGATTTTATTTTGATCTCCTATAGTGCCGAGTTTCCTATAGATTCTCGTAAGATTCCTTGATATATTTTTAAAATTTTGAGGGTCATACTCTGTAAATATGTGCGCTCCTACTGTTTTGGGAACATTTTTGTTAATGGTGGTTCTCTTATATATGTGCGCTCCTACTGTTTTGGGAACATTTTTGTTAATGGTGGTTCTCTTATATGGGTGTTCTCCTTCTGTTTTGGGAACATTTTTGTTCATGATTCTCTTATATATATATGTATGTATATTGATCATTTAAAATACAAAACTTAATATCGATTTATTGAAATCAATTCTTTGTCACTATTTTTTCAATAATCTCAGTTGTACTTATAGAGGGGGTCCGTGGTAGATATATGACTTTGCAATTTACACTGTCAAATCTTCCCTTCCAATCGTCTCCCATTACTAAAATGTCGGCATGGTATTTCAAGATATACGCTTCTTTTTCTTCAAACGATTCCTCTAAAAATACCTCATCAACAAAAGATAAGGATGCAAGTATTTCCTTTCTTTCACCTTGTGAGTATATTGCTTTTCTAAATTTCTTTTGAAGATGAAACTTATCGCTTGATACTCCAACTACAAGTCTATCTCCTAATTCTCTTGCTCTCTTAAGAATTTTAACGTGGCCTACGTGAAGTAGATCGAAACTTCCAAATGTAATCACAACTTTGGGTTTTGACATTCTTTTTAATATTTATATTTAATAAATGATATTATTATTATTGTTAATACTGGCAATAATTATTCTAATCTTATGCCTGAAATCTAGAGAACCTATAGGTTCCCATCTTATATCAAGGTATCACAATTTAGATAATAGATTGAGTAAAGTCTTTCCTGGTGTAATTTTACCTCCAGAAAAACTTCATTACGAATTGTACGATATGATGGAAATATCTGACGCAATACTCAACAGATTTGGAATAGATTATTGGGCCATAGGAGGAACTTTATTAGGAGCAGTTAGACATGGAGGTATTATACCATGGGATGATGATATAGATATAGGCATATGGAAGGAAGACGAGGAGCGGTTCCTTTCCTTGGAGGAAGAATTTAATAAATATGATTTAAAGTTAAGCGATACATACTTTGGATTTAAAATTTTGCCCATAAACTCAAAAGGTAAAAGAAAACCTCCATTCATTGATGTTTTTCTAACAAGACACTATAATGAAAATACAACAATTTTTTCTGAGGACAGAGCCTCGGAAAAATGGCCATATGAAAAGGAATCTTTCGATATTGATAATTTATATCCATTGGAATACTATAAGTTTGGAAATACTAAAATTTTGGGACCAAACGTTGCCTACGAATATCTACAAAGAAAATTTGGTGATGATTGGAATAAGTATGCATCCGTAAGTACTTTTCATGGGGATTCTTCAATATTTAAATCTTTAAGACAAGTTTCATTTGATTTGAAAGATGAACATAGGCAATGTATAGATTGATCTTATACTTACGAAATCATATATCCTCCTCCTACTCCTATTGCAGTTCCAATTACTCCCCCTACAGCCATCCCAATAGGTCCCCCGGGAATGCCTGCGCTTGTTCCTATAGTTCCTCCTATAATTCCTCCTCCTACACATCTCATAACAGATTTTAAAACGGATTTTGGAGATTTCGAGTGAACATACTCGATATTCTTCTTGCCCTTTTCTATATTACCGTCGGAGTGAGTTACAGACTCTTTTGCATTTTCCACAACTTTTCCCTGAATAAATAAATCCATATCCATATATTCTGCCAACTCCTTTATAGCCAATAAATCTTCTTTTATTATCTTTATCTCCTCATTCCTCTCCTCTATAATAGCCTTGTCTATATCATTTTCAAGATATTCCAATGATAAAAGTTTATTCATTTAGAATTTCATTTGATAATTATCAAATGAAATATTTTTCAAACAGTATTGATTCACACAGAATTCATACTTTTAAGAAATTTCTTCGCCTCCTCTAATTTCTCATTATCCTTTATCTTAAAACCAGGAATATATCCACATTTTTCATCGAGGTCAACTCTAAACCAAACATATTCCTTCTCAATGCTTATATCATATCGCAAAACCCCCGCTTTTGGAATATACCAATCTTTAGTGGGAATTTTAACAAAGTTGTTCGGAACCATTTGCTTTAATTCCTCCGCTGCGGACGAAATGTTAAATATCGGGTCAATCTCTTTCTCGTCGGAGGCGACTTCTGGCAAGTCATCATCAGATTCCTCCTCATCAGATTCCTCCTCATCAAATGGTAAATTATTGTCTCTATTCACCTTTGGATACAATTTTCCATCTTCATCCCATAGCTTGGAAGTAGCCTCGATCTTACTTCCCATTTTATACTCGCATTCGCTCTGTTTACGCCCCCCTACAGTCTCTTTCCACCACGTCTCATGCTTTCCATTTATATAACCTCCCGCATAGGTGCATTTCTCCCTCATATTTCCTCCCTCTGTTTTTGAATGCCACATTATAAATTCTCCATCCCTCTTCCCATTTTTATAATATACGTTATAATATTTTCCACCATCTATCCACCATTCTGTACGCTCCCCTTCCATGATATAAAAATCAAAATGTGTATCCTTTACCAATGTAAATTCTGAGAGAATTTTAGAGGTTTTATAAAATGTAGAGACCTTTACTTTAGACTTTATATCCATCAACTCTAAACGTCCTACCTTTTCCCATGGCATTCCCAACTCTCCATATTTCTTTTTAAATTTCTTTACGGAAAATTCTTGTACAGGAATTCCATTCCTATACATGCACTTGAGACCCTCTCCTCCACAAGTCCATGTTGTACTCCATCCGTCCCTCTTTCCATCTTTATGATTACCCTCTGTAAATTTTTTACCATCGACATACCAAATAGTATACGGTCCATTTAGCTTTCCATTTCCAGAGTTATAATTGTATTCTTTCGATATCTGAGCCTTTTCTTCTCCTTCCGGTACCAACCAGAAGGAAGTACCAACCTTCCGGTACCACACTATATATTTCCCATCTATAATCCATCGCTTGGCGTTGCTCAAACAGGGCGAGGCATGGGCCTCGCCCTGAGCACTGCTCCCGGCTTGATCTTTCGCGCCCTCAGTACTTTGAATAATGGTGTATTCCGAATGTTTATTCCCACCTTTTTCAAAAGTTGTCACATTTATAGAGCCCTCCTTTGAAAGATTTATATTGACTGTATTCACATAAACCCAATCAGATGTAAAATCTAATCCCAACTCTCCAAATTCCATTATAAAATCGTCACGATTCATCTTCTCCTCACGCTCCACAGTCTTGTACGACCAAGGTC
>SDBT01002590.1_pt1 | contig 31841 bp, 18 predicted proteins | sample 2277101 | NCBI WGS metagenome assembly SDBT01 (sample SAMN10404973, study PRJNA504765) | marine sediment metagenome | isolation source: marine sediment core GS10_PC15, 103 cmbsf | place: Arctic Ocean: Southern Knipovich Ridge | collected 2010 | reverse complement strand
TTATTTATACCTGTTTGATGTAGGGGCTTGTTATCAATCCGCCTTCGCTGAAGCTACGGCGGATCGGGTTCGATAAATCGAACCCCTACAATTACGCATTATTGGTAGGTGAATTTTTGTAGGGGTCGGATTCATCCGACCCGTTTTCATAGCCCTTCGGACTAACGGAGTTTATCTTAATCCTAAGAATATCGGGCGATGAGTTCTCGTATATCCTCTCCGAAGTTGAGCAGCTCTGCGTTATCCGTCTTGGTTTCTCGGCCCAGGGCCATATCTAAGGTGGTTTTATGGATGTCTCCGACCATTGGTGGAACCATGAGTGCGAGCCCGCGGTTGTGTGTTTTCTTCTGCAGCACATATTCCACCCATTCCTTTGCATTCTTGAACCTGGCCACGATCATCTCGGTACTGCAATGCGGGATGATCGCGGTCTTGCCCGAGAACCTCTCCCAGACCGCCTCGAACCTGGTCTCCGATACCCCGAAGTTGATCGCGCGCAGGTTATTAACCTTGGCAATGACATCAAGCTGATGCTCGAAGTTACCGCAAGAGTGGATGATGATCCCCCCGAACTCTTCCGAAAGCTCGTTGATGTAGCGCAGGCTGAACTCCTCGTAGAGGTGCCGGGAGAGCACGGCCAGGGCATCCTCGGATACCGCGATCCCCATCCCGTCCGGCAGGTAAACCGGCGGGAAGTGAGCGGGCACGAATTCCTTTACCTTTGCTCGCATCTCCTTGACGAACTTGATGATGAGGTCCGTGCACAGGCGCATCAGGTGATGGACCTCCTTGGGATGTTCATACATGGCCACCATGAAGTCGCAGGAATCCCAGACCAGGTAGGCGGTATCCATGGGACCTTGCAAGTCGGTCATGGCTATGGGGTACTTGTGCTCGGCCTTCCTATCAAAGTATTCGGCATAGTCCAGGATGTTGCCGAGAAGCCCGGCCCGGACATCCGGCGGCTCAAGCTCATAGACCTTCTCCGCCGACTCACCCGCCTTGATCGCCGGACGCGACCAGGGCATCTGGTCCGGGGGAAACTCGACCTCGCAGCCAAAAGCCGAGGCGAATACGCCCACCCCCATCTGGGGCTGAAGGTGAAGAACAAAGTCGTCCTGGGACCAGGTGAGCTGGGTCTGCTCGAAGAACTTGTTGAAGGCGAGCGAGGCCTGGAATTGCTCCTCGCGGTCGCGGAAAAGACCGGCCATTGATTCCCTATTGATGATCTTCTGTTGGGCAAGGGCCAGCACGGGTGAGGCCGGTATGAACCATAATGGCCGGGGCATATCCTCCATCGCCCACAGCGCCTTCCACCGCTCCTTCTTCGCCTCCTGGGATTGATCCTTCCAGATATCCATTATTTTACGCATGTTCCTCGTTCCACTTCCTGGTCTCGTCGACCATAGCGTAGTAGTTCTCGATCTTACAGTAGTTTGTTACCGAGTTGCCCGAACCTATGCAGTAACCTCCGTTAGGCGCGCATGCCTCCAGGATCTGCCGGACCCGGGCACGGACCTGGTCCGGGGTGCCCCGGGAAAGAAGATCAACATCCACGCCGCCCAGGATGGAGATCCGCTCACCGTATTTCCGGTATACCTCCTCCACCGGCTCGATATTATCCTGGAAGCTGTGCCGGCCGTCGATGCCGACCACCTCGATCAAATCTTCCATGAGTGCATCAATCTGACCGCAGGAGTGAAACAGGAAGGGTTTTCCGTGCTTGTGGCAGGCGTCGGCAAGGCGCTTGTGTCGGGGGATGACCCATTCCCGCATCCAGTTCGGCGAGAGCATGGTCTGGGTGTTGAAGCCCATATCCTCCGCATAAAAGATAGCGCCGGTGGCCGGGTGGGCCGCGGCCTGGCCAATGGCCGCCTCGGCAAGAATGGTGAGCTGTTCGAGAATATCGCCCAGGAGCTCGGGCTCCTCAATGCTCTTTATGGCCATCTGCTCGAAGCTCATGAGGAACTTTAAATCCTCGAAGATGCCGAAAGCGAATACCATGACCTTCATGCCCGGAGTCATCTTTTCCGCCGCATACTCGATGGGAATGATGCTTATCTGGTCCACTGAGGGCCACGGAAATTTCTCGAACTCCTCCCGGGTGGTGATTAACCCCCGGTGTTCGTTCTGCCAGGCCCGAACCTTGCCTTGCTGCATCGGATTTTCCTTGAGCTGCATCCGGGTGCGGGGCAGGGGCACGATCGGGATCATGGTCACATAGTCATAGCCCACCGCCTCGGTGAAGGCAAGGATCAAATCCATGAGCTTGATCCCGATCTCCATTTCCTCCGGCGTCGGGTCCGTGCCTATGTTTAATACATCGGTCAGCCGACTAAAAGGAAAGTCGATGCCCGTGACCTCGGCCATAATCTCAGTATCAACTACCAGCTCAATGATCGGCACCGGAGCCTCACGGGTCTCGCGCATGATAACCTTCCGAAAATGCTCGAAGTCAGGCTTGTCCTTAAAGGGTCTCTCAATCGTCATAACAGGTCTCCTTTCGTAAAATCGCTGGACTATTTGTGCCTGTTTGGTGTAATCCGCCTATGACGGATTGTAGGGGTGAACCTCTGTGTCCACCCTTATCCCTTCGACCCCGATGCCCATCGAGGCTCAGGATAGGTCGGGCCGACAGAGACGTCGGCCCCTACATTTTCTTTATTCGTCCGCCTCAGGAGGATTATACGAATGGCCTTTGCGGGGCTGGAAAGCCCCGCCTATCCATTATTTTAGTGTCTTTCGGGCACTCTTGCGAGGTTAAAAACTCATGTATTTTTCATTATAGCAGAAAAGAACGCCCTTTTCATTTCTGAAATTTTATTTCTTTAATTATTTCAGGTAGTTATATCATTAGGTGAGGAAAAACTCAGGAAACTGCAGTGAAGAAGCTTGAGTTTCCTCAAAGTTCCTTCTTCTCCTCCTGAGATTGATCCTTTCAGATGTATCGATTAGGCATCTTCAATAACTTCCTTTCCCCCTGATTAAATCAGGGGTTAACGCCACTAAATTCCCCCCTTTGAAAAAGGGGGGGGAGGGGGGGGGTTCATTACTCTCTCCCGAAGTGTTCCTGGTTCCACTTCCGGCCCTCATCCAGCATGGCCAGGTAATTCCTGAGCGGGATGTAGTTGGCTACCGAGTTGCCGGTGCCCAGGACATAGTGGCCGGAAGAGCCGCAGGCATCCAGGATTACCCGGCTCTTTTGCCGGATCTCTTCTTCCCTGCCCTTGGCCAGGAGGTTTATATCCACCCCGCCGATGATCCCGATCCGGTGGCCCCACCTTTGATACGCCTCCTCTACCGGCATGATCTTGTCCTCGAAGCTGTGCTTGGCGTCAACTCCCATCTCGCAAATATCATCCATCACCGCGTACATATTGCCGCAGGAGTGGAACACGAATACCTTGCCCGCCTCATGCACCAAGTCCACTACCCGCTTGACATGAGGTAAAAACTTCTCGCGCAGAACCCGGGGCGAAACCGTGGTCCCGGTTATATGGCCCAGGTCATCCCCCATGAACAGGCCGCCGATATTGGGGTCATCCATCAGGTCCGCGACCGAAGTGTAAATGGTGTCCGACACCTTCCGGATCACCGCCTCCACCAGGTCTGGCTGGTCGGTTAGGGCATAGCTGAACGGAACCAGGCCCATAAGCCAGGTGGTCCACTCAAACACCCCGCCAGGAATCACCATTACCTTCATGCCCTCCGGCACAGTATTGGCCAGGTAGCGGGAACCGAGGTTGATGGTCCCCACATCGTTCGGCCAGCGGTAACGCTCGAAGTCATCCCAGTTCATGATCGGGCCGCGGTTATCGTTCAACCAGCCCCGCTTTCCGTCCTTGACCTCGGTCGAGGTATTGTCCGTGATCTGGAATCTGAACCCCGGGAAATTCAACAAGCTGAAGGAGAAGGTATAATCCCACCCTGCCTCGCAACAGAAGCGGACGGAATGGTTCAGGAAGTTGATCCCTTCCTTGAGCATCTCCTGGAGATCGGCATTCTCGGTCATCATCGGGTTTCGGATCCGAACGCCCAGGAAATTACCCATTGTCTCCGGATCTGCGAAGATATCGCCCACCGGCACCGGGCCCGGCTCCCTGGTGGTGATTGCCCGGCGGAACCGCTCGAAGTCCGGCTTGTTCTTAAAGGGCCTCCCAGGTTTCATAGCCCGAAATTCCTCCTCGTAATAGGTAATTTTATGAACCCTTTCATAGATGCATTACTTGGGATATATTTATTATACCAGATTTGGGCAAATATCAATAGCCTGCCTCAAACGGATTGCTAATGTGGAAATGAACTGGGGAGGAATTATCGGAGACAGCGGAGCATTATGGCAATAATGGATTCACCAGTCTGCGTGCCTGCCTGAGCGAGATCGCTCGCAGTCAGGCTACGCACAGGCAGGGGGTAGACCAGTTGTAAAGGGCCTATCGATGGAATAGAAAAGATATTGATTATTGACCTACCCTACTTCATCTCGTCATTGCCCTTACTGTGGCGGCGGCGGGATGTGGACACAGGAGTTATCTTCCAGACAGGGGTCGTCCAAAATTATGGTGCCGTTGGACTGGAAGAAGCGCCCGACCAGGTTAATCATGTAGGTATCAATATCAAACGCCTTGTTGGGACTGGGGATATAGAACCCGTGTTCACCGGTAGGCCGCATGTAGGGGATACGCATACCCGCCACGCCGGTCTCGGTTTTCACAGTGATGCGCAGGGGCTCATCCAGGGTCGGCGGGTTGTAGCCGTCACCGCAGGCATGGGTGGGATCTACTGATCCATCGTCCGTGCATATATAGTCTGGCTGGTTAGGTGAATCAACGCATTGACTATAAGTGGCGTAGTCACATAAGCGATTGTTAGCCAGATCGTCCACATCGAACAGGATGTGTTTTTCAGTTCCATTCTTTTCAATAGTATATGGCTCTATCTTTTCCACGCCCTCCACCACATGGTTGTCAATCAGCACCCGGTTCTGGGTCTTTTCATACCTGTCGTCTTTTTCAAATAGCTCGATCATCCCGGCCACCCTCGCCTGGGCAATGGCAGTGTTCTGGGGCACATTGGTGTCACCCATAGTGGGGATAACCAGGACATTGGCGCCCATATCAATGTCGCAGTCGAGATTAAATTTTTTACAGTAGTCAATCGGTCCCAGAGGGGTGTAGTAGGAATTGGGCGCATTTTCCGGATCTTTAGGCATATGGTAGCGCACTGCATAGGTTCCCGGGTCGGCCGGGTCCATGATTGTCTGGGCGATCCCGATGAGCTTCCGGAAGTCCGGCGTGCCGCGATAGTCCCCGATGCCCTCGTGGGGCGCAACCAGCGTCGTGCCCTCCTTGTACCAGGCACCCTGGAACTCGGAATCCTGGAGCCAGGTATCAATTACATGTTTGACATCTCCCTGCTCACCGTTATAGATCTCAATCACGATCTGGTCTCCCAGGGCGAGTGGATCTTCCACATCGCAATCGGGACGACAAGCACTTCCTTCTCCAGGCATATAGGTGGACGTCCAGCCCAGGAGCGCCCGCTTCTCGGTAGCACTCACCGCATCCGCGGGGATGTGGATTCGGAAGCTGCCGTCGTTCCCTGCAAGGGCATATCTCTCCTCACCACTTCTTAAGTTCCGGACCACGATCTTGTCGCCCTCCTGGATCCGGGTGGTGGGCCCGATGTCCACATATCCCTCAATATTCACATCCGGGGCCATGAAAAACAGTCCGATTGTACCACTATCGTAGTATAGTGTATAATCATTCAAATCCGAGTCCCAAGTCCGGGGATCATAAGTTAGCCCGAGAACGATAGGCCCAAACAGCCGCAGGAACACGGCCTCAACCACGCCGCCCTGCGTGCTCCGGGCTGAGATGTCAATCAATCCGGCCCCGCCGGAAACCGGCGCTGCCGCCGTGACGGCTGGCTCGATCCCGGCCAGGACCCCGGCAAGGATCCCTCCCAGGGATTGGCCAAAGGTATAAAAGTCATTTGTCCATCCACCGATGTCCACCTCGCCGTCACCATTCAGGTCGCCGGCAATGTCATCATTCTGGTTGCCGTTCTGGTTGATGTCGAAGTTCCAGGTCTGCTCTCCATCGAACGAGCGGATGATGCGAATGAGCTGCATCTCATCAACAATCGTCTGCCGGACGACATCGCGGGTATGGAAGGTATCCGCGCTCCAGAAGTCGCCTCCGGAGTCCTCGATGCCGTCGTTATTAAGATCCCGAGCCCGTCCCGGGAGCAGGGGAAGTAGGGAATCCGCTAAGACGCAGAGTTGCTCAAATTCTGGAGGGGGAACCGGAAGCCCGCATATTATTTTAAGTGCATCCAGGTCGCCACTTGCCAGCCCCAGGCCGTGACCTACCGCGTCCATGCCGCACACCGCTATGCCGTGCTTGGCTAAGTTGCCAGCAAAGCCCAGGATCTCGAACTTCATGGAGGTATAGCCGTGCCCCTCGATCTCCGTCGGATAGGGCGGCTTCATGACAACCATTTTAATCTCGAACTCATCCCCCGAGGCAAATGGGCCACTCCATGCCCCGGACTCGATCGTCAACCAGCCATCATCGGTGGTGAAGTCCGAGTTAATATTACCGGAACCTTGAGACTCACCGCTTTCGACAGTAACATCGAAAGCAGTTGAAGAATTGAATTTTACCTTATAGGTCTGGGAGGAGGATGGGATGTCGGAGTGGTAGGGCTCGATCTCGATAGCCACCGTTTCGGAAGCAATGAATGTGCCGCCCCAGGCCGCGGTCGGTATCGTCAACCAGCCATCGCTGGTGGTAAATTCCGTGCCGATGTCGCCGGAACCCTGAGGCGAACCGCTTTCGTAAGTGACATCGAAGGCGGTTGGGGAAGTGAAGGTCAAGGCATAGTTCCTGGCCGTGGTCACACCATTTACAACCGTGATCTGCTCCTGGTCAATTGAGCCTTCTTCCGAGTCCGCATAGACCGTGCCCAGGCGGTAATCCATACGCGTCTTTACCTGGGAGTCGTCCAGCGCCCCGGCTGCGGATGTGGTCCTGATCTCTTCCAGGCGATAGTTCGGCTTGGGCACTGTGCATACGAAGGTCACCTTATTGGGGCCCACCACTGCTTCGCCGGTAAGCGGGTCAATTTCAAATACTTCATCATCATCCGCGGGATAGAGCTTGGTCGCGATCCCGTCGCGGTCCACGAGGAAGCCCGGCGACTGGAAAGAACCCGCGAAGAAGTAGTCCACATATTTAAATGAATCAACCAGTGGCTGCATCTCCTTCTCCGACACACCAAAAACCAGGTCTCCGAGAGCCGGCAGGGCGCCCATTATATCTTCCGTCTTGAGGATGTACGGGTTCGAAGCCCCAGGCTCATGACTCATACGATCAAGCTCGGCGAACTCCGCGGGAAAATCCTCCTTCAGGTAGCCCATGGGGCCATCCCCGTAGAGCCCGCGCCGGATGGTCACCAGGTCGCGGGTCTGGCTGCCGGTAGTGAACTTCCAGGCAAAGGCTACATCGGAAATGCTCAGCCCGAACTGAGGCAGAATGGACCTGAGTGGCTCAAGCGCATCAGTCTGCTGGGCGTGGTTAATGAACTTGAAGGGCGAGCGCACCGGCCACGCTGTTCCGTCCGGGCCGGGAAGCCCCTTAAGCCGGTTGGTGATGACCACTGCGTAGACCGACTCCTCTTCCAGCGGCAGCATCGGCCGCATCATAAGCGTGTTAGTCTCGCGCTCGTAGAAGTCGATGAGATCGTGGTACTCACTCCAGGGATCATCCGGGTTCAGCCGCCACGCCCCCTCGTAGAAGACATTGGGCCGGTCGAACACACCGTCGAAGTCGGTGTCCCGGTCAATGTAGGGATCAAAGACGCCGTTTCCGTTCGCATCCTCATCATAGGTCTCAAGGAAAAGGTTGCTTGCGTTAGCCCTCGGGTCGTTCGGGAAGTAATTGTTATTCCTCTCCAGTTGGAGCGGGTAGTTGCCCCGTCCCATGTCAAGAAGGGTCGCCTTCCCGTAGTTGGGCGAGCTCGGATTCAGGTTGATCACTAATGCCACATCATCATTGAAGTTGTTGTTACTTTGGTGACGGTCAATGATAGTGTTGATGTCAATGAGCTCCTCGAATGAGATGGTTATTGCACCAAAAATCCCGAACCCGCTCAGGCGATTAAGCTTTTCCCGCAGGTCGGACTCCAGCCGTGTGTCCGCAATCACGCTGACATTGAGCCGCCTTCCGGTAGGAGAGGAGCTATCAATCCTGGTAGCTGAGTCGTTGGGAAACGGGATGTCCGGAAACGGTCTGGCATCCAGGTCGAACTTGATCATCGGCCCCTTCCCGGGGGGCGCTTCCGCCAGTCCTTCCGGCGGTTTATTCTGTGCGCAGGTCATGATCAAGGCCGAGGTAAGAATAATCCCGACCGGAATCAACCTCAATACCGTTTTACCGCATTGCCCTCTCATAGAAATCCTCCTTGTCTGGAATTGTTACTTTTTTTGAACCTAAATAAAATATAGGGGCCGACGTCTGCCTGCCATAGCTTCAGCGTAGGTAGGTCTCTGTCGGCCCGACCTGTTGTCCTGCCTGTCCTGAGCGAAGCCGAAGGGAGCCCCGCCTGTGGCAGGGTCGAAGGGCTCAGGACAAGTCCCATCAGTTAGGATGAGTATTACAATATCACCTCCAAATCACGAATGTCACTAACATAAAAAATCAAAAAACTGTCCCTTTTTCTACATATGCTGATAAGGATTTTGAGGGAGGTGGTTTTCAAATTCGTAGATTTTTCCAACTGAGGATTGGCTTATGGAATAAATCCGCTTCCAGATCCTGAAAGAGGCAAAGACAGTGTCGCTGGACGATCTTTATCCACCAGCATTCCCGCTGAGTTCCGCCCTTGCCCTGAAATTAAGTCCGCATCTTATCAACGCGCTCATTGTGGCGGCAGCGGGATGTGCACACAGGAGTTATCTTCCAGACATGTGTCGTCCAAAATTATGGTGCCGTTGGACTGGAAGTAGCGGGCGATCAGGTTGATCATGTACAGATCCATGTTGAACGCCTTATTGGGATTCGGCACATCGAAGCCGTGCTGACCTCTCGGTTGCATATAGGGAATGCGCATGCCCGCCACTCCGGTCTCGGTTTCCACCGTTATGCGCAGGGGGTCATCCAGGGTCGGAGGGTTGTAGCCGTCGCCACAGGCATGATCGGGATCTACTGATCCATCGTCCGTGCATATATAGTCTGGCTGGTTGGGTGAATTTACGCATTGAGGGTAAGAATTGTAATCGCATAAGCGGTTGTCAGCCAGATCATCCACATCGAAGAGGATTTTGTAATCTTCATAGGGGTTGCCCGGGCTGGTAAACGGACGATGAGCCTGGATCTTCTCTACGCCCTCAACCACGCCGTTGTCAATCAGCACCCGGTTCTGGGTCTTCTCATACCTCGGGTCATCCTCGAATAGCTCGATCATCCCGGCCACCCTCGCCTGGGCAATGGCGGTATTCGGGGGCACATTGGTATCGCCAATGGTGGGGATGACCAGGACATTGGCGCCCATATCAATGTCGCAGTCGAGATTAAATTTTTTACAGTAGTCAATCGGTCCCAGGGGTGTGTAGTAGGAATTGGGTGCATTGGCCGGATCCGCAGGCATGTGATAGCGCATTGCATAGGTTCCCGGGTCGGCCGGGTCCATGATTGACTGGGCGATCCCGATGAGCTTCCGGAAATCCGGCGTGCCGCGATAGTCCCCCATACCCTCGTGGGGCGCGACCAGCGTCGTGCCCTCCTTGTACCAGGCACCCTGGAACTCGGAATCCTGGAGCCAGGTATCAATTACATGTTTGACATCTCCGTGCTCGCCGTTATAGATCTCAATCACGATCGGGTCTCCCAGGGCAAGCGGGTCTTTCACATCGCAATCAGGACGGCAGGCACTTCCTTTTCCGGGCACATAGCCGTCCTTCCACCCCAGGATTGCCCGCTTCTCGGTGGCGTTCACCGCATCGGCGGGGATGTGGATCCGGAAGCTGCCGTCACTCCCTGCCAGGGCATAGCGCTCCTCACCGGTTTTCAGGTTCCGGACCACGACCTTATCTCCCTTCTGGATCCGGCTGGTGACACCAATAGCCACATAGCCCTTACTATTCACATCCGGGGCCATGAAAAACAGTCCGATTGTACCACTATCGTAGTATAGTGTATAATCATTCAAATCCGAGTCCCAAGTCCGGGGATCATAAGTCAGCCCCAGAACAATGGGACCGAGCAGTCGCAGGAACACGGCCTCAACCACGCCGCCCTGAGTGCTTCGGGCCGAGATGTCAATCAACCCGGCCCCGCCGGAAACCGGCGCCGCCGCTGTGACGGCCGGCTCGATCCCGGCCAGGACCCCGGCAAGGATCCCTCCCAGGGAGATACCATAGGTATAAAAGTCATTTGTCCATCCGCCGATGTCCACCTCACCGTCGCCGTTCAGGTCTCCGGCAATGTCATCATTCAGGTTGCCGTTCCGGTTGATGTCGAACTTCCAGGTCCGCTCTCCATCGAACGAGCGGATGATGCGAACAAGCTGCATCTGATCAACGACCGTCTGCCGGACGACATCGCGGGTATGGAAGGTATCCGCGCTCCAGAAATCGCCGCCGGAGTCCCCGACGCCGTCGTTATTAAGATCCCGAGCCCGTCCGACGAAGGTTGCCAGTATGGAATCTATTATGTCGCAGAGATGCCGATATTCTGGGTCTAATAGTTCCGGACACATTATCTTAATCCCTATTAGTTCCTCTTCGGTGAACCCCCCGCCGTGACCCACTGAGTCCACACCACACACCGCTATGCCGTGCTTGGCGAAGTTACCGGCAAAGCCCAGGATCTCGAACTTCATTGATGTATAGCCGTGTCCCTCGATCACCGTCGGATAAGGCGGCCTCATGGCAACCGTTTCAAACTCGAACACATCCCCCGAGGCAAACGTGTTACTCCAGGCCCCGGACACGATCGTCAACCAGCCATCGGTGGTGGTAAAGTCTGAGTTAATATTACCGGAACCTTGAGAACCTTGAGGTGCTGTGCTTCCAACAGTGAAGGCAATTGTAGAGGCGAAGGTCACCTTATAGGTCTGGGAAGGTCCGGTTTCCTCGTCCACATACGGCTCGATCTCGATAGTCGCTATTTCATCAGCAGCGAATGTGCCGCCCCAGGCCGCGGCCTGGATCGTGAGCTGACTATCGTCGGTAATGAATTCAGACCCGGTATTCCCTGTGCCTTGGAATTCTCCCTCCTTATCTTCGGCGGAGAAAGTAGTGTTGGTAAGGAAGGTCAGGACATAGATCCTGGCCTCAGTGGTCTCATTATTTACAAAAGTAACCTGGCTCCGGTCAATTGAGCCTCCTTCCGAGGCCACATAGACTGTACCCAGGCGGTGATCCGTTCGCACCTTCACCTGGGGCCAGTCCAGCGTCCCGGCTGCGGATATGGAACTGATCTTCTCCAGGCGATAGTTCGGCTTGGGCACTGAGCACATGATGGTCACCGTATTGGGGCCTATCACCGCTGCGCCGGTCAGCGGATCTATCTCAAATATCTCATCATCATCCGCGGGATAGTTCCTGGTCGCGATTCCGTCGCGGTCCACAAGGAAGCCCGGCGATTGGAACGAGGCAAAGGTGAAGTAATCCACATAATTAAATGAACTAATCAGTGGTGCGATCTCCTCACTCGACATGCCAAACGACTCAGCGATAAGTGGGGCAAGGCCTATCAGGTCTGCCGACTTCAAGGCGTACGGGTTCGGAATCCAGGGCACATCCTCAAGGCGATCAATCTCTCCGATCTCCGCGGGAAAATCCTCCGCGAGGTAGCCCATAGGGCCATCGCCGTAAAGCCCGCGCCGGATGGTCACCAGGTCTCGGGTCTGGCTGCCGGTGGTGAACTTCCAGGCAAAGGCCACATCAGAAATGCTCAGCCCGAACTGGGACAGAATGGATCTAAGCGGCTCGAGCGCATCGGTCTGCTGGGCGTGGTTAATGAACTTGAAGGGCGAGCGCACCGGCCACGCTGTTCCGTCCGGGCCGGGAAGGCCCTTAAGCCGGTTGGTGATGACCACTGCGTAGACCGACTCCTCTTCCAGCGGCAGCAACGGCCGCATGATAAGCGTGTTAGTCTCGCGCTCGTAGAAGTCAATGAGATCGTGGTACTCACTCCAGGGGTCAGCCGGGTTTACCCGCCACGCCCCGTCGTAGAAGACATTGGGCCGGTCGAACACGCCGTCGAAGTCGGTGTCCCGGTCAATGTAGGGATCAAAAACGTCGCGGATGCCTTCTTCTTTATTGTCTTCATCATAGGTCTCAAGGAAAAGGTTGCTCGCGTTAGCCCTCGGGTCGTTCGGGAAGTAATTGTTATTCCTCTCCAGTTGGAGCGGGAAGTTGCCCCGTCCCATGTCAAGAAGGGTCGCCTTCCCGTAGTTGGGCGAGGCCGGGTTCAGGTTGATCACGAATGCCACATCATCAATGAAGTCGTTATTCTTCTGGTGACGGTCAATGATGGTGTTGATGTCAATGAGTTCCTCGAAGGAAATGGTTATTGAGCCAAAAATCCCGAACCCGCTCAGGCGGTTAATCTTTTCCCGCAGGTCGGACTCCAGCCGGGTGGACGCGATCACACTGATATTAACCCGCCTTCCGGTAGGAGACGAGCTATCAATCCTGGTAGCTGAGTCGTTGGGAAACGGGATATCCGGGAACGGTTTGGCATCCAGATCGAACTTGATCATCGGCCCCTTCCCGGGGGGCGCTTCCGCCAGTCCTTCCGGCGGTTTATTCTGTGCGCAGGTCATGATCAAGGCCGAGGCAAGAATAATACCGACCGGAATCAACCTCACTACCGTTTTACCGTATTGCCATCTCATTAAGAACCTCCTTATAGCCCCCTCTCCCGCGTGAACGCGGGATGGGAGAGGGTTAGAGCCTGCCCTCAGCCCCGATGGGCATCGGGGGCGAAGGGGTGAGGGGGAAACTGATAAGATTTTCACCCCCTCCTTTGTCCTCCCCCATCAAGGGGGAGGAAACTTTTTGTATATAAACCGGAAACCCCGCCTTATGGACAGGGCAGTTCCGCTTTCGATCCAGGTCAGCAGAAGCCTCACCACTCAATGGTTATCCGACCCTGAAGCTTTTTGATCGATTTGCCCTGATTCCCCTGTTCGTCAGCGAACGCCTTACCGGGCATGAAGTGGCCGTACTGTAAGCCCGCGCTCAGCTTGACCCCTGAACTCATTAGCTTGACCTGCGAATCCGCCAGCTCGACCTCTGAACCCAGCACATACTGGTAGCTTAATTCGCTGTCAAACTCCCAGCCGAGCTCCTTGCTTTCGCACTCCGCACCCTTGAAGTTTGTCGGATTTCCGCCCGCCTCGAAGGTCAGATAGGGATCCATGAAGTCCTCCGCGGCCGATGCGTGGAGCAGACCTAACTTGAGCCCCAGTCCTCCTTCCTCTTCTGGCGGACTGTAGGATATGAAGACGCTCTGATAAAAGGCATTTGAAACCGCGCCGTCGGTAGGCAGTTGGTCAATCCCCTTCTGCGGTACTGCAGTCTTGTCGGGGTTTGCCAGGGGCTCAGGCTGAACCGCCGACAGCGACCCAATCACCTCGTCAAACAACACGATCCCCACATTGTAGTCGGGGTCAAACGAGAAGCCGTAGTTGGTGTCATCGTAGGTGTTGGCGTCTCCCGAGGCATAGCCACCCTCAAGACCGAGACGAAGCCCGCTAAGAGAAATCCCGCTGCGAAGCGCTGCGCCAAAACTTTTGAGGTCAAGCTCCTCGGGAGCGTTCTCATGGATCACCCGATCCGTCCATCCCCTTAGCAGAATACCCTCGAAAGCCACCGACAATATCGGACCGCCTTCTTCTTCTGTTCCGCTCTTCCAATTTAAATATATGTCATATGCGGTAGCCTTAACCTCATCCCCGTCATCATCCTCCTGGTCCCGGAGCGCCACATATACTCCCGCAAAAATATGATCCGGATCATCGTAGAAGGATAAGAATACCCACTCCGAGCCGCGGTCTCCGTCCTCGTAGCTGGCGTTTTCGTCCCGCCAGACGATGTCATATCCCAGTCCAATCACCAGCCGGTCCGCAAGATCGCTGTCGTAGAAAAACTTTAGCGGCTTGGTCCCGAACAGCGCCCGCCAGTAAAGGTCTCCGTAGTAGGACTCTCCGAATTCATTGAACCGGTCCTCGCCGTCATTGGACAGAAGGCCCAGGCCCCAATGGGAGGCCATCTGGCCCACGCGAATCACGCCTACCGGGCTCTCCCACTCAACCCACAACTGGCGAGGCTCAAAATGTTCATAGTCATCCTCACCATCCCAGGGCCGGTCGGCAAAATCGGTGCCCAAGTCCGCCTCATCGCCGGATACAAGCCCGCTGAAAAAGTCTGCCTGAGATAAAAACTTTAGCTTCTCCCCGATTCTGAGCTCGGGCGAGATCCGGAGCCGGTTTTCCAGCCAACGGTTCTGGCCCAGTTCCCGGCCTTCATCGTCAACCGGAAAATCAGAAAGCCAGTTCACCCGGAACCGTTCCTCTGCCGGGACGGTGAACTCCATGTCTGCGTGAGCAGCTCCCGCCACTAAAACTCCGCATGCCATCATGATCATCGCCAAAATACTTGTCTTCTTCATCTCAAAATACCTTCCTTTCCTTCGACCCCGCCACAGGCGAGGCTTATGACAAGTTAAATTGATATCTATACAGCCACCCCAAAAAATCCTTTCCCCATTTCCATTAATTATAATCAGTGTTATGATACCACCTCCAAATTGCTAATGTCAATAAAAAAAGAAAAAAAAGTGGATTGAAGCTTACTTCCCGATCATTGCGCCCCGGTTGCAAGCAGCTCCGCAATATGCATTACCCGCACATTACTGCCCTGCCTGCTCAGGTAGCCTTTGATCTGAATGAGGCAGCCGGGGTCGCAGACCACCACAGCGTTCGCGCCGGACTCCCCTATCCTTTCCGCCTTCCTCTTGGCCATGGCCGCGGAGACCTCAGGAAACTTGAGCGAGAAGATGCCGCCAAAACCGCAGCAGCGCTCCGAGTCCTCCATCTCCACGAGCTCCACTCCGGCAACCGCCCGGATCAGCGTCCTCGGCTCCTCCTTGATCCCGAGTTCCCGGTTTAAGTGGCAGGAGTCATGATAGGTGACCCGCCCGGAAAAGGACGCGCCCAGGTCGGTTATGCCAAGGCGCCGAACCAGAAACTCGGTCAGCTCGAAGGTGCGCTCGCCGATAGCGTGTGCCTTTTCGAGATCGCGTGGAATATCAGCGAAGAGGTGCTGGTAGTGGTTTCTTACCATGGACACGCACGATCCCGAGGGCGATACTATTAATTCACTGTCCTCGAAAGCCCTGAGAAACTGCCGGGCCACCCGGCGGGCGTCCTCCCAGTGTCCTGCGTTGAAGGCGGGCTGACCGCAGCAAGTCTGGTCTTCCGGGTAGTAAAGATCAAGGCCCAGTCGCTCGAGCAAGCGGGCGGTGGCTTCACCTATCTCCGGCAGGAAAATGTCGGCCAGGCATGGTATGAAAAGAGAAACTTGCATAATTGGCTCCTTGATATTTTTTTCAGTTAGTGTAATATATCATAAAGTACGGGGTAAGGGAATAGAATCCCCGGAGTTTCCCTGTTTTTAGGTAAAGAGTAGATAGGCTCCCCGCATTGTAGGGGCCGACCTCTGTGTCGGCCCTAATAGGGGTGGACACTGAGGTCCACCCCTACAAACCGTCTGAGCGGACTAAATACCGGGGCTCGAAAGCCCCGGCTATTCAATGTAGGGGTAATTCATGAATTGCCCCTACTTGTAGGATTTTTGAGGAAATTCCTGAAAAAAACAGGCAAAAGTTCCCCTATTTTTTTAGAAACCTGTCATGAGCCCCGATGGGCATCGGGGTCGAAGGAAAGGAATAGAATCCATGGGTCAATCACAGGAGGGCTTTAAGAAGCGGGTGAGCCGGGCCGCGAGGGAACCGTCGGTGGAAGCCAGGTTCAGGATGGGTGCCCAGATGTTCGGGGTACTCAGAAAGTTCCGGATCGACGAACTCGGCAACTTCGAGGAGCTCCGCCAAAAGTATAGCGAGCTCAAGGATACCGTGTTCGCGGATCTCGACGGCTTTGTCGCCCGGCTTCGGGAACAGGTCGAATCCCTGGGCGGGAGGGTCTACCTGGCGGAGGACGCTGAGCAAGCCTGCCGCATCATCTGCGGGATCGCTCATGAAGCCGGGGCCAAGGTTGTGGTCAAGTCAAAATCCATGACCTCAGAGGAGGTGGAGCTGAACCCCGCCCTCCAGGCAAGGGGAATCGAGGTGTGGGAGACCGATTTGGGGGAGTTTATCATCCAGTTAGCCAATGAGCGCCCCTACCATATTGTGGGTCCGGCCCTCCACAAGACCAGGGAGGAGATCGCTGAGCTCTTTGCAAAGAAGTTAGGCGCGGAGCTTGCTGATAACCCGCAGGAGCTTACCAAAATAGCCCGCGAGTTCCTGCGCGAAAAGTTTCTCTCCGCCGACCTGGGCATAACCGGCGCCAATGCGCTGGTAGCCGAGAACGGGGCCGTAATCCTTGTCGAGAACGAGGGCAATATCCGCCTGACCACCACCTTGCCCCGGATTCATGTGGCACTGGCCGGGATCGAAAAGATCATCCCCACCATGGGCGACCTTGCCCTTCTTCTCAAGCTTCTGCCCAGAAGTGCCACCGGCCAGAAGATGGGCGGATATGTATCCATGATCCGGGGTCCCGGGAGAGAGGACGAGCGCGACGGCGCCGACGAGTTCCACCTGGTGCTCCTGGATAACGGTAGATCCCGGATGTGCGAAGACCCCGTGCTCCGGGAGGCCCTCAAGTGCATCCGATGTGGCGCCTGCCTCAATGTCTGCCCGGTTTACCAGCACATCGGCGGGCATGCATATGGCTCGGTGTATACCGGTCCCATCGGAGCCATGATCACCCAGGCCCTGGCAGGGCCCAGGGTAGGCCCAAATGACTCGTGGCTTCTGCCCTTTGCCAGTTCCTTGTGCGGGCAGTGCACCGAGGTCTGTCCGGCCAAGATCCCGATCCACAAGGTATTGCTCGATCTCCGCCGGCGTTCGGCCGAGGGCGCGGATGCTCGCAGCTCCCTGGCGGAGCGCGCGGCCTTCCGGGCATGGAGCGAACTCTGGAAGAAACCCATCGGGTACCGGATCTCTACCAGAGCCGCCGCAACCATGGGACGACTCGTGGCCCGGGATAATAAGATTAACAACCTGCCGCCACCAGGGAATGCGTGGACTGGGGAACGCGATTTACCGGCGCCCGCCTCGAGATCATTTCACGAGAGGTGGCGCAATCGCACTCCTGCGTCCCCCGCGGGGCCGGAGAGACCAACCGGGAAAGATAAAGCCATTCCGGCAGCCCAAACCAGGGCCGGGCAACCCGAGAGACCAACCACCGATGAGCAGTCCGAGAAGGGACGGGGGCCAAGGCCAGGCGATTTAGAGAAACTCACTAATGAGCTCGAATTCTCGCAAGGTGCAGTATCCTTGGCCAGGGGGGTGGACGAGGCCCGGGATAAGCTCAAGGAGATCCTGTCTTCTTTTACCGGACAGATCATGGTCAGGTGGAGCCATCCGGACTTGAATTTGCTGGGGCTGGACGAGCTGGCAGCCCAGGCGGGAATAACTGTGGCTCCCCTTGAGCAGGAGGGTGAGGATCTCATAGGTGCGGCGGCCACGGCCGCCGTAGGGGTTACCGCAGGCGATTACGGCCTGGCCGAGTCAGGAACTGTTGTCCTGCTGAGCGGTCCGGGTCGGGAACGGTGCATCAGTCTCCTACCCCCCGCCCACATTGCGGTAGTCCGGACCGAGCGAGTCCTGACGGATTTTGAGGATCTTATCCCGGCGCTGGCCGAGGAGGGTCAATCCGACTTCCGGGGACTCACATTCATAAGCGGACCAAGCCTAACCGGTGACATTGAGATGGTTCCCGTGATCGGAGTGCACGGCCCTGGCCGCCTTTTCTTGCTCCTGTGGAGCGAGGAATGAAAAGTAGAGACCTGCCCTACATCCCTGCCCGGCCTAACGGCAAGACATTACGATCAGCCCCGGTACCAGCTTTAAGGTGCCTGCCCAGCCAGTAAGCAGCCATAATGTCTCCCACCGCATTTATCTCATAGGGGTTACGGAAGTAGTTTACTGCGAAAGGATTGGAGCGCCAGTCGAAGTTGGAGTCGCCCCGGAGTCTTCTCGGCAGAACATGCTCGGCAACTATCTCGCTGTTATGCCCGAGTCCCACCCTCCCCCGATCAGCCGTCTCATCATAATATTGATATAAATCCGGATTGTATTTCACCGGTAGCTCAATGATGGTCTCACCGTCAACCGCCAGGCACTCGCCATCAATAAGTTCCTGGTCAGTACAGTTAATTACATCCTTCGCCCACATCGGCGTCGGCGGCCATTGTTTAAGGGTCTCGATTCCCTGCTCGACCTCCTCCGGGACATTACCGCCCGCCCGGAGACCAGAATAGATTACATCGAAAAAGGTCTGGTTGATGTGCTTGGGCTGGCGATCATTTCCGTTGTCCCAGAGCCTCTCCAGGGCCTCCTGAACAACGCTCCTTACCTCCGGATCCGTCTCATAGCGAAGAACATTATAAAAAGCGATAAAGACCATATTGACATTGGAATAATTGGTGGCATACCCCATGTCCACGATGGGCAGAAACCCGTCCCTCGCAAACTCGTGCCAGCCCCGGTTTCCGATCAGCTCCCCGTAATAATAGTCCCGAATATCCTCATTGCCGGTTATATGATAAAGGCTCCGCATAACCCCCAGGCCCATAATGGCGCTAAAAGTATTAAATGGTTCTAAAGAATAACTGGCGTTCCAGCATCCGCCTTGAAGGTTGATGACATTGGGATTAAGGTCGCACCACTGGGTGAGCTTTCCGTCCGCATCCCGGATCAGCATATCGGTTCCGAGCTCGGGAGAGACCTGCATCAGGCTCTGGGCGAAATTACGGGCGTGGCTCACCAGCATATCTCTATATTCCTGGGGGATTTCTGGGTCCTCGGCAATCACATCCCAGGCCACGCCCATAGCAAAGATCCAGCCATCCACCTGGTCCTTACTGGCATTGTCCTCCCAGCCCCAATCCTCAAAGCGTTTATCAGCGGTATTGTCTTCCCGCCAGGTGTTGTGCTTTTCTGTATTGGGTGGTGGTGTTTCTTCGGGCATCTCCTGGGGATTATAGCTCTCCCAGCTCGGGCCGTGATCCTTGCGCCGAAGGCCCCGGACCAGGACCCCGGGCACCCCGCCGATTGAATTTCCGATGTCAATCACCTCCAGGACATGAATCGCGCGCTGGCGGGCCTCTTCTACTATCTCCGGAGGATAGCCCTGATCCCTCAAGACCGCATAGCGCAGAAGGTCCGCGGCTATCGCCACTCCCCCGAACATCCCGGTATCCCCGAAGCCGCCGTATCTTTTAATAATGCCCGAGATACCATCTCTTGGATTATCCGCCAGGGCCTTGTATTTACCACCACATTTGGCGTCCTGGGCGCAGAATGCCTTAAAGTCATTATCTATCTCCTCCCGGTTCCAGACCAGACTTCCCGAGTATTGATTGAAATACCGGGTAAGAATATCCTTATCATCATCGTTATCCTTCTCCACCGTAAAATCATTATACCCCACTCCAATAGCGATACTATTAAGGAAGGCAAATTGACGAAAATGTTGATTCATAAAATCCTCAAGCTCAGCATCATAACCTGCCTGACCCGGGCTCGCAATTACTGTGTCAGCTGGCCCTGACTTTTTATCATGGTCTCCTCCGCATACAGTGAAGATGAGGGCTGATGTTAGAGCAATAATCAAGGCCAAATTTCTCGCCATTTTCTTCATTTTCTCTTCCATTTCTTGCCTCCTTTTTAAAGTTGAAAGCATTCTCAATAAGATCTCATAGCATAATTTAGTTCTGGTATCAATTCTTTTTCTTGGCACGACTCCATCTTTTAATCAAAGATTAGTAAACTCATTAAGCAGAGCATAAAATAGGTTGCATCCTTCAATTGCTGCTACGCTCAAAATTACTCAATTCCCGCGCCCTTCGACCCCGATGGCCATCGGGGCTCAGGACAGGTTATCGAACCCGATGGGCTATGAAAACGGGTCGGATGAATCCGACCCCTACAAAAATTCACCCACCAATAATGTGTAATTGTAGGGGTTTGATTCCTTCGACCCCGCCACCGGCGGGGCTCCCTTCGGCTTCGCTCAGGACAGGCAGGACAGGTAAGGGTGGACACAGAGGTCCACCCCTACAATCCGACTCAGATCGGACTTATACTAAATAGGTACAAGCCTTTCCTGAACTCGCCCAAGGGCCTGAATTTGTCTGACTATGGAGAGATTTTGAGGGGATATTTAGCTTCGGTTTTGAATTCCGTCAATGTAGCCGACCAACCCCGTCTTAACATTAGCCGCATTCGCCTCATCGGTATCAATGTGCATAGCCAGCTGGAAGCTCGGATGCACCCGGATCAGCACATCACCGAAGATAAGCTCCCGCTCGCCCTCCACCCGCACCATCACCATATCCTTGTCGCGCAAACCGAAGTGCAGGGCATCTTCGGGCGTCATATGAATATGACGAAGGGCACAGATTACCCCCTTGTCGGCGGTTATGTTGCCTTTTGATCCCTCAATGGTTATCCCCGGGCTATCTTCAATATCTCCGGATTCGCGGATGGGAGGATGAATGCCCAGTTTGAACTGCTCGGTCATCGAGATTTCAATCTGGGTCTCTTTGCGGGTAGGCCCGAGTACCCTCACCCGCTCCACCTTGCCCTTAGGCCCGATTAAACCCAGCTTTTCCTTGCAGGCATACTGACCTGGCTGGGAGAGCTCCTGTTCAAAAGTAAGCTGGTGTCCCGGACCGAAAAGTTCCTCTACATGTTGTTGTGAAAGGTGGACATGGTGAGCTGAGGCCTCAACCGGAATAGGAATCGGCTTCTGAGTACGGATGATTTTGGTAACATGGCGGCGATTTAAGGTGCGGAGCATCTCCCGGGCGATCATCTGCTCCTCGTTCGTGGGGATGATTAGCGCGCGCACCGGTGCGTCATCAGTTGAGATATCGTATACATTTTCAGAGCCGCGGGCACTCCGGTTTTTATCCTCGTTTATGTAAATACCCATATAGCCCAGGCCCTGACAGGCAAGGCTGCGTACCCCGGAACTCCCCTGTCCGATACCACCGGTGAAGACGAGAATATCCAGTCCGCCCATGGCCGCAACATAAGCACCGATGTACTTTCGCACCTGGTAACAGAAGGTTTTGAAAGCCAGCAAGGCGCGGTGATTACCCTCATTGGCCGCTTTCTCAATCTCCCGCATATCATTTGAGATGCCCGAGAGCCCCTTCAGACCGCTTTGCTTATTAATCAATCGGTCTAACTCTTCGTGGCCTAAGCCCTCAGTGCGCATCAGGTAGGTGAGTACTGCCGGGTCAAGATTACCGCAGCGAGTACCCATAATTAACCCTTCGGTTGGGGTTAACCCCATCGAAGTGTCCACCGATCGCCCGTGATCAACGGCACAAAGAGAGGCACCATTGCCCAGATGGCAGGTAACAATTTGCAGCTCGTTGTAAGGCCGCTTGAGGTGACCCGCAGCCTTCAGCGAAACATAAGCGTGAGACATACCGTGAAAACCGTAGCGCCTTATCCGCTTTTGCTCGTAGTATTCATAGGGAAGACCATAAAGATAGGCGTAGGCCGGCAGGGTCTGGTGAAAGGCGGTATCGAAAACCGCAATGTGAGGCACATCGGGAAAGAGGTGCTGGGCTTCTCTGATGCCGATTAGGTTCACCGGGTTATGGAGCGGAGCCAAACCAACCGCTTTTTCAATATCCTTCAAGACCTTGTCGTTGATTATTACTGAGTTCTGAAACCGATCACCTCCGTGCACCACGCGGTGTCCTACGGCATTAATTTGGTCCGGGGAGCTGATAACACCGGTCCTGGGTCCTGTCAGTTCTCCAACCATGGCCGTAAAAGCCTCCTGATGCCCCCCCCGGGGTAGCTCCTTGACCTCCTCTCCCTTGGAATAAAGGTAGGTATGTCGGGTTCCCTCCTCGCCGATTTTCTCAATAATCCCCCGGGCGTTTTTCGTCCCATTGGAGGTATCAAAAAGGTTATACTTGAGCGATGAGGAGCCGCAGTTTATCACCAGCAGCTTCATCGGTTCATCACTCTTCAACCGGAAGCCATAAGGATCATCGCTTTTCCGGAAAGCAGAGGCTGCCAGCTCTTGGCCGGTCTCGTCGTAAGCGAGTTTCTTTAGGCGCTCGGAGATTGTTTTCGATAAATGTTTAATAGCAGGAGGATGGCTGATAAGAATGGTGGAAAAAAGGCTCTGCGGAATAATCAGCGCCGTACAGCAGGTGACCCCAATAACATCAGCAATGGTCTTATCCCCGGTCATGAGCGACATCTCTCCAAATATGTCGCCTGGCCCCAGCATGCCGATACGGGCTTTTTCTCCACTGTCATCGGTAACCGAGACCTCAGCTTCTCCATCCAAGAGGATGCCCAGAAAGCGCCCCTCTTCGCCGAACCGAATGACTGCCTCATTTGGCTCAAAGGTGGTGATATGCGAGCCTTCCGCCAGCTCTTTCAGCCGAGTATCAGGAAAGCCCTTAAAAAGCTCCGCCTGGCTTCTTAAAAATTCAATAACTTCAGCTAATTCCATTGTTCACTCTCCGCGGTAAGTTAACTATATTTTCTCCGGTAGTCAGAATAGCGGGCCAGGGCCGCCATTGCCCGGACCGCCCTCTCCGGGGTAGAATAAACCATAATCCCCTGCTCTCTTAAGGCCCTGATCGCCATATTAGATTGCTCATAATAACTTCCCACATTATCGGAGCAAATAGTTACCGGCTTCCGATATTCCTTCATTGCATTCAGGATACTCTCGGCAGTTTTCCGGTCGTTCTCGTCCGCACGGTTGCATAGTTTTTCCCTGATCTCCACGGGAAAGAAGGGAGAATCATCCATATGCTCTTTGAACTGAGTTCCCATACCCACACCGATCTGGATAACTCCATCAATCTCCGGGCAGCTGAGCAAGATGGTCAGGCACTTGCTCAGGGTATCTCTCCCCTGTGCGGCGGCAAGATCCACCGGGTTATTATGGCTCCAGCGGGGGGGTAAGATTTCATCCAGCTTCGCTCTTGTCGGAGCCGGGAGGGGAACAACCTCGAGCCCCTGTTCCAAGCAGGTATCGGCCGCCAGAACCCCCCAGCCCCCACCTACGGTAACAATCCCCACCCGATTCCCCCGGGGTAAGGGCTGTCTGGCAAAGGCCATCCCCAAATCAAAAAGCTCCTGCAGGTCATTGACCTGGATAACGCCGGCCTGCCGACAAACAGCCGCAAATACCTCATCGGAACCAGACATCTACCCGGTATGCGAGCTCACCGCCCGGCCCCCCGCCGAGGTCTTGCCCCCTTTTAGGAGGACTACGGGCTTCTTCCGGGTAGCATGCTGACAGACCTCCAGGAACCTCCTCCCGTCACCCACTCCCTCAAGATAACAGAGAATTACTTCGGTATCGGTATCTTCACCGAAATATTCAATTAGATCCTCGCACGAAGTGGTGGCCTCGTTACCGCTGCTGACAAATTTACTGAAGCCGGTATTCTGATATTTTGACCATTGGAGGAGAGAGCCTCCCACATTCCCACTTTGGCTCACCATCGAGAACGGGCCGGGAAGAGGGAATACCCCATAGATCTGAGGGGACAGGAGGGAATGTGAGCACATTACCCCCTGACAATTGGGGCCAATCATTAGCAAATTTCCCTCCTCCGCTATCCGGGCTATCTTATCCTGCAACTTCTTCTCCTCCGCCCCTACCTCACCGAAGCCGGCGGTTATTACTACCACCGCTTTTACCCCTTTTCCCACACACTCCGAAAGTACTTCAGGAACCGCCTCCGGGGGAATAGTTATTATCGCCAGATCAACGGCCTCGGGAGTCTCCTTAATGCTGGGATAGGCTTGCAGGCCACATACTAATTCTTCTCTTCGGTTAATCGGATAAATCTTACCAGCGAACTTCGCCCGGATAATATTGTGCAGCACGCCAAAACCCCACTTCCGGGCATCGTTGGAAGCGCCGATTATTGCTACTGATTTTGGGTAAAAAAGCGGCGTAAATCTGTTAATTACTTCACTGGCCATTGGGAAACTCCATCTTTGTTGATCTTATTTTTTTCTGAAAGAGGAGTAATAAACTTCTTGTTGTTGTCTTCCTCCTCAATAAATATATCTTTTCGTTCATTTCCGCGTGCTGTAATATGATAAACACCATTTTCTATTTCAAATCGTAAGGGTCTCGCCATAGTGCTAATTTAACTCCTAACCATCTTTGTGTCAAGATTCAACAGGCTGGAGGAAAACTGTAAAATACTATTAAATGTCATTCTGACCCTGAATGAAATGAAGGGGAAGAATCTAATATAATGAGGTTTCCGAGACTCTTCACGGAGTTTGCCCTGAGCAATGTCATTGCGAGGCAAAGCCGCGGCAACCTGAGATTCTTCGCGGAGCTTGTCCTGAGCCCCGCCTGTGGCGGGGTCGAAGGGTTCAGAGTGACAGAGAGCAAAGGGTTCCCTCAGAATGACGGAAAGCGAAGGGTTCAGAGTGACAAGTGGAGATTTTTCAACACCCTGCCAAGAACCGACCCCAATTACCTCTCCTTTTTTTTCTTAAGGTATCTTTTAATCCCACCAATGTTTAATAAGAAGCTGGGATATTGGGGGAAATCCCGGACTACGGGTACATATTTCGCAATCATTTCTAAGATCTCATCGACTTCGGCGTCCGGGGTAGACTCCAGAACCGTTTCGATTGTTTTTACCCAGAGCCGGTGTTGTTTCCGGACCTCTTTGAATAGGGTTTTATCCCGGGAAGTGCCCCGATGGGTGAAGACAATCAATTCTGGCTTGAGATCTTCCAGACGTCGAATAGACTCAAGGGAAAGTTCCTGGTCGTAATCCGGGGCGGGGGTGACGATGAAAAACGCCCCATCCGGGTAGAGACAGCCCAGGGCGTCTCCGGCGAAGAGGATTTTTTCTTTGGGCTCAAAAAGACAGATATGGTAACGGGCGTGACCGGGAGTGTGGATGACTTGCCAACGGGTCTTTCCGAGCTTGATTTCATCGCCGTTGGTAACTGGATGGATTTGAGACTCCGGGATCGGGATCATCTCCCCAATCTCCTCCATTTTCGGACCGTAAGTTCGGCGGGCGCTCTGGTTGAGCCGTTCCGGGTTGATGAGATGGGGCGCACCCCATTCATGGACAAAGACGATCAGGTTGGGATTTTCCCGGGCTAAGTGTCCGGCTGCCCCGGTGTGATCCAGGTGGATATGGGTAGTGATGAGATATTTCAAATCCTGGGGGCGGACCCCAAGCTCTTGCAGGCCTTGAATCAGCTCCCCGGCTTCATTGGGATGCGGGGCCTCAATTAAGGCAAGGCTTTCATCTCGGATAAGGTAGGAAGAATGAGTATCGCCGATCTGGATCATCTCAATCCCGGGATAAATATTTCTCGTTTCCATAATCGTTAATTTAAATCAGATTCAAAATTTTAAATCCTAACCCCTGATGAACCTCCCCGCGGCAAGCCGCGGGGTATCAATTTATTTCCCCTCCCTTGCCTGTCCTGAGCTTGTCGAAGGGATGGGAGGGGACTAAGGGGAGGGTGAAGGGTCTTAGACCCTTTTCTAATCACCCCCTCCCCAACCCTCCCCCATCAAGGGGGAGGGAAGTATAAGGTAACCCTGTAGCAAGCTACAGGGAATTAACAAGTTAAAACAAAGAACCCCTCACCTCAATCCTGCCTGTCCTGAGCCCCGCCTGTGGCGGGGTCGAAGGGCTCAGGACAAGGAACGGGGTATTCCGACATATTCTCATAAATTTTTTGGCAGGCAGGTTTGATGGGAGGGTTATATATAAATATCAATTGCTTTGATAGTAAATCAGACCCAATTAACTCCACAGTGCCCACTCTAAAATATCATTGCAATTCTGCATGAACTCTATCTTAGGCGGCGGTAGCCTATGGCTTAACCTGTGATAGCTTCACCAGAAAAAGGCTCAAATCCGGCACATAGGTAATAATGAGTAGGGCTACTAATAATATCCCCAAAAATGGGAGGGAGGCCGCGTATAGCTTTAACACTGGCTTGTTGAGGCGGAAGCTCGAGATGAAGAGGTTTATTCCCACCGGTGGAGTGGAGTAACCAATCTCTAAATTTGTTAGAAATATTATTCCCAGGTGTATGGGGTCTATTCCGAAGGCCTTTGCTACCGGGACTATGAGGGGGACAACTACTATCATAGCTGAGAATATATCCATCATACATCCCACTACTATCAGGAATACATTAAGCATGATAAGGAAGGCAATTTTACTTGTGATAAATGTTTTCATAAAGGCTAAGACCTTCATGGGAACCTGCTGGTCTATGAGGAAATTGGTTAAACCCAAGGCAGCGCCCATGATTATTAGAATTCCTCCGACTAAGACCATGCTTTCCACCATAATCTTAGGCAAATTCCTTAGTTTTATATCCCGGTAGATAAATACCTCGATAATAAGAACATAAAATGCAACGACCGCCGCCGCCTCGCTGGCTGTGAGGATCCCCATATATATTCCACCTAATATAATAAAAGGGATTGGTATCTCCCAGGCGGCATCCTTCGTGGCCTGAAAGATTGCCCCGATAGAGGGTCTTACCCGGGGGACCCCGGCAAGGGACCCCTTGATCGCTCCATAAACTGAAAGCATAACTACTAAAAGTATGCCCGGAACGATACCGGCAATAAATAGCTTCTCCACACTGGTCTCGGATACAATTCCATAGATAATAAGGGGGAGGCTCGGGGGGAAAAGTAACCCGAGGCTTCCCGATGAGGTAATCAGACCCAGAGAGAATTTCTCCGAGTATCCCTCTTTGATTAGAGCAGGGAAAAGCAACCCCCCGATGGCTATTATGGTTACCCCTGATGCCCCGGTAAGGGCAGTGAACATGGCACAGGTTGCCAGAGCTACTATGGCCAGTCCTCCTGGAGACCATCCCAGAAATGCCTTGGAGAAATTTACCAGTCTGGTGGAGGATTTGCTCTCTGCCATTAAATAGCCGGCAAAGGTAAAAAGGGGTAGAGCTATGAGCATCGGGGCGCTCGCTAATCGATACATCTCTACCATCATTACTGCCGGGTCTAAATGAACGATGAGATAGAAACCGAGGAGGGCAAATCCTGCGATTACCGCAAAAAGGGGCATCCCGAAGATGGCCAGAATAATAAGAACGATGGCAAACAGGAAATAGGTCACGCCTTGCTCTCAGATACTAATTTGAAGAAATTTTCCATTCCCCTCAGGCCGAACCTAAAGGAGATGAGGATAAAGGTGATGGGAAAGATTATCTCAAGACCCCAGACGGGTAGAGGTAAGCTGGCTGCCCTTTCTCCGAATTCTCTCTCCACTGATACAAAATGCCAGGCAGCCTTTAATAATAAAAGGCATATAGAGAATGTTGCAAAGTTTATTATAGTCTCCACCAGGAGTTTTGACCTCCCTGAAAGTCTTCCGGATAATACATCTATATTTATATGACGGCCTTCTCTGGCAGCTAAGCAGGCAGCTATGAAGCTTACCCAGAGAACCAGGTGTCTGGTAAACTCATCAACCCAGATAAGCCCGGTGGAGAAGAAATTTCTTAAGATAACCTGAGCAAAGGCGAGTACTATCATGGTGGTAAGGGAGGTTACCAGGAAAAGTTTCTCAACCTTGGATAATAGGGTATCAAAGCCCTTAATGTATTTCATCTATTTTGCCTCGCCTGTCCGGAATCTTGCCAGTCCATCCAAGATCTCTTTTAGTAGCCATTCTGGATAATATTTATCTCCCAGCTTTTCGTAGGTCTCCCGGGTCACTCTATAAATTTCCTTTTCCTCCTCGGGGGTGGGCTTAAGGACTTTAATCCCTTCTTTTATGAAGCCCTTTAGGGCTTTTTCATGGTCCCTCCGAATTATGGGGGTCAATCTTGGCATGTATATCTTGTTGGCCTCCCACAGAAGGTCTTTTAAATCTTGAGGAAGCCCATCAAAGAACTTTTTATTAACCAATACTCCCCCCGGGGTATAGGCAAGTGGAGTTGCATTTATATATTTTGCATAGGAGTACCACTGGAGGGCCAGACAGGCATAATGTGGGGCAAAAAATGTCTCGATGAGACCAGTTTGCAGCCCTACCAGAACCTGAAAAAGCTCTAACGGGACAGCATTTTTATATCCCTGGATTTTGAGTACCGCCTGCTGCATAGGGTCTCCGGCCCAATTCCAGACCTTCGTTTTCTTTATATCGTCAAGGGTATGAATTGGTTTCTTGGAGAAGAAATAAGCAAATCCCACCTCAACCCAACCGAATAACATAAATTCCCTTTCTTCAAATATCTTGGAGAAAGCAGGGGTCATCTTCTCTAAGATATAATCAACCTCATCATAGTTTTTAAAGAGGTATGGCAGGACAAGAACCCTTATCTCGGGAGCTATCTTTGCCATACCTACAACAGTAAAAACACCTCCCTGCAACTGGCCAAGCCTTATCTTTTTTATGGCAACTGGCTCATCCCCCATTACCCCTCCCAGATACCAGACTACCTTCAGCCTTCCTCCACTCTTTTCATATATGTAGTCGGCAAACTGATGCCCGATATCGGTCCAGCTTGTTCCCTCAGGGGCGATGGCACACATTTTCAGTACATACTGAGGCTTTTCCTGGGCCCGGGCCAAATTGCAGGTAAGGAATAGAATCATTAGGCTTATAAGTGTTTTTTTCATTAGACCGCCTTTGTATTTTGTTAAAATATTCTATCCTTTCTTTCCAGAAGCCTTCTTGCTTTTAACTTGGCTACCTCGTTCATAAAGGTGAGCTCCGGGACGATATCCGATGGAGTCTCCAAGACCTTTTTCAATTCCCGGTCGAATAGCGCCTCATCCCTGAGGGGAGCTGCATAATATTGAGCATAATAGAGATTGGCCATAAGAAAATTCTCCCCCGCTATCTCAAAGACCTTATCAAACTCTTTTATGGCCTTATCCATACCCCCTCCCGCCATCGAGGGCATACTTGCGTAATATAGAGCGTAGAAAAGATGGGCACCTCCATAATAATAGGTATCATCAAGCTCGATGACCCTCTCCATCAGGGCCATAATCTTCGGCTGGTCAAAAAGGGCGGAGACCTCCGTTGTGCTAAGGTTTAACCATGCTGCCCAATTTTGAGCGGTCCAGAAAAGGGCGGGAACATATTTTTTACCCAGATATTTAACTGCTTCCCTGAACCTCTTTCCCTCTTCTAAGGCCTGGCGGAATTTTTTATTTAACTTAAGGGCCCTTAACCCATAATGCCTTCCCCTTACATAGAGCTTTTTGGCCCTTTCCGGATCATCGTCCTCAATAAATGCCATAGGATAACCACCATAGCTTTGCGCGGCCAACACCAATAGTTCATAATTATCCGGGCTCAGCTCCAGGAGGCCATCTATCATGATAATGCTGGAAGGCATCCCCAATCTCAATATTTCAGTATCCACCTGCTTGAAGGCAGCGCCGCTCAAGTCCCCAAAGGCAGGGGCGATAGCATTCACCCCTATCCTCCTTACGGTGGCACAGCTTGCCAATATCAAGAAGACCGAAAGGCTCAAGAATATTCTCTGTCTAATAGGCATTTTCAACAATCTCTTTTCCCCCCAATGCCTTCACCCCGATGTCCATCGGGGCAAGCCGGTGGATTAACGCCACTAAATCCCCCCCTCACCCTTACCCTCTCCCCTCCGGGGCGTAGTTCCCTACAGGACGGAGTCCCCAGGGGAGAGGGAACTATTTCCCCCCTTTGAAAAGGGGGGTTAGGGGGGATTTTTATTTTAACCTCTTCACAGTCGATTTTTTACCATATCTACTTATCTTAAGGTTGTCAAATATCTTTCCTTGATTTTCGGCCCGGCGAGGTTAGGTGTTTGGTTTGGTATCAAAGCAGTTGATATTAACCAAAATAGCGCGTAATTGTAGGGGCCGACGTCTCTGTCGGCCCGACCTGTCCTGAGCCCCGATGGGCTATGAAAACGGGCTCCGATGAACATCGGAGCCCCTACAAAAATTCACCCACCAATAATGCGTAATTGTAGGGGTTCGATTCCTTCGACACGGCTCCCTTCGATAAACTCAGGACAGGCAGGACAGGTCATCGAACCCGAAACAGTAATTGTAGGGGTTCGATTTATCGAACCCGATCCGCCGTAGCTTCAGCGAAGGCGGATTGATGGTCTACTTCGCCGAAGTCCCGATGCCCATCGGGACTCAGGACATGTCATCGAACCCGATGGGCTATGAAAACGGGCTCCGATGAACATCGGAGCCCCTACAAAAATTCACCCACCAATAATGCGTAATTGTAGGGGTTCGATTTATCGAACCCGATCCGCCGTAGCTTCAGCGAAGGCGGATTGATGGTCTACTTCGTCCGCCTGAGGCGGAGGAGCGGGTCGGATGAATCCGACCCCTACAATCAAGCCCCTACTCCGCCTTAGGCGGGAAATAGGTACAAGAAGTTGTTAATATACAAGTAATTTGGATGTTTACGCATTATTTGGGTTAATATTTATGTATAGTCTTCCCATCAAGCTATTGATACAAAAGAGGGAAATCCAGTAGTTAATCCCTGGGGATGAAGACAGGTAGAGGTGCGATAAGCCGTCCCCCGGTCTGATCAATTCTCCTGTTTGTTTTTATCCCAGGCCGCGCTCCTCCGCGATCTTCATCATCGTCTCCATCATGTTCGCAGGCGGGGCTTCTACATTGGGTTTCTCTACCATAGTTATGGCCTCTTCCGGGCAGGACGAGACGCAGAGGCCGCATCCGATGCATCTCGTCAGATCCACCTCCATGACCTCCTCGCCTTCCTTGATCGCATCAATCTGGCACCGCTCCAAGCAGGTGCCACATGCATTGCAAAGATCAGGGTTAATCCTGGACTGGAACGATGACTGGACTTGATCCGCCGGTCGGGGCAGCATCTTCAGTATTCGCAACATCCCGCAGCAGCATCCGCAGCAACAACACATGCCCATGATCTCCTGGGTGTTGGTGGGGGAAAGCACCATGGCTGACTCCTCCGCAAGGTCGAGGAGTTTCAGGGCCTCGTCAACGCTGATCTGCCTACCCAGCCCGTTATCTAGGTAAGACTGGGCGGCAAACCCGAACTGAAAACAGAGCTCATGCGGCCGCTTACATTCGTTACCCAGAAGCCCCTGTTCCTTGCGGCAGATGCAGGGGGCCATAGATATGAGTTGCTGGTTTTTCACCAGATCACGGATCCGGTCATAAGGGGCTACCGTGGGAGCCACATCAATCGCCGAGCCCACCGGCACCACCCGGAGCTGTTTGGTCTTAGTGGAGGCCCAGATAGCGCCAAGATGCGGAAAATATTCCTCCATAAGCTCGGACAACTCCCGATCAATTCTGTTCAGTTGAAACTCGTAAATACCGATAACGAACTGGAGCGCCATGTAAAGCACATCGTCGCCGATTCGGGCCCCGTAAATAAGCCCCTCCTTGGCCATGGACTCGAGCTTTTCCACTGTCTCCGATTCATCCATACCCAGGCGCTCGGCAATTGTTGAGACCGGCTCGGGCAAAGGCTTGAGCTGCAGAGCTATCT
>SDBT01002589.1_pt1 | contig 31845 bp, 10 predicted proteins | sample 2277101 | NCBI WGS metagenome assembly SDBT01 (sample SAMN10404973, study PRJNA504765) | marine sediment metagenome | isolation source: marine sediment core GS10_PC15, 103 cmbsf | place: Arctic Ocean: Southern Knipovich Ridge | collected 2010 | reverse complement strand
ACATCTCTTGACGAAACTGCTTCAATTGGGACACGCTCTCTTGAATATTCATAGTGTCCCAATTATGCCACAAACTTGTTAAAGTTCAATGGAGCCAACGTAGAATTTGTCCAAAGTCCAAATACCAGTACGGTAACATTTTACATGAACCAATGCGGGGTATTGACAAAGCAGCAAATTGGGGATATAATAGAAGTAATCTAGCCTCTGGCGATAAGGGCAAACCCATCGAAAGATGGGGACGCAAAGCCACGGATCTGTCTCAGCGAACAAACCAGTGACCAGTAGTCTGATCATTGGTTATTGCTTACTGACTATTGATTACTGATATGATGGCCGGGCTGCTGAACCATGCAGCAACGTGCTTTTCGGAAACGAGCAGTCCTCCGGGGAGCACGTTTTTGTCAACAGGAACGAAACGCAGAGCAGAAAGGAAGTGCCTTGAAGAAAGCAACCGTTTTCTCCCTGTGTTTGAGCCTCGCCATAGCCTTGCTCCTCTCCCACCCCCTCTCTGCCCTGGCCGACTGCCCCACGTTCATGGACGAAGCTCAACTCGGCACAGTGGAATCGAGCCTCTTGACCGAGATATCTGGCGTGGCCGCCAGCCGCGAGAACGCCGATGTGCTCTGGGTGCACAACGACTCAGGCGACTCGGCCCGCATCTATGCCATGAGCATCCAGGGCAGGCACCTGGGGGTCTATGATCTGGTCGGGGCCAGCGCGACCGATTGGGAAGACATCGCCGTCGGGCCAGGTCCGGTGGAGGGGCAGGACTACGTTTACGTCGGCGATACCGGCGACAACGCGCGCCAGCGGCCGTCGGTGACGGTGTATCGCGTCGCCGAACCAACGGTCAGCGCAACCCAGGATCCGGTGGCTGTAGACCTGGACGATGTAGATGCTCTGCCGATGCAGTACCCCGGCCCTGCGGTTTACGATTGCGAAGCACTGCTGGTGGATCCGGTGAGCGGAGACCTTTTCCTGGTGACGAAGGACCGGGCAGGCGAGGGGGTAGCCCACGTTTTCCGCAACCCTGCGCCGCACACGCCCGGCGTCATGGTCACTCTCGAGCTGGTGGACAGCATTCCTCTGCCCTCCCAGGTTACGGGGGGCGATGTCTCACCCTCCGGCGAGGCCGTGCTCCTGCGTCTTTACTTTCAGGGTTACTACTGGTCCCGGGCCACGGGAACGAATCTCTGGGAAGCCTTTTCGGGCACTGCCTGCACGGTTCCCCTGGCCGTAGAACCCCAGGGCGAGGCCATCGCTTTCGCCACCCACGACCTGGGCTACTATACGATCAGCGAGGGAGCCTACCAGCCAGTCTATTTCTACGAAGAAGACAACTCCACGGTTCTGGTCCCGCCCGGCTCGACCTGGAGATACCTGGACGACGGCTCCAACCAGGGCACAGCCTGGCGACAGACGGGATTCGACGATTCGGGATGGGCATCGGGCCCGGCGCAACTGGGCTATGGCGACGGCGACGAGGCGACGGTGGTGAGTTATGGAGGCAATGCGGGGAACAAGCACATCACCACTTACTTCCGGCACAGCTTCGACGTGGAGGACCCTTCGATTTTCGATAGCGTTACGCTCCGCGTTCTGAGGGACGACGGCGCTGTCGTTTTTCTTAACGGGGCGGAGGTTTTTCGGACAAACATGCCTGGCGGAGCCGTTGGCTATCAAACCCTCGCCGCCTCGACCGTCGGCGGCAGCAACGAGTCAGCGTTTTTCGCGACCAGCGTTGACCCCGCCATCCTGAATGTCGGCTCGAATGTCCTGGCGGTGGAAATCCACCAGGGTGCAGTGACCAGCTCCGACATCAGCTTCGACCTGGGATTGCGAGGCCAGGAAAGCGGCAGCGACCCATCAACGACGCTGGTCTCAACCGGCTCGATCTGGAAGTACCTGGACGACGGCTCAGACCAAGGCACGGCCTGGCAACAGGCGGGATTCGACGATACGGGGTGGGCGTCGGGCCCGGCGCAACTGGGCTATGGCGACGGCGACGAAGCGACGGTGGTGAGTTACGGAGACGATGCGGAAAACAAGCACATCACCACTTACTTCCGGCACAGCTTTGACGTGGAGGACCCTTCTCTCTTCGAGAGCCTGACGCTCCGCGTTCTGAGGGACGACGGCGCTGTCGTCTATCTGAATGAGACAGAGGTTTTCCGGACGAACATGCCCGGAGGAGATATTGACTATGAAACCCTTGCCACCGGTTACAGCGATGAATCGACGTTTTTCGAGACCGCTGTTGATCCCAGCGTTCTTAACGACGGGCCGAACGTCCTGGCGGTGGAAATCCACCAGCGCTCCGTGACCAGTTCTGACATCAGTTTTGACCTGGAACTACAGGGCAGTGAAGAGCCGGTATCTATCAATCTGACCAAGGGGCCCTACCTGCAATCGGTAACACCGGACTCGATTATCGTGGTCTGGGAAACGAACTTGCCTGGCGACAGCGTGGTAGAGTATGGCCTCACCGACGCCTACGGGCTTGAAGCCATGAATGCCTACAGCACGACGCATCACGCCGTTACTATCGAGGGGCTCAGTCCCTACACCACATACCATTACCGCGTGCTGACCAACGGCAGCCCGCTCAGCGAAGACAGCACCTTCAAGACAGCCGCCGACACAGCTCAAGGCGTTTTCTCCTTCGCGGTCTACGGCGATGATCGCACCAATCACACCGCTCATCAGAGTGTGGTCGACCGTGCACTGACCCTGGCTCCCGACTTCATCCTCAACACGGGCGACTTGGTAGAAGATGGCAGAGTGATCGAGCAGTGGGACACGTTTTTCGACATAGAGCAGGAACTGCTGAGGATCGCCCCCTTCTTTCCCTCTCTGGGCAACCATGAGAGGAACAGTAGCAACTACTTTGATCTATTCCACCTACCGAATAATGAGCGCTACTACAGCTTTGACTACGGCAACGCCCACATCACGGCGTTACAGGTGGACGGTTACGAGGACTACGGTGTCGGCAGCGCACAGTACAACTGGTTCGTGAACGATCTGGTAAGCACGGCGCAGCCGTGGAAATTCGTCTTCTTTCACTACCCGCCCTATAGCTCTGGCTCCCACGGCGATAACTCATCAGTCCAGAGTGCCTTGGGCCCCCTCTTCGAGCAGTACGGGGTGCAAATCGTCTTCAATGGCCACGATCACGATTACGAACGCAGCTTGGTGAACGGGGTGAACTACATCGTCGCCGGGGGTGGTGGCGCACCTCTCCGTTCCGTCAGCGGTGGCCCCTACACCGTTTACGCGGAGAGCACCCTGCATGTGGTGAGCATCTCCGTAGACCAGCACACGCTGACCAGCGTGGGAGTCCGCCCCGACGGTACAACCTTCGATGGCTTTACCATCACCTGTACCCCCCTCTTCGGCGACTTTGACTGCGACTGCGCGGTGGACATCGCCGACCTCATGCTGGTGGCCAGCCGTTGGCATAGCTCGGTGGGCGACGACGGCTACGATCCGGCCTTCGATTTGGACGATAATGGTAGAATTGACATTGTAGACATCATGCTGGTCGCCGTGCACTGGGGGGAAAACTGCGGAGGTGTCTCATGAGGAGGCTACTCATCACCATCCTCGGCGTATCTATGTGCCTGGCCCTCTATCTTGTGGTGGGGAAGGCCGCGCCGACTATTTCGAGCTCAGGCATGTTCCTGCACACCACGTTGGACGATGCTACGGCTATCACGTTGCCCGCGGTTGGCGTAGGCGGCACCACCACTTTGCTCCCGGCAGACTTTGTGGCCGCCCAGGTGGGCAATGGCGCCCAGTTCGTCGGCTTGGGCAAAGCCGCCACCTTCCCGGCCATCGTCGGTACGGCCCAAAACATCGAACTGGACCGGGGGGAGATCGAGTTCTGGTACCGTCCCAACTACGACGCTGCTGCCGACGCCGCTTCATCACATGTACGTAGCGGCGTCACCCACACGCTGGTCGTCATCGGCCATATCTACAATGTCCCGCGTCTCAGTGTGACGGAGAGCGACAGGTTCAGCCTTTCTGTGGTCACGTCCGATTGGACCGACTACACCGCCTGGACTGATTGGCGTGCCCCGGTGTGGACCGCCGGTGAGTGGGTGCGCATCCGGGCCGTGTGGGATACCACCGATCCCAGCGACAGCCTGCAACTGTACATCAACGACACGCGCGTAGACAACGGCGGCGCAGCCGGGGGCTGGGACCTGGGGGACGAGGCGGACATCGGCAGCATCTTCGTCGGCTCAGCCGATGCCGGCGGCAACTTCGTGGCCGACGGCATCATAGATGAGTTCATCATCCGCGATGGGGCACAACCGCCAGCCACGGCCACACCCACCAGCACCCCCACCCAGACCACCACGCCGGGTACGCCCACCTCCACCCCGACGGTGACCCCCACACCAACACCCGGCAGCGGCGGCATAACCGACCCCGACCTGGTCGTCACCCCGGCTGCTCTGCCCCTCCAGCCTGTGGGCATACCGTTCGTGGACCCGGTGTTCGGCACCACCCTGCGGCGCGTTTCCAACACCAGCGAGGGCGGCGGCTTCGGCACCCATATCTACTCGCAGCTCCAGGCCTTCTCGTCCGATAACGTCTACCTGCTACTCATTGAGAATGAGGACTACGTCGTTCGGCGCGTTGATGACCTCAGCCTGGTGAGCGGCCTGGACACCTCGGAGTGGAACGTCCCCCGCTGGCATCCCGCCCAGGCCCACACCCTCGTCCACTTCGACACCAACGCCGACACAGTGATCCGCCTGCAATTCACGGACGTGGATACGTTGACCACCAGCACCGTTTTCACCTTCCCGGCCCAATACGAGCGCATTCGGGGAAACCAGTCCTTCGATGAGCTCTCAGAGGACGGCCACTGGCTGGGCGGCATGGTCACCCGCGACGATGGTGAGAGCGTGCTCTTCGCCCTGAACATCCAGAACCGCACCCTGGGCGCGCTGCTGCCCATCCCCGACCTCTACGCCGGCCCCTGTGACCCCGACCCGGAGTGGGGCGAGGTCGAGCCAGACTGGATCGGCGTCTCGCCGCTGGGCAACTACCTGGTCGTGCAGTGGGCGCGGGACGGCACCACCCGCTGCAGCGGCCTGGAAACCTTCGACCTCCAGAGCGGTGCCTTCGTTGGCCGCGTCTACGATGGCCACCAGCACGGCGACCTGGGCGTAGATTCCGACGGCGTCACCGAGTTCTTCATGACCTTCGAGATAGCCGCGCCGCCGCCCGACAACGACCGCCCTGCCCTCGGCGTGCGCGAATTGCCCGGCACCTCCACCGTCAGCCAGCCAACCTACGTGCAAGTGTTGGACTGGGGGAGTGGTGAACACATTTCCTGCCGGGGCCCCAACGGCGTCTGCCTGGTCACAGCCGGTACCTGGGACATCAATGGCTGGGGGCCCTTTGAGGGGGAGCTATTTCTTCAATACACCGACGGTAGCGTCTTGCGGTTGGCCCACCATCGCTCCAGCAGTTGCGGCTACTGGGTGCAGCCGCGAGCCAGCATCTCCCGCGATGGCCGCTACGTGGTCTTCGCCTCCGACTGGGGGCAGGAGACAGGCACGGATAGCTGCGGCGGAAACTATCTGGGACAGGGCGACCCGTACATCATTGACCTGTCAGCTTCTTGCGACCTCCCTGGCGACCTCAACTGCGATTGCGTCGTGGACATCACCGATATAATGCTGGTGGCCAGCCGCTGGCACACCTCGGTGGGCGATGATGATTACGACCCGGCTTACGACCTGGACGGCAACGGCCGCATTGACATCGTGGACATCATGCTGGTAGCGGTGCATTGGGGAGAAGCCTGTTGAAGACAGTAGCTCTGTAGCACGGCCACTTCATGGCCGTGCGGCCCCGGTAAGCACAACACCATCTCTTAACTTGATGCCTATGGGCGAGGACGCCCTCGATAGCAGTTTTGCTGCCTGGAAAAAGTGCAAAGAACTTTTGGTAGGTTGCATACCAAAGAAAGAGGAACCACCATGCAAGTCCGTCTCATGTTGCCTATTGGACTGGCCATCTTCCTGATGCTGGGACTGTGCACAGGCCTTGCCAGCCAAGGTGCGTCGCTGTTGGAGTACAGCCTGAGCACAGGGGACAGCCTGGCACTTTCGTTGTCCGCTGACGGCCAAATCACTAGCCTTCAGGTTGATGGCGATGAGCTGGCCTCTGCGTCCGCGCCGGCCTTGCTGCTGCGCGACCTCAGCGAGGCCGGCAACGTCACCGCACCCAACCTGCTCGTCAACCCCGGCTTCGAGGACGGACTGGTCGGCTGGACGGAGGTGCTGTCGAACGGCCCTATCGCGGCCGCTGTCGTCAGCCAGCTCTCCCGCCACGGCTCGATGTCCCAGGTGCTTGAGTTCAGCCTGGAAGGACAGCCCGGTCGTCGGGGTACCATCGCCTTCACCAGCGATCCGGCCCCGGTCGAGCCTGGAAGGCGCTATCGCGTCAGCGCGTGGGCCAAGAGCAAGCAGGGCTACGTATCACGGCTGGCCGGCAACGCTCCCACCCTGCAAATGAGGCTCTATCGCGAGATAACACAGAACCCAAACGGCATCTACGTGCAATGGCTGGACGACAACTCGGAGCTGCTGGGGGAGCCCGTGGCCGTCGCGCCGCTGGTGCAAAACGCGCAGAGCTGGCGGCTGTTGCGAGGCGAGGTCGAGGTCCCGGCAGGAGCCGCAAGCGTTCAGGTCGCAGTCGTGGCCTCGCTGCAGGACGAGGAGACCCTCTGGTTCGACGATGTCGAGCTCATTGAGAGCCCCGAAGAGGACGAGCCCCTGGGCGGAGAGATCTCCTGGGCGGGGGAGAACCACCTCTCCCAGGCGGTCACTGCTTTCGACCTGCAGATCACGGTGGACTACGTGGCGAACGACGACTTCATCGCCATCACCGGGACTGTGCAGAACCTGCGGGATGAGGATCGTGCTTTCGACCTCACCGTCTCTTTGCCCGTCGAGGCCACCGGCTGGCGCTTCTGGGACGACGTGCGTCACGCCCGGACGATCACCACCGGCGTCTACGACCAGGGGATAAGCGCCGTCAGCGACGGCTGGCTTCCCATGTCCCTCTACCCCTACGCCGGCATCGAAGACGGGGAGCGCGGTATCGCCATCGCCCAGAACCCGCTGGTGCCCCAGCTCGTCTGGCTGCGCTATGACGCCCGCGCCGGAGCCTTGCAGGCCACTTTCCACCTGGGCATCTCACCCCAGGCCACGAAAGTCCAGAACAAGGCGACCTTCGCTCTTCTGGTCTTCCGGTTCGATCCTCAGTGGGGATTCCGCGACGTCATCGCCCGATACGGCGACTTCTTCCCACAGGTTCAGCACACCGAGTTTCCCTTCGCGGATTATTCGGACGGGGCGACAGGAACTATCTACCGCGACGACCCCGACCGGATGGAGGCGCTGCGAGAACTGCAACAACAGGGAGTGTTCCTGGCCGAGTACGCCATGACAGAGCTCTGGTTCCCCGCGATTCCCACCGCCGAGCACCTCCTTCGCCCCACGCTGCCCGAGGTCCTGGAGGAGGTGGATGCGTTGGCACTCCCCCTGTCCGAGCTCTGGGAGGAAGCGCCCGCCCTGTCCGAATCTCCGGAATGGGACGAAAAAGCGAAGCGTGAGATGGCCAAGGCGCTCTACCACAGCGCGGTCGTCGCCGACAACGGCGAATGGAAGCTGAAGACGGTGGCGAAGAAGGCGTACCCGGTGGAGCACTGGTACGCCATCTGGAGCGCCAACATGGATGCGGACCTGGCCCAGGGACTGGGGCGCTGGACGCTTCTGCGGCGCATTGATCCCGTGTTCGACCTGACGGAGGAATACGGCGTTCGGCTCGACGGGGTGATGCTCGACAACTTCGTGGCCTTTCCGGTGATCGACCGCCGGCCGGAGGCCCTCGCCAACGCTGACTACAGCCTCACCTACAGTCCAGTGAGCTACAAGCCGGCGGCGCACAATGGCTTCGCCATGTTCGAGTTTCTAGAAGTGCTGCGGGAACGCCTCGCCCAGCGGGATGGGCCGCGCGCCATTACCGTCAACTGCTGGAGCATCGGTCATCCCAACTATCTGGCCAAGTTCATCGACTACTTTGGCGGAGAAGGAGCCTTCGACGCTGGAAGCGCCGAGGGAGACAACTGGAATCCCGAGATCCTGGACTACCGGCGCGCCCTGGCCGGCAGCAAGATCCTTGGCTTCGCGAGCTTTGCCAGCGACGTATCCGTCGAGACGGCTCGTGAGTTCGCCGCTCTGGCAAAGCTCTACGGTGTCAACATCTCTATCAACGAGAAGGTCGAGAGCAGTTGGGCCCCGGAAGCCCGGGATATCGTGAGCACAACCGCCGCGTTTGTCCGGCCGTACACCCTGGCCGGCTGGGAGCCGCTCACCTACGCCCGCACGGACAGCGACGACGTGTGGATCGAGCGCTTTGGGGAATCATCGACGGAGGGCCTCTACTTCACGGTGCACAACAGAACAGACGTCACCCGCACCGCCGCCATAACCATCGAGACCGCACCCCTGGGCCTGACTGATCCTGTATCGGCGACCATCACCGACATCGCCATCACCCAGACGATTCCCTTCACCCTGGTGAACGGCAACATCGCCGTCAGCCTGAGGCTGGGGCCCCAGCAGACGCGGGTGTTGAAGGTGAGCAACTGTTATGACTTCAACAACAATGGACAGGTGGATATTGCCGACATCATGCTGGTGGCCAGCCGCTGGCACACCTCGGTAGGCGATGACGACTACGACCCGGCCTACGACCTCGACAGCAACGGCGTGATTGATATCGTGGACATCATGCTGGTAGCGGTGCATTGGGGGGAAACTTGCGAGAGCTAAGATAACGATCTCCAGAATTCAAGCGGAGGATCAGCATGGAAAACCTGTTTTCGTCAAAGTCAGGAACGAGGAAGTTCTTTGCCGCTGGTTGTGTGGCACTCGCCTGTCTCAGTCTTCTGCTGGTGAGCGGCCAGGCTGGCCTCGCCACCCCCCTGAAGGCGCACGCTCAGGCTGTGGATCCAGATCCACCAAGCGAGGTGGTGAGTTGGGAATCCGACCAGAGCGCGGATATGACCACCTGGTACGTGCACCCCGACGGGGGTTCCCCCGACCAATGCACGGGCCTGGTGAACGCGCCGTACCCCGGCAGCGGGACCGATCAGCCCTGCGCCTGGGACCACCCCTTCCGCGCCCTGCCTCCAGATGGCACGCCACGGATCGCCGGCGGAGACACCCTGATCATCGGAGCTGCCAGCTACATGATGGGCTACGGCGCACCCGGCGCTGACGCCTGCGAGTCCGATTATCCCTGGGACTGCTACATGCCACCCATTCCCAGCGGCCCCGATCCGTCCCATCCCACCCGCATACTGGGGGCCGGCTGGGACGCCGGCTGCCCCAGTCCGCCCGAGCTGTGGGGGACGGAGAGGGCAGACGTGATCATCAACCTCACCGACGCCAGCAACATCGTCATAGCCTGTCTGGAGATCACCGACCACTCCGACTGCGTGGAATTCCACAGCGGCGGCCTGGCCTGCGAGCGTGACACCTACCCCTTCGGGCCGTGGGCCGCCATCGGCCTCTACGCGGAGGACTCGGCCAACGTTCGCTTGCATGACCTCAATATCCACGGCTTGGCCCACGGCGGGGTCTGGGCCGGACGCCTCACCGATTGGACGGTGGAGGATGTGCGCATCGCGGGCAACGGCTGGGTCGGCTGGGACGGCGACATTGACGGAGACGACTCAAACTCCGGCACCCTGCTCTTCCAACGCTGGACGGTGGAGTGGAACGGCTGCGGCGAGACCTATCCGGGCGGCCAGCCGACCGGCTGCTGGGCCCAGACGGCCGGCGGCTACGGCGACGGCGTCGGCACCGGCGCTACGGGCGGGGACTGGATCATCGAGGACTCCGCTTTTTTGCACAACACCTCCGACGGCCTGGACCTGCTCTACGTCCGCGAGGTGGGCTCTTCCATCGAGATTCGCCGCACCATCGCCGAGGGCAACGCCGGCAACCAGATCAAGACCAGCGGCCCGGTCACCATTGAGAACTCGATCATCGTCGGCAACTGCGGCTTCTTCGACGGCCAGCCCTTCACTTACAACGTTGACAACTGTCGCGCTCTGGGCACAGCTCTACCCCTCTTTCTGAGGCCGGGTAACCAGGCCACCGTGATCAACAACACATTCACCAGTGAGGGCGATTGCCTGTTGACTGCGGAATGTGATGGCGCCTGCGACGGCTCCGAGACAGTTCTAATGCGCAACAACACCTTCCAGGGCCACACCGACTTCCTGCAGCCCTTCGAGAACACCTGTCTCACCTGGACAGGTGGCTTTCCCCACGATCCTTTCGACATTGATTACTCCATCATCAACGACGTAAAGAACGATCCCTGCCCAGGCGCCCACGACATCTGCGGCGTCTCGCCCGGCCTGGTCAATCCAGCGATTGACGCCTTCGACGCCCACCTCCTCCCAGACAGCCCGGCCATTGACGCCGGCGCCAACGCAGTCGCACCGGCGGTTGACTTCGACGGCAACCCGCGCCCTCTGGATGGCGATTCGGACGAGATTGCGGTGGCAGACATAGGAGCCGATGAGTTTACACTTTTAGGCGACCTCAATTACGATTGCACCGTGGACATCACTGACATCATGCTGGTGGCCGCCCGCTGGCACACCGCCGTGGGCGATCCAGACTACGTCGCTGCCTACGACCTGGACGGCAACGGCAAGATAGACATCGTGGACATCATGCTGGTGGCCGTCCATTGGGGCGAGACCTGCGAGGGCCAGTGATTTAAGGAGGACTAGTTATGAAAAACACGTTTTCATCAAAGTCAGCAGCGAGGGGGTTCCTCGCCACTGGTTGCATGGTTCTGGCCTGTCTCGTCCTTGTTCTGGCGAGCAGCCACATCGGCGTTGCCGATACACCCGCCGGCGCACAGGCCACGACCTACTACGTCTCCACCGACGGGGACGACAACAACCCCGGCACAGAAGCCCAGCCCTGGCGTACTATCCAGAAAGCTGCTGAGACCCTGGTTGCGGGCGACACCGTCTACATCAAGGCGGGAACCTACCAGGAGAGAGTGATACCTCAGAATTCGGGGAGTGCGGGCAACTACATCATGTACGCCGCATATCCTGGCCATACGGTGACCATTGACGGAGCAGGCATCACCTTGCCACAGGGGTGGGGCGGATTGTTTGATGTGTCGGGCAAGAGCTATATCAAAATCTCTGGATTGAGAATAATGAACGCCGGGCCCAATCTCAACAGCGTTGGCATCCTGGTGGATGAGTCGAGTCACATCATCATTGAGGGGAACTACACCTACAACACGGTTTCTTCCGGCATTGGCGTTTGGGACAGCAGCGACATCACCATTGACGGCAATGAGGTTGAGCTGGCCTGCAATGATGGCGAGCAGGAAAGCATTACCGTGGCCGGCACGGATACCTTCGAGGTCAAGAACAACGAGGTTCACCACGGCGGCCCTGGGAGCAATGGAGGAGAGGGAATAGATGTCAAAGACGGCTCTTCCAATGGCAAGGTTTTCAATAATCACGTGCATGACATGAACAGAGTGGGCATCTATGTGGACGCCTGGGATAAGCACACTTACAATATCGAGCTTTTCGGGAACGTAGTACATGACAATGCCGCCGATGGTCTTGCCGTGGCTTCCGAAATGGGCGGTCTTCTGGAAAACATCAAAATCTACAACAATATCGTCTACAATAACAAATGGAATGGGATTTTTCTCTTTGACTGTTGCTCAGGCTACGGCCCAGTGCACGATGTAAGCATTGTCAACAACACTTTCTATGACAATGGATGGGATGTGTGGGGCGGGGGAATACTCATCGAGAATCCAGACGTGCAGAACATCGTCATCAGAAACAACATCAGCAGCCAAAACCTATCATTTCAAATCGCGGTAGATGCAGGCGTGCCAGCGGGAAGCGTTACCACAGACCATAATCTGATTGATGGCTATCGGGGAGATGAAGGGGAGATCTATGGCAGCGACTACGTGGAAGGCGACCCATTGTTCATGAGTGCGGCCGGGGCAGATTTTCACTTGCAGGAGAATTCACCAGCCATAGATCAGGGTTCCCCTACCGATGCGCCAGGTGATGATTTCGAGGGCCATGCTCGACCATCCGGCGCAGGGTATGACATTGGAGCCGACGAGTGGCTTTCCTCAGGGCTAACGCCCACAGCCACTCATACTCCGACAGCAACACCGACGGCTACCGCTACAACAGCCACCCCAACTCATACACCTACGACAACGCCCACGGCAACCCCTACCGCCACACCTACTTCCACGTCAACACCTGGCGATCCACCCTGCAGTCTTACCGGCGACCTTGATGGCGATGGCGACGTGGACATCGTGGATATCATGCTGGTGGCCGCCCGCTGGCACACCGCCGTGGGCGACCCTGACTACGTCGCCGCCTACGACCTGGACGGCAACGGCGAAATAGACATCGTGGACATCATGCTGGTGGCAGTGCACTGGGGGGACACTTGCCCGCCCTCCTTCCCAGACTGGGCCTTCGAGGCGCGGCTGGCCGGCGCTTCGTTTGAGCTGGAGATGAGCAACGCCGAGATTGACGCCAAGCTGCAACAGGCCGCCGACGAGGGCGTCTCCGTGCTCGTCGTTGACGCGCCCACCGGCTGGAGCTACACCGCCTGGGCCGACACCGCCGAGTTCAACCAGGTGCTGGCCCTGATGCGAGATCGGGTCTTTCCCCGCGCTCACGCCAAGGGCCTCAAGGCAGTGTGGTACCTGACCGGGCTGGAGCTGATCTGCGAAGGCTGCGTCAACACTGGGCGCGATCCCGCCGCTGAGCACCCGGAGTGGATGCAGATTGACTACAACGGCGACCCCGTCCAGTTCAGCGGCGTGCAGGACATCTTCTGGCTGGAGCCGGACGACCTGGATGCCTGGCTATCGCCCGAATCTCCCTACCGCGACTTCTACATTGACCGCATTGAGGACATCGCCGCCGCCGGCGCCGATGGGCTGTGGATTGACGTCATCTACCTGCTGAACTCAATCGGTCAGTTCGACGACCTGTGGCCCTCCTACGACACCTACAGCCAAGCCGCCTTCCAGGCTGCCTACGGCCACGCCAGCCTCCCCACCAAGAACTGGAACGACCAGACCTGGCGGCAGTTCGTCCGCTGGCGCATCACGTCCATCACCGATTTCGTGGAGGACGTAGCCGCTGCGGCTAGGGCGGTGGACCCCGACCTGGTCTTCTTCACCGAGAACTGGTGCATGGACTCCAACTACGTCACCCAGTATTCCCAGGATCCGCTGGAGTTCATCGGCAACCCGTACGTGGCCACGGCCCACGAGCTGGAGCCGGTGGACCAGGACAACGCCGGCATGGCCAACGCCACCTACAAGCAGTGGCGCGACTATGCGCTGATGACCAAGTTCGCGGTGGCGTCCAACAAAGGCAAGCCGGGCTGGATACTGACCTACGCCGGTGCGGTGGACGACAGCCTGCGCGAGGCCGGCGTCCATCTGGCGGAGGCGGCCAACTTCTACGAGGCCAAGGGGCCGGAGATGGTGGACGACAGCACCGGCAGCCGCCCCACCGTGTTCCCCTGGCTGGCGGCCAACGCGGACATGGTCTACCACAGCGCGTCCCTGGCAGAAGTGGCGCTGTGGTACAGCCCGCGCACCCGCGACTTCGTGGACGGCGAGAACGCCGGCGACGACAAGTTCGACTACGTGGACACCACTTACATCAACGAGTACCGGACCCGAGCGCAAGACCTGATGAAGGTACAGGTCCCCTTCGACATCGTGACCGGCCAGTGGTCGCTAGCCGAGCTGGCGCGTTACACCTGGCTGGTGCTGCCCAACGCCGCCTGCCTGAGCGACGCCGAGGCAGCGCTGCTGATCAACTATGCCAACGCTGGCGGCAAGCTGGCCGTGACGGGGAGCACGGGCGCGATGGACGAGTGGTGCCAGTCGCGGGCCACCAATGCCCTGGCCGGGGTCACCACCTATTCTTTCGACAACGTGACCAGCGACGTGCTGACCACCGACGCATCGGCCACCCGCAAGAAGCGGATGCTGATCGAGGCGCGGACGGGCACGGATGAGAGCGGCCCCTTCGTCATCATCCCCCTGGCCAACTTCAACAGCAGCCAAGTCTTCAGCGACATAGGCATCACCGTCCGCCTGCCGGATGGCTTCACCCCGACGACGGTGACCTGGAACGCGCCCGACGCGACCGGCGGCGCGCTGAGCTACAGCGTCAACAGCGGCTACCTGAGCGTAACCCTGCCCGCGCTAGACACCGCCGCCGCCGTGGTGATCCGAGGGGGCAGCCCACCGTCCACATCCACGCCGACAGCCACCCCCACTCCAACCCCCACGGCCACGGCGACCCCGACACCCACGCCGACCTCCGACACTGGGGTTGACAAGTGGTCGCTATGGACAGATGGCACTCAACTGCGCGGCGCCAACATCTGGCAGCGCCGCGTGTATCCTGAGTTGGACGGCACCGAGTTTCTGGGCTCCGGCCCCGTCGGCCCACCTTATGTCCAGAGCGACTTCGACAACCTGGCCGCGCTGGGCGCCAACTACGTCAACATCTCCCATCCCGGCCTGTTCACCGAAACCCCGCCCTACGTCCTGGACCAGAACATCCAGGACAACCTGGACAACCTGCTGGCCATGATCGAGCAAGCCGGCATGTTCGCCGTGATCAGCGCCCGCACCGGGCCAGGCCGCAGTGATTTCACCTTCTACTGGGATGGGGCTGGCTACTGGTTCGACGAGAGCTATCTCAACGATTCCGTGTGGCAAGACCAGGCGGCCCAGGACGCCTGGGTGGCGATGTGGGCCTACACCGCCCAGCGCTACAAGGACAACCCCATCGTCGTTGGCTACGACCTGATGGTCGAGCCAAACTCCAACGAGGTGGGCAGCCACGCCCTCTACGATGCGCTGGACATCTGGGACCCTGAAGAGTTTTATGACAACTACGGGGGCACGTTGTACGACTGGAACCAGCTCTACCCGGACATCACCACCGCCATCCGCCAGGTGGACACCGACACACCCATCCTCATCGGCGGCAATGGGTACAGCGCGGTTGATTGGCTGCCCTACTTACAGCCGACCGGCGACCCGCGCACGGTCTATACAGTGCATCAGTACGAGCCATTTGTCTACACCCACCAGGAACCTCCCCTCACAAGAACTTACCCAGGCATGTTCGACACAGACTGGGACGTCGTTGACGATCAATTCAATCAAGCCTGGCTGGATAATCTGCTCTCGACGGTAGACGATTTCAAGACCACGCACGGCGTGCCGGTCTCAGTGAACGAGTTTGGCGTGATGCGCTGGGAGCCCGGCGCAGACGACTTTATGGACGATGAGATGGACCTGTTTCAGCAGCACGGCATGAACCACGCCCTGTGGGTGTGGGACCCGGCGTGGGAGCCGTGGACGGAGGAGGAGGATGACTTCAACTTCCGTCACGGCCCCAACCCCAACAACCACACCGACGTCGAATCGAGCGACTTGATTGACGTGATCGTTGAGCACTGGGGGAGGAATACGATATGGCCATAAGAAGGGGAGGTAGAGCCATGAAAACGATTCTCGCCGGGTTGCTCGCTGTTCTGGCACTGGCATCGCTACTCATCATCACCATTCAGGCTGATAATATGGCCCTGTCGCCAAGTGCGGCAGAGAGCCCTAGCCTGGTCAATCTCACTGCGGACAGCCCGGCCAACGATCAGAACCCGGCCTGGTCGCCCGACGGCCAACGCATCGTCTTCACCTCAGGCCGGGGCGGGAACAACGAGCTGTGGTTGATAGACAACGACGGGAGCGACCCGACAGCCCTGACCTCTAACGGGGCGGAGAACGTCAACCTGCCGGGGCGGGCCTGGTGCCCTGGAAACGACCGCATCGTCTTTGCTTCGGACGTGGAAAGCGAGAACGACGAGGTTTTCAGCATCGCCTCCGATGGCACCGACATGCAGCGCGTGACTGAGACCGGCTCGCTGAACTGGGAGCCGTCGTGGTCGCCTGACTGCGCGGGAAGTCCTCCTCCCCAGATCGTCTTCCAGTCGGATCGCAGCGGCAATTGGGACATCTGGCGCATGATGGCCGACGGCTCCAGCCCCGTGCGGTTGACCGATCACTCGGCCGACGACTGGGAGCCCAACTGGTCGCCCGACGGCGCGACCATCGTCTTCCAATCGCTTCGCAGCGGCAATTGGGACATCTGGACAATGGACGTGAACGCCGCTTCGCTTACGGACGACGGCGGGACGCTGACCAACGTGACCAACGCTCCGACCGAGGACACCGACCCCAGTTGGTCGCCCGACGGGACGCGGATCGTCTACTCGTCGGATCGGGGCGAGGACGATGGCAGCATCTGGGCCATCGAGGCCAGCGGGGGCACCCCGATTCAGATCACCGACGACGCCGCTTACGACGGCGCACCCTCATGGTCGCCCGACGGAAGTCGCATCGCTTTTGAGTCCGTGCGCAGCGGCAACCTGGACATCTGGGTGATTGATGCGCCGGGCACGCCAGCCCCGAGTGACTGCGCACCATTACCCCCGCCCACCGGCCCTACCTTCACCGTCTCCTCGGAGTCAGAGTTGCGCAGCCAGGCCTACAGTGCGGCACCTGGCACGACGATCATAGTCTCGGCGGGAACTTATGACCTACAGAACATAGTCCACGTGGTGAATAGCGGCATCACCATCCGTGGCGCCACCGGGAACCGTGACGACGTGATCCTGGACGCGGGTGGGATGGGCAGCGGTCTCACCCACGGCATCCTGATTGACGTGGATGCCGACGACGTGACCATCGCCGACCTCACCATTCGCAACGCCGGCGAGCACGGGGTATCCATCCAGGGCAGCGACCGGCCCACGCTGTACAATCTGCACATCGTGGATACCGGCAGTCAGTTGGTCAAGGTCAACCCCTGGGGGGACGGGAGCGAAGACGGACTGCTGGCCTGCTCGCGCCTGGAATACACCACCACCGCGCCCGACGATTACACCAACGGCATCAGCGCGCACCGGGCGCACCGCTGGGTTGTGCGGGACAACGAGTGGTATCGCATCCGCACGCCGGGGAACGCGCCGGTTCCCACTATTCTGTTCTGGTCTGAATCCACAGACACGGTGGTGGAGCGCAACTTACTGGTGGACTGCTACCAGGGCATCGCCTTTGGCAACGCCAGCCACGGCAGCGGGGACCACAGCGGCGGCATCGTGCGCAACAACTTCATCCACGCCTCCTTGCCCCACGACTCGGTCATTGAGATGGTCCACGCGTCGGGTTGGTTGGTGGCGCACAACACCGCCCTGCTCCTCAATCCCGCTCCGGGCCTGACCTGGGGCATGGAGACCCGCTTCTCTGACAGCGAGGGCACCTTTGCCTACAACCTGACCAACATGAGCATCTGGCACAACCGCGATGGTGCCCAGGGCAATCTGGTCGGCAACATCACAGATGCCCAGTCCAATTGGTTTGTGAACGCTGGCGCCGGCAACCTGCACCTGCTCTCCACGGCCACCGATGCCATTGACCAGGCCGCGCCGCTGGCTCAGGTCACCGATGACTTCGACGGCGATGCCCGGCCCATCGGCCCTGCGCCGGATGTGGGCGCTGACGAGTACGGCGCACCATCGCCCACCGCCACCCCAACCCCCACGCCCACAGCTACAGCCACAGCCACGCCTACGGCCACGCCCACCAACCCACCCTGCGACCTCGACGGTGACCTGGACGGCGATGGCGACGTGGACATCGCCGACATCATGCTGATGGCCAGCCTGTGGCACACCGCCGTGGGCGACCCCGGTTACAACCCCGACTACGACCTCGACAGCAACGGCGAAATAGACATCGTGGACATCATGCTGGTGGCGGTGCACTGGGGGGAGAACTGCACCACACCCACTCCCACACCGACGGCCACCGCCACCCCCAGGCCAACGGCTACCGCTACCACCACCGTCATCCCCTCTCAGCTTATCCAAGCGACCGACCTGGTCTACCAGGGCGCCTTCGCGTACCCGCCTGGCGACGAATGGGCCTACAGCGGCCATGCGCTGGCCTATTATCCTGAAGGCGACCCCACTGGGCCAGCCGACGGCTATCCTGGCTCACTTTATGCAGCAGGCCACGCATGGTACGATCTGGTGGGAGAGATCACTATACCTGAGCCGGTAATAGCGGACAGTTTCGGTGCCCTGCCCCAAGCCTCCGTGCTGCGGGCCTTGACCGACATCACCGAAGGTTGGAAAGACAACTGCACGTACAATGACGATTGTATCTATCGAGAGGTGGACGGTCTGGAGTATTTGCCAAATATCAACAAGATCATCTGGAACCTGCGGGACTGGTACAATGTGGCTGGCTACGATCAGGATTCTCTAGGATGGAGCGAGCTTGATATAACCGGAGCTCAAGGGGTGTGGCACATAGGAGAGCGGGGCAACGATGTATTCCATAACGCGAAAACCTGCGATTATCTCTTCAAAGCCCCTGAGAGTTTTGCCAGCGAGAACCTGGATGGAAAATGGCTGATCGCCGGCAACCATCGAGGGGCCGGGGCATTCGGCGGTTCCCAGGGACCAACGCTTTATGCCCTCGCCCCTTGGGAAGACGGCAGCCCTCCCGAATCGGGACAGAATCTGGATACCTTGGCCCTGCTGTATTATCCCCAAATCTACCCGGCATGTCTCGACAACCCAGATGAATGTTACTTTCCAAACTATCGGCCCAAAGACGACTGGGGAGGCGGGGCCTGGGTGCAAACCGCCGACAAAAGCGGCGTCCTGATATTCGGGAGAAAGGGGCTGGGCGACAACTGCTACGGAACCCCGGAAGAGTGCGGTGGAGATGCTTGTGATCCGTACAAAGGCTACCACGCCTATCCGTATGAGCCTCAGATCCTCTTCTACGACCCAGGAGAGTTGACAGAGGTGATTGCTGGAACCAGAGAGCCCTGGGAGGTGCTACCCTATGAGGTCTACATCCCAACAAACGAGGTGATTGATCCGGAATGTGCCACCCTTGGCGCCGCAGCTTATGACCAGGAAAGAGGACTCATATACGTAACCGAGCTGGCGGCTGGGCCATGGGGAGAGACTGCGGTGCATGTGTGGGAGGTTCAGGGAGGCTCGTAGGGCGATCTTGGGCCGACACCGCTGTGCTAGACTGGAGGCAACGGATAATCGGATGGAGTGATGTGGCGTGCCGCTGCCGCAAGGGTACGCCGGGGTACGGCTGGAGTGGGTGAGGGTGCTGTGAGCGGGGAGAGAGTCGGGGAGCGAGAGAGCAGAGGTGAAAAGACTTCTCTGCACCTGTGCTCACCAATCATGGCATGCTTAACAACTTGCGATGCACAAAGGTCAGAAATCCACGCACTGCCTTCTCGTGGTCATCGCTGATCGAACTCTCTACAACGTTGTTTTCGCTACCGTCGTGGAAATGCTTTGGAAACGTGGCCACATGACTCCATCTGTTATGGGGTGCGTTGTCGTGGCGATAGAGATCGCCCTTGTCTATCAAGCGACGCTCCCAGTGATAGGAATAGCGACCGCTGACCGAGATGAACACGTCGAGGAGGGAGCCGTCAACAATGTCAAGACGTAGCTTGAGCGGGTCACCCGTTGGCAGAGACATGATCTGGGCACTGACAACTACATCGCCAAACTCACTGAGGGCGATAGTTTTCAGGACTCCGTAAGTCGTCGAGATGGTCATCAAGTTCCCTCAGACGTGCGTCCAGATTTTCGGCGACAATCAGGTCTTCCCAGGCCGGGTGTTCAACCACGACGCCTTGAGCAATCTTAGATTCCAGGTCTGCGACGGAGTCAGCGCCATAGCGAGCCAGGGTTTCTAGCTTAAGCTGCAAGATGTGGCGCTTCTTCTCGAGCAGGAAGCTCGCCAGTGCTTGCTGAAACAGCTCACCTTCGGTCAGCCCCAACGATATTGCGATTTCATTAACCTTAGTCCTTGCCGTAGAGATTGCCATGATTACCTCCTGTTTATCACAGAATGAATTTAGCACAAGTTTTGCTAAAAGTCAAGTGGGGCGATCATGCTGGTGACGATTCACTGGGGAGACAGTTGTGACGATTGACAAGTTGCCCGCATTGTGCTAAAATGGCTGTAGTTGGCAAGGCAGCCTTCGCGCTGGTCTGACAGAGCAAACGACATTCCCGAACCACAACGCCAGCCGAGGCCGTGCTTTTGCGTGCCCTGAGGTTGGCGTTTCTGTCCCAAAAAGGAGTAAAGTGCAATGAAGCAAAGACGCATTAACGCAACACTCATAATAGCTGCTCTGACCCTAACCGCTCTCCTCATCCTCACCACCCTGCCCCAGGCCGGTACCGCTGCCTCCCGCCTGGAGCGGCAACCATTGGAATCACTGACCGCACTGAATAGCACTGATGCCACTGAGAGTGGTGCTCCCCTCAGTGCTTTCAGTGTTCCCTCAGTGGCATCAGTGGTTCAACCCTCCGGCGCGACCACCCGCGTCTCCGCCGCGTTGCACAGCAGCCCCGTCATGTTCATCGAGAACGTGGGCCAGTTCGACGAACGTGCCCGCTTCCAGGTGCGCGGCGGGATAGGCACGATGTGGCTGGCCGAGGACGCCATCTGGATCACCATCGTTGAACCTTCGCAAACTGACCCGTTGGAAAGCTCTGATGTGGAACGTGAAGACGAACCAATCCGCGGCGTCAACCTACGCCTCACCTTCCCCGGCGCTAACCCCCACCCCCGCATTGAGCCTTTGGACCACCTGGACACGGTGGTCTCCTACTTCATCGGCAACGACCCTGACCAATGGCATCCTGACGTGCCGGTGTGGGGCGGTGTGCGCTATGTGGACCTCTACCCCGGCATTGACCTAGAACTCATAGGCGAAGGCGGGCAATGGCAGACTCGCATCGTAGCGCGGCCCAGCGCCGACCTGCGCGCCGTGCGCCTGCGTGTAGAAGGCGTCGATGCCGTGACCTTGAACGGCGACCGCCTGCGCCTGACCACCGCCGTGGGCGGCTTCAGCCTACCCCTGTTGACCATTGAAGATCTAAGCGTTGAAGATGCGAACGTGGAACTTGCCGACGATCAGACCTTTGAGGTGACTTTCCCTTTCTCCTCTGCTCGCTTGCTCCCAAGCTCCTCTGCTGCCCTGCTGCAGGACAACCCAGATGACCTGCTCTACAGCACCTTCCTGGGCGGGAATGGTCGTGACAATGGCTTTGACATCGCAGTGGACGCGAGCGGGGCAGCCTACGTCACGGGCTGGACCAGTTCATCCGACTATCCGACCACTAGCGGAGCCTTCGACACGACCCTTAATGGAGCCGATGTCTTTGTAACGAAGCTAAATGCGTCAGGCAGCGCCCTGGTCTATAGTACCTTCCTAGGTGGGAGAAGTAGAGACGAAAGCTATAGCATCGCGGTGGATGCCAGCGGGGCAGCCTATGTCACGGGCATGACCAATTCATCTGACTACCCCACCACCGCCGGGGCGTTCGATACGACGTACAATGGGCGGTGGTGGGATGCTTTCGTGACGAAGCTAAACGCAGCCGGTAGCGCTCTGGTCTACAGCACTTTCCTAGGCGGGGAAGGTATCGAGAAGGGACTTAGCATCGCGGTGGATGGGAACGAGACAGCCTGCGTCACGGGCTACACCTCATCTGGCTACCCCACCACCGCCGGGGCGTTCGATACCACGTTTAATGGAGGATACGAGGATGCTTTCGTGACGAAGCTAAACGCAGCCGGTAGCGCCCTGGTCTACAGCACCTTCCTGGGCGGAGGTGACAATGATGAGGGTCGGGGGGTTGCTGTGGATGGGAGCGGGGCAGTCTACGTCACGGGCTGGACCCACTCATCTGACTACCCCACCACCGCCGGGGCGTTCGACACGACCTACGATAACGGCGATGTCTTTGTAACGAAACTGGATGCGTCGGGCAACGCCTTGGTCTATAGCACCTTCCTAGGCGGGAGTAGTCAAGATGGCGGCTCCGACATCGCGGTAGATGTCAGCAGGGAGGCATACATCGGGGGCTGGACCAGTTCACCCGACTATCCAACCACTAGCGGGGCCTTCGACACGACCTACGGCAACGGCGACGCCTTCGTAACGAAGCTGAACGCGGCGGGTAGCGCCCTGGTCTACAGCACCTTCTTAGGCGGAAGTGACTCTGACCTTGGCTATGACATCGCAGTGGACGAAAGTGGGGCAGCCTACATCTCGGGCCTTACTCCTTCGTCTGATTATCCGACGACCGCCGGGGCGTTCGACGTGACCCTTAATGGTGGCAGAGACATCTTCGTGACGAAGCTGGATGCAGCCGGCAGCGCCATGGTCTACAGTACCCACCTGGGTGGGAGTTCATATTATGACGTGGGAGGTAGCATCGCGGTGGACGCGAGTGGAGCAGCCTACGTCGGGGGCTGGACTCAGTCATCCGACTACCCGACCACCACCGGGGCGTTCGACACGACCTTTAATGAGGGAAAGTACGACGCCTTCGTAACGAAGCTGGCGGTGGGGGGTGGGGGGGCGCCAACACCCTTCCTCGACCTGCCATTCGAGTACACTAACTTCGGCCAAGCCACCCTGGCCAACATCGGCGGCCAGGGACCTGGGCGCGTTAATGCTTGGTTTGACCACACCTATCCTAACGGACGCAATTACAACCTTGCTCTTTGGAACGGCCGCATCTACACCGGCGCTGAACAGACCTATGATGATTGTCTGAGCTATGGCACCTGCTATGATGGCCACAATGGTATCGACTTTAGCTACGCTGACCCCCAGCCCAATGAGCCCGGCGACCAGCCACTCCCAATCCGCCCAGCCGCCGGTGGGGCCATCTCGGAGACAGTCACTGCCTGTACCGACTCTTGCCGTTATGGGAGTTGTTCGGCATGTGGTGCATACGGGAACTATGTCATCGTGAATCACCGGAACCATTACTTCACGCGCTACGCTCACTTGAGGGAAGTCTCTGTGAGTGAAGGTCAGTCCGTTACGACTGATGACACCTTGGGGATCATGGGAGCAACAGGCTATGTTGAAGGAAGGGGAGACGGCACCCATCTTCACCTTTCTGTGTACTATGATGACAACGACGACGGTACATGGAGCGAGAACGAAGTAGTGGATCCTTTTCACTGGCGCGGAAGCCCACCCGAGCCCTGGGAGGCCAACGGTGGCCCAACCAGCTATTACCTTTGGATCCATCAGGTTTCTACCCAGGATCCAGTCTCAGGCGACCAGGGAGCCACCATGACCGATACCACCGGTCATATCCAGGCAATCATCCCACCCGGCGCCTTCTCTGGCCAAGCGATTTTGGAACTGTCCCCTGTCCCAGAGGCCGAGCCGTCCGCCCAACTGCGCAGCAGCGGTCATTCCTTCTGGTTGCGGCTACTGGAATGGCTGCTGGGAGGTGGCGGCTTACAGAGCGCCACAACCTTGCAAAGCACCACCCAGCTCACCCTCACCAAGCCTATCACCCTGACAGTCACCTACACTGACACCGATGTGCTGCACCTGGACGTGCCGCAACTCGCTCTCCACCGCTGGGACGAGGAACAGGAGATGTGGCAACCCTTGACCACCACGGTGGACTCGGATAACCATGTGGTCACCGCCCAAACGGAAGACCTGGGCGATTTCGACCTCCAGGCCCCGTTGCTTTGCACCACCGATGACCTGGAATCGGATGATGGCTATCCGGCGGCCCGTTGGGTGTGGCCCAACGACTGGCCCCTCGCCCGGGGCCTGGACATACCGCAGGATAGCGACTGGTCGCGCTTTGACGCAGTCCAGGGAGTCACTTACACCATCAGTACTCAGAACCTCGCCGCCGGCGCGGATACGGTTCTCCATCTATACGACGTGGACGCCCTTACCCTGCTTGCCAGCAATGACGATGCAGATGGCGGACCAGCTTCGGAGCTGGGGTGGACAGCGCCGTACACGGGCACCTTCTTCATCGAGACGGTCAGTGCCCCAGGTGGCACTACGGATTGCTCTGCCACCTACGAACTGACCATCGCCACCATCCCCGGCGACGTCATCGCCGACTGCCAAGTGGATATTTCCGACATCATGCAAGTAGCCAGCCGGTGGCGCCTCAACGCCACCAACCCGGACCCTGACAACGACCCCACTACCCCCAACTACGAAACCCTCTTTGACCTTGATGGCGATGGAATCATCACCGTCGTGGACATCATGAAGGTGGTGGCCCATTGGGGAGAAACCTGTGAGTGAGGAAACACAATCATGCGAGCTCTACGACTGGAGAAAAACATGAAGAAAATCGGCATCATCCTCATCGTATTCACACTGTTGGTCTTCTGGACGCACCAGGCTTATGCTCAGCAGGGTCCGTTTGAGTACGTCTCGCCCCGCCCAAACGCTGAGCTGGTTTCGGCTTTCACCACCATCGCCGTGCGTCAGGGCGATTCCATTGACGAGACCAGCCTTCACGACGGGCTGTTCACTGTGGAGGGTGGTGAAAGTGGACTACACCCTGGCAGCGTCTTCCTCGCCGATGACGAGCTAACCACTATTTTCAAGCCCGAGGCGCCGTTCACGCCCTCTGAGACCATTACGGTTACCGTGGCATCCGGCATCAGGACTGAGGCTGGTGAGGCGCTCGAAGGATTGACATACACATTCACCGTTTCATCTAAACCCTTGGCCCCATACAGCACTGCCTATGAACCGAACGTCGAATATGCGCTTGCGGATGAGGGCACCGAAGCATTGGAAATCAGCCAGGCGGAGCACTCATACGGGCAGGAGACCTTTACAGTGCCCGACACGTTCCCTCCCATCACCATCACCGTATCGGCCAACAACACGGGTGATGGTTACCTCTTCCTGTCCAATCTGACCCGTCGCACGCCACATCCTTATCTGCTGATCATGGACGATAATGGCGAGCCGGTGTTCTACAAAAAGCTGGTCGAAGGCCTTCGATACCAGGACTTCAAGAAGCAGCCCTCTGGCCTGCTGACTTATTATGACACGCCGGCCGGCGTGTTTCGGGCTATGGACAGCAGCTACCGGTTTGTAGATACGTACCAGGCAGGCAACGGATACCAGATCAATGGCCATGGCATTAAGTTAAGGGAGGACGGTCACATCCTGTTGCAGATTTACGACCGGCAGCCGTTGGATATGAGCCAGATCGTGGCCGGAGGTGTGCCCACAGCCACCGTCGTTGGCGCCGTTGTGCAGGAGCTGGACCCTTCGAGAAACGTGATCTTCGAATGGCGCAGCTGGGACCATTTTGACATCACCGATGCCAGCGACGACATTGATTTGACGGCTGAGGTGGTAGACGTCACCCACATCAACTCGGTGGAATGGGATCACGATGGCAACATCCTGATCTCGAATCGTCATATGGACGAGATCACCAAGATCAATCGGCGCACCGCCGATGTGATTTGGCGTCTGGGTGGCAAGCGGAACGAGTTCACGTTTATCGACGAAGACCGGCCCTTCTCGCACCAGCATGACGCTCGTCGTCTCCCCAGTGGCAACATCACTCTGTACGACAACGGCAACACCAACGATCCGCAGTACTCGCGCGCCGTCGAGTACCAACTGGATGAAGTGAACAAGACGGCGACCAAGGTGTGGGAGTACCGCAACCAGCCGGACGATTTCTATGGCGGCGCCAGGGGCAACGCCCAGCGGCTGCCCGGCGGAAACACCGTGATTAACTGGGGCAGAGCGCAAAGTGGATCAACCCTACCTGTGGCGACGGAAGTGAAAGCCGATGGCACGAAGGCGTTCGAGATGTACTTCGTCAATAACGAGTCGAGTTATCGCGCCTTCCGCTACACCTGGGAAGGTCGCCCTTTCGAGCCTCCCACGCTGGTGGTCTCGACAACCGAACCAGAGACAAACCTGCATTATAGCTGGAATGGCGCTACCCACGTGGCGTCGTATCGAGTCTACGGCGGCGCCACCACGACCCCATCCGGGCTGGTAGATACCCAGGTGAAAACCAGCTTTGAGACCAGCAGCGTGCTGAGCGACGGCGCGCAAAACTCCGTTTTGCCTACCATTCGCGGAGCGAATGGCGTGACCGAGGGGTGCTATTTCTACCGCGTGATGCCCATAGACACAGAAGACAACGAGACCAAGTACTCCAATCTCGTGTTCACTGGCGATGCCAGTTGCGAACTTGTGGCGACGCTAACGCCGACGGTGCCCGTGACCAAGACGTTTACCAGTGCCCAGCCGGAGCCACCCTTTATCACCACGGTGCAGGTCTCCTCCGGCGCTGTTAGCGATACCGTCGTCCTGATCTACACCGATGGCGGCGGCCTCATCCAGCCGCCGCCTGAGGCATGGCACGCCACCGAGATGATGTTCACCTTGAACACCCATCAGGATGGCAACCCGCAGCGGGACTTCAGCTTCACTGTCCCGATCACCGTCCATCTGCAATACACAGACCAGGCAATGGCAGGAGCCGTTTCCACTTCCAAGTTGGATGAAGGCAAGTTGGAGGCGCGCCGTTGGGATCGCCAGGAACAGACGTGGACCGGTGAGGGATTATCCGTCATTGAACGAGACACCGAACACAACCGCTTGACCTTCACCACCACCTATCTGGGTGAGTTTGCGGTTTTCAGCCAATACCCGCGCCTCGAACTCGTGCGCGACGGTGGATTCGAGCAGGGTGCAGACAATTCAGAGTGGGAGCAGGGATCAACCAACCTGCCGAACCTGATCTGTGATGGCCAATGCAGCTATGACGGTATCCCCCAATCACACAGCGGCGATCACTGGGTCTGGTTTGGAGGCTGGTTCTCGCAGCGAGAGGAAGCGTACGTCAGGCAAGCGTTCACCGTGCCCAGCGGTACCGTAATGACCGCTACCCTGACCTTCTGGTTCCGCATACCGGAGTCAAGCTACACGGGGGAGGACACGTTCGAGGTTTCCATTGACGACACCACGCTGCTGACGATTCCTGATACCGACGAGGCCGCCTACCAGCACTACACTCCCATTTCGCTCGATGTGTCTTCGTACGTCGTCGGCAGCCACGTCCTGAGCCTGTCGAAGGGCCACGTCCTCAGTTTTGATGCCGTGATAGAGGCGGGGCACCAAACCAGCTTCTACCTCGACGACGTGTCACTGGTCGTACAAGGCGATTTCCCCTCCCCCAAATCCATCTTCCTACCATTTGTCCACGCTTCCATCCCAACCGGCGTCACCCGAACCAAGGAGCTCTCCCCCCTCTCGCCAGAGAGCCTGATCCCAAATCCATATCGTCTCACCGACTACGTCACCGCGCCCGATGATCTGCCGTATGTCACCGTCAGCGTCAACCTGCCCGAAGCCGATGACGGATACATCTTCATAGCGCCCTACGAGCGCAGAATCGGCGGCACGCCCTACTCACCCTACCTGCTCATTGTGGATGGTACGGGCGAGTTGGTCTACCACCAGAAGCTCCCTGCTGCGTCTGAGGATTTCAAGAAGCAGGTCGGGGAGGTGCTTTCGTACGTGGGGTCGTTCAGGCACGACATCATGGACTCTTCCTACAACATCGTGGAGGTCATCACGGCCGCCAACGGATACCATTCTGACTTCCACGATTTTCAGATCTTGCCCAATGGCCATGTCCTGCTGCTCATCTACGAGGAACGTCAAATGGACATGAGCCAGATCGTACCCGGCGGCTACCCGGATGCCACCGTGGTGGGATGCCGTGTCCAGGAGCTTGACCGGGCTCGCGACGTCGTCTTCGAGTGGAGCAGCTTCGATCACATCCCCATCACCGACACCACCGTGAGTTTGCTCGACCAGCGCATTGATTATGTGCACTGCAATGCCGTCGAGGTTGATACCGACAGCCATCTATTGCTCTCCTGTCGCGATACAGACCAGGTGATCAAAATGGACAGAGACACGGGCGATGTCATCTGGCGACTTGGTGGAAAAGGCAACCAGTTCGAATTCGTCAATGCTATCGGGGCGCAAGATGTGGAATTCATCAAGCAGCACGATGTCCGCCGGGTAGCCAATGGAAACATCACGCTGTTCGACAACCGAATGGGAGCGGCGAATTATTCCAGAGCCGTGGAGTACCAATTGGATGAGATCAACAAGATCGCCACCCTGGTCTGGGAGTATCGGAACACACCTGACATCCACGGGCACATCCTGGGCAACGCGCAACGACTACCCAACGGGAACACGCTGATTGGCTGGGGTTCTGGGCATCCGGCGGTTGCAGAGGTCAAACGGGACGGCACAAAAGTGTTTGAGCTGCTTCTGCCTCTGGAAATGCAGAACTATCGCGCTTTCCGATTTCCCTGGGTTGGCAGGCCAGATACAGAGCCAACTTTAGTCGTGGAAACCGAAAACCAGACGGTTACGACGCTCAGTTACAGTTGGAACGGGGCGACAGACGTAGCCGCTTACCGCGTCTACGGCGATCCATCCGATTTTCCCACCACGTTGCTCAAGATGGAGCCAAAGACCGGTTTCGAGACCACCACCATCTTCACTGGCCTGGCCGACTCTGGCTACAACTTTCGGGTGGTGCCCCTCGATGAAGCGGGGGAACCGATGATCCCGGATCCCGCCACCTCCACGCCAACGAGCACGGCTACCGCCACGACAGCCACGCCCACACCAACGGTCACGCCCACTGCGACAGCAACCAGCACGCCAACTGCCACACCTACAACTGTGTACCAGGTCTATCTCCCACTGTTGTGGAAGAGCCGTTAATGATCGTGGACATCATGCTGGTGTCAGTGCATTGGGGGGAAACTTGCGAATGATGAGAATCCAACATCCGCGTCTAACTCTCTTCAGACTGTTTTTCCTGCTCCTGGCCCTAGTTCAGGTAGTGGAAGCCCAGGCAGATGCCAGCCATGCCTCGACCGCCGCTGCCTCCATCGAACTCTACGGCACATTCCACGCCATGGGCGTCATCGTTACCATCGCTGCCGCTGACGACGCCGCTTCGCTAACGGACGGGGACGCCACCACCGCAGTCGAATACCGCACTGGCGGCCAGGCGTACCAGGCCGGCTTCCCCCTCTCCCGCGTTGACGACACCCGCTTCGTCGGCAGCCTGTTCTGGCTGGAACCCGGCACGACCTACGACGTGCGCGTCACCTTCAGCGATCCCGATGGCGATCCATTGGACGGCGTCATTGTGACCGCCAGCGGCGACACGCGCTCCGAGATCACCATCCCCACACCGAACGAGTCCTACTACATCGCCTCCGACGGCAGTGGAACCACGTGCAGTCTGGCCGCGCCCTGCTCGCTGACCGAAGGGCTGAGCCAGGCCCAAGCGGGCGACGAGGTCGTCCTGCGCGACGGGGTCTACTCCCAGGGCGAGATCAGCCTCCCCCGCTCCGGCACGTCTGGCGCGCCCATCGTCATCCGCAGCTACCAGGGAGAAAGCGCCATCCTGGACGGGGCCGACCCGGCCACCTTTGCCTGGACGGATCAGGGGGGCGGCGTCTACCGGACTGCCATCAACGTCGCGAATCCGTACCTGGTAGCGGCCGACGGGCAACGCCTTTACCCCTACAGCAGCCTCTCCGATCTGCAAAACCTGGTCTGGGACCTCCCAGGCTTCTACGCCAGCGGCGCCACGCTCTACGTCCGTCTAGCGGGTGACGCCGACCCCAACGCGGCGACGATGGCGGTCTCCCGCTACAGCCAGGGCTTCTACGTCAACAAGGACTTCATCGTTTTTCAGGATCTCACATTCCGGCACTATGGCCGCGTGACCTATGCCAAGGCCATCTTCTTGGACAACGCCAGCGATGTTCTCGTACAAGGGTGCACCTTCACCTTGAACAACCAGGGCATCAACATCAAGCACGACTCGCACCGCAACGTCATCCAGGATAACGAATTCTACGACAGCATCTTCGATTGGCACTGGGACGCGGTGAAGCAGGGCGCGCAATTCATGGAGGCCGGAGGCATCTACGTCAACAATCCAGTCACCGGACGGGGCAACATCATCCGCCGCAACACCTTTCATGACTACTTCGATGGCTTCAGCGTCTGCCCGACACAAACGTCAGGGGTGACGAACGAGACGGATGCGTACAATAACTTGGTCTACCGTGTGGGCGATGACGGGATGCAGGCCGACGGACAGTGCAGCAACGTGCGCATCTGGAGCAACACGTTTCGCGACGTCCTGGTCGGGATATCACTTTCCCCGACCTACACCGGCCCCGTCTATGCCATCCGCAACGTGATCTATAACACCGGCGCGGGGAACAACGAACATACCGGCACTGCCTTCAAGTTCATGTACCCGATTTCGTCTGACGGCGCGGTGTACCTTTTTCACAATACGTCCGACGCCGTGCTCGCAAGCACAAGCGGCCTCGTGGTGGGAGGAGAGGCGGGCACGTGGGAGACAATCGTCTCCCGGAACAACGTCTGGGCCGGCACGCACTATGCGTTGGCCAGGTATACCGCCGAGCAGATCGTCGACTTTGACTATGACGACCTGTACACCACGTCGCCCGATGTGTTCGCCAAGTGGGTCGGTCTACCGGACCCGTACTTGTCCACTCTGGCGGAGCTTCAAACTCAGACCGGTCAAGAGATGAACGGCACGAACGTTGAACCCGGCTTCGCTGATGCTGCCAGCGGCGATTACACCCTGGACTCCAGCAGCGACTTGATTGACGCTGGCGTCGTCATCCCCGGCATCAACGATCAGGGCCCCCACGCTTACCAGGGCCTGGCCCCGGACATCGGCGCCTTCGAGACACCGACCTGCACCCTGGAAGGCGACCTGGACGGCGATGGAGACGTGGACATCGCGGACATCATGCTGGTAGCCAACCTCTGGCGCACCGCCGTGGGCGACCCCAACTACGATCCCGACTACGATCTGGACAGCAACGGCAAAATTGACATCGTGGACATCATGCTGGTGGCGGTGCATTGGGGGGAGACCTGCCCAGCGGAAGGTGGCGCACGGGTCTGGGCCGTGGGCAACACTCGCAAGGTGCTGCCTACCGACCCCATGGAGGGAGCCAATGCCGCTTCATCACATGTACGTAGCGGCGTTTCATCACATGACGTTCACGGCGTCTGGTCTGGCGCTAGCAGATCGGTCAGCATCAAAGCAGCCAGGAACGAGCACGAGCCCTTCCAGTTGATCATCGCCACCGACGACGACCCATTGGCCGGGGTGAATGTGACGGCCAGCGACCTGATCGGCCCCAGCGGGACGATCAGCCAGGACAACATCACCCTCTACCGCCAGACCTACTTCGAGGTGACACAATCATCAGACCCATGGGGAACGGGCCTGCCAGCCGCCATCATCCCACCTGGCCGCATCCCCGACGCCTTGATTCCTTTCGACGATCCTTATGATCCGGGCCACGCCGTGGGAGCGCCCTTCGCGGTGAGCGTAGGGGAGAACCAACCCATCTGGGTGGACCTCTACGTCCCCACCGATGCCGCGCCGGGGGAGTACAGCGGCACCCTCACCATCACCGCCGACGGCGGGGCTACCGTGCTGGACGCGGTCACTCTGAACCTGACGGTGTGGGACTTCGCCCTGCCCCAGACGACCAGCCTGGATGCCTATTTCCCCCTGGACACCTTCTGGACCTTCCCTCCCCAGTACGAGATCAATGAGGGAAACGAGGCAGCCCTTTACGCCCTCACGGATAAATACTACGAGGCCCTGCTCGACGATC